>Ga0310690_10000541_pt1 | contig 79197 bp, 86 predicted proteins | sample AusTroGonzalo_MG_2_FD_207661 | JGI IMG/M metagenome (GOLD analysis project Ga0310690, IMG submission 207661) | Bovine rumen microbial communities from tropical cattle in Woodstock, Queensland, Australia - Gonzalo_04 (v2) (version 2) | ecosystem: Host-associated > Mammals > Digestive system >...
AGATAAGGTTTCCCTGGTAGATTAACTACCCAGAAGACCCCCGGAAGACTACCGGGTTGATAGGCAGAGTGTGTAAGCACAGTAATGTGTTCAGCTAATCTGTACTAATAGGTCGTGAGGCTTGGCCATATTCTTTAATCTGACAAATTAAGAATGTGAGTGTAACACTTGCGCTTTTCTAAATTTTATCTGACGTTAGAAGTTAGCGATGACCCGCCTAGTAAGCGGCGAGCAGGATTCTAGCGGTAAAGGAACATAGTTGTTAACTGGTTCCTTTTACGATTTGTTCTTTTATAACAAGAGGCTTTGATGAGACTGATATTAATTCCGACGAGGTCACACCCGTTCCCATTCCGAACACGGCAGTTAAGCTCGTAAGGGTCGATGGTATTGGCGCCCAATTCGGCGCTGAGAGAGTAGATCGATGTCGGTCTCATCAAAGCCTTTTCCATTTATAAAGGGCCCCCTTACACAAGGGGGCCCTTTTAATGGGGTTATTTTCGCAGTTATTTAATTTCTAATTTGCTAGAATTGCATTTAGGGATGATGCTTAATAAGAATAAAATAAAGAGTCATTCCGTACTTGATACGGAATCTTCCACGTCGCCGTTAAGTCGTTTCGTAAAACAGCAAAGGCCTAATGGAAACGATATCAGCGTGGAAGACCCTGAAACGAGTTCAGGGTGACTTTATTTTTTAATAACTTAACAATAGGCGTAAAAGATTCCCGATAAAGACATTCGGGGATGACTTTATAGTTTGGATTATTGCTTCCAATAGCAGTGACAAGACCCACCACAGTCACTAGTCCATACTTTTGTACCCATTTCGGCTTCACATAATGAAGCACCGGCAAACTTGGTTCCTTTATAAGCACAACATTGTATTGCATCATTTGAATAAAATTGTTCAATAACGGCAAGAGTGGCATTGTTAGAAGATAAAGTACATAGCGTTCTTTCATAATAATTAGGTTCACACATCACATCACGCATAAGGGGAAGGCTTATATCCAATTCGTCCATAGTTTCTGCATATTTATGATGAGTACTATAATAAACCTTTTGTGCATTATAAATAGCATTATTGGCAACGACCATTTGCGCAAAGCGCGAGCGCATAACCGATTTCTGATATTGCGGTAGTGCAACGCTTGTTAAAATTCCTATAATTAACACGACGACTAAAACTTCTATGAGCGTAAACCCTTTTTGCATATAAAAAATCCTTAATTTATTGGGGTCGGATAGGCGGGCGTATAAAAAAATACGGCCACCATATCGGGTCTCAAACAGGATGCCCAAATATAATAGCCGTGGTTTATCGCATAACGATAAACACTCGGCACAACTTGTCCAAGGGATCGGCTCGGACACGTTGTGCCTATAACGACTATACTTGACCTGTTTGAGAGTTTTTATAAAACTATCCCGTACGCTAAACGTACGGCTCAAATATAGTTAAAATTGTATGAAAACGCCTTGCGGGGCGTGAAAAATTTTTCTCCTTAACTAAAGCTATCAACTATTTTACTAAAATTTGCGGACTATTTTTGTAATTTTCCGCTTAATCTGGTGGTATTAACCATTTTAATATGGCTGGGTAACGTAAAAAATATTTTATGGTATCCGAATTGGGGATTTTTTAATTCTTCCAATGCTTGTTTTTTGGACCACTTTTGAATTACCATACGATACATAGCCACCATGGTGCCTGTCCGGTCCGAGCCGTGCCGACAATGCACATAAACAGGTTGGTGTTCCGGATCGGATACTAATTTTAAGAACTCGGTCATTTGTGCGGATGTGATCAAAGCCGGATTAAGGGGAATATGTACGCTTTTCATCCCTAAACTTTCAATCAGTTGTTTATTGGGTTTGTGCGTGCGGAAACTGATAATTGTTTTGACGCCCCTGTCTGCCAACATTTTATACCCTTGTTCGGTAGGTTGGGCTCCGCGGTAAAAATTTTCCGTTAATTGATAAGCATTGGGCATTTCTGCCGATTGCAACGCTATGGGAGTTGTGAATTTTGTGGGAATATTCCCTTGAAATTGGTGCGCAAGAGCAGCATTTTCCGTAAAGGTAAGCGATATATTATTCAATACCCTTTCGGAAAGTTCTTCCTTTAAGGCAAGTACTTTTTTGCTCCATACGTTATCGGGGGCGTTTGCAAGAAGCAGATCTATATTGGTGCGTAGGGAAGATTCTTGATAGAACGAAAGGGCTTCCACGGGGGGGAGATCTTTGAAATCATCGCCGAAATGTTGTTCCGGAAAACGCTGTTGGTCAGAAACGAAAGCCGTTAACTCATCAAATACCTGTTGTCCGAGAACATTTTCCGCAAAATTTTGATGGCTCTCGGCCCGTGCAACGGATTGAGAGACATTTTCCTTAAGAGAAGAAAGTCCCGCGTTTCCCCCATTGGCAATCGCTACATTCGGAGTTAAGGGAGAAATTCCTGCGGGAATAGTTGCCTTTGTATCCATAGCCGCAATAGGTACGGCTATTTTAGCCGTATTTTTTGCTGCGGTTGTGGTCGCTTTCAAAATATCTTTGGCAGGAACTTCTATGGCGTTTTCCGCGGTTGTTTTAACAAGTGCCTTGCCAACAGGTTTTACATATGCTTGAGCGTTGAGCGATAAAGGAACAAGGCTTGCTATTAAAAAAAGAAAAATAATACCGGCTAATTTTTTCATAATAATCCGTTTTTTGAAAGTAAATTTTTTATAACTATATTATAAGATGTTTATGTGTAAAATAAAAGGGCCAAAAGACCTAGAGCGTTCTGGGCCCTTTTTATATGAGGCCCTGTTGCATAGATTAAAATTTTTTGTTATAATATAAACATAGTTCGCGGATAGAACGTTTGCAAAAGTGTTTGCATTTGGCGAACTAAATTGATAAAATATATCAAGAAGAAGATTTGAACGAAAACCATAACTCCTCCGACGTAAGAACGTAGGGTAAGGAGTTTGTGGCTGTCGTTTTCTCTGCGTTTTTGCAGGAAAATAAGACGGCGGTTTTCGCTTAAAGACAGGCAAAAAAATGAACCTGACAAAAGACCAAAAGAAACAAAAGTCGCAAGACTTGGCTTCTGAAATTACTGCTAGCGGTGTCTTGTTCTTCACAGCCTATCAAGGCTTGAAGTTCGTAGATATGGCAGAACTTCGTGTGCAGTTGGCTCCCACCGGTGCAAAATTCCGCGTGGAACGCAACGCTATCGTAGAACATGCTATCAGTCAGGCCAAAATTGAAGGAGCGGACGGAAAACTCTTTCAAGGGCCGACTGCCATTGCCGTAGGCGGAGATATTGCTGCGGTTGCGAAAGTACTCGTAGATTTTCAGAAGAAAAATGCGGCTTTGAAGCTTCGTGCTTGTTTTGCAGACGGGGTCTGGTACAACGAAGAACAAGTTAAACAATTGGCTACCATCGGTACCAAGGAAGAAAACTTGTCCAAATTGGCCGGCGCCTTGTACAGCGCGGTTGCGCAATCTGCACAAGTATTGCAGGCTCCGATACGGGATTTTGCCTACGTTATTAAGGCTTTGGAAGATAAGCAAAAATAACGCGTCAGGGTTCAGTTGGCTATCAGCCAACTGATACCCGGTAAAATCTAAACCCGCCAAGTGCGGTAGTAGCCCGAAAGGATAAAGGTACGGGTGTAGGCTAGGCTTACACAGAAGGCCGCTACTCTATAACATAAAAGGAAAAATAAAATGGCTAAAATGACCAAAGAAGAATTAGTAAACGCGATTGCCGAACTCACCGTTTTGGAACTCTCCGAACTCGTGAAAGCAATTGAAGAAAAATTCGGCGTGAAGGCCGCTGCTCCCGCAGTAGCCGTTGCCGCTGCTGCTCCTGCCGCCGCTGCCGCTGCCGAAGAAAAAGATGAATTCAATGTTATGTTGACTGCTGTTGATGCCGCCAAGAAAATTGCCGTCATCAAAGTCGTGCGCGAAATCACCGGCTTGGGCTTGAAAGAAGCCAAAGACCTCGTTGAAGGCGCCCCGAAAGCAGTAAAAGAAAACGTTGCCAAAGCCGAAGCTGAAGAACTCAAAAAGAAAATCACCGAAGCCGGCGGTACCGTTGAACTTAAATAAGTCAACTGACTACTTATTTATCCCACCCCTCTAACAGGGGTGGGATTCGTGCCCGAAAGGGCGCTTGACGGAATATCGGTTTAGTGTGCGTTATAACGATATCCGTTTGAGAGAAGCAGGAAGAAAATAATGATTGAAAAACAAACCAATTTCGGCAAGATTTCTAAAAATAAACTTCCGTTACCAGATTTATTAGACATGCAAAAACAATCCTTTAAGGATTTTTTGCAAGAAGGTGTTGCTCCTTCTAAACGCGAACTGAAAGGTTTGCAAGCTGCTTTTGAAGATGTTTTCCCGATAGAGGCTCCCGACGGGAGTATGCGGTTGGATTTCAAAGAATATACTTTCGGAACCCCGCGTTATGTTACGCCGACGGAAGCCACCGTGCGCGACAGCACTTATGATATCCCGTTAAAAGCCACCATGATGCTTTCGGTAAAACAGAAAAACGGGAATTTGAAAAATGCGTCCACACAGGAAGTTACCCTTTGTAATTTGCCTTTAATGACCGACGCGGGTTGTTTTGTATATAACGGCGCGGAACGTGTGGTAGTCAGCCAGATGCACCGCTCGCCGGGCATTATTTTTGAAGAAGACGAAGAAAAACAACAGTCCACTTTCGGTAAACGCTTATACGTCGCGCGTATCATTCCGTACCGCGGCGCGTGGATTGAATTTTCTTTTGACGTCGCTAACGTTTTATGGGTTCGTATTGACCGCAAGAAAAAAGTTTCTGCTTCTACTTTCTTGCGCGCTTGCGGTTTGGAAACTAACGCACAAATTATCCAAACCTTCTATAAATGCGAAGATGTTGACGTAAAAGTCAGCAATGTAGATAACGTTATCGGACGTTATGCCGCGGATGATATTTACGACCCCGAAACCGGCGAAGTGCTTTGGAACTTAGATGAAAAAGCCGCTCTGCCGATTGACGATAAAGTATTCAAAACACTGCTTGAGAAAAACGTAAAAACCATTAAGGTGATTTGCGGCAAACCCCGTCAGGAAGACCCGGGTATTTTAGTTACCCTTGAACACCGCAAAGATTCTATCCGCACCGCCAAAGAAGCACAAGCGGAAATTTATAAGAAAATGCGCGGACAGGATTTTATCGTTCAAGAACGGGCAGAATCTTACTTGGATGATTTGATTTTTAATAATATCCGCCGTTATGATTTGAGTTTTGTAGGACGTTATAAAATCAATAAAAAATTTGCGAAATTGTTTGATTTAATCAGCAGTTATAAATTTGCAAAATATCGCAAACCGGCTGATAACCGCCGTACGCTTGCCACCGAAGATATAATTGTTGCAGTAAAATATTTACTCGCGTTGAATGCGGGCGAAGATGCACAAAAAATGTATGGTGATGATTTTGTTTTCAAAGTGGATGATATTGACCACTTAGGTAATCGCCGCGTGCGCGGAATCGGGGAACTTTTAGAAAATCAAGTGCGTATCGGCCTTTCGCAAATGGCGAAAACCGCCCGCGACCGCATGAACCGCGATTTAACCACGCCCACCCCGCGCGCTTTAATCAACGCGCAACCGGTGCAGGCGATTATCCGCAAGTTCTTCGGTACTTCGCAACTTTCCCAATTTATGGATCAAATTAACCCGTTGGGTGAACTGACCCACAAACGCCGTTTATCCGCTTTAGGACCCGGCGGTTTGAATAGAAAACGCGCCGGCTTTGAAGTGCGCGACGTACACTATACCCACTACGGGCGTGTGTGTCCCATTGAAACGCCGGAAGGTGCGAACATCGGGTTAATTACTTCTTTGGCCTGTTATTCCAAAGTGAATAAATACGGACTTATTGAAACGCCGTACCGCAAAGTGGAAAATGGAAAAGTAACCAATAAGATTGAAGAATTGACCGCAGATGCCGAAGACGATAAATTTGTAGCACAGGCCAATACGCCGCTTAAAGAAGACGGGACGATTGCAACCGACGCGGTGTCTTGCCGTGTGCGTGCCGATTACCCCATGGCGAAACCTTCGCAAGTGGATTATATGGACGTATCTCCGTTGCAGGTAATCAGTATTTCGGCGGCATTAATTCCGTTCTTGGAACACGACGACGCTAACCGTGCTTTGATGGGTTGTAACATGCAACGTCAGGGCGTGCCGTTACTGATGCCGGAAGCCCCTTATGTGGGTACGGGTATTGAACACGAAGTCGCGCGCGACTCCGGTACTTCCGTACTGGCTAAACGCTCCGGCCGTGTGCAATTTGCCGATGCTTCCAAAATCGTAGTGGAGGCCAAGGACGGAACTTGTGATGTTTACAATTTACTTAAATATAAACGTTCCAACGCCGATACTTGTATTAACCAGCATCCGATTGTAAAAACCGGAGATGACGTAGAAGAACGCCAAGTTATCGCCGACGGACCGGCTATGGATAACGGGTATCTGGCGTTAGGGCGCAATATGCTCGTTGGTTTTATGTGCTGGGAAGGGTATAACTACGAAGACGCTATTTTGGTATCGAGCCGTTTGGTGAAAGATGATGTCTTTACGTCTATTCACTTGCACGAGTTTACTATTGATGCGCGTACTACCAAACAAGGGGTTGAAGAAATTACCCGCGATATTCCCAATATCGGTGCGGATGCGTTATCGCACTTGGATAACGACGGTATTGTATTCCCCGCAACGGTGGTAGAACCCGGTGATATTTTAGTCGGTAAAGTTACCCCGAAAGGCGAACAGCAATTAACCCCCGAAGAAAGACTCTTAAAAGTTATTTTCGGTAAAAAAGCCGACGACGTGGTAGATGCTTCCTTGCGTGTCCCGCCCGGAACGAGCGGTAAAGTAGTCGGTACGCGCGTGTTTGTGCGCAAAGAAAAACTGACTAAAGAGGAAGAAAAGAAACGTGCCGCGGACTTGTTAGAAGAACGGGACAGCACCGTTACCTTGTTGCGCGAACAAAAGAAACGTGCTGTGGCAGACGCTAAAGCAACGATAAAAAATGCGGCCGCTCTAAAGAAAGAAGAAGAACGTTTAACCGCGCTTTATAAATTGTTGGAAAAGAAAGCCGAAGAACATTATAAACGGGAAAGCGAATTCTCCAAACAAGGGGACGAACTTGCGGTAACGGTAAATAAATCGGTAAAAGTATATATTGCTTCCAAACGTAAATTACACGTCGGGGATAAGATGTCCGGCCGCCACGGGAACAAAGGGGTGGTCGCCCGCATTTTACCGGAAGAAGATATGCCTTTCTTGCCGGACGGAACACCGCTTGATATTGTGCTTTCGCCGCTCGGTATTCCTTCTCGTATGAACATCGGGCAGTTGTTGGAAACCATGCTCGGTTGGGCGGCTCACTACTTGCACTATAATGCCGCTACGCCGGTATTTGACGGCCCGAGTGAGGAAGACGTTGTTAATGAAGTACGCAAAGCCAAAGAAAAAATTTTAGACGATAAAGGCTTAAAAGGCAAAGCGCGCGAAGAATATGCCGCTAAGTACTTGCCAGACGATTATTGCCGTATTACGTTATACGACGGCAGAACCGGTGAGCCTTTTGAAGAAAAAGTGACAGTCGGTTACATGTATATGATGAAACTGATTCACTTGGTAGAAGACAAGGTGCACTCCCGCTCTACTGGTCCTTACAGCTTGATTACGCGCCAACCTTTAGGCGGTAAAGCGCAATTCGGCGGACAGCGTTTCGGGGAAATGGAAGTGTGGGCTATGGAAGGTTACGGCGCCACTTACACCTTGCAGGAATTCTTAACGGTAAAATCCGACGACTTTGACGGCCGTACGAAAATGTATGAATCTATCGTCAAAGGCAAAACTCCTACCCCTCCGGGCGTACCGGAATCGTTCAAGGTTTTAATTAAAGAATTACAAGCCTTGGGCTTGAGCGTGGAGTTATTGCAGAAACATGAAGATAAAGAAGATGTTTCTGCCCAGACGGAAGAAAAAGAAGAGCAGACCGCTAAATAGTCGGGGACGAATATGCAGACAAGAAAAGTGAAAAAATTAAACGAATTGAACTTTTTTGGTTTTGATGCCATGCGTTTAGGCATTGCCAGCCCGGAACAAATATCGGCATGGTCTTTCGGCGAAGTTAAAAAACCCGAAACCATCAACTACCGTACGTTAAAACCGGAACGCGACGGCTTATTTTGCGAACGCATTTTCGGCCCGACCAAAGATTACGAATGTGCTTGCGGAAAATACCGCTGGCCGAAATACAAAGGCATTAAATGCGACCGCTGCGGTGTGGAAGTTACCGAAGCCAAAGTGCGCCGCGAACGTATGGGACACATTGAACTGGCTGTGCCGGTGGCTCACGTGTGGTTCTTGCGCAAAAATCCGTCCCGTATTGGTATTTTATTAGATAAACGCACGACGGACTTGGAACGCGTGGTCTATTATGCTTCTTACATTGTGTTAGAAGATTGTGTGGACCCTGTAACGGGCCGCGTGGAACTTAAGAAAGGCACCTTACTTACCGATCCGCAAGTGCGCGAAGAACGCAAAAACCGCGGTTCCCGTTTGAAAGTAGGTATCGGCGCGCCGGCAATTAAGACTTTATTGGAAGGCATTGATTTTGATAAAGAAATTCCCGCCTTGCACGCGCAATTAAAAGAAACGCAAAGCGAATCCGAACGCGGTAAACTTATCCGCCGTATTAAAACGATGGAAGAATTTAAGGAAAGCGGCAATCGCCCCGAATGGATGATTTTAAGCGTATTGCCGGTTATTCCGCCGGATTTGCGCCCACTCGTTCCGCTTGACGGAGGACGCTTTGCCGCTTCGGACTTAAACGATTTGTATAGAAGAATTATTAACCGCAATAACCGCCTTAAACATATTGAATCGCTCCGCGCACCGGAAGTGATGATTTATAACGAAAAACGCTTGTTGCAAGAGGCGGTGGACGCGCTCATTGAAAACGGCGCGCGCGGTAAAGCCTTTGTCGGGGCCGGCGGCAGACCGCTTAAATCGCTTTCGGACAGCATTAAGGGTAAACACGGCCGTTTCCGCCAAAACTTACTCGGTAAACGTGTGGACTATTCCGGCCGTTCCGTTATTGTGGTCGGTCCGAATTTGAAAATCCACCAATGCGGACTTCCTAAACTGATGGCGCTTGAACTTTTCAAACCTTTTATTATCGGGGAACTGATGAAAAAAGAAGGGATGACGCTCAAGCAAGCCAAGAAAATGTTGGAAAAAGTCCGTCCCGAAATTTGGGATATTTTAGAAAAAGTAACACAAGCACACCCGGTTATGCTTAACCGTGCACCGACGTTGCACCGCTTGGGTATTCAAGCCTTTGAACCGGTACTGATTGAAGGGAAAGCCTTGCAATTACATCCGCTTACCTGTGCCGCTTTCAACGCTGACTTTGACGGCGACCAGATGGCTGTGCACGTGCCGCTTTCGTTAGAAGCACAAATGGAAGCGCGTACGTTGATGTTGGCGTCTAACAATATTTTATCACCTTCATCCGGCAAGCCGATTGCTACTCCGTCTCACGATATGGTGCTCGGGGTTTATTGGCTTACCAATGTCAAAGATAATGATATCGGGCAAGGCGGTATTTTCGGCAGCAAGGAAGAAGCCCTTGTAGCGTTGGAATACGGCAAACTTTCCTATCACGCCAAAATTAAAGTACGCGGCTTAAATGCAATACCGGAATTGGATGATAATAAAAAACCGGTAACCGATCCGACCAAATGGAAAGATTATACTTCCGTTGGTCGTATTATCTTTAACCAAGTATTGCCGGAAGGTTGGGCCTATGTCAATAAAACCGTTACCAAAAAAGACTTGGGCGCATTGGTAGATGAATGCTATAAGAGCAAAAAATACGGGCGTGCCGCAGCGGTACAACTTTTGGATAACATCATGAAGATGGGTTATCACTATGCGACGTTGTCCGGCTTGTCCATTTCCGTTGCCGATATGACTATTCCGGAAGCAAAAAAGAAATTGATTGAAAAAGCGGAAGAAGAAGTCGAAAAAATTCAGGCACAAGCCGAACAAGGTATCATTACCGAAGGGGAACGTTACAACAAGGTCATTGATATTTGGACCCGTGTTACGGATGATGTAGCCAATAAACTTTTTGAAGAAATGAAAAAATTTGCGGAATCCGCATACGACCCGACCAACAAGGAACACAGCGGTCAGCGTTTTAACTCTGTCTATTTGATGGCAGACTCCGGCGCGCGCGGTTCCCGCCAACAGGTACGTCAGTTAGCCGGTATGCGCGGACTTATGGCTAAGCCGCAGAAGAAACTTTCCGGCGGTCAGGGCGAAGTTATTGAAAACCCGATTACCGCCAACTTCCGCGAAGGGTTGTCCGTGCTCGAATATTTTATTTCAACGCACGGCGGACGTAAAGGTTTGTCCGATACGGCTTTGAAAACGGCTGACGCCGGTTATTTAACCCGCCGTTTAATTGACGTGGCCCACAATGTGGTTATTACAGACGAAGACTGCGGAACGCATAACGGTATCGTTGTAAAAGCATTAGAAAGCAGCAGCGGTATCGTAGAACCGATTGAAGAACGTATTTTAGGACGTACGGCCTTAGAAGATGTGGTAGTGAAAAAGGCAGACGGCTCCGAAGAAACGATTATTAAAGCTGGTGATTTAATTACCGCCGAACAGGCAAAAAAAGTTAAACAATACGAAGTGGAATCTGTTCGTATCCGCTCGGTACTTACTTGTGAAGCCCCCTTGGGTGTCTGTGCGAAATGCTACGGCTTATCGTTGGCAACAGCGTCTAAGAGTAACCCCGGAGATGCGGTGGGTATTATTGCCGCGCAATCCATCGGTGAACCGGGTACGCAGTTGACGCTCCGTACGTTCCACATCGGCGGTGCGGCAGAACGTATTGCCAGCAGTGTGGTAGCGGATTATGACGGGGAAGTAACTTTTAAGGATGTATCCTTACTTCCTAACCCGTTTGATGAAAAAATTAATATTTGTATTTCCAGAAACGGCTCTATCTTTATAACTGCCGGAAATGGTAAAATAAAAGAGTATAAGATTCCCTATGGGGCATCTGTTTTTGTAAAAAACAAGATGCAGGTAAAGAAAGGTTCTTTAATTGCGGAATGGGACCCTCACTCCATGCCGTTACTGGCGGAAAGAGCCGGTAAGGTTAAATTGAGTGACGTTATTGAAGGTATTACGTTGCAAGAAGAACGCAACAAAGTAACGGGTGTCATTGAACGTAAAATTACCGCAAGCCGTAGCGGAAAATATAACCCGCGCATTATTGTGATGGGTAAAGGAAAAGAAATGAGTTTGCCGTTGCCTATTGATGCAGTTTTAATGGCAGAAGACGGCGAAAATGTAGAACCCGGTATGGTGCTCGCACGTATCAGACGCGAAGCCAAGGTTACTACGAAAGATATTACGGGCGGTTTACCCCGTATCGCGGAGTTGTTTGAAGCCAGACGCCCCCATAATCCGGCGATCATCTCGGAATTTGAAGGGACGGTCCGTTTGGAAACTTCAGCCAAAGGTTTAATGGACGTACTTGTACATAATGAGCAGATCAATAAAACAAGTAAGTACAGCATTCCGCAAGGTAAACATATTTTAGTATATGAAGGCGATCACGTAGGTGCAGGCGAAGCCTTAACCGACGGCGCCATTGACCCCCACGACGTGCTGCGCGTGAAGGGTGAAAATGAAGCACAAGAGTTCCTGTTAAACGCTATTCAAGAAGTGTACCGCTTGCAGGGCGTAACAATCAACGACAGACATATTGAGGTTATTGTCCGTCAGATGTTAGGGAACAAAAAAATTCTAGATGCAGGGGATACCTCGTTCTTAAAGGGCGAAGTGGTCAGCCGTGCGCGCTTGAAACGCGAAAACGCGAAAATGAAAGCGCAAGGTAAGACGCCTGCCGATGCCGAAACGATTTTACTCGGTATCAGTAAAGCGTCTATTGCATCTGAATCGTTTATATCCGCGGCTTCGTTCCAAGAAACGACCAAAGTATTAACGGATGCCGCTATTGAAGGCAAGGTGGATGAACTCGCCGGCCTTAAAGAAAACGTAATCGTAGGCCATTTAATCCCCGCCGGAACCGGAATTCCCGCGCGGAAAATGGACAAAGAGTTTAATCAAAAACGCAAAGAAACAAAATAGGAGAGAAGTAATAATGCCAACAGTAAATCAATTAGTGAAATACGGACGGGCTAAAGAGCAAAACCGCACGAAATCGCCCGCTTTGCAAGCATGTCCGCAACGCCGCGGCGTTTGCACCCGTGTTTATACCACCACCCCTAAAAAACCGAACTCTGCCATGCGCAAAGTTGCCCGTGTGAAGTTGACTTCCAAAATGGAAGTTACCGCTTATATCCCGGGCGTAGGGCACAACTTGCAAGAACACTCCATCGTGCTGGTGCGCGGCGGACGTGTGAAAGACTTGCCGGGTGTGCGTTACCACATCATCCGCGGCGCGTTAGATGCTGCCGGTGTTGAAAACAGAAAACAAGGCCGCTCGCTTTACGGCGTAAAACGCCCGAAAGCCGGTAAATAATTTTTAGGAGTGAATTAAGAATATGCCCAGAAAAGGTTTAAGACCCAGAGATAAAAGAGCGCTCCCCGCACCGGATTATAAATATAATTCCGTGCTCGTTGCGCGTTTCATTAACAAATTAAATTTTGAAGGCAAAACCACCACCGCCGAACGCATTTTAGACGACGCGATGGCCATTATTGCCGAAAAAACCAAAGAAAATGCTTTAGACGTATTCACCAAATGCATTGAAAACGTGCGCCCCTTGGTGGAAGTAAAAGCCCGCCGTGTCGGTGGTGCTAACTACCAAGTTCCCACCGAAGTAAAACCCTTGCGCAGCACTTCGCTTGCTATGCGCTGGTTAATCGGTGCCGCACAAAGCCGCAAAGGCCGCCCGATGGCTGAAAAACTCGCCGAAGAAATTATTTTGGGCGCCAAGAAAGAAGGCACCGCGTTCAAAAAACGCGAAGATGTGCACCGCATGGCCGAAGCCAACCGCGCTTTCGCCCATTTCAAATGGTAATTTGGGAATAGAGAGATATGGCTGAATTTAAGACTTATCCGTTAGATAAAATCCGTAACATTGGTATTATTGCGCACATTGACGCCGGTAAGACCACCACTTCCGAACGTATCTTGTACTATACCGGAAAGGTACACAAAATCGGTGAAACGCACGACGGTGCGTCCGTAACCGACTGGATGGACCAAGAACGCGAAAGAGGTATTACGATTACGTCTGCCGCTATTTACTGCGTGTGGAAAGATTGCCAACTTAACATTATTGACACTCCCGGCCACGTGGACTTTACCGCCGAAGTAGAACGTTCTTTGCGCGTTCTGGACGGCGCAGTATGCTGCTTTGACGGCGTGCAGGGGGTAGAACCTCAATCCGAAACCGTATGGCGCCAAGCGGATAAATACCATGTTCCGCGTATTGCCTACATTAACAAAATGGACCGTATCGGTGCGGACTTTATCCGCTCTGCTAACTCCATTAAGGAAAAATTAGGCGGTAACGCCTGCCCGATTCAATTGCCTATCGGCGCCGAAGATAAATTCGTCGGTGTGATTGACCTTGTCAAAATGAAAGGCATTATTTGGGACGGCGACCATAACGGAGCCACCTTTAACGAAGTGGAAATCCCTGCGGACCAAAAAGAACTGGCCGAACAGTATCGCAACGAAATGTTGGAAAAACTCGCCGACTTTGACGAGGAAATCATGGAACGCTACTTAAACGGCGAAACGAATTTCACCGAAGCGGAAATCAAAAAAGCCATCCGCAAAGGGACCTTAACCGGTCAATTCTTCCCCGTTATTTGCGGTTCGTCCTACAAAAACAAAGGCGTGCAGCCGCTTTTGGACTGCGTAAACGACTATCTACCCTCTCCTGTAGATGTGCCCGCAGTTAAAGGAACCAACCCCGATACCGGCGAAGAAATTACCCGCAAGGCTTCCAACAGCGAGCCGTTCTGCGGTTTAATTTTCAAAGTGCAGCCCGATCCGTTTGTGGGTAAGTTAAGTTTCTTCCGTATTTATTCCGGTTCCATTAAAGCCGGTGATACGGTGTACTTCCCCGGTAAAAACGCTACCGAACGTTTCGGCCGTATGATGCGTATGATGGCCGATAAACGCGAAGAAGTTAAGGAACTCGGCGCCGGCGAAATTGCCGCCACCGTGGCCATTAAAAACGCCCGCGTGGGACAAACGATTTGCTCGCCCGATCATCCGATTGTGTTAGAGAGCATTACGTTCCCCGAACCGGTAATTTCCATTGCCGTGGAACCGAAATCTAAAGCCGACGAAGAAAAAATGTCCAATGCGTTGGCGCGTTTGGCCGAAGAAGACCAAACTTTCCGCGTGCGCACCGACGAAGAAACGGGCCAAACCGTTATTTCGGGTATGGGAGAACTTCACTTGGACGTTCTCGTAGAACGTATGAAACGCGAATTTAACGTGCAAGCCAACGTGGGCGCTCCCCAAGTGGCCTACCGCGAAACCATTACCAAAGTGGTGGAACAGGAAACCAAATTCGTCCGCCAGTCCGGTGGTCGCGGTCAGTACGGGCACGTATTCTTGCGCTTAGAGCCGCAGGAGAAAGGCAAAGGGTTTGAATTCCTTAACGAAATCACCCAAGGCCGTATTCCTAAAGAATATATCCCTGCTATTGAAAAAGGTTGCCGCGAAGCCTTGGACAGCGGTGCTATTGCCGGCTATCCGTTAGTGGATCTTAAAGTAGCCGTATTTGACGGTTCGTTCCACGAAGTGGACTCCTCGGAAATGGCGTTCAAAATTGCCGCTTCTATGGCCCTTAAAGACGGTGCCAAGAAAGCCAACCCCATTATTTTGGAGCCGATTATGAAAGTAGAAGTAGTCGCGCCGGAAGCCAACCTCGGTGATATCATCGGGGACTTGAGTTCCCGCCGCGGTCAAATCGGCGAAATGGGTGTACGCGGTAACGTGCGTTATGTACGCGCGGAAGTACCGCTCGCGGAAATGTTCGGTTATGCGACCAACGTGCGTTCGTTATCGCAAGGCCGCGCGTCGTTCACGATGGAGCCGAGCCACTATGCGGAAGTTCCTGCCAACGTCGCCAAAGCGATTATTGAAAAGAGAACAGCCGAAAAAGTGGCCGCGTAAGCAAGTAGTTTTAGAGAAAAAATCCCCGCAGAAATGCGGGGATTTTTAGTTTATGAAATAAGAAATGTTATTTGAACTGATTACATAAATTTTGACCCCGTTTACTTGTAGAAGTACAGGATATTTTGCTATCGCTTGTGGGGTGAGTTGCATAAAAAAATGTAATAGTTGCTATTTTACTGTTCCAACAGGGACTATGACTATCGGAAATTGTATTGGCTTGGTCAGGGCAGAAATAGATATTGAAATATTGAGATTTCCCGCTATCATAGTTATCTAATCCGAAGCCGTATTTGCAATTCCAAGCGAACCACGCAGTTTTCCCGGGATGGAAACCACTACAATAATCTTTTATATTCAATTCAATATCTAGATTATCTAATGATTCTGCATACTTATTATAGGTTGTATAATACACATTTTGTGCATCGCGAATTTTTGCGGCAATAGGTAGGTAAACGGCTAAATGGGTTTTATCTACGGCTTTTTGGTATTGCGGTAAGGCAACAGATGTTAAAATACCTATGATGAGCACTACAACTAATACTTCTATGAGCGTGAAACCTCGTGTTTTCATATTTTTTCTCCAAAGTGTTTTTGGAAAAAGAATATGAAAAAACGGCTGCTTATTTTGCGTCAGAGCAAGTGCCGCAAATATAAACAGCCGTAGTTTGCCGGTCGTACAACCGGCAAACATTCGGCACAAAACAAAGGGGTTATAAGGCCCTTTGCTTTGCGCCTGATATCGGCTGTTTTTGGACTTGCTCTGAATCGCCTTTCGGCAATGCCCCATATTCTTCAATATGGTTCCAAAAACACATTAAATTTTTGCACAAGACGTTAACCGCCTTGTGTAAATAGTATAACAAATTTACGGAAGTTAAATCACTTCTTTTATGGGTAAATCTTTCAGCGCGGGGTTGCTGTCGCGTACCCCTTTCAGATCCGCCACCGCGGTTAGGTGTACCGCAAGCAGTATCTTTTTGTCTTTGGTTTCTAAAGCCTGTTTGACGGCCGCTAACGTTTGGCCTGTAGCTAAAATATCGTCAATATAGATAAATTGCGCAAAATCTTGGAGCAAATCGCCGTCCACTTCCATATCGTAACTGGTATATTCGTTGGTAATGTGGAAAGGGTAGGGGTTGTTGGGAATTTTCCCCTTTTTGCGGATAGCCAGCAAGGGAAGCCCGAGTTTATGGGCAACCGGTGCCCCAAATAAAAATCCGCGCGATTCGGGGGATATAATAGCCGTTTTCGCGGGAATAGGGGTTAACGTAGAACTAATGATACGACAAAACGTGTCAATGGCTTTGGTAAAGCCGGCAGGTTTGGCCAGTAAGCCGTTAATGTCAATAAAGTTAATTCCTTTAATGGGGTAATCTTTTACAATCGTAAGTCCGAAATCGGTATAAGACATATTACTTCCTAAAAAAATAAAAAGTTGTGTTTACAAAACAACTTAATTATTATACAATATATTTAAGCGAATTTAAGTGTTAATTTTTTCATGCGCAAAGGTGAAAACGCTAATAAAAATTTAACACAAAAGCCAAATAATTTAGTACAATATATAGCGTACTAAGTTGTGAACAGGCCATAAAATTCCATCCGGCTCCGACGATAAAAGGAACCGGCGTGGGATTTTGTGCCACTAATTTTTTTTAAGAAAAAGTTGTTAAGGAAACTAAAAAATGGCAGAAAAAACAGAAAAAAAAGCCAAAGTAATTGGCCAAGAAAGAATCCGCATTAAATTGCGTTCTTATGACCATCGCATGTTAGATGCTTCCGTCGCGCGTATCGTAGAAACGGCGCAAAAAACGGGCGCTATCGTAGCGGGTCCTGTTTTGTTGCCGGTCCGGATTAAAAAGTACACCGTACTTCGCTCTCCCCATACCGACAAGAAAAGCAGAGAACAATTTGAAATGCGCATTCATAAACGCTTAATTGATCTCAAAAGCCCCACCTCTAAAACCGTGGACGAGTTAATGAAATTGGACTTGCCCGCCGGCGTAGATGTGGCCATTAAAAGTAACTAATAAGGAACTGACATAAGTATGGCAGAAGAAAACAAACAAGCTGCTGGTGCCCAAGAGGCAACCCCCGTTGCTGAACCGGCCAAAGCAGAAACTGTCAAAGAAGCTCCGGCTACGTTTCGTTTCGTAATCGGCGAGAAAGTGGGTATGACCCAGCTCTTTGATGAAAAAGGCAACTTGCATGGTGTATCCGTCGTAAAAGCGGGCAATTGCAAAGTTGTGCGTGTCAGAACCCAAGAAAAAGACGGCTATAACGCCGTTTGTGTGGGTTTTGGCGAAGTGAAAGAAGGCAAACTTAATAAACCCGATATGGGTTATTTCAAAAAAGCGAATATCGCACCGGTAAAACACATGAAGGAATGCCGTGTTGCCGATGCTGCAGGTTTTGAAATCGGTCAAGTCATTTCACTCGATAAAATCTTCAAACCCGGCGACTATGTTGACGTGCAGGGCAAAATTAAAGGGCACGGCTTTGCCGGCGGTATGAAACGCCACGGCTTTGCCGGTCAACCCGATTCCCACGGCCAATCGGACCGCAGCCGCGCTCCGGGGTCTTTGGGTTCCCGCCGTTCTTTGGGTAAGGTTATCAGCGGTCAGCGCATGGCCGGCCACTATGGTACCACCACCCACACCGTAGCCAAGATTGAAGTCGTCAAAGTGGACAACGAAAATGGCCTTTTATTCTTAAAAGGTTCCGTTCCGGGAGCCAAAGGTTCCATCGTGTCCGTTTTGGAAACTTCCAAATATAAAAAGCACTATGTCGCGCCGCAACAAAGCAAGATTTCTGCTTCTAAGGCCGCGAACAAGAAGTAAGGACTTTGACCTATGGAAACAAAAGTTTTAGATATTAAAGGACAAGAAAAAGGGACTATTACTTTGCCCGAATCGTTATTCGGTGTCAAAGCCAATCCTACCTTCTTACACGAAGTCATCACCGCTTTCTTGGCTAACCAAAGAAGCGGCACCGCTGACGTAAAAACCCGCGCGGAAGTATCCGGCACGGGTAAAAAGCCGTGGAAACAGAAAGGTACCGGCCGCGCCCGTCAAGGGTCTTTGCGTGCCGTACAATTCCGTCACGGCGGCGTAGCGTGGGGGCCGACTCCTCACTCTTACCGGCAGGATTTGCCCGCCGCTAAACGCAGAACCGCTTTAGCGATGGCGCTTTCCACCAAACTCGCCGAAGGCAACTTGGTCGTATTGGACGCTTTGAAATTCAAAGATGCCAAAACCAAAGCCTTTGCCGAAGTGATGGAAACCTTATCCGCCGGCCGCAAACCGCTCGTCTTGGACAATTTCGCTGATGCGAACGCCACGTTGGCTTGCCGCAATATTGCGGGACTTACGCACATGCAAACCCAAGACCTCAATGCGTATGTGGTGCTCAATAGTTCTAAGGTAATTTTCACCAAAGAAGCCGTTGACACGTTGACGAATACCTTCGCCAAGGAGGCCAAGTAATGGCTGGTGTGTACGATATTTTGAAAAAACCGCTCTTAACCGAAAAAAGTTTGGTAGAACGCGACGAACATAACCGCTACGGTTTTATCGTAGCCAAAAATGCGTCCAAGGGCGAAATTAAAACCGCGGTGGAAAACATCTTCAACGTAACCGTTGTAAAGATTAACACGATTTCCGTCACGGGTAAGACCCATCGTATGGGTCGCTTTGAAGGGAAAAGACCTGATTATAAAAAGGCCTTTGTAACCTTGAAAGAAGGCGATAAAATTGACGTGGTAGAATCCACGGCAAAGTAGAAGGAGATACTACTAACTATGCCTATTAAATCGTTTAGACCTTATACCCCTTCCCGCAGAACGATTACGGTGTCGGACTATTCCGATATTACCAAATCTACTCCGGAAAAGAGTTTAACTAAAGGTCTTCGCAAAACCGGCGGAAGAAATAACACCGGTATGATTATGGTGCGTCACATTGGCGGAGGCCACAGACGCGCTTACAGACAAATTGATTTCAGAAGAGAGAAATACGGCATTCCGGCTAAAGTCGTTTCCGTAGAATATGACCCGAACCGCAGCGCGCGTATTTGCCTTTTGAATTATGCCGACGGCGAAAAGAGATATATCTTGCAGCCTTTAGGCGTACAAGTGGGCGATACATTGATGTCCGGCCCGAACGCAGATATTAAAGTGGGTAACTGCCTTGCTCTTAAATATATTCCTGAAGGTACTTTTATCCATGCGATTGAACTTAAAGTTGGCAAAGGTGCTCAACTTGCACGCAGTGCAGGTTCCCAAGCGCAACTTATGGCCAAAGAAGCCGGATATGCCCATATTAAAATGCCGTCTGGCGAAATCCGCTTAGTGCCGAGCGATTGCTGTGCAACCATCGGTCAAGTGGGAAACGTAGACCACGGCAATATCGTCATTGGTAATGCAGGTCGTAACCGCCACCGCGGTGAACGCCCTACCGTACGCGGTGGTGCGATGAACGCGGTAGATCACCCGATGGGTGGTGGTCGTGGTCATGGTAAGGGCGGAAATATTCCGCGCTCTCCGTGGAACCAACCTTCCCGCGGTTTGAAGACGCGCTCTACTAAGAAAGCGTTTGGCTGGATGATTATCAGCGACAGAAGAAAAAACAAGGTTAAATAATTATGGGAAGATCAACTAAAAAAGGTCCGTTTGTAGACTTAAACCTGTTGGAAAAAGTTCAAAAAATGAACGAATCCAACGAAAAGAAACCTATCAAGACGTGGGCAAGAGCCTGCACGATTGTTCCGGAATTTGTAGGACACACTTTCCTCGTGCACAATGGCAGAAAGTTTCTTCCCATCTACGTTTCCGAACGTATGGTAGGCTATAAACTCGGTGAATTTTCTTTCACCCGTTTGTTCAAAGGCCATGGTGGTATAACCAAAGACTCCACCGCCTTGAAATAAGAGTTGAGGATTTGATATGGAAGCTTGTGCAAAAGCTAAATTTCAACGCTATGGCAGCCGCCGTGTGAACTTGGTGTTGGATCAAATTCGCGGTAAAGATGTAAAATCGGCAGAAGAAGTGTTGCCGTTTGTTGCAAAACGCACCGCGGATTTGGTGGCCAAAACCTTACACAGCGCCGCCTCCAACTTACAAGTGAAAGCTGGTAAGAAATTGGATTTCAGCAAAGTGTTTATTAAAGAAGCCTTTGCGAATCTCGGCCCCAGCGGCCATTTGCGCAGAGTACAGCCCGGCCCGCAAGGACGTGCTATGCCCTACAAAAAGAGTATGTGTCATTTGACGGTCATTGTTACCGACGAAAAAAAGGGAGGTCGCTAATTTATGGGACATAAGATTCATCCCCGGTCAATCCGTTTAGGCTATATTCAAGACTGGCGTTCCCGCTGGTTTGCGCCGAAGAATATGCCCGCGCTCATCTTAGAGGATTTCCAAATCCGCAAACTGATTGACGGCAAATTCGCGATGGCGGCTATCAGCTACGTCGGTATTGAAAGAGCAGGTTCCTTTTTGCGCGTGAATATCCACACGGCTCGTCCGGGTGTGGTAATCGGCAAAAAAGGTGCCGACATTGAAGCCTTACGCAAAGAATTAGAAGCTGCGACCGGCAGCAAAACGTTTGTAAACGTTATTGAAATTAAAAATCCGGAAACTGATGCGCAACTCGTTGCCCAAAACATTGCCCAACAATTGGAAAAACGTGCCCACTACGGCGCGGCTATGAAAAAAGCCATTGAAAAGGCGTTGTCCGGCAAAGCGCTCGGTATTAAGATTATGGTATCAGGCCGTTTAGGCGGCGCGGAAATTGCCCGCACCGAATGGAAACGTGAAGGTCGCGTTCCGCTTCATACCTTGTGTGCCGATATTGATTACGGCTTTACCGAAGCCAACACCATCAGCGGTAAAATCGGGATTAAAGTGTGGATCTTCAAGAGAACGCACTTTGCCAAATCTCCCAAAGAGATTATGAACGAACTTAAAAAACACCGCGATATGGAAAATGGTGCGACCGAAGGCGCAGAAATTGTTGCCGAGGAAGCAAAATAGAGGAATTTAACTATGTTGATGCCGAAAAGAGTTAAATATCGCAAACCCTTCAGCGCTCCGCGTATTAAAGGCAACGCCAAACGCGGAACCGAAGTGGTCTTTGGCGAATATGGCTTAAAAGCCTTAGAACCCAAATGGATCACCGCCCGCCAAATTGAAGCGGCGCGTATTACCTTGTCTCGTTTCATTAAAAAGAAAGGTAAATTGTGGATCCGTATTTTTCCGGATAAAGCAATCACTAAACACCCCGCCGAAACCCGTATGGGTAAAGGTAAAGGTGCGCCGGAATATTGGGCTGCCGTCGTAAAACCCGGCCGGATTTTGTTTGAATTGGAAGGTGCTAGTGAAGAAGATACCAAACGTGCTATGCGCTTGGCTTCCGATAAACTTCCGATTAAGACCAAATTGGTAACCAGAAGGTAGTGTGTTATGAAAACCAACGATAAAGAAGTTTTGAAAAACAAATCCTTAGCCGAACTTAACGAAGCGCTCGGCAAGGCGCAAGAAAAGAAGTTTAACCTTCTTTTCAAACACAGCACCACTCCGCTCGCTAACCCGATGGAAATTAGAGCTGTCAGACGCGAAATTGCTCTTCTGCAAACAATTATCAACCAGAAGAGTGCGAAATAGAGGTTTGAATTATGGAAAATAAACAAACTCGCGCAAAAAGAAAAGTGCTTACGGGTGTAGTGGTGTCCGACAAGATGGACAAAACCCGTACGGTCAGCGTGCAACGCTTAGTGCACGACGACCGCTATGGCAAAACGCTTAAAAGAGTAGCCAAATTCCACGCGCACGACGGCGCCAATGAAAGCAAAATCGGCGATAAAGTGGAAATTATGAGCACCCGTCCCGTTTCTAAAACGACGAAATGGCGTGTTTCCAAAATTGTGGAAAAAGCCAGAGCTTAGTTTTTAAGAACTAGGAGTTACTTAAGTATGATTCAATTAAGAAGTATCCTTAATGTGGCTGACAATTCCGGCGCCCGTAAAGTGCAATGCTTTAAGGTGCGCGGCGGCCACCATCGGGATATCGCAACTTTGGGAGATGTGATTATGTGCTCCGTCAGAGATGCGATCCCTACTTCCGCCATTAAGAAAGGCGACGTGGTCCGCGCGGTAGTCGTACGCGTTGCCCGCGAAAAAAGACGTAAAGACGGTTCCTATATCCGCTTTGATGACAACGCTGTTTGCATCATTAACGATAACGGCGAACCCAAAGGTACCCGTGTATTCGGCCCTATTGCCAGAGAACTCAGAGAAAAGAATTTCTTGAAAATTATTTCTCTTGCTCCTGAGGTGGTATAGTTATGAAGATTAAAAGCAAAGACACCGTACTTATCCTTGCGGGGAAAGACAAAGGCAAAAAGGGAGAAGTGAAATCCGTAAATCCCGCCAAAAACAAAGTCGTTGTTACCGGCGTGAATATGGTTTCCAAACATACGAAACCTTCCCAAAATAAGCAAGGCGGCATTGTGCAGGTAGAAGCCGCGTTGGACGCGTCCAACGTCGCGCTGGTTTGCAGCAAATGCAAAAAAGCCATGACGCCCAAAATGCAAATTACGGCAGACGGCAAAAAAATCCGTGTATGCCGCAAATGCAATGAGCCGATCATCTAATTAGGTAAGTTAATATGACTGCTAAGAAAGAAAATACGAAAGCAACCACAAAGGCACCCGAAGGCTATCAACCCGCCTTACAGGCCCTTTACAAAGAAAAAGTGCTTCCGGCCTTGCTCAAAGAAATGGGTGTAAAAAGCCCGATGGCCGCGCCGAAACTCACGAAGATCGTGATCAATATCGGCGTAAAAGAAGCGCGTGAAGATATCAAAGCAATGGAAATCGCCAAAGCCGATTTAACTGCCATTGCCGGACAAGCCGCGCAAATGCGCCGTGCTAAAAAGTCCATTTCCAACTTCAAACTCAGAGAAGGTATGCCCATTGGTGTACGCGTAACTTTACGCGGTGCGCGCATGTATGAATTTATGGAGAGATTTATCTCTATTGCGTGCCCCCGTATCCGCGACTTCCAAGGCTTCAACCCGAGCTTTGACGGAAGAGGCAACTTAAACTTGGGGATTAAAGAACACTATATTTTCCCGGAAATTGACGTGGAAAAATCGCCCAAAGCCTATGGTATGAACATTACGTTTGTTACCACAGCCGAAAACGATAAGAACGGCCGCTTGCTCTTAGACTATATGGGCATGCCGTTCCGCAAAGGTAAATAAGGAGCAAATAACTTATGGCTACGAAAGCATGGGTTGCAAAAATGGCGAAAGACCAAAAGTTTGCCGTGCGCTACCACAACAGATGCCAAATCTGCGGCCGCGCAAGAGGATATTACCGCGACTTCGGTCTCTGCCGTATCTGTCTGAGAAAGATGGCGCACCAGGGGTTAATCCCGGGTCTTAGAAAATCCAGTTGGTAATTTACAGGAGGATTGCCTTTTCGGGTTAACTCCTTTAGGGAAAGTAACTCGGAAGGTAACTTAGATTATGGATCCAATCGCAGATTTCTTAACCAGAATAAGAAACGCTAATATGAAGAAAAAAGAAAAAGTGGATATCCCTTTTTCTAAAATCAAAACCGAAATTGCGCGCATCCTTAAAGAAGAAGGATATATCGCCAATTTCAAAGCCGTCCATAACGAAACAAAGGGCGGCGTGGTAAGAGTATTCTTGAAATATACGCCCGAAAATGAATGCGTAATCCAAGGTTTGAAACGTATTTCCAAACCGGGTTCCCGCGTTTACAGCGCCTACAACAATATTCCTAAAGTGCGCGGCGCGTTCGGTATTTCTATTCTTTCCACTTCCAAAGGTTTAATGACCGATGCACAAGCCAAAGCGGCCAAAATCGGCGGCGAACTCTTGTGCCAAGTGTGGTAAGGGGGAATTATGAGCAGAATCGGTAAAAAAGTAATCAATATTCCCGCAAATACCAAAGTGGAATTGAAAGATAATGTAGTTACCGCTACGGGTAAATTAGGCACCTTGTCCTATACTATCCCCGCCGGTATTACCCCGAAAATTGAAAACGGCGTACTCACTTTTTCCATTGACGAAAAAGACTACAAAGCCTTAAACGCGTTGCACGGCACGACCCGCGCCAATGTGTTTAACATCATTGAAGGCGTAACCAACGGCTTTGCCAAAACGTTAGAAATTAACGGCTTGGGATACCGCGCCAGCGTAGCGGGCAAAAAACTCAATTTAGAATTGGGTTTTTCGCACCCCGTTAACTTGGACATTCCCGCCGGCCTTGCTGTTGAAATTGATGCCAAAACGGGCTTTGTAACCATCAAAGGCAGCGATAAGTTCCTCGTGGGTAACTTTGCTGCTAAAATTCGCAGAATTAGACCTCCGGAGCCGTATAAAGGCAGCGGTATTAAATACCAAGGCGAACACATTGCTCGCAAAGCCGGTAAGACTGCAGCGGGAGGTAAATAATTATGGCTACTAAACAAGAAAGATATCAATACAGAAAAGACCGCAGCCGCGGGCACTTGTTGAAAAACGGTGCACACCGCCCGCGCTTGTCCGTATACAGAAGCTTGAAATATATGTATGCCCAAATTATTGACGACAATACGCATAGCACGCTCGTTTCCGCTACGACGTTGTCTAAAGAATTTGAAGGCAAATTTGAAAGCTCCGCTAAAAGCATAGAAGCCGCTAAGGCACTCGGTGCCGTAATCGCCAAAAAAGCGATTGAAAAAGGCATTACCGAAGTTATGTTTGACCGCGGCGGACGCGTCTACCACGGCAGAATCAAGGCACTCGCCGATTCCGCCAGAGAAGCAGGATTAAAATTCTAAGGTCATAGGTGAATTTAATGTCCAACGAAGTGAAAAAAGAAGCGAAAGGCAAAAAAGCCGAGTTTCAAAAAACCAGACCCGCCGCCGAAGGTAAAACGACGGTCATCCACATTGCCCGCACCACCAAAGTAGTAAAGGGTGGTAAGCGTATGGGTTTCCGCGCGTTAGTCGTGGTGGGCAACGGCATGGGTAAAGTGGGCGTGGCAATTGGTAAAGCCAATCAAGTTCAAGCCGCTATTGCAAAGGCTGAAATTCATGCACGCAAACACATGCTTACGTTCCCGATCGTAGGGGAAACGATTCCGCACGAAGTTATCGGTAAATTCGGCGCCGCATCCGTTTGGATGAAGCCCGCCGCCCCCGGTACCGGGGTTATTGCCGGTTCGGGCGCCCGCTTACTTTTTGAAGCCGCCGGTATTAAAGACGTGCTCGCAAAAAGTTTAGGCAGCACCAACCCGTGCAACCTCGTATATGCTACGATGGAAGCGTTCAAGCAACTTAAAAGCAAAGAAGCCGTGAACGTGTTGCGCGGCAAAGCCGAAAAAGTAGAAGAAACTGCGCCCGTCGCCGAAGTTCCGGCCAAACCGGAAGAAGCACCGGCAGCCTAGTTTTGAGGAGAAAATAAAATGGTAACTTTGAATAAACTTTTCCCGAAACACGGGTCCAGAAAAGCCAAAAGACGCTTGGGTATCGGCCCGGGCTCCGGCTTAGGTAACTATTGCACCAAAGGGATGAAAGGGCAAACCTCTCGTTCCGGTAACACCCGCAAAGAAAGCAAAGAAGGCGGACAGATGCCGCTTATCCGTCATACGCCGAAAAGCGGTTTTTCCAATAAAGATTTTGCCGTGCGTTACGATTATGTAAACGTCGGTTCGTTGGAAAAATTGTTTGCCGCGGGTGCCGAAGTAACCCCCGAAGCCTTGAAAAAAGCAGGCGTAATTCATTGCGCTTGCCGCGTCAAAGTGCTGGCGAACGGGACTTTAACCAAAGCCCTTAAAGTGTCCGCCCATGGTTTTTCCGCTACCGCTAAAGCGGCTATTGAAAAAGCCGGCGGCACTGCAATCGTTATTGAGACGAAATAATGTCAAATAATACAGTTGCAAATATTTTTAACGCTCCCGAACTCAAAAAGCGCTTGCTTTTTGTGCTCGGGGCGTTGGCTGTTTTCCGGATTGCCGCGGCAATCCCGATACCCGGTATCAATGCGGACGTGTTGCGCCAACTTTTTACGGCCCACCAAAACGGTATTTTAGGTTTTATGAATATCTTTTCGGGCGGCGCGTTGGGCAGATTTTCCATATTGGCCTTGGGTATTATGCCCTACATCAACGCTTCAATTATCATGGGGTTAGTGCGCGGCGCACACATTTTTCCGGCACTGGACCGTATGCATAAAGAAGGGGAAAGCGGCAGAAGAAAAGAAAACCAGATTACCCGTATTTTTGCGCTGTTTTTGGCCTTATTACAAGGCGGAATGATGACTTTTGCCATCAGCCGCGTACAAGGTGCGGGCGGTGTTCCCGCCGTAGTAAACCCGAACTTTATGTTCTTCCTTACTACGTTAATTACCTTGGCGGCAGGCACCATGTTTGTAATGTGGCTCGGTGAACAGATTACCGAAAAAGGGGTGGGCAATGGTATTTCGCTCATCATCTTTGCGGGTATCGTGGACCGCTTGCCCAGTGCCATTACGGAAGTTGTCAATCGCGTAAAAACCGACGAAATGGATTTCTTTATGGCGATGGTTATTTTCGGTGCGGCTATCGTCATTACGGGGTTGGTGGTGTGGTTGGAAACCGCCCAACGCCAAATTCCCGTACAATATGCCAAACGCCAAGTCGGCAACCGGACGTACGGCGGGCAGACCAGTTATTTACCGCTTAAAATTGATCAAAGCGGTGTAATCGCGGTAATCTTTGCCTCGTCTGTTATCTCGTTACCCTTGACGATTGCCACTTTTAACCAAGAAGCCCCGTGGGCGCAGAAAATTTTAGAAGCCATGAACCGCAGCAGTTTGTGGTATATGGCGTTATTTTCCGCGCTAATCATCTTCTTCTGCTATTTCTACAACTCTATGACGATTAACCCGGCAGATTTAGCGGAGAATATGCGTAAATGGGGTGGTAACATTCCGGGTATTCGCCCCGGTGAACCGACCAAAAATTACATTGAATGGGTGATGAACCGCTTGACGTTCTGCGGTGCTATTTTCGTATGTATGGTAGCAGTACTTCCGGATTTGTTCCGCGCACAATTCGGCGTGGACTTTTACTTCGGCGGTACGGCGCTACTGATCGTGGTCGGTGTAGCCTTGGATACGGTTGGTCAAGTTCAAGCGCACCTCTTGGCCAGAAACTACGAACCTTTAATGAAAGGCAGTAAAAAAATTAAAGGCCGTTGGTTTAACGTACAATAGTTTTTTATTAGGGAGAATCCTTAAGCCGCGGCAACTCCGATTTGCCGGTGAAAAGGATTCTCTCTAACTAATCTAAAACCGATTTGTTGTAGTCGTAAAAGTTATTTGATAATTTGAGGAACTGCCTATGATGAAACATCTTGTTAGTGCTTTAGCAGGTGCTGTAATCGGGTCCGCTATTACGCTCGCGGTAGTGTTTGTTTGGGGCGTGGGTTTGCCCAAAGTGCAGGATGATATCGTGTGGTTTGACCAGGTGGGGGAATGTATGACCAAGGAAAACTTAAAAGTTTTTCAAATCCTTGCCCCCAATAAGGCACTCGTCGGGGAAGAAAAAGATTTATTGCTCGATAAACCGATTATGCTTTTGGTAACACACCACAAGATCCCTTTGTATGATGAACAAGTGCTTCCCATGCCAAAGGGAAAATGTGCGAAATATGCCGGTAATTATAATTTGGAGACGAAAGACGACGGCGTAAGAGTTATTCCGGTGGTTGTCGTTGAATAGGAAATCAAAATGAATATTATTTTAATGGGATGTCCGGGGGCCGGTAAAGGCACCCAATCGGCCAAAATACAGGCAGTTTTTAATTTGAAACATATTTCCACGGGGGATGTGCTCCGTGCGGAAATTGCGTCCGGTTCCGCGCTCGGTAAAGAAGTAAAAGATTTAATCGCACAAGGCAATTTAGTGCCGGACGGACTGATGATTTCCATTTTGGAAAATATCATTAAAACCGCAACGCAAGGGGTTATTTTAGACGGCTTTCCGCGCACGACCGCGCAAGCCGAAGCCTTGGAAACAATGCTCAAAGGCTTGGGACGGGAAATTTCCAAAGTCATTATGATTGACTTGCCGGAAAGCGAAGTCATTAAACGCTTATCTTCACGCCGCTTGTGCAGAGCGTGCGGTAAAATTTCGCAATCACCGGTAGAAAAAGTATGCGGTGCGTGCGGCGGGGAATTGTATGTCCGCGCCGACGATACGCCGGAAAGCATCAAACACCGTTTGGAAGTGTACCGCCGCGACACGTTACCGGTGATTAACTATTACGAACACAGCGGTAAATTTGTAAAGATTAACGGCAATCAGCCGATAGAAAACGTTTTTAAGGATATTGAAAAATCCTTGGAAGAAGTAAAATGATAGAAATAAAAAATGAAAGCGAACTGCAAAAAATGCGCGAAGCGGGCAAAGTAACGGCCGCCGTATTAAAACGGATGACGCAGTTAGTTGAACCCGGTATTTCCACATTAGAGTTAGATCGCGAAGCCGAAAAAACAATCCGCTCCTTCGGGGCGACGCCTTTGTTTTTAGGCTATTACGGGTTTCCGGGAAGTATCTGCGCGTCGGTAAATGAAGAAGTCGTGCACGGAATCCCAAAAAAAGGTAGAATATTAAAGAGTGGTGATATTATCAGTATTGATACAGGAGCCCGCCTTGACGGTTTCTGTTCAGATGCCGCAATCACCCTCGGCGTAGGGAAAGTTTCCGACGAAGCCCAACGGCTCATGGACGTAACTAAAAAGTCGTTATATAAGGCAATCGGGCAAGTCAAAGCCGGCCGCCGCCTCGGCGACGTGCAACACGCGGTGGAAACTTTTGCTACGGCAAATGGTATGGGCGTAGTTCGCGATTATTGCGGGCATGGTATAGGCCGCAATATGCACGAAGATCCGAGCATACCGAACTTCGGTAAACCGGGCACGGGCCCGTTACTCGCCGAAGGTATGGTACTCGCGATTGAGCCTATGCTTACTGCGGGAACTTATAAAGTCAGGGAGTTGGACGACGGCTGGACGGTTGTTACGCAAGACGGGAGTTATGCAGCCCATTTTGAACATACGGTAGCCGTAACCGCTAACGGCAGTGAGATTTTCACTGCTTTTGAATAAACTGTTTCCGCGCTTTTTAGCAACATAAAAAGACGCGGGCGGTATATTCTGTGATTTAATCCGAACTCGGAGTTGTATGAGCGATAAGATCGAAATTGAAGGTAAAGTCCTAGAAGCGTTGCCCAATGCCATGTTCAAAATAGAAGTACCGAGCATGGGCAATAAAGTTATTTTAGGGCATATATCCGGCAAAATGAGAGTTCATCATATAAGAATTCTTCCCGGAGATAAAGTTAAATTGGAACTTTCACCATATGATTTAACCCGCGGAAGAATAACTTATAGGGAGAAATAAATGAAAGTCAGAGCCAGTGTAAAAAAGATATGTCAAAAATGCAAAATCATTAAACGCAACGGCGTAGTTCGTGTGGTTTGCGAAGTCGCAAAACATAAACAACGCCAAGGTTAATTTTAAGGAGTAATTAAGAATATATGGCTAGAGTCGCAGGTATTGATTTACCTAAAAATAAAAGAATAGATGTGGCGTTGGAATACATCTATGGTATCGGCAAGAAAAACGCTAAAGAAGTGCTTGCCAAATTAGAAGGCCAGATTGATCCGGCCACCCGCGTAAAAGATTTAACCGAACAACAAGCCGGTTTACTCAACACCATTTTGCAAAAAGAATACAAAGTGGAAGGGGAATTACGCCGCGAAGTTGCGCAGAATATTCACCGCGCTATTGAAATCGGTTCGTATAAAGGGCAGCGCCACCGCCGCAATTTGCCGGTACGCGGCCAACGCACCAAAACCAACAGCAGAACCCGCCGCGGAAGAAGAAAAACGGTCGGTTCTAAAACCAAATAAAATTTAATATTAGGAATTTGAAATTATGGCAGAACAAAAAGAAACAAAAACCGCCGAAGTAAAAACTTCTGCGGCTAAAACAAAAAAGAAAAATGCCAAAGCACCGGTTTTTGGTGTGGTGCATATTTTCTGCTCGTTCAATAACACGATTGTTACCGTGTCTGACGACAAAGGCAACACGATTGCTTGGTCTACCGCCGGTTCTCACGGCTTCAAAGGCACCAAGAAAAGCACTCCGTTTGCCGCGCAAATCACCAGCAATACCGCCGCTGAAAAGGCCGTATCTATGGGTATGCGCGAAGTGGCCGTAAAAGTTTGCGGCCCGGGTCAAGGCAGAGAAACCGCCGTTCGCGCTTTAGCGCAAGCGGGACTTGTTGTTTCGTCTATCAAAGATGTGACCCCCATCCCCCACAACGGATGCAGACCCCCTAAAGCACGGAGAGTATAATTTTTATGTCAAGAGAAATTGGACCCAGCTGCAAAAAATGCAGAAAATTAGATTGCAAACTTTTCCTTAAAGGAACCAAATGCTACACCAATTGTGTAGTGGATAAATTAGCGGCCGCTGCCAAACGCGGCGGTAAAGTCCGCAAGGCCAAAGTGTCCGAATACGGTATCCGCTTGCAAGAAAAACAGAAAGCCCGCTTACAATCGGGTATGTCGGAAATTCCTTTCCACAATATGTTTGCTACGGCGGCCAAAGCCGAAGGGCAAACCGGTGAAAACTTCTTGCGCAAATTGGAAACCCGCTTGGATAACATTGTGCGCCGTTTAGGTTTTGCGGTATCCTTAAAAACGGCCCGCCAAATTGTATTGCACGGTTATGTAACCGTGAACGGAAAATCTGTAAATGTTCCTTCTTACCAATTACGTATCGGCGATAAAGTGGCCTTGGATGCTTCTATGGCAGAAAATGCTATGGTCAAACAAGGGTTAACCGAAGCCGAACGTCATAATCCGCGTCCGAGTTTCTTGGAATATGATGCCGAGAAATTGACCGGTAAATTGTTAAGATGGCCCGACAGAGAGGAAATGTCCTACCCTGTCAATGAGCAGCTGATTGTAGAATACTATTCTAGATAGTTGGAGGTTTGCATGACTGAATTAGTTCTTCCCAAGAAAATTCAATTGGAAGAAAAAACCGCTTCCGAATACTATGGCAAATTTATTGCCGAGCCTTACGAAAGCGGATACGGCCACACGGTGGGTAACTCTTTACGCCGGATTTTACTTTCCGGTATGGAAGGTGCTGCCGTAACGGCTGTACGTATTGCGGGAGCAGTGCATGAATTCAGTACAGTTCCGAATGTGCGCGAAGATGTCATTAACATCTTGCTCAATTTGAAAAAATTGCGCGTTAGCATGGAAGATAAAACTCGCGAATATTTGAAACTTCAGGTCTCCAAGCCGGGGGTTATAACCGCTGCCGATATTGAAGGGGTGGACGGCGTAGAAATTATCAATAAAGATTTAGTAATTGCTACCTTAGAAGCCGGTGGCAGTCTGGATATGGAAATTGAAATTTCCCGCGGTAAAGGTTACGGCGCGGCCGAAGAAATGGCCAAAGTAACCCGCCCTGCCGGTTTTATCCCGTTAGATGCGCTTTTCTCTCCTATCGTAAAAGTTCACTATGATGTGGAACCTGCACGTGTAGGCCAGAAAACAGATTATGACCGCTTGATTTTGGAAATTACTACCGATGGAACATTGAAGCCTGCCGTGGCACTTCACCGCGCGGCAGTATTGTTGTCCGGTTCGCTCCATATTTTCACGATTGAAGGTGAAAATGACTGCGTAAAAACGATCAGCGATCAGGCGGTAGAAGAACCTGCCCCTGCTACGTCTGTGACGGACAATGCGGCCTCAAAATTAGAAGATCTCTTAAACGAATCTATTGATTTAATTGAGTTATCTTCCCGTTCTATCAATTGTTTGAAATCCGAAAATATTAACACGTTGCGTGATTTGGTCAAAATGACTGAAAATGATCTCAACATGATTAAAAATTTCGGTGCCAAATCAATGGAAGAAATTAAAACAAAATTGGCTGAGAGAAACCTTTCTCTCGGTATGAAAATTTAAGGAGTAGTTTTTAATTATGATTAAGAATACCGGATACAGAAAGTTGGGTAAAACTGCGTCCCACCGCAAAGCGATGCTGAACAATATGGCAACCAGCATCATCTTGCACGAAGAAGTAACCACCACCCTCCAAAAGGCCAAAGAAGTTCGCCGCGTAGTGGAAGGACTTATTACCTTAGCCAAAGCAAATAATGAACGTGCCGTAAAAGATACGCTCAAAGATGCCGCCGCCGTCAAAAAAGTATTTGACGTTTTGGCCGCACGCTATGCTAACCGCCCGGGTGGTTTCTGCCGTATTTACCGCGCAGGACTTCGCCAAGGCGACAACGCCCAAGTGGCTATTGTAAAATTAGTGGACTAATTATTTATGTTGCTAGACTATCTCGGAGGACTTTTTTCATCAGATTTAGGAATGGACCTCGGTACGGCCAACTGCTTGATTTACGTCAAGGATAAAGGCATTGTACTGCGGGAACCTTCCGTAGTGGCGCAGAACACGGAAACCGGTGAAGTAGAAGCCGTCGGTACCCGCGCTAAACAAATGTTGGGCAGAACTCCTGCTAACATTGTAGCCAAACGCCCGATGAAAGATGGGGTAATTGCGGATTTTGAAGTAACGCAAGAGATGATCCGCTATTTCATCCGTCAAGTACACTCCAGAAGAAGTCTGTTGCGCCCGCGTATTGTGATTGGTATTCCCTCGGGTATTACGGGGGTAGAGCGCCGCGCCGTTGATGAAGCGGCCCGCCAAGCCGGTGCGCGTGAAGTCTATTTAATTGAAGAACCTATGGCTTCGGCGATGGGAGCAGATTTGCCCATCGCCGAACCCCATGCCAGTATGATTGTGGATATCGGCGGGGGAACGACGGAAGTTGCGGTTATTTCACTCGGCGGTATGGTGGTAGCCAATTCCGTAGATACCGCCGGAGACGAACTTACCGATTGTATCGTACAACATTTCCGTAAAGCCCACAATTTAATTATCGGGGAAACAACTGCCGAAGAAGTTAAAATCAATTTAGGCTCTGTAGTTCCTCTTAAAGAAGAAAAAGAAATGGAAGTAAAGGGGCGCGATCAGACACAAGGCTTGCCGCGCACGTTAACGGTTACTTCCGAAGAAATCCGCGAAGCCTTGGTAAAACCGGTGCGCGAAATTATTGATGTAATTAAACGCACCTTGGAAGAAACCCCGCCCGAACTCGCTGCCGATTTAGTAGATCGCGGGTTAGTGGTAGCCGGCGGCGGCAGTTTGTTGCGCGGTATTACAGATTTGATCCGTAAAGAAACGGAGATTCCCGTTCATCGGGCGGCCGATCCGCTCAGTTGCGTGGCTCTGGGAACGGGTAAATATTTGGAACAACTCAGCGAGAAAAGTTCCGGATTTTTCGGATCTCCCCGAAAATCTTATTGATATTGTTTAAGATTAAATAAAAGCGGCCGCAAGTTCCTTCGGGGGCGTCGTCCGCTTTTTTGTTTTTGGGTGCTATGGGTTCCTATTTATCAAAGAAAAAAAAGAAACATCCCTTTTCCAAACGGCGTTATTTTTTACCATCATTTTTTTTGATACTTTCTTTTATCTTAATGATGTTGCCGTTGGAAGGGCCTGTTGCTTCCGTTAAAGCCGTGCTTGCGTATATTTTTATTCCGCAAGTGCGCTTATCGCACGATACGGTACAATATTCGCAAAACGTGTCGCACACCGTACGTGAACTTTTAGATGCCCATCATGAAAATATGCTCTTAAAACAACAGATGGAGACTACCCAACTCGCCACCGCACAAGCCCAACAGGTATTTGAAGAAAACGAGCGTCTTTCGGAAATATTAAATTTGCGTAAAACCTCCCGTTGGAAAGGAACATGGGCCAATGTGGCTTACCGCGAACCTACCCAATGGAATACCGTTACCATTGACAAAGGCTCTTTAGACGGCGTGCAAGAACGCAGTGCCGTAATTGCCGTGCAACAAGGGCAAGAGGGATTGGCGGGTATCATCAAGGAAGTAACGGACCATACCGCTAAAGTTATTTTGGTGCGCGACGAAGATTTTTCCGCCGCCGTCATTTTAGAGCGCGGGAAGGAAGAAGGGCTTTTAGTGGGGGACGGGCAACGTTCGGTAAAAGTGAAATACATTCCGCTATCGGCCGAAATTGAGAAAGGGGATAAAGTCTATACTTCTTCTTCCAGTACGATTTTTCCCGCCGGAATTTTAGTAGGCGAAGTGCTTTCTACCGAAGAAGACGGCAGTTTTAAGACGGCCTATACCGTGAGTGTAGATCCGGTGGTGAAATCGGCTTCCGTGCGGGAAGTTTTTGTGATTTTGGGGGAACAATAACGCACTATGTTGTTTCATTTTGGAAAATTGGTTTTATTATTTATTGCGGCGACCATTTGCCATTGGGCGTTTTCTTCGCTCTTTGCCAATTGGGGTATAAGCATCAATATGTTACTGGTTTTCGTAACGGCCGTCTGTGCTGTTTGCAAAATGGAAACGGGCTATCCTATGGCGTTTTTGTGCGGGTTGTTTTTGGATTTTTTCAGTACAAAGTTATTCGGTTATAACGCATTTTCGTTTACGTTGGCCGCGCTGGTTGTTTACAGCGTAGCGGAACGTTTGGATTTTGATTCGTTTTTCCCGCAAATGTTTATGACATTTGTGTTAACCGTTTTCGTCAGTGTTGTAAATAATGCGTTGGTGCTGTTTTTTACCGCTTCCACGATATGGGCAGGCTGGTGGAATATTTTGATAGGAGCATTGGTCGCAACACTGGTGGCGCCTATAGTGTTTACATTTGTCAGGTGGTTGTTAGGACTGCGGGAAATGGGCGCGAGCAGATATTAAAGGAAAAATATGTCTGTTAAAAAGATTTTTTTTAACAATCGCTTAAGGCTATTGTGGATATTGGCGGTTTTGTGCGGCGCGGTAATTGCCCTGCGGCTGGCCGATATTCAAGTAGTGCGTCATCAAACGTATGAAAAATTAGCCGAGCAGAACCGTACCCAAACGCTATACCAAAGTGCTCCGCGCGGCCGTGTGTTTACGTCAGACGGCGTGGCGATTGCTTCCAACGCGCCCGCGTTTAGTTTTTATTATTTATCTTCGGGAGCCGATAAGGACCCGGCACATTTATCGCGTTTTGCGATGGACGTAGCCCCCTATCTGAAAAAAGAACCGCAGGATATTCTGGCCAAATTACAGGAAAGTACCCGCACCGGAAAGGCTACCTTACTTGCCGATAACCTATCTACGCACAGTGCCGTTGCTTTGCGGGAACTACAGCAATATTATCCGGGAATTTATTTATTTGAAGAAACCAAGCGTACCTACCCCTACGGCAGTTTTGCCAGCCATTTAATTGGGTATATCGGCAACATTACCGAATCCCAATGGCGCAAGCGTAATACAAAACTCAATTACCGCTTAAACTCCAAAATCGGCAAAAACGGCATAGAAAAAAAATACGAAGAAGAATTAAAGGGTTTGGACGGAGCGGTGTATTTGGAAGTAGATTATCGCGGGCGCGTTAAAAGTATTATTCAAGATAAAAAATGGGTAGCGGGCAGTGATGTGTATCTTACCCTTAATTTTGATGTGCAAAAAGCGGCCGAGGACGGCTTAAAACACTCCAAGACGGGTATGGGGGCTGCCGTGGCTTTAGATGCGCGTAGCGGGGCGATTTTGGCCCTTGTCAGTGCGCCGGCTTACGACCCGAATATTTTTGTGCAGTATAGTGATGAGGAAAACCCGACGGAATCCAAACGGATTGATGAATATAATTTAGCCATACAGGGTATTTTCCCGCCTGCATCCACGTTTAAGATTATTACGGCGGCGGCCGCCTTGGAAGAAGGGGATTTGAATCCGCGCCGCAAAATAGATTGTCCCGGACACTACGACACCGGCCCGCGTGTGTTTAAGTGTTGGGGAACGCACGGACCGGTTAATTTTTGGGAAGGTATGAGTAACTCGTGCGACGTGTATTTTTATTCGGTAGCCGCACAAACAGGTCCCGCCGCCATAGAACGGGTGGAACGTAAATTTATGATCGGGCGCCAGACGGGTATTGATTTGGCGGGGGAAAAGGCGGGTAATTTATACGGTCCCACCCGTCGGGCCCGTAATAAAACTTATTGGTTTATCGGCGATACGCTTAATTTGTCTATCGGACAAGGGGAACTTTTGTTTACCCCACTTAAAATGGCACAATTTGCCGCCGCCGTCGCCAGCCGCGGAAATGTTTACCGCCCGTATTACGTGGAAAAATTAGTCAGTAACCAAACGGGGAAAGAAAGCATAGTGGGTAAAACGGAAATTTTGCAACATGCCGATTTGCGCCCCGAAACGTACGATAAACTTTTTGAAGCCTTAAAATATACCGTTGATTTCGGCACGGCCCGCCGCGTTAAAATCAAAGGGCTTGATGTGTACGGCAAAACAGGTACGGCGCAAAATCCGCACGGGGCCGACCATGGTTGGTTTATGGCCTTTGCTGGCAAAGAAGGGCAAACCCCCGAAATTGCGGTAGCGGTGCTTGTGGCCCACGGAGAAGGCGGCAGTTCGGCCGCCGGACCGATTGCGCGGGCCATGTTGGAAGCCTATTTCGGGACCAATAAGCCGGTTGAAACACAAAAAGAGGAAACAAGATGATATTTTCTAACCGAAGCGGACGCAAACGCATAGATGTTTTATTATTACTGGGGATGATCGGCCTTGTCGTGATGGGATCCTTATGTATTATGTCGGCCGTAAATAGTTTGTCGTGGGCAAACGGTATTGTGCGTACGCATTTAGTGGCTTTAGGCGTGGGCATAGTTGCGTTTTTTGTCGGGTGGAGTTTTAACTATCAAATTTATAATGAGCAGTATAAGCCGCTATATGTGTTTATTTTGATGTTGCTGGTGGGCGTACTGCTTTTCGGGTCGTACCAGCGGGGTTCGCGCTCGTGGTTTGTGTTGCCGTTTTTCTCTATGCAACCCTCGGAAATTTGCCGCGTGTGTACGATTTTGGTGGCGGCCGCTTTTTTGGACAGGCGCAGACGCCAAATAGGGGAATTTTCCTCTTTATTCGGGTTGGGTTTACTGCTAGTGCCGATTTTCGGCCTGATTATGATGCAACCCGATTTTTCTTCCGTGGTGGTCACTTTGCCCGCGCTTTTAGTCCTGCTTTATTGCGCGGGGATGAACACTTTTTATTTGAGTATGGGCGTTCTTTTTGTAGCGGTGGCGGGATTTTTTACCATCAGTTGGACGTATTTGTATCTTAATCCGGAACTGACGGAAAATTGGTTTTTCCGTATTTTCTACCAACTGGGGCATAACGTGTGGTATATTTGCGGTTTTACACTGCTGATTGTACTATTGGTTTATATCGTTTGGTGGTTTTTTAAGCAGTTGCGCTATTTGGTGCACCCGATTTATTTTATCATAGCGACCTTGGTTATTTTGGCCGGACTTTTCGGCGGAATGTTTATAGACCACCAAATGAAACCGCACCAACGTAAACGGGTGGAAACTTTTTTGGCTCCCCGTTCCGATCCGCGCGGGGCGGGATATAACGTCTTGCAGGCGCAAATCGCTATGGGGGCCGGCGGTATGTGGGGCAAAGGCCTTTTTTCGGGCACGCAATCGCGTTTGGGGTTCGTGCCGGAAAAACATACCGATTTTATTTTAGCCGTGGCGGGCGAAGAACTCGGCTTATGGGGTACGTGTTTGATTTTGGGGCTCTATTTGCTGATTTTGTGGCGTATTGTGTTTATAGGCTATACGTCAAGCGACCGCTACGGCTATTTGGTGTGTTCGGGCATATTCGGGATGTTTTTAACGTATATGCTGGTTAATTTTGGAATGCTTATCGGTATTGTGCCGGTAGCGGGAATCCCGTTGCCGTTTATTTCTTACGGCGGCTCTAATTTAGTGGCGAGTTTATGGGCGTTGGGAGTGGTCCAGTCCGTATACGCGCGGCGGTTGGGAATATAAAAAGATGATAAACTTTCCAAAAATTTATAAAATGCGTATAGTGCTTCGTGCGGATGAAAATGCCAAGCGCAAAAACGTTTTTTATGCAATAAGAAGTATGGTACTTGCGAGCGGGTTGCCCTATGAGCCGGCAAAAGTAAATAAAAATTGGCCGCGGCTTGTTTTCGGGCCGACTTGTGCTTTAAGCCAATATGCCGAGCGCGAGTACTTGGATATTTATTTAAGGGAATCTGTTCCCGTGGAGCAGGTGCGGCAGAGTTTAGAACGCAGTAAACCGGCGGAAATTACGCTGTTAGAAGTTTCGCGGGTTCCGTATGCTATGCCGGCGGTGGCCGATTTGGCCGCCGCAGTGAAGTACCGCGCGGAAGGGAATTTTTCCGCTTTCGGAACAGAACAAACGTTGGAAAATTATTTTAACGCCGATCATGTGGAAGTAGTGCGCCGCGCAGAAAACGGCTTGACGCTTACATTTGATGTAAAACCTTTAGTACTTGAAGCGCAAACGGAAAATGCCTCTGTTTTGCACTTAACACTGGCCGGCAAAAACGGAAAATGGTTGAACCCTTATGTGGCTATCGGTGCGTGGTTGGGCTTAACAATACCCCTGCCGGACGACACCTTTACCATATCGGGTATTAAAATGGTGCGAGAAGGACTTTATTGGCAAGATACAAACGGGTCCTTACACCTTATTTAGGAGCAAATACTATGAGCCAGATTTTGGAAGAACAACAAGAAAAAGAAGTAGAAGTTATCGTCAATACTTCGTTTGAAGAAACGCGTATTGCCATTTTGGAAAACAGCCGCGTCAACGAACTTTTGTGGGAGCGGCGCGGTGCGCTTAATATCGTGGGCAACATCTACAAAGGAATTGTGGAAAATGTACTGCCCGGTATTTCCAGCGCGTTTTTGAATATCGGTTACGAAAAAAACGCTTATTTATACATTTCGGATGTAATCGGCGACGATAAAAAGAACATAGATAAAGTGTTACATAAAGGCCAAGAAGTTATGGTGCAAGTGGTCAAAGACGCCATCAGCACCAAAGGCATGAAAGTAACCATGGACGTTACCTTGCCCGGCCGTTATTTGGTGCTTACGCCGCATCAGGGGTTTGTGGGAGTTTCTAAAAATATTGAAGATGCCGAAACGCGCCATAAACTTAACGAAATTATGCAGGAACTTGCGGAAAAACACTTAAACGGCATGGGGTGCATTGTGCGCACCGAAGCCGAAGAAGCCACCAAAGACGAATTGGAACGTGAAATTAAATACCTCTACCGCCAGTGGCAGTCTATCCTGAAAAAATTTGAAACAACGCGCTCGCCGCGCTTACTCCATGAAGATATGGACGCCGTTTTGCAAGTGGCGCGGGATGTGCTCTCGGAAAACTGCAAAGTATATTTGTTAGATAACAAGCATGACTATGAACGGGTGCATGATTTTGTAGAAAAAAATTCACCTGATTTGGTGGGCCGCGTACAACTCTACAAGGGCAAAACGCCGATTTTTGAAGCGTACAATATTGAGCCGGAAATTGACAATTTGCGCAAAATCAAATTGCCGCTTCCCAACGGGGGAAGTATCATTATCCAAGAAGCGGAGTCGTTGTGCGCTATTGATGTAAATACCGGTAAATATACGGGCAATAAATCGCAGGAAGAAACCGTTACCCAAACCAATATTGAAGCGGCTAACGAAATTGCCCACCAGTTGCGTTTGCGCAATATCGGCGGGATTATTGTGATTGATTTTATTGATATGCGCAAAGCATCCAGCCGTAAGCGCGTGGTGGAAGCCTTATCCCAAGCCGTACAGGGCGACCGCGCCAAAATCCGCATTTTGCCCATTACTAAACTCGGCCTTGTGGAAATGACGCGCGAGCGCAAACGCGCGAGTACAGGCAGTTTTATCAGTGAAGAATGTCCCGAATGCCACGGCTCGGGGCGGGTACTTTCTGCCGAGAGTATGCGTATTAAAATCCAACGCGAAATTTACGATTTAACCAACGGCCGCCCGGGCGGAAATTTGCGTATCGTATTACACCCTATGTTGGCTGACGCCATTAAAAACCATCAAGCGGATATTGAACAAAATATCCGCCGTACGGTAAAAATACAGGCGGATGCGCAACTCGCATGGGAAGATTATAAAATCGTATTGGAATAATTTGAACGGGCAAAATGAAACACTTGTTGCGTTTAGTTTTTACGGTGTTGTTAGTTGCTTGTGCTAATGTGTTGTTTGCCGGAGAAAAAGTACAGGTAAAAACAGAAGGTCATTCCGCGGGGACGATTCCCGCTATGACCGTTAACGACGTCGTATATGTGGATATTCAACGCACCGCGCGTAAATTAGGCGCGGATGTGGAAATTTTTGCCCGCTCCAAACAAGCCAAAATTACCGCCAGAAATTTTTACGCCGTCTTAACGGCTCCGCTCGCGCAGGTAGTAATGAACGCCCAAACGGAGCCGTTAAAAGCACCTGTTTTGGTAGAAGGCGGCAGATTGATGGCTCCGGTGGATTTCTTCTTAATGCCTAGTGTCGGAAAAGCGTTGAACCGGGTGATTTCTTTCAAAAATAATACGTTGTTTATAGAGAAAGTTTTTACGCTAGCGGTCTTGGAAACCAAGAAAAACGAACGAAGTACCGCGTTACTTTTTGAAACGAAAGAACCTACCGCCTTTGAAGTACATAAAACAAACCGCCATACGCTTTTGGTGGAGTTTGATAATGCGGTATTACAACGGGCAGAGCATTTTAGATTAAACACGCCCTTTATCCAATCGGCAACCTTGAGCCAACAAAATAACCGCGCTTTACTTAAAATAATTTTGGGCCCTAAAGCGCAAGATTGGGGCTTTATACCAACGGATAAACAGAATTTAGTGTTTGAAGTTTCGGGTACAAAAAGTGATTTTTTGCTTTCGGGCGTATCCGGTAAATATTCCCCGTCTTATATCAAAAAACAGCCGGTTTTAACCGCGTCCGCCAACAATAAATCTTCCGGCGCGAGTTTGGCTACCATAAAACCCTCGGTACTGAGCGAAGCGCAAACGGACGAGGAAGAAATGGAAGATGATGAAGATTGGGAAGAAGCAATAGATACGATTAACCCGTCCGCGGCGGTAGCCGTTGATGCCAAAAAACCGCCCGTACTCACGCAAGCGCCGCTACCGGTTATTTCGGGCGTACATAAAAAAATGCGTATTGTGGTGGACCCCGGCCACGGCGGCAAAGACCCCGGTGCCACACATGGGCGTTATAAAGAGAAAGATTGGAATTTAGCCGTCGGTAAAGAACTGGCTAAACTGCTCAAAAAAGGCGGGTTTGAAGTAAAAATGACGCGTAGCAGTGATGAGTTTATCGCGCTTTCCGACCGCTCTAAAATAGCCAATACGTTTAAGGCCGATTTGTTTGTTTCTATTCATACCAACTCTACTAAAAATAAAAATGCCAACGGTTTTGAAGTGTACTTCCGCTCCGATAAACCGACCGATAAAGAAGCCGCCGAAACAGCCGCGTTGGAAAACGAAGCCATGCAATACGAAGAAGTGCATTATAACTTTGTAGATGCGCTTTTGCAATCCTTGGCGAAGAACGAATATATTAACGAAAGTTCCAAATTAGCCGGCCATATCTCAAACGAAATCTACAAGCAAGAAGGCATTAAAATTGCCGTTAAGAAAAACGGCATCCGCCAAGCGAATTTTTACGTCTTGCGCGGGGTACAAAGTCCGGCGGTGTTGGTGGAAATGGGATATATCAGCAGTCCTAAAGACCGCGGGCGTTTGGCCCAAAGTGCGGTGCAGAAAAAAACAGCCAAAGGTATTTATAACGGCATTATCAGTTATGCCAAAAAAGAAGGCTGGGTTAATTAGCCGGATTTTTTGAGAAGTTTTTTGCGCCCAGATAGACAAAATAAATCGCCGGAATTGCCATAAAACTGCCGATTAAAAAAGACATTTTAAGCGACCACATATCCGAGATATACCCCATGAGCATGGGCGAGAGCGCGTCGCCGAGTAAATGAATAATAAAAATATTGAGGGCAAACGCCATAGAGCGCATATGGGGCGCACTGGTGGCGACCAGCGCCGCGGCAATAGCACCTGTGGGCAGAAATAAGAAAAAAATCGTTAACGCAAAACAGGCTAAAATCACAGGTAAATGCGTGACTAAAAGCCCTATCCAGATTGTTGGCAACACACACGCAAGCGACCCCCCAAGCACCCAAAAATAACTGTATTTTGTATGTTTAAGCAGTTTCTCGGCCAGTTTACCGCCCAAATAAGTTCCGCAGGCTCCGCTTACAATAATCAGTATCCCCATTACAAAACCCGCTTGCGCAGGGTCCATTTGCAAATAGCGGTGCAAATACATGGGAACCCACGCGGCAAATCCGCCGATAAGAAAAGTAATCATGGCTTGGGCCAAACAGACCCACAAAAAAGGTTTATTTTTAAGCAACGTTAAATAATTACTTAGGCGGGGTAAAGCAGACGCCGTCGCGGGCAAAATGCGCGTATCTTTTAATTTGGTTAGCGCATATAAGCCCAAAAACACTCCGGGGATACCGGCTAAAATAAACGCTAGTCGCCAACCCCAGTGGTGCCCTACCATACCGCCTATCATATAACCCAAAGCACTTCCCAACGGAAAAGCGAGCCCGAATAACGCGAGCACGGAACTGTGTTTTTCTTTGGGGTATTGTTCGGCCAGTAAGGGTTGCGCAATCGCCGTAAAACCGGCTTCCCCCACGCCGATAAAAGAACGGGAAATCAGTAGCGTAACGTAGTGATAAGCACTTGCACAACCCAGTGTGGCCATACTCCATAAACAAGCCGTCAGGCCCACCCATTTGGTGCGCGAGGACCGATCGGCAAAAAAACCGATAACGGGCGCACAAAGTAAATACGTGATGATAAAAACCGAAGCGAACGTACCGAGTTGAAAATCGGAAAGGGATAAATCTTCTTTGATAAGCGGGAAAACGGCGTATAGTACTTGGCGGTCTATATAGTTAAGTAAATTTAACGAGAATAAAACTATAAACAAGCGGTTGATATACATAAGATTTCTTTTATTCTATAAAATATGTAAACTATGATAAACCATAAATTTTTATATAATACTTTTAACGGAGGGTTTTATGAAAAAAGGTTTTACGTTAATTGAGTTGCTTATTGTAATGATTATTGTTGGTATTCTTGCCGCTATAGCGGTGCCGAAATACAATGCGGCAGTGGAGCGTTCGCGTTCAATGGAAGGGATCTTGAACTTAGAAAAACTCAGTGACGAAGTGAACGCTATGTATATTGTGAATAAAAATATTTATCCCGCACAAGAAGAACTTAATAAATTTAACACAACGGATCAGGTGATTAAAAGCACCTACTTTAATGCCCCCGTACTTACACGCAATGGTGATACGTCGGTAACAATTTCTATTGAGCGCAAATCGGGGTCCGGTTATTGCTATAAATTGCAAATAGTAAATAGTTACGGGGAACCGCAAGCCATTTCTTGTATCGACGAAAGTTGTACCGCAAGCGAAAAAGGTTGCAGTGTCGTTAGTATTAACCTGACCAAATAGGTTTACAACGGCGGCTGATTGTGCAGTTTTTTGAGTCTTTCTCTGGCGCGCGGTTCGCCCTGTTTGGCGGCCAATAAGTAGTAGTGCAAGGCCTTATCTTGATTTTTTGCCGTACCGACTCCCCTCTCGTATAGACCTGCTACAAGGGTTTGTGCGAGCGGACTTTTGTCGTTGGCGGCTTTCTTCAAAATTTCAAAACCTTTTGTTTGGTCTTGGGCGGTTCCCGTTCCTTGCAAATAGCAAATACCTAAATTGAGACGGGCTTCAAAATCATTTAGCGTGGCACCTTGTTCGTAATAGTGAAATGCTTTTACGGGGTCTTTTTCGCATCCTTGCCCCGCATTATAAAGGGCGGCAAGGGCCATCATCGCGCGCAGATTGCCTTGCTCGGCGGCGGCGGAAAACCAACGGAAGGCTTCTTCGTAATTCTGCGGCATATATTTGCCTACATAGTAGATATATCCCAGTTGATATTGGGCGTCCGGGTCGCCCGCTTGCGCGCGCGGAAATGTTTTATCAAACGGATTGTAAATATATTTTTTCCACAGAAAAAAACAGATAAACGCAACCGTTACGAGTAACGCGCCGTAGCGCACATAAACGGGTAAATCCATATTATTTTGTCCTCTCTAATTTGCGTTCGCGCAAGGTATATACTTCATCGGCATAGTCGGCTGCGTGTGCGTCGTGGGTAACCATTAAAATAGTTAAATGGTCTTGTTGACTCATGCGGGCAAAATCTTCAAATACTTGAATTTTGCGTGCCGCGTCTAAATTGCCGGTCGGTTCGTCGGCAAGGAGTAAATCGGGGTGATTGCGCAAAGCGCGCGCGATACTGGCGCGTTGTTTTTCTCCGCCGGACAAATCGGCGGGTAATTTATGGCTCATTTCCCCTAAACCCAAATTTTCTAACAATTTTTGCGCTTCTTGCGGGTTTGCTTTACCGAGCATACGGGCGGGAATTTCTACGTTTTCCAAAAGCGAAAACTCCGGCAGTAAGCCGTCAAACTGGAACACAAAACCCATCTTTTTAAGACGCACTTTGGCGCGGGCGGTTTCGCTTTTAAGAGCAGTAATTTCTTGCCCGTCTACGAAAATTTGTCCGGCGGTGGGGGTGTCCAACATGGCAATTAAGTTGAGTAGCGTACTTTTGCCCGAGCCGCTCGGCCCCAGCAGCACCGAAAATTTACCGCGCGTAATATGCAACGAAACGTTATCTAAAACGCATAAATTTTCGTCGCCTTGTCCATAAATTTTAGTAAGGTTTTTAAGTTCTATCATACTTTATCCGTATCGTATAGCATCGGTGGGGTGCACGCGTGAGGCTTTTACTGCCGGATATAACCCCGCCAAAAAACAAATCAAATAACTGCCGCCCACCACGGCTATAATATCCCAAAACTGCATACGCACGGGGACTTTGGTTAAATAATAAATATCTCCGGGTAAATTTACGATGTTAAAGGTGGCTATGGCCCAGCATAACAGGCCGGCTAAAAGTAAACCCAGCATAATACCCAGCGTGGCAATTACCATGGCTTCCCACATAAAAATTTTACGAATCATTTTCGGGCTCGCGCCGATCGCGCGCATAATGCCGATATCGCGCAGTTTCTCGGTGCCGAGCAAAATTAAATTGCTCGCGATATTGAGTGACGCCACCCCGATAATTAAAAACAAAATAATAAACATCATGGTTTTTTCCAACTTTAACGCGGCATAAAGCGTGCTGTTCATTTGGGCAAAGGTCAGCACATTGTAATAGTAGCCGTTTTTATTGAGCAAAGTGCGGATTTCTCCGGCTACTTCTTCGGCTTTGTTAATATCACGCAGTTTAACGGCAAGGCCGGTAGTGCCTTGTTTGAGACCAAAGAAATCGCTTGCTTGCTCTAGAGGCATATATACAATGGTGTTATCAAATTCGTAATAGCCCGTTTTGAGTAGTCCGCTTACGCGAAATTTTTTCATTTTGGGGAACATCCCCGCAGAAGTGGAAATAGATTGCGGGGAAATCAGGACTAAATTATCTTCTACTTCCGCCCCCAACGTCATGGCCAGTTCGGTGCCGAGCACCACGGGCGGCGGGGCGTTTTCTTCCCAATCGGGTGTAAAAGAGCCTTCCACGAGCGATTTATCCAGCGCGTTAATCTTGCGCTCTAACTGCGGATCCAACCCGCGCACCATAACGCCTTGGCTCCGGCCCGCATAGGTAATAATGGCCGGCTCGTAAATATGCGGCGCGGCGGCTTGCACTTGGGGTAATTGTTCTATAAGCGCGATATTTTTCTTGTACGTTTCGCTGCTCATTGACCCGAAAACCAGAATATGGCTTTGCGCGTTAATGATTTTATCTTTAATATCGGTTTGAAAGCCGTTCATCACCGATAGCGTTGTAATCAGCGCGGCCACCCCGATACTAACCCCCGCCACGCCGATAAGCGTGGTAATAAAGGCAAAAAGGCCTTTTTTGCGGGTTAAATAACGGGTAGCGATAAAACGTTCAAAACTCATAAGTAAAATAAAAGCGGGGCGGTATTTGTCCCCGCTTTGTGTTATAAAGTTTCCTTTAAACTGCCGATAAATTCCTGCCACGGCTTTTTGGCTTCCCCGCCGCCTTGGGCAAAATCGGGTCGCCCGCCGGCGCGTCCGTTTAAATCCGCCGCGATTTGTTTGGCGGCTTGTACGGCGTCAATGTTGGGCAGTTTGCCTGCCATTTTGACGACAAAGGAGCGTTTGCCTTCTTTGTCGCACGTAACGATAATGAGCGCCTGTTTGTATTTTTGGGCAATCGTATCGGCAATATTGCGCAGTTCTTTGGGTTGGGCTTCGTCGGCCTTGCGTACGACTAACGTAGTGCCGTTTTTAAGCGTAAAGGTAATTTCATTTACCCCGCCGGCGGCTAAAGTTTTCTCGCGGAATTGTTCGTAGCGTTTTTTGACTTCTTTGAGTTCGTCCATAATGGCGTTAATACGCGGGAAAACATCTTTAACGGGCAATAATAACCGCGCGGCAAGGGCTTCGGTTTGTGCGTTGATTTGCTTAAGATAATCTAACGCGGCTTGACCGGCAATCCCTTCTATACGGCGTACCCCCGCGGAAACGGAGCCTTCTTTCAAAATGACCAGCGTAATCACTTCGGCGGTGTTTTTAACGTGCGTTCCGCCACAAAGTTCCAAACTATATTTTTGCTCAGGGTGCTCAAAATCGCCGCCCATCAGCACAAAGCGGGCCGGATCGGCGTAGGTTTCGCCCAGTAGCGTTACCGCGCCCAATTTTTCGGCGTCCGCAAGCGGGCGCGTTTGGCACGTTACGGGCAATGCGTCTTGCGCGGCTTTATTGGCAATTTGCCACACCTTATTTAGATCTTCTGCCGACGGCGTTTTGGAAAGCGTGTAGTCAAAACGGAAACGCTCCGGCGATACAAACGATCCGCTTTGGTGCACACCGGTGCCGAACACTTGGCGCAAGGCCGCATTGACTAAATGGATCGCGCTGTGGTTGGCTTGGGCGCGGCGGCGCAAATCTTTATCTACGCAAAGTTGCACCTTTTGCCCTTTGGCAAGCGTGCCCGTTACTTGGTGCAGATAAATTTTGCCCAGCGGTTTTTGTACATCACTTACTTTGGCAATTTCAGTGCCGTTTTCGGCTAAAATAAGGCCTTTATCTCCCACTTGTCCGCCCGATTCGGCATAGAACGGGGTGGTATCAAAAATAGCATACCCGTTGCCGGAAATGGTGTCCGCGAGTTCAAAGTTTTCATTGAGCAACGCAAGCACTTGGGCGCATTGGGTTAATTGTTCGTACCCTACAAACTGGGTGGCGGGCAAGGTGTTTTCTAATTTCTGCAAGGCGATTACTTTGCCTTTGCTAAATTCATCCGCGTAAGAGCGGCTTTTGGCTTGCGCTTTTTCTTTGGCGGCGAAATAGCCTTTTTCGTCTATGCTGACGCCTTTTGCGGCGGCAATTTCTTTGGTGAGTTCCAAGGGGAACCCGTACGTTTCATGCAAGTGGAAAACTTCTTCGCCACTGAGTGTTTGGGTTCCGTCTGCCAAGAGTTGCGCAAGTTTTTCTTCGCCCGTAACAAGCGTTTTAAGGAAAATTGTTTCTTCTTGCTTGAGTACGTCTTGGATGTGCGCGGCGTTTTTATCAATTTCGGGATATAACCCCGCAAAAATTTGTTGCACCACGGGCACAAGCGTGTGCAAATAGGGTTTATCGTTGCCCATCAGGCGCGCATAACGCGCGGCACGGCGGATAAGACGTCTTAAAATATATCCGCGCCCTTCGTTAGCGGGTAAAATGCCTTCGGCAATTAAAAAACTGGAACTGCGTGCGTGATCGGCAATAATGCGCAGGGCGGCAATTTCTTCTTTTGTGTTACCGGTGATGTGCAAATCTTTTTTTGCCTGCGCGGTAAGGGGGGTAAATAAGTCCGTTTCAAACACGTTTTTTGCCCCTTGCATAGCCATACATAAACGTTCTAACCCCATACCGGTATCAATGTTGTTGTGGGGTAAGGCTTTGAAAGAGCCGTCCTCTTGGCGGTTGTAACTTTCAAATACAATATTCCAAATTTCCACAAAACGCCCACAATCGCACGTAATATCACAATGCGGGTTGGTACAGCCTTTTTCACCGAAGTCGTAGTAAATTTCCGAACAGGGGCCGCAGGGACCGGTGGGGCCCATAGTCCAAAAGTTGTCTGCCTCTGCGAGTTCAAAAATGCGCTCGGCAGGTACGAATTTTTTCCAAATTTCGTAGGCTTCTTCGTCGCGCGGGGCAATACCACCTTTGTAAATGCTGACGTATAATTTGTCAGCGGGTAAGCCGAGTGTTTTGGTTAAATATTCCCATGCCCACGCAATGGCTTCTTTTTTGAAATAATCGCCGAACGAAAAATTACCGAGCATTTCAAAGAAAGTCAGGTGGCGTTCGGTAAATCCCACGCTGTCAATATCGGTGGTGCGCACGCACTTTTGACAGGTGGTCGCATTTTTTAAGGAATTATCAATGCCTAAAAAATTGGCCTTAAATTGTACCATGCCCGCGGAAGTAAAGAGTAACGTCGGGTCAGATTGTGGAACAAGAGAACTTGACGGCAAAAGCGGCAAGCCTTTAGATTGAAAAAATTGGAGATAACTATTGCGAATTTCTGTGCTGGTTTTCATAAAAATCTCTCTAAAAAGGATATATATAAAGTATATCAAATACGGGGGCGGGTGCGCTTGATAAGCGGGTATTTGTTATAATAAAAGAGTTATGAAGATTTGTTTTATTGTAAACCCCAAAAGCGGTAAAAAGAAATTAGATTTAGACTTACTTAAAGCCAGTGTTGCGCGCCATTTTCCGCAAGGATATTTAATGCTTACGCAAGGCCCGTCGCACGCAACAACGCTTGCGCGCGCGGCGGCAATGCAAGGTGCGCAAGCGGTGGTGGCGGTGGGCGGCGACGGCACGATTAACGAAACGGCACAAGGGTTAGTGGGCACCCAAACGGCGCTGGGGGTAATTGCGCGGGGGTCTGGCAACGGCTTTGCGCGTGAACTCGGCATGTTGCTTCCCTTGGAAAAAGCAGTTGCGCGTTTAGCCAAACTACGCCCCGTTTTGTGCGACGTGGGGTATGCGAACAAGGAACTTTTTTTGAATTTAGCCGGTGTGGGCATAGAGGCCGTTATCGCGTGGCAATTTATGGAGCAAGGCAAAACGGGCAAGCGCGGGATGTGGCCTTATTTTAAGATGGGCGCGCAAACCGCTTGGACCTATCAGCCGCAACCCTTGCGCGTTACGTATGACGGAATAGTAAGTGAAATGTCCCCGCTCACGCTCGTGTTTGCCAACGGGCGTCAATACGGCAGTAATTTCAAAATTGCGCCACAGGCCAGTTTGACAGACGGCTACTTGGATATGGTGGAAGTGAAGAACGGCAGTAAATTAAAATTACTGCTCGGTGCGCCTTTTTTCTTTACGAATAAATATCGTCCGTTCGGGCTTACGCAAGTGCGCGCGGTGCAGCACGCTGTTGTGGAAAAGGCGGGGGATATCATTTACCACATAGACGGCGAGCCGCGCAAAACGCAAGACAAATTAACGTTTGAAATTAACCCCAAATCCCTTTACGTGCTCATGGAGAACGAAAATGCCTAAAAATAAAAAACGTTCGGCCTATTCTTATAAACGGCAAATCCGCTTGTGGGGAACGGTAATTATTTTATTATTTTGCTTGGGGCAATTTATTTATCAACGCGCGTGCAGTAAGCCCGTTGCGGAGCCGAAAACGGTTGACGCGGACACGTTGGAAAATGTGGAAATCGTTTCGGTTTACGACGGGGACACCTTTAAGATAAATTTATCGTGCTCGCTCGCGGCCTATTGCGATAAAGTGTCCGTGCGGGTGCGCGGGGTGGATACGCCCGAAATAAAAGGCAAAACGGCACGCGAAAAAGAACTTGCCAAAAAAGCCAAAGCGTTTACCAAAGATTTTCTGGCTAAAAAACCGGTTACCTTGCGCAACTGCGGGCGGGATAAATATTTCCGCTTACTCTGCGACGTTTCCAACGGCAGCGGGCAAGATTTAGCGCGCGAACTGATTAAGCGCGATTTGGGCTACGCCTACGAGGGCGGTAAAAAGTCCGACCGCTATAAATAACACGCATTTTGGTATAAAAAACCCCGCTTGGTGCGGGGTTTTGTAGTTTTTGATATAATGGAATTGTCGTAATAAGGAGAAAGAAAAACCGCGCCCGCAAGCGCGCAAATTAAAAATTTATTCTGTTTTTGGAACCGCATACAGAATGCGGTGGCACTTCCGAAAGGAAGTCCAATAGAGGTCCAAAAACAGCCGATTAAAGCACAAGAAAACGGCTTAATTACCCGTTTGCTTTGTGCTTAATGTTTCTTGCCGTATATCGGCAAGAAACTACGGCTGTTATATTGGGGCCCCTCTATTGGCTCAATATAGCAGCCGTTTTTTTATGCGTTTATCCGAAAACAACAAGGAGACCTTATGAAAAAATTATCTCGCGGTTTTACGCTGATAGAAGTATTGGTTGTGGTGCTGATTATCGGCATTTTAACCAGCGTGGCACTGCCTAACTATCAAGTGGCGGTACTCAAAGCAAGATATACGGAATTGATGAACGTAGTTGCTCCCTTGGCAGATGCCGAGATGGTGTATTATGCGACGTTTAATAAATTTACCGATCAGTTAAATGAATTAGACGTTTCTTTACCCGGAGGAGTTAAATTAAGTGCCGACGGTAAATATGCGTACTGGAAAAAATTTGAGTTGCATGTTTATCTTTCACCAAACCCTGCATACTCCAGTGCGATTTCCAGTACTTATAATTCGCGGTTGATGTATTTGGAATATTTTAATAGTGGTAATAGTGGTGGCGGTCGCCAGTGCCGGGCTAAAGAAAATGATGGTGTGGCCAATAAGGTGTGCAAAAGTTTGGGTGGTACGAGAGTGGCTAATTATGACGGCTTTGAGGCGTACAACTTGCCGTAGCGTTTAGGATGACTCTATTTTATATCCCGCACTACGACACTGCGGGATATAAAAAGAATAAAATACAGGTGTCATTCCGTACTTGATACGGAATCTTCCACGTCGCCGTTAGGTTATTACGTCGTTAAAAATTAAAAAGCGTCATTCCCGCAGGATGTAAGCGGGAATCTCCGCCACTTACAATAACGCAAAAGGTGGGGATCCCCGATAAAAACACTCGGGGATGACCTGATTGTTTTATTAACATCAAACAACTTCAGCGTGGAAGATGCTGAATCAAGTTCAGCATGACTTTTTAATTTATTTTATTTTTGGTGACACCAATAAAAACGACATTAAAAAAGCCGCTTAAAATAAGCGGCTTTTTGGGAATATGTTGCAAACAAGTTTATTTGTTTTCTTCGCGGATTTTTTCAAATAAATTCGCTTCCGTCGCGCGTTGTAAGAAAGCGTCCCACTCCTTGGGCGTCATTTCAAAATCGTCCATCACAGTATAGGCGATATCTTTTGCGCTTTCTTTGGGGTCTTTACCCTTTTCAATATATTCGCGCTCCAGTTCCACATAGCGGTTGGCAATCGCGTAATCGGTTTCTTCCTGCGAAATTTGATTTTGCGGGTTGCGGTTTTCCTGCATGGTGTTGGTGTCGTAAATGCCGGCTTCTTGGGCGGTGTCTTCGTGCAGCGCGCTATCGCCTTGCGGGACAAGCACTTCACTCTTTTTGGTGTTGTCCGCCGGATAAGCAAGTTCGTCTTCCGTGGGGTTGACCACGCGTCCGGCGATTAAATTGGAACACGCCGACGGGTTAACAATAAAGTAAATACTCAAAATAATAAATACGAGCAGTAATGCTTTAATTAAGATTTTAATCACGTTAGCCTCCGTTTCTTATAGCATACAATATTTTTAGATATTAAATCTCATGGATTTTGCTTGGCGGGCAACGGGGCGTGCGAATTGCCTTGCAGTTGTTGCACGCTTTGTTGAAACTGCGGATTGGAAAAAATTTCGGTAATCAGTTTGGCAAAATCGGGGTTTTCCATGTGGCGGGAAACGACCTGTTGTATCTCGGGGTTGGTCTTAATGATTTGGGCGAGATTAGGGTCGCTTAAATCGTCTAACGATTTTACTTTCCCTTGGGAAAATTCGCTGAGTTGCTCGTTAAAGGCTTGTAATACTTCTTCGTTGCGGAAGTCGTCAATAATAGAAGAAATCGTTTCTTGCGCCTGTTTATTTTGGTCTTGCTCGCTTAAAGGTTGGTCTTCCAAAAAAATATCTTGCGGCGGGGCAGAATATTCCACCGGTAAAGGCACGCGCGGGGGTAAATGGTCGGCAAAAGATACGGGTTGTTTTTGAAAGGTAAACTGGTCGCCGTCGTTTAATTGTTTTTCTATATATTGTTCTTTCTTTTTTTGGTAAAACTCATAAGCCCGTACCGCGCCCATATAACAGAGCGCGGTACACATTACAAAAATTAAAAAACAACTTTTTTTAGACATTATTCTATGCCCAAAAGTTCCACGTCAAACACCAATACCGAGTTGGGCGGAATCGGCCCCGCGGGGCGGTTGCCGTAAGCCGTATCGGGCGGGCAGACGAGTTTGGCTTGGGCGCCGGGTTTCATTTGCTGTAAGCCTTTTGTCCAGCAAGAAATTACTTGCGAGAGTTGGAAAGACGCCGCTTCCCCGCGGTCGCGCGAACTGTCAAATTTCGTGCCGTCAATGAGTGTGCCCGTATAGTGCACTTTTACGCGGCTGTCTGCCTTGGGCGCTTTGCCTTTGCCGTTTTTGGTCAGTTTAATCAGCGCGCCGTTGTCCAACGTTTTGACGCCTTTTTCTTTTTGGAAATTTTCCAAATATTCGTTTTGTTTGGCTTGGAACTTTTGCGCTAAAAGTTTGGCATCGGTGTCGTATTTCTCAATAATGGCCTTTTTGTATTGGTCCAAATCGGTTTGCGATTGTTTGCCCAGCAGGCTGTCGCGCATCCCTTGCGATACCGCTTTGAAATCATTTTCGTTATCCAAAATGAGTTGGCGGTTTAGATTTTCGCCGATTAAAAACCCCAAAGAATAAAGCATTTTATTGCGCTCGGCTTGATCCAACACTGCGGGTTGTTCGTCAGTGGCAGGTTGAGTATCCTGCGCGCACGCGGCAACCGGAAATAATACAAACAACAGAACCATGAGTTTTTTCATTTTTTCTCTCCTATCTTGTTTTTAAGAACGTTTCTAAACGGGTCGCAATTTGTTGGGAAGCCGCCTCACCGATACTTTGCATACTGCGGCGTAGCGAATCTTCATAGCGCGACGTGCCGGCCCGTTCGTGGACGCTAAAGCGCGAGAACGTCGCATTGTTTTGCGTGTCAATCAAACTAATCGCGGCACTGCTTGAGCACCAAATGAGCCCGTTTACTTTTTTGGAATTGTAATTATCCGTTTCGGTTTCTATTTTGACGAGTAATACTTTGTCGGGATCTTCGGCACTTACGGCACCTAACCCCATTTTGTTTAACGCATCTACGACGTAAGTGGTCAGTACGGCACTTTCCACGCCGTCCACCTGCACGCCTACGAGTACGGCGCGCATTTTTTCTTTGAAAATGTTTTTGTACGGCGCGAATTTTTCCGCTTGGTAACTGCGGCGCGACTCGTCTAAAAATTGGTATAAGTCGTCTAATGCCAAGCGGTTTTCAATAATAGGCTGCATTTTGTAAGCGACTTTCAAGTCCGCCAGCGGATCGGCGGGGGTGGAAAATTGTTGGGCAAGGCCGGTCAGTTGCGTGTCCAACTGGTTCAAACGCGGCTCTAAAATCGCACGCGCTTTATTGCGCGGCAAAACGGCAAGCGCGTAATAATGTTTGGCTTTGGATTCTTTATCTTTCCACACTTTTTCGGCTTTGGCATTGGCAATCAGATCGTTTACCAACTCATCCGGTGCGGCGGGCACGGTTTGGATAATATCCTGTTTCATGGCCGCAAGCGATTTGGCGGCGGCTTCGTCTTTAGTGTTGCCGTCCGCGGACACTACGTAGTATTTAGCCGAATCGTATTTAGACATCTGGTAACTGACGGTATTTTTGTTAAGAGCCATACAAGCCGTCAGACCAGCAGCACTTATTAAGATAATCAGTTTTTTCATTTTCTCTCCTTACAGGGCAGTCCTATAATGTAAGAACACGCGGCCGCCCTTTTTTATTGCAACATCTTCAAAAGTGTATGTTTTTAATATATTACCATATCCGTCCTTAAATAACAGGGTAATATCTTGTTTGCCGACGGGCAAAAATAAACGGGTCATATAAATTTCGGCGGGCAGCGTAAACCATTGGCGCGTATCGGCTTTTTCAAGCGACGCACCCAACGCACTCATCAAATGCCCCGCCAGTTCCCCCAGCCCTTTATTGTCCGCGCCTTTAGCTACCGCGTGGCGCGCTTGCACAACCGCCGTTTGGCGGATAACCGCCCGCGTGGCTAAACGGAACCAAATGCCGGGGAGTTTTTCCTCTAAATCTTGTGTAGCCATAAGGGATAGATCGGCGGCTTTTTGCAGGGGAGTTTGTTGGCCGTTAACTTCGGCTACGGATCCGGCAATCGTGTAGAGTTGTTTTTCCAGTACAGGGAATGCTAAGGTTACTGCGTTGCCTAAGATGCCGGCGCGTATGGCATTTTCCACTTCAGGGGCCACATGGTTTTGACTCTCCACCGGTGAAGATGCTGCGGATACAAGTTTATCCCAAGAAACTTGTAACGTTTGAGATTTTTTAAGCGGTAGCAAGCCGTTATAATGGAAAATAATCACTTCCCCTTTTTCGTTTGCGTCTGCCGGCATGGGAAAATCCGGTGCGCGTAACCCTAATTTTTCATAGGCCTTAAAAGCGTTTTCGCGTGAGATACGCGCGTCGGAACGTTCCCCGACCGATTCAAAAATAAGGCTACTTACATATTGCACAAAGGGATCGTCGGTGTAACCTTTTGTTTTGGTGCCGCGGAGTTCATCTAAAAAGGCAACGGCTTTGCGGGCTTCTACGGCGGACTCCATAGGGTTACCCAGTTGCATAAAATTGAGTGCGCGGTAAAAAAATGTTAAGGCGCGTTCATAATCGGCGGCATAATACGGGGTGGTTAAATCGTTGATAAATAAACGCGCCACGGACGCCGAAACGCTTTTGGCGTATAACTCATCAATGCGTTCTTGGGCTTGGTTAAACAACTCATCACTTTTGCGTGGTTGTTGGTCGTCGTGAAGCAAGGTGGCGCGGTCTAAATAAAAAAGTACGCTATCTTTTTGGGTATAGAGTTTATTTTTTTTAGAAGCGATTAAACTTTCTGCCTGCTCAAATTGGCCGGTCCGGATTAAATTATTGACTTCGCTTTTATAGCGCAAAGAAGGCGCCGCACACGCGGAGCATAAACATACGACCAGCCCCAAGCAAAGTGCGTGCGCCTTCATAAATATTACCAGGACGCTTTACTGCGTTTTACGTATTTTTTAATTTGTTTTTGGCCGTTCCAAACGATTTGGTTGGTCTCTACATTGATGAGTTTCAAATTCGCTTGATAGAACACAACGGCTCTGCTGCCTTCTTTATCTATAACGGAGTTAAGTACCCCGCTGAGCATAAAGTCCGCGCCGACTTCTTTGCCGAAGGCTTTGCGGGTTTCTTCGCTGGCAAATTCATCTTGTTCCAAGCGTTCGGTTCGAATTTCGCCTCTCTCTTCGGAAGAAGCCACAAATTCTACTTTACCCGAGTTAATCAATGCGCGTTGCATTTCTTCTACGAAAACACCCGTATTGATGTGCTCACTTGTTTTATTGTTTACCGTTCCCACAATAACCACCGGTTCTTTGCTCTTTTTGGTAACAAATTTATTGTACCAACCGGCTTGTAAGCAATCGGTAATCATTTCTTGGGCGACCATTTGGGCATCTGTATCGTTCCAACTGCCGCTGACGTCTTTAATTAAGTTAGTTTCTACGCGCTTTACGCTGGTAGAACACGCAAACAGAAATGTTGCGCAGAGTAAGGCTAATGTTAATTTTTTCATATACGCTCCTTATATTAAAGTTTTATTTTATCCTAGCAAATTATAACGAGGTTGGCACGTAAACCTGTTCGCAAAGTTGCGCTCCGGCTAAAAAATCTTTTTCGTAATTACAGATAATCGTGCCGTTTTCTACATCTATCTCAAACCATTGGGGTAAGGTAGCATGTTGTACCCGTAAAATAGAGCCGTTTTCCATATGGTAGTTATAGTTGTCGCAAACAAGTTGCGTGTTTTGCGCTTTGCGTTCGCAATCAAACGATAGTTCCAGTGGTGCGAAATCGGGTGCGAAACGATGATATTTATTTTTATACATATCCAGTAAAAATGCGATCTCTTTCCCGCGTTCTGCGGCGGTGCGTGCTTGGGTTAAGAGTTGGTGCGCGCGGTATTTCGGTAACATCAGGATGAGCACCAACCCGATAACAATAACAATCCCGATCGCCAGTTTATATTTAGATAACATTATTTTAACCCTATACTGAGCCAAATAAAGTAGACGCCCATCAGCGCGAGCCCCGTAGGAACGGCAATTGCGGCCCACTCGCGGCTTTTAATGCCTAATTTTTCGGCGGCGACAATGTTGGGCAGATTGCCTTGCACGAGCATACTACCGAAAGCGGCAAGGCCGATAACCATGTAAATTAAATCGTTTGCGGAGATAGTCGGTACAATTTCTATAGCGGCCAAGGTGGCATTATCTATAATAACCGAAACACTATTGGCTAAAAATAAAATTTTTCCGTCTAAACGCGTAATGGTGCTTTGCGCGAGCGGGCGCAAACCGGTGCTAATAAGCGTAAGGGCGGCCACGAACATATAGATGTGTAACGTGCGCAAAAGAATAGTGGCATAGGTTTCTTTATCTTCTTTAATTTGCATTTGCAGGGTGGTCCCCGCGTTACGGGCGGCATAACCGGCGGCCACGGCTAAAACGGCTATAGCGGGCATTATCCACCAAAAGAAATGACGCAGTAAAAAGAAAAAATCGGCATTGTGCGGCGGTCCGGCAAGGGCTCTGTTGATAACCAGTCCCATGGGTTCCGCGAGCGGGGAAAGTACGGCGCCCAACGCGATAGCATAGCACGAGAAAACGGCTATTTTAACGGTAGCATCCCGCTCTAAATTAACGACTTTAAGCACTTCGGCCAGTATCAATGCGGCCACCGTTACGCTAAATAGGGAAGAAGTTACTCCTAAAAACAGTGTGAGCAACGCAAAACTGTAGCGCGGTTCCAAGGTTTTGAAAAACGCAAATAAAATGCGGAAAATATAGCGCGAGTAATTATTGAAAATAGCACTGACTACAATGACGATAAACGATACGTTTACCGGTGAGGAAAGCGTTTCGGTAATAACTTCTTTACTCCACGAGCCGCTGATGGTAACGGCGATAGCCCCCACCCCGAGTAAAAATAACTCCAAGTGGCTTTCTACCCAACGCGATTTGAGCGGCCAAATGAGTAAATTAAGGGCCACTAAACCGAGTAAAATGTTCATCCAAAGCGGTGTGGTAATTGCGCTTTCCATTTCTTATATTTTATCAAAAACCGGTTTGCCTTGCTATATTTGATAAATTGAGATTAGCGGTTAAAATTATGTAAAATAAATATATAAGTTAAATACAAAGTAAGGAGAGTCAGTAGCATGAAAAAAGTAGTACTTTTTGTTGCCGTATTGGCCGTAAGCGGTTTTGCGTTTGCCGCCAATAAAAATAATTGCGGTTGTGCCGCCGGCGACGTTGTTTGTGTAAATAATTGCACGTTGTCCAAAGTTACCGCTTTGAAACAGAACTACACCACCAAAAAACAAGAAGCGGTTGCCCAAGTTAAAGCGCTCAATGCTAATGCCGGCGCGCGCAATACCAAAGCGCAAAAACAAAATGCGCAAGCCAAGGCGGAATTGAAAGCGCAAGCCGCGCAAGCCAAAGCCGACGCTAAAGCCGCGGCCAAAGCCAAAAAGGCGGAATTAAAAGCGCAAGCCGAACAAGCCAAAGCCGAAGCCGCCGCTAAAGACGAACAGGCTAAAGCCGAGGCTGCTGCCAAAAAGGCGGAATTGAAAGCACAAGCCGAACAAGCCAAAGCGGATGCCAAGGCCCAAAAAGAAGAAGCCAAAGCCGCCGCTAAACAAGCCAAGCAAGATGCTGCAGATAAAAAAGCGGAATTGAAAGCCGCGGCCGCGCAAGCCAAAGCCGATGCCAAGGCCCAAAAAGAAGAAGCCAAAGCCGCCGCTAAACAAGCCAAGCAAGATGCTGCAGATAAAAAAGCGGAATTAAAAGCGCAAGCCGAACAGGCCAAAGCGGATGCCAAAGCCAAAAAGGAAGAAGCCAAAGCCGAAGCTGCTGCCAAAAAAGCGGAATTGAAAGCGCAAGCCGAACAGGCCAAAGCGCAAGCCAAAGCTGCAAAAGACGAAGCCAAAGCCGCCGCTAAAGCGAAAAAAGATGAAGCCAAGGCCGCTGCTCAAGCCAAAAAAGATGCAGAAAAAGCCAGAAAAGCGGAAATAAAAGCCAATGCCGAAAATGCTAAAAAAGCGTTAGAAGCAGAAAAAGCCGCTTGGAAAAACACCTTAGCCGAGTAATTTTTCGGTATGTATAAAAACCCCCGCGATGAGCGGGGGTTTTTATGTTATGGGCAATATCAGCCTTATTTACGGGGGTGCAGTTCAAGCCATTGAAGCATAATAATCGTTTTGGCGTCGTTAATTTGTCCCTTTTCTACCATTTGAAAGGCTTTTTCAATAGGGAATTTACGTAAATTGATAAATTCATCTTCGTCGGGCGCGTCTTTCCCGCGGTGCAAACCCGTGGCCACAAATAAGTGTAATTCTTCGTTGGAAAACGCATTAGACGGGTGAAACATCATCACTTCTTTGAGTGTTTTGGCGCGCAACCCCGTTTCCTGTTGCAGTTCGGCCTTGGCGCACGTTAAAAACGTTTGGCCTTTTTCGCGTTTGCCGGCGGGGATTTCCCACGTGGTTTTGCGTACGGGGTAGCGGTATTGTTGCACTAAATAGACCGCGTCGCCTTCCAAGGGTAATACGGCACTCGCGCCGCGGTGGTCAAAATACAAACGGGTAGAAGTGTGCCCGTTTACCAAACGCACTTCATCTAATTTAACGCCCAGCACCCCTTTATAAAGTGTGGTCGTGGAAATCTTTGTTTCTTTTAATTTACTATAATGTTTCATATACATATCTTATAACATTTGAGCCGCACCCGCAGGGTTTCCCGTTCAAATTAGAGAGGTTTTCCATGGTTGAGTTTGTCCAATTACATAATCACTCCGATTATTCCCTGTTAGACGGGATGTTGCGCATTTCGGAAGATCATAAACCCTCTAAATTTTTGCAAAGTTTGGCCGCGCAAGGCATACCCGCCATGGGGTTGACGGACCACGGAAATATTTACGGCGCGTTGGATTTTTATGCCTCTGCCAAAGCGGTGGGCCTTAAGCCGATTGTCGGGTGCGAGTTCTATATGACTACGGGAAAATACACCCGTAAGCAAACCGAGGAAGATAAACCCCGTGCGCACTTAACCTTGTTGGCGCGCGATTACGAGGGGTACCGCAATTTAATGCAGTTAAACACCATGGCGTGGGTGGACGGCTACTACTATAAACCGCGTATTGATAAGGAAATTTTAGCCGCGCATAGCGGGGGGTTGCTCTGCTTATCGGGGTGCTTAAAAGGGTTTTTGTCGCAATACGTGCGCGAGCCGGGCGGTTTTGAAAAAGCGTGTGCGCTGGCTAAAGAGTATGAAGATATTTTCGGGAAAGGCAATTATTATATTGAACTGATGGATCACGGTATCCGCGAGGAACAGGAAGCGTTGCCGCTACTCAAAGAAGTATCTAAACGCACCGGCATCCCCGTGGTAGCCACCAACGATTGCCACTACGAGAAAAAGGACGATTGGAAAGCGCAGGAAATTTCCGTCTGTTTAGCCACGGAAACCACCTTGGCCGATGAAAAACGGCTTAAAATGTCGCACGAGTTGTATTTTAAGTCCCCCGCCGAAATGTGGGCTTTATTTTCCCATACCCCCGAAGCGTGCAAAAATACGTTGGAAATTGCCGAAAAATGTAATTTGGAATTTCCGCAGCACGGGTTTATTTTACCTAAATTTGATATTCCGCCGGAGTTTGCCAATTCTGCCGAATATTTCAAAGATTTGTGCCGTAAAGGGCTCACCAAAAAAATGAACGGCCACGTGCCGGAAAATTACTGGCAGCAGTTGGAATTTGAATTTAACGTCATTATTAAAATGGGGTTTGATTGTTATTTCCTGATTGTGAGCGATTTTATTAACTGGGCGCGTGCCAACGGCGTGCCGATAGGGCCGGGGCGCGGCTCGGGGGCGGGGTCTTTGGTGGCGTATAGTTTGGATATTACGCGCATTGACCCGATTGTGAACAATTTACTTTTTGAGCGTTTTTTGAACCCGGACCGCGTGAGTATGCCTGACTTGGATATTGATATGGCTGACGTCGGGCGTGAGCGCGTGATTGACTACGTGCGCGGCAAATATGGCGCGGACCGCGTGTCGCAGATTATTACGTTCGGCACCATGAAAGCCAAACAGGCTCTAAAAGACGTGGGCCGCGTGATGGATATGCCGGTGGCAGACGTCAACCGCTTAACGAAAATGTTATCCAACGACCCGAAAATCACGTTGGAACAGGCCCTTGAAATTAAAGAATTTAAGACGGAAATAGAGAAAAATGAACAAAACAAACGGCTCTTTGAAATGGCCCAAAAATTAGAGGGCCTGCGCCGTAACCCCGGGGTGCACGCGGCCGGTGTGCTCATTACGCGCGACCCCGTTTCGGAATATGTGCCGCTTGCGCGCGGCAAAAAAGGCATTACTACCCAGTTTGAAGGGGAACCCTGTTCCAATTTGGGGCTGCTCAAAATGGACTTTTTGGGTCTTGCCAACTTAACCGTTATTGATAAAGCCGAAAAAATGGTCCGTGCGCGCCATAACCCCGATTTTGATATCAATAAAATTCCGTTAGATGATAAAAAAGCCTACGAATTGCTCGGCGCCACGCATACGCTGGGGATATTTCAGTTAGAAAGCGGCGGGATGCGCGATTTGATTAAAAAAATTCCGCCCAAACAATTTAGCGATATCTCGGCACTGCTGGCCTTGTACCGCCCGGGCCCTATGAAATCGGGCATGATGGATATGTATGTGCGCCGCGCCAATAATCAGGAAAAAATTGCCTACGAAACACCGCTTTTGGAAGAAGTATTAAAGGATACTTACGGTTGTATGCTCTACCAAGAGCAGATTATGCAAATTTCCAAGCGTTTGGGCGGCTTTACCCCCGGTGAGGCCGATAAACTGCGTAAAGCCATGGGTAAAAAAAGAGAAGAAGAAATGCAGAAGTACGGCAAAAAATTTGTGGAAGGGTGCAAGGTGCATAAAATCCCCGAAAAGACGTCTGCGCATATCTTTGAACAAATGGCCGCGTTTGCCGGTTACGGCTTTAATAAATCGCACTCTTACGCCTACGCGCTGGTTACTTACCAGACCGCGTACTTAAAAGCCAACTATCCCATTGAGTTTATGTGCGCCGCGCTCACCAACGAAATCGGCAATAATGCGATCGGCTCGGCCGATAAAGAAAATAAAATGGTTTCTTATTTAGCCGAGGCGCGCCGGATGGGGTTTGAAATTTTGCCGCCGGATGTCAATGCGTCGGAAATGGAATTTTCCGTAGAGAAAAAAGGGGATAAAGAGTGTATCCGCTACGCGTTAGAGGCCATTAAAAACGCGGGCAGAGAAGGGTGTTTGTCTATTATTGCCGAGCGCAAAGAAAACGGCCCGTATACGTCTTTGGAAAATTTCTGCAAGCGCATTACGGCCTTTCAAGTCAATAAGCGTATGATTGAAAGTTTAGCCAAAGCGGGAGCCTTGGATAGTTTATTTCCCGATCAAGACCCTAAATCGGCGCGCGCCGATATTTTGGCCAATATAGACCGCGTAACGGAAGAAGCGCGCTTATCGCAAGAAGAAGCCCAACAGGGTTTTATGAGTTTATTTGGGGACGAGTCCCCGTTAAGCGCGCCCATAAAGGCCGCGCCTTTTACCCAACAGGAACTTTTATTTAACGAAAAAGAAGTACTCGGTTTATTTTTCAGCGGGCATCCGTTAGGTGCTTACGAAGAATATTTACCCATGCTCAAATGTACGCCGATAAAAGATATTTTGGCGGGGAGTGCGACGGGCAAACTGCAAGTCTTGGGCATTGTTACCCTGTTTAATAAGAAGCAGAATAAGAAAAAACAAGAGTGGGCCAAAATGATGGTGGAAGATTGCACCGGTGCCATGACGATCAATTGTTTTGCGTCCGCTTATGAAGAATTAGGCCCGATGCTTGCGCCTAACGCGATGCTCTGTTTTTCGGGCGAAGTCAAAACAGATGACGAAAGTGCACGCGTGGAGCTCAATTTACAGGAAGTAGATGATATTGTGCATTTTATGAGCACTTACGCTAAAACGCTTACTATTCGTATCCCTAAAGATTATCCTGCCGAGTTGCTCAAAAAATTAAAAATATATTTAGATGCCGCCGTGGGCGAAACACAAGTATTTTTGGAAATTACTTCTAAAGAAGACCCTACCAAAATTCACAAAGTGCGCCTAAACAAGCATATTGTTTTGCATAGGCCGCTGATAAGTTTTATTGAAGAAACTATGGGCCCCGACGCGTGGCATATTGCCTAAGGCGTACCCTTAAATAGCAATTTTTAATTTTCGCGCTAGCGCGCGTAAAATATCCTGTTTGCGGGCTTGCTCGGGCAGAGTTTTGAGCCCGAAAAAGGCAAATTCTTGCGCTTTAACCGTATTGGGTTGCAGGCGGAAAAATTCGCTATAGTGTAAAAATTCCACCAATTTTTGGGCAATCTGCGTATCTAACGGGCTGCGGGCAAAGGCAAAGGCCAAAAAGTTTAATTTTTCCGTGGCGGCTTGCCGCACAGACGGGTTAATAATATCCACCCCTAACGTTTTGGCTTCTTCCAATAAATCTTCTATGCGGCTTGCGTCTATTTCGGCGGCGCGCAATTCGGTAATGAGGTCGGTATAAAGCACAAAACCCGCCACCTGCAAAAGCGGAGTGGGAATAAGGTTGCCGGTTAATTGCAGTTGGCGTATCGTGCCGTATTCGCGCTCAAAAATGGCCGAAAATTGCTTGTCTATATCCGCTTTCATGCGTTGCAAGGTTTGATTGGTGGCGCGCTTGCGCACATCGGGGAATAATTCGTTAAGCGTAATAAACGGGGCCAATTTTTCGCGCAGAAACCGCTCGCACGTATCGTAGCGTTGGGAACGGAAAAGTTCCTTTAACTGCCTTAAGACGTTTTCATCTATTATGGGTAAAGCGGTTCCGTAAAGGTAGGTGTTGCGCTCGCGCCAAATAATAAAGTGGAAAGATGCTTGCTCCAACGTTACGCGCGATTTAAGAGTAATTTTACCGCAATAGAGTTGGCGTCCGTCCGATGACGTTAATAATTCGGGTTCGTAGGATAAAATATCGTAGCAATAAATTTGTTTAGGGTTGGCGGTCGGGTCCACCAGTTGCGTAACGGCAAATTCCAAGGCGATTTTATTTAATTGCGCCACTTGCGGTTTGACGCATTGTAAATAGACGTCTGCCCCGTTTCCAAAGCGTTTTACGTTGCTGGGGGCTTGGGCCAGTAAGGTTAAAAATTCCGGCTCCAAATCGCGCCCGCCGAGTTTTTTGTGCAACTCCATGGCGCGCGCGCCGTATTGCATAATTTGGGTAGTTTCTATCCCGCTAATTTCGTCAAAAAACCACCCGCAACTGGTATACATCAGCAGTGCGTTGCGTTGCATTTCTAGTAGCGCCAAGGCGTTAGGGCGGTCGTTCCACGCTTTTTCGGTGGCGTATTTTAAGAAGAAGCGGTGTTGGGCGTCTAACGAGCGGTCTAAAATCAGTTGGATATAATCGTTGCGCGCAGCCCAAATATCATTAAAATATTGCGGGCCGATTTGTTCGTAGGTTTTAAGCATTTCGTCGCGGATAAAATCAAGCGCGTTGCGCAGCGGTGCGCGCCACTTTTGATGCCACCCAGCGTGTCCGCCCGAATTACACCCGCAATCCGCCCGCCAACGCTCCACCCCGTGAAAACAACTCCATGATGTATTTTCCCGAATTTGTGCTTCGTAAACGGGGAGATTTTTTTCTAAAAATTCGCCGTAAACTGTTATTTTGACGTCAGGCATTTTTTCAATTTCGTGCAAACAATAGGCCAGTGCCATTTCCGCAAATTTTTGGTGGTGTCCATACGTTTCGCCGTCGGTGGCAATGTGCATGAGTTGCGCTTCTTTACCGGTGTTGTAAGTGCCTAGCAGGCGCGAAGCGAATTTCTCGCCGGAAGATAACGTATCCGAAAATGCAATCCCTTGCGAAACGGGGCCGTCGTAGAAAAATAAAGCGATTTTGTTTCCGCTGGGTAAGTTACACAGATACGCCCGTTTAGGGTCTACCCGTTCGCCTACTTCGTCCCATTTTTGCGTGCCGATTTTGCGTACGCGCGCACATTGGGCAGGTGCCAAAATAACAAACTTCATCCCTTCGCGCGCCAAGATTTCCAACGTTTCGGTATTGCAGGCCGTTTCGGCAAGCCAAAGGGCTTCGGGCTTGCGGTTGAAACGTTTTTCAAAATCGGCAATACCCCATTTGATTTGGGTTTCTTTATCGCGCGCGTTTGCAAGCGGTAAAATGATGTGATTATAGGCTTGGGCAATTGCGCTGCCGTGCCCGCTGAAGTATTTTTGGCTGAGTTTATCGGCCGCTAAAATGGCGTTATACACTTGCGGCTCGTTACTTTCCAGCCACGATAATAACGTTGGGCCGAAGTTAAAACTGATACGGGAATAATTATTGACCAAATCTACCAGTTCTTTATTGCCGTTGAGCACGCGGGCAAGCGCGTTGGGGCCGTAACACTCGGCGCAGATACGGCTGTTCCAATCGTGGAAAGGAAAAGCGCTCTCTTGCGTTTCTATCACTTCGCGCCATGCGTTTTCACGCGGCGGTTGGTAAAAGTGCCCGTGGATGCAAAGGTATTTCATATATATATTGTATATCAATTCGGGAGAAAATAGACAAGACGGAGAAAAACTTGATTTTTTCCTTCTTTGGCAATATACTAGAATAGAAGGTTAATTTTTAACGGGGGAACCCATGAAGAAAACATTTATTTTAGATACCAATGTGTTGTTGCATGACGTAAATTGTTTACACGCTTTTGAAGATAACGATATCATTATTCCCATGGCGGTTATAGAAGAATTAGATGCGTTTAAGACCGAAGGGGATACACGCGGCAAAAATGCGCGTATGGTGTCGCGCGCGCTGGATAATTTGCGCGCGCACGGGCGTCTTAACGAAGGGGTGAAATTGGAAAACGGCGGCACGCTTAAAATTGAAATGGACAGGGAAAATATTTTGCCTTATTCCATGGCGTTTAACAAGGCTGATAATGCGCTACTTAATATTGCCTACACGCTGATTAAAAAAGAGGGTTCCTATAAGAAGAACGCCGCGCCGGTTATCGTGGTAACCAAAGATATCAATATGCGTCTCAAAGCCGAAGCGTTGGGCCTTTTCTCGCAGGATTATACTTCCGATAAAGTCAATGTGGACGAACTCTATACGGGCGTAGCCGAGTTGGAAGTTCCCACCGAGCAGATTGATGCGTTCTACCGCGATAAAAAAATGGCTATGGACCCGGCCTTATTTATGCCCAACCAGTTTATTATTTTGAAAGCGTCCGACGGCAGTAAAAAGTCCGCCATCGGGCGTATTGCCAACAATGGGGAGTTTGTACTCCGTCCGTTGCCCGCGCAAGAGCCGGTAGCGTGGGGGATAAAACCGCTTAACAAAGAACAGCGTTTTGCCATGGAACTTTTGTTAGATGATAGTTTGGATATTGTTACGCTCGTCGGTACGGCGGGAACGGGGAAAACGCTTATCACGTTGGCCACGGGTTTACAACGCACCATGGACGAAAACGCTTACCGCCGTTTGGTGGTGTGCCGTTCTATCGTGCCGGTGGGGAAAGATTTAGGGTTTCTGCCCGGTACCAAAGAGGAAAAGTTAGAAGCGTGGATGGGGGCCATCTACGATAACTTGGCGTTTCTGGCCGACCGCAAAAACCCCGACGAGGGCGAAGAAAAAGCGCATTATTTGTTGGATAGCGGCAAGGTGGAAATGGCCTCGGTTACCCATATGCGCGGGCGCTCGTTACCCGGTCAATATATGATTGTGGACGACGCCCAAAATCTCACCCCGCACGAAATGAAAACCATTTTAACGCGCGCGGGTCAAGGCACCAAAGTCGTCGTAACCGGCGACCCGTACCAAATTGATACGCCTTATTTGGATGTGGAATCTAACGGGCTAACCTATTTGGTGGACCGCTTGAAAGGCCAAAAGAGTTACGGGCACATTACCTTTACCAAAACCGAACGTAGCCGTTTGGCCGATTTGGCTTCTAACCTGTTATAAAGATCCGATAATAAAAAACCCCGTACGCGGTACGGGGTTTTTTGTGTATAAAGATAGGTTAATTATAAAGTTCTAACGTATCTAATTTTTTCCCTTTGTTATCAAACACGTTAAGGGTTAATTTGCGGTCCACGATTTTCCCCGTCGCATAATGGCGTGCGGCCACAAAACGTTGGGTATAAGGATCTTGCGACGCTCTTTTTACGGGCGTAGCGGACGAAGTGCCCAACGTAACATAGGTTACGCCGCGTTTTGGGGTAGGTTCGCCGTTTCGCATAGGGAAAGTGCGCTCATAATCGGCATCTCCGCCTTGCAAAACCAAGTTCACGCGGTTATCTTCAAAAAGTTTTATCCACGCGTCTGCAATTTGGGCGTTGGGGCCTTTCGGGCCGGTAGAGTAAATAGGCGCGTTCATGACTACAATTTTCCATTTATCGGCGGCGTTGGCAAGGGCGGTGGCGAGCCACGTAGTTTGTTTAGATTTTTCGTCAATATCCGGCGCCCAAACGGCCCCTTCGGCTATGTTGGTATCCAAGAAAATAAAACGGGCATTGGCGGTATCAAAGAAATAATACTTGGGTGTTCCCTGACTCCACGTCATATCGTGAAAGCGCGAATAATTGGCGCGGAAGAAAGGTTTACTCTCTTTATCGGCTCGGTTCGGCCCGTACTCGTTGGGGCCTACGGCAACAAAGAGCGGTGTATTACGCAAGACTTCTTTGAACGGGGTAAAAAATTGCTCATTGGCATCTTCGTCAAGGCCGCTATCGGTGATATTGCCGGTATGGATGACAAAATCGCTTTTGTGTTGAGCCATTAAATCGGCGATTTCCTGACGGGCTAAATCATTTTCTTCGGTTTTGGAATCGGTAATTACCGATGGGGTAAGCAAGGCCGATAAATCGGTTTGCGCGTCCGCGGCCGCCGTTTCTCGGGCGGTAGAGCCAAGGGCCAAAAAGTTGACGACTTTGCGCTCTGCGGAGAATAAAGTACGGAACGAGCCAGTTACCGGTTCCTGTACGCCGTCATGGGCCGAATTTTGCACATAAATGCGGTAGCAGAAATCCTGATTGGGCACTAAACCGTATAAAACCGCTTTATGATGAATGCCGCTGGTGGTCAGCGTCATAATTTGGCTGCAACGCGGGGACGGGCCGTACTCCACCCAACTGACAGAAGACGTATCGGTTTGCCAACGCAAAATCATGGTGGTGTGGGAAGGGTCCTCTAAATAAGGGCCGCGCACAATTTGCGCACTTTGACTTTCAAAGGCGAATAATAAACAGGTTAAAACGAATAAAAGTTTTTTCATCTTTTTTATTTTAGCAAATATCCCGCGTGGCTTTCTCTAAAAAAACTACCGCAACGGCTCTAAATTTTGTTAAATAAAAGATATGAAAAGAATTTTATTGATTGCAACCATGATTTTCAGTGCGCTCGGCGCGTTTGCCCAAAATACGCAATTGGGGCTTTCTTATACGGGCGGCTCGCACTTGACGCAAATAAAAGCGTCCTTTGAGCAGGTATTATCGCTAAATGTAAAAGCGGGGTTGGTTGCCAAATTTGCCGATGAGAAAAATTTTAAGCATCCCGTTTATGCGCTCTACGCGCCCGTAACCGTCGGCGGCGATTTTATCCGCTTGAGCATTACCCCCTTTTATTATTTGAAAAATAAAATCAGCGAAGATCTTTTCGGGCAAGATGACAAAACCTACGCTTACGGGGCGTCTGCGGTGTTGTTTATGACCATGCAGCAAGATGACCTTAACGACCTCTACAGTAATGCGTTTATGGGGGTATCTTTCGGACGTTCGCAAGGAGTGTTAATTAGTGATACGAAAGGGGTTAACCACCAGTATTACTCGCAGGTGGCATTTTCGGCTGGCTTACACCAGAATTTTTACCGGTTTTTAAGTTTTGAATTTTCCGGCAGCGTGTTTGAATATCCCGACGGGATAAAAGGGGTTTCCGGCTTTTATAGCGTGCTGGATCAGCAAGATTTGGGCTATATGCAGACCTTTGATATTATGCACCAACTGCCCAAATATACGTTGGCGGCCCGTGTTACCCGCTTGTGGACCGAGCGCTTGGCGACCATTTATTTCGGTTATCGCTTCGGCGAATTTTACGGGTATGACGCGCAACATTCTTTTATGATTGGCAACACGTTTGCCATGACAAGGGTTATATTTGCCGATTTGGGGTATAACCATTTACGCACAGTTCACAACGAGGACAAGCGCGATATTTTCTATGTGCGTTTGAGTACAAAATTCTAGGAGTATTTATGGCAGAATCTGAATTGGGATTTTCTTCTAAAACACTGACGCTTATTTCGCACAAATTGCGCACGCCGCTTTCTATTATCAATGGTTATTCGGAAGCGGTTATTTCCCAAACCGGAAAGGAAAAATTTTCCCCGTTTACGTCTAAAGCCTTGGACGAAATCCATAAACAGGGCGGGCGTATGTCGCTTTTAATTGATAAACTCGGCACGTTTAGCCAAGTAACTTCCGCCACTGCCGATAAGTTGGAAAAACGCGAAGTGGAATTGAAAGCACTTATTAAAGAGTGCGCGTCTAAAATTATTTCCCAAGAAGCGGATGAAAACACCATCCCGCCCACTTCATTAGAAGAAGCACAGGCCAAAAGAGGCACTTTTATAGAAATAGATTGCTCCACCCAACTGCGTTTGAACGCCCATGAGCCGTTTTTGCGGTTGTGCATTGAAGAACTTTTAGCCAATGCCATTAAGTTTAATAACAAAATGGAAAAGGTGATTAAAGTGCAAGGCACGAACCACGGCGACAGTATTTCCGTTTCCGTACGCGATTACGGCGTAGGGATACGCCCGCAAGATGTGGCCCGTATTTTTGAGCCTTTCTATCAGGTAGATGATTACTTCACCGGCCAAGTCAGCGGGTGGGGGTTAGGGCTCCCTATGGTAAAGTATGCCGTTGAATTGCATGGGGGAACGGTAAGCGTAGTGTCCGACCGCGGGTTAGGGTCTATTTTTACGATAAATTTTCCCATACCGGTTGCCAATAACGGCTAATTTCGGTTGCGTTTTAGAGGCGTTTTATGACAAACGATAAGCCCATTTATTATTATTCTAAAACGAGTGCCATTTGCCTTACTATTATTGCCGCCGGTGTAGTAACGGCGTTTTTAGTCTATACCAAAGCGCTGCTGATTCCGTTTGTTATTTCTATTTTACTCTATACCATTTTGGCGCAGATGACGCTTTATATGCGTCATAAATTTTCATTTCCGCCGTGGCTCGCGCTCACGGTTTCTATTTTACTGTTCGTTACTTTTTTCGGCGCAGTTATCTTTTTTACGGTAAACTCTATCGGCGATTTTTTGAAAGGGGCCGAATTGTACCGCCAAAATTTACTGGCGACCATTTCCGATTTATTGGGCCGTTTGCAACAACACGGCATTACGATAGATCAAAATTTTATTGAGTCTTATTTGCGCGATTTACCGCTGTTTAACTGGGTCAAAAATGCCGGTGGAAAAGTGTTTAGTTTGTTCTCCAATTTTACGCTAATTATTTTATTTATGACGTTCTTTTTTGTGGGGAGCAAAAAAACGCACGTAACGGATAATAAAACCATTAAAGAAATTTTATCCAACGTATCGGTGTATTTGTCGGTTAAATTGTTATCGTCTCTGATTACGGGGTTTATCGTGGCGTTTGTTTTGTTGGGGTTCCAAGTCAAACTCGCTACGCTCTTTGCGCTTTTTGCGTTCCTGCTTAATTTTATTCCGAGTGTGGGTTCTATCGTGGCGGTCCTGTTACCGATTCCGGTGCTTTTTTTGCAGTTCGGGTTTTCGGCCAATTTCTTTGCGGTTATTGCTTTATTGTCGGCAACGGAGTTTATTATCGGCAACTTGGTGGAGCCGCGGTTTTTGGGCGAGGGCATGGATATGCACCCCGCGGCCGTGGTGGCTTGCTTAATTTTTTGGTCGCTCGTGTGGGGAGTTCCCGGCGCATTTTTATCGGTGCCGATTACGGCCTCGGTTAAAATTGTGCTCAGTAAAATCAAACATACCCGTCCGGTTGCGGAATTTTTAGCGGGCCGTTTGCCCCGTTAATATCTAATAAAAATAAAAATCCCCGTACGGAAGGTACGGGGGATTTTTACGGGACTAAATTACTCTTCTTCTTTTTTGAATTTGGCTACCACTTCGTCTTTGCGTTTGTTAAATTCTTTGACGAATTTATCTTTCCCTTCGCCGAATTTCTCGCGCGCATCCGCAAAGCGGTCTTTCACTTTTTCTTTAAGGTTTTGCGCATGTTCCAACATAGACTCTTTATTTTCTTCATACGTTTCGTTGGCCCAGCGTTTGAGTTTTTTACGGGTGGTTTCCCCTTTGGCCGGAGCATATAATACCCCGATGGCCACACCGATAAGTGCGCCTAAAATAAAACTGGCCGCACCGCTTTCATACTTGTTGCTCATATAAAATCCCTCCTTTACTAAAATCTTACATATATTTTACAATAATTAAGTAACGCATACTATTAGTATAATAATAAATGTCGTTTTTTGTAACCCCATTTTTAATTAGAGGTGTTTTTTATGCCCAATCCGTCCGCACCGCGCAATAACGGCTCGCAACAAGAGCCAGAAGTCCGTAAACATAATTTTGACGAAGTCGCCCGTACTTTCACTAAACAAGAAGCCCTTGCCGAGGCCGAGCGTTGTTTGCATTGTAAAAATGCGCGCTGTCAGGCAAATTGCCCGGTCGGCGTGCAAATCCCCGCGTTTATTGCGCTGCTGCGCGAAGGTAAAGTGGGGCAGGCCGCCGGAAAGATTATGGAAACCAGTTTGCTCCCCGCTATTTGCGGACGCGTTTGCCCGCAAGAGAAACATTGTGAGGGCAACTGCGTATTAAAAGAAAAATTCGGTGCGGTGAATATCGGTATGTTAGAGCGCTACACCGCCGATACGGCACGCAAAGAGGGGTTACTGCAACCGCCGCAAACGGCCCCTAAGACGGGTAAAAAAGTAATCTGTATCGGTTCAGGCCCGTCGTCTATCGCGGCGGCCGCCGAACTGGCCCGCGCCGGCCACGAAGTGACCGTTTTGGAAGCCTTGCACGCTTTCGGCGGGGTGTTGCGCTACGGGATTCCGTCTTTCCGCTTACCGCGCGAAGTGATTGACCGCGAAATTGAAACTATCAAATCTATGGGCGTTAAATTTGTTCCCGACGTGCTTGTCGGCGCCACTTATACCCTTAAAGAACTGCTTGCACAGTATGATGCCGTTTATGTGGGCAGCGGGGCGGGACTTCCTACGCTTACGGGAATTAAGGGGGAAAATGCGGTCGGGGTTTACAGCGCTAACGAATTTTTAACGCGGGTTAATTTAATGCAAGCCTATAAATTTCCGCAAACCGATACGCCGGTGAAAATCGGCAAACGGGTCATTGTGCTCGGGGCCGGCAATAGTGCGATGGACGCGGCGCGGTGCGCTATGCGTTTAGGGCCGGACGCGGTAACGATTGCTTACCGGCGCAGTGCGGCCGAAATGCCCGCGCGCGCGGCGGAAGTGGAACACGCTAAAGAAGAAGGCGTAGCATTTGAATTTTTACTCACTCCCAAAGAAGTGCTTACCGACGACGCCGGACACGTAACGGGCCTTAAATTTACCCGCAACGAACTCGGCGATCCTGATGAGAAAGGACGGCGCAGACCGGTGGAAATTGCGGGGTCCGAATTTGTCATGCCGGCAGACACGATTATTGTGGCTATCGGCCAACGGCCTAACCCGATTATCACCAAAACGACGCCCGAATTAAAAACCACGTCTCGTGGGGTGCTGGAGTTAGATGAACAGGGCAAGACCTCTTTAGCGGGGGTGTATGCGGGCGGGGATATTATCCGCGGCGGCGCCACGGTACTGCTCGCCATGAAAGACGGCATAGAAGCCGCTAAACGCATCAATAGTTATTTAGAGGGGAAATAGTATGCAGGAAAATACCATTTTAAGTTGTGAATCGTTAAATAGTGCTGTTGTGAAATTTGTGATTTATAAACCTGCTATTGCACGCGCGGCCAAGGCTGGGCAATTTGTTATTTTGCGCGGGCGCGAAGGCGGCGAGCGCGTGCCGGTAACCCTAGTAGATTGGGATAGCGAAAAAGGAATGATTACGCTGATTATCCAAGCCATCGGTAAATCTACGTCTATGTTTAATAATTTACAAGCGGGGGAGTGCTTTTTGAATATTGCCGGCCCTTTGGGAACGCCGGTTGAAATCAAGAAATACGGCACCGTCGCGGTAGTCGGTGGGGGGGTCGGTATTGCGGAAGTTTACCCGATTGCCCGCGCTCTCAAAGAAGCGGGCAATAAAGTCATTGCGGTACTCGGCGCGCGCAATAAAGAGTTGCTCATTTTGGAAAACGAAATGACTAAAGTATGTGATGAAACGCTTTGCGCCACCGATGACGGCTCTTACGGGCTCAAAGGTATGGTAACCGACGCCATTACCCAACTGCATGCGCGCGGCGAAAAAATAGACGCGGGGTTTATTATCGGGCCGATTCCCATGATGAAGTTTACTTCGCGCCTGATGGATAAACTCGGCATTACGCCGTATGCGAGTTTGAACCCCATTATGTTAGATGGTACGGGGATGTGCGGTTGTTGCCGCGTGAGCGTAGAAGGTAAAGTGCGTTTTGCGTGCGTGGACGGCCCCATGTTTCCATCGTCTACCATTGATTTTGACGAACTCATCCGCCGCACGAGCGAATATAAGGCGCAAGAGGCCGAAATCTTGGCGCAATATAAAAAAGACCACATTTGTAAATGTGGTCTGCATTAAATAGTATTTGTACTAAGAGAAGGATAGAACGGACTAAAACTCCCCATTTAATCGGCGGATAGAAGCGAGTAATTCGTCCGTATCAAAAGGCTTATAGAGTACCCCGTCGGCTCCTAAACGCTGGGCTTCGCTTAAGATGGTTTCTTGGCGCAGCCCCGTTACCATAAGCACTTTTGTTTTGGGAAAGCGTTTTTTAAGTTGCGCTAAAATATCCAACCCGTTTTCCGACGGGAAAAAGACGTCAAGCAAGACTAAATCCGCCGGTTTTTCACTTAATCCTTTGAAAAGTTCGGCAGACCCGCCGGCTTCCAATACTACCTTAAAATTAAACGTTTCCAATACGTTTTTAATGGCAGTTCGTAAAATAACGGAATCATCAACTAATGCTATTGTTTGTACCATATTATTTTTGAAATCCTGCGGCTAATTTTTCACCAAAATCCAGTAAGGCTTGCGTTTCTTTTTTAGTGGCCGATTCTGCGTAAATACGCAAAACACTTTCGGTCCCCGCCGGGCGTATGAGCACCCAATCGTCATTATCCAAAACAATTTTAAGCCCGTCAAAAGTGAGTAGTTGTTCTACCTTGTGGTTATTGATTTTTTTGGGGAGTTTTTTGCGTAATTTATCGGTCATTTGTGCTTTATCAACGGGTTTAGAAAGCGGCAAATCGCGGCGCATATAGGCAGACGCCCCATATTCTTTGGCGATATCGGCACAGAGTTCACTGGCTTTTTTGCCGGTGGCGCCCATAATTTCCAAGAACGCAAGGGCGACGTTGAGCCCGTCGCGGTCCGGTAAATTCCCTTTCCACGCAAATCCGCCGGATTCTTCCACCCCAAACGCTACATCATCAAGGCCGATACGCTCGGCCACGTGTTTGAATCCTACGTTGACTTCATCAAAAATCATATCGTATTTGCGGGCAATGCGTTTAAGTAAATAACCCATAGAAATGGTTTGCACAATGTTGCCTTTTAATTTTTTATGTTTAATTAAGTAATCGCAGATAACCGCTGCAATCAAGCACGGGGTTAAATAAGTCCCCTTTTCGTCAAACAGGGCTACGCGGTCTCCGTCGCCGTCAAAGGCAATACCCAAAGCGGCTTTCTTTTCCAATAGAAGTTTTTTAAGTTCGGTTAAGTTTTTTTCTGTCGGTTCGGGTTGTTTGCCGCCGAAATTCGGGTCGTGGGTGTTGTGCAGGGCAAAAACTTGTTTGGCCGGTAAAAATTTTTCCAAATAACCGATGGCGGACCCATACATATAATCTATGGCTACTTTGCCCTTAAATGAGCCTATTTTTTTAGTAATTAAATGGGAAGAAATATACTTAAAGTAAACATCCGTTAAATCTTTTTTATTCGCTTTTTGTATATGCAATTTTATAATGGAATTTTTACCGATAAGCGCTTCAATATCTTTGGTTACGCGTACCGGAGCCGAGCCGCCGGCTATTTTTATTTTTACGCCGTTATAATTGGCTTGGTTATGGCTTGCCGTTACCATGACGCTGAGCCAAAACTTACTAAGCGTCAAACAGGCCGCCACGGGGGAAGATATGGGAACGGCGGAAAGGGTAACATCTAATTTATTGGAACGGAAAATATTGGCGATATCTTCGGCAAACCGGTCGGACATAAAGCGGTTATCGTATCCTACAAATACTTTGGGTTGTTTGGCATCATCTTCACCGGGGGCGTTTTCATTGATGTAATCGGCCAACGCTTGTGCCAATAAATAAACATTTTGAAAGGTAAAATCCCACGCAATAATGCCGCGCCATCCGTCGGTTCCAAATTTAATTTCGCTTGCCATATCTTCTCCTTAAAAATTATCTTCAATTTCCGTTAAAGTGGAGGTGGGGGGATTCGCACCCCCGTCCGAACATCTTCTCCCACTGGGCTCTACAAGTCTAGTTGCGCTAAGTACCGCAAACTAAGCGCGCAACAGCAAGTTTGCGGTTTGGTTCGTTTGGCTTAAGCAGTAAAGACGAACCGCGCTACACTGCCGCATCCTGTAAGTTGACTGCGTTCTTTCCCCGCACAGGAAACGGAAAAAGCGCAGCGGACTAAGCGTTAGCCCAAGCGACTTGAGAGTCGTTAGTTATTTGTATTGGCCCTATTTTAGCCGGCCTGGCCAACCGGCACTTGCTCCCAAAGGGCAACAGATACCCGTCGAATCTATTACACCCCCGAAAAACGGAAATTGTCAAAGAACTGCAAAAACTTGGTATTATATTGTATCATTTTCTTATAACAATTTTTGCAAACAAAGGCAAGTTTTATGTATATTAGCACGAAACCGACCACTTATTTAATTGACGGCTTAAACATGGTGCGCAGTTTTTTGAGCGAATTCGGCCGCAGCGAAGATGACGTAACGGAAGATTTTTTACAATTTTTGGAAGAGGCCTCGCAAGACGAGCGTTATAATATGAATACGTACGAAGTGATTTTTGACGGGGCTTTCCGTAATATCGGCCCGCTCTATCGCGGGGGGGTGCATATTTCGTTTTCGGAAGGGCAAAGCGCCGATGACGTTATCCGCGAGCGGGCAAACTATCTGGTGCAAAAAAATGCGCGTGTAATTGCGGTAACCGACGACCGCGGATTGCAAAACGAATTGAGAGATTTGGGTGTTAAAACATTTTTTTGCCGTAAATTTTATACCAGTTTTAAGTTTGATGAGAAATGAGTGCGCAAACGAAAAATTTTTTGTATAATAAAAATGTAAGAGGGCTGGTGGCGGAATGGCAGACGCGACAGACTTAAAATCTGTTGACCGCAAGGTCGTGGGGGTTCAAGTCCCCCCCTGCCCACTTAAGTAGTACCTGCCATTAAACTATCCCACCAGTAATAAAAATTATGTTAACGGATATTCAAAGAACGCTTGCCAAAAGTTTAGGTTGGTTAGGCACGGTGTTGCCTTTAGGTCTTAAATTCAGCGCAGTGGGTTTGATAATATGCGCCATTTGTTTTTGGATCGGGTGGAATAAATTAGGTTTTCTCTTTTTTGTAGCGAGCGGATTGTGCGCTTACTTCTTTCGCGACCCGAAACGCGAAACACATTTTGAAGCGGACGAAATTGCCTGTCCTGCCGACGGGACGGTGCTTTCCGTTAAAACGGAGGAAGACCCCAACTCCGTTGTGGTGCGTATTTTCCTTTCTATTTTTGATGTGCATGTGCAATATTCCACGATTACCGGTAAAACGGGTATGATTTTTTATAATCAAGGCACCTTCTTATTTGCCGATAATCCCGAAGCCAATAAGAACGAACGCAATTTAATCCAACTTTTCAAAGACGGCGACCCTACAAAATATGCCCATGTGGAACAACTGACCGGAGCTATCGCGCGTCGTATTGAGTGCTGGATTCCCGCCCAGTCGCCCGTGAAACAAGGCGATCATTTGGGGATGGTGCGTTTCGGTTCGCAAGTGGCGGTTTATTTACCGAAAGACAAAGTGCGTGTACTGGTAAAAAAAGGGCAAAAGGTTCAGGGCAATATTACCGTACTGGCCCTGTGGAAATAAGGACGATATATGACCGAGAAGAATAAAGAAACAAATATGGTGGAAAAATTAAAACACACCGGCGCGATAACGGCTCCTTCATTGTTTACGCTTGGGAATTTGGCTTGCGGATTTTTCTCTATTATGGCCGCGGCTAAAGGGCACTTTTCGGAAGCGGGTTGGCTGATTTTATTTGCGGCCGTGTTTGATATGTTTGACGGACGGATTGCCCGTTTGTTCGGTGCGGAAAGTGCTTTCGGGATAGAAATGGACTCACTGGCCGATACGATTTCTTTTTGCGCGGCTCCCGCGTTTTTAATGTATTTTTTCGTACTTAAAGATAACCCCGTTTGGGGCGCGGCAATTGCGTGTGTTTATACGTGTTTCGGTGTATTGCGCTTGGCGAAATTCAACACCATGGCCCACGCGGGGGAAACTTCCAAAAAATACTTTTCGGGGCTTCCCGTGCCGACGCCGGCCATGATTCTCGCGTCGTTTGCCATTTCTTACCACATGGGCGGGAATAATATGCCTATCTTATCCAAATGCTTGCCGCACTTATACAATTTTGTGTGGTTTGCTATGCTCATTATGGCGCTTTTAATGGTGTCCAAAGTGCCTTATGCCGCGTTTAAGGGAAAACGCGAGAAAGGATTTTCCGTATGGACGCTTTTATTTTTTGTCTTTTTAGTGGTTATGCTTATCCGTTTCCCGCAAGACGTGGTATTTATTGTATTTTCTCTCTATGTGCTTTTCGGGTTGCTCGCGGTGTTGTACCGCGCTTTTCGGGGCATTAAAGTAGAAAAATAACATAAGTGAATTTATCCAAAAATCTCCGTTTACAGCGGAGATTTTTTTGTTATAATGGGAAATAGGGAGAACTTATGAAAAAACTGATTATAGGGAGTTTTAGCCTTTTATTATTGGGTGCATGCGCGAACGGCGGGTCCAAATACGATTTTTCCGAAACGGAAAAATCGCAAAAAGAAGTTGCAACGTGGCAACCGCAAGATAAAAGGGTTGCCTCCGATGCTCAACAATGCCTTATTGAAAACATTGATTGCGAAAAAGTACTTAATGTCTTAAGTCCGAGCAAAGAACAAAATAATGATTGCGTATTGCGCAACATCGGCTGCAAGGAACTTGAAAGTGCTTATACGAAAGAAGCGGTAGATGCCAAATTAGCCGAATGGAATATCAAAATTACCCAAGTAACACGACTGCGCGACGGCGGTACGGGTATTACTACGCTTAATGATAAATATACCATTGTCTATCCGCGCCCGTTGAGATACTCGGATGCGGGAAATATTGAAATCACGTTTGAAGACGGCAGTAAGTTTCAATATGGTGTGTACGACCATAAGCGGATTGCGGCAGACAAAGTATTTCCGTATTAAAAATTTATTAAATTAAAAAAGGAGAACTTATGAAAAAACTATTCGTAATGTTTGCAGGGTTATTTATTTTGGCCGCGTGCCAACAGCAACAACCCGCGCCGGCGGCCGAAGAAACGCCCGCCCAAGAAACGAAAGCACAAGAACCGACCAAGGTAGATGAGAAATGGTTGACTTATGAAGTGTTTGACACCAACTCTATGCCGGACAATACGCCTATGCCGGCGGTTTTAGTCCCCGAGCAAGAACAACCTTGTACGATTAAAGGCTATGACTGCCGCGAAGTTATCGCCAAACTGACGCTTACCACCGAAGAACCGGCCAATGAAGAAGTGGCCAACGGCGAAACACCTTATTGGAACGTTCCGGGCGGCACGAAGTATGTTAACCCCGCTTTAGACGAAATGGGGATGAAAATCACCCAATATGTGATGTACCGCGACGGCGGCACCACCCAATATGTAATTGATGACAACGTGGGCATCAA
>Ga0310690_10000542_pt1 | contig 79064 bp, 69 predicted proteins | sample AusTroGonzalo_MG_2_FD_207661 | JGI IMG/M metagenome (GOLD analysis project Ga0310690, IMG submission 207661) | Bovine rumen microbial communities from tropical cattle in Woodstock, Queensland, Australia - Gonzalo_04 (v2) (version 2) | ecosystem: Host-associated > Mammals > Digestive system >...
AACTGGTTCCGCAAGGGCGACGACGGCCGCTTCATGTGGCCCGGCTTCGGCGACAACAGCCGCGTCCTGAAGTGGATCTGCCAGCGCATCGAGGGCCAGGTCAAGGCCAACGAGACGGCGATCGGCAACATCCCGTTCGCGAAGGACATCGACCTCGCCAACAACGACGAGAAGGCCAAGTTCCACGTCGTCAAGGCGGACCTCGAGGAGATCCTGAAGGTCGACAAGGCGGGCTGGAAGAAGGAGATCGCGACGGTCGGCGCGTCGTACGACGAGTACGACGCGAAGGCCTCGAAGGACGCCGCCGTCCGCTCCGCGACGGCGAAGCGCGTCCCGAAGGCCCTCCGCCAGGTTCTCGCCGACGTCTCGGCGGCCCTCGCGAAGTGACCGGGAGGGCCCGCCGCGAAGGCGGGTCCGTCCATGGAAAGGGCGCGGCAGTTCTGCCGCGCCTTTTTTCGTCCTTTCGATTGCCGTCTTTGCGGAAGGTATGGTATAATATTCGTCAAATTATGAGCTACTACCTTATGCTGTTGGTAGGGGCGGTTCTCGTGAACAACTTCGTTCTGAGCCGCTTCCTCGGGTGCTGTCCTTTTCTCGGCGTGTCGAAGAAGCTCGACACGGCGCTCGGCATGTCCGGCGCGGTCGTCTTCGTGATGACGGTTGCCGCGGCGGTGACGTGGTGCCTCGACCACTGGCTCCTCGCGCCGAACGGCCTCGGCTACATCCACACGCTCGCGTTCATCCTCGTGATCGCGTCGCTCGTGCAGTTCATCGACATCGCGATGAAGCGCTTCCTGCCGCCGCTCCACGCGGCGCTCGGCATCTTCCTGCCGCTCATCACGACGAACTGCGCGGTGCTGGGCGCGGCGGAGATCAACTGCAAGCAGGGGACGGGCTTTTTCGAGTCGGTCTTCTTCTCGTTCGCGGCCGCGGTCGGCTTCGGCTTCGCGCTCGTCATCTTCTCCGGCATCCGCGAGAAGCTCGCGCACGCAGATCCGCCGCGCTGCTTCCGCGGCATCGCGCTCGCGCTCGTCACGGGCGGCCTTCTCTCGCTTGCGTTCATGGGCTTCTCGGGGCTCGTGAAGCTGCCGTACTGAGGGGCCAGGGGACAGGAGTCAGTTTGGAGAGAAGACCATGACAATCGCCATTGCAATCATCGCAGGTGTCGGACTTGTGGCCGCGCTGGCCTTGGCAGTCGCCGACAGGTATCTCGCCGTTCGCGAAGATCCGCGCATCGGGATGGTGACGGCCGCGCTTCCCGGCGCGAACTGCGGCGGATGCGGCTTCCCGGGGTGCGACGGCTACGCGCGCGCGCTCGTCGCCGGCACGGCCCCGAACGGCGCGTGCGCGGCGGGCGGCGAGGCGTGCGCCGCCGAGATCGCGAAGATCCTCGGCGTCGCGGCGGTCGCGACCGAGAAGCGCGTCGCGCTCGTCAAGTGCTGCGGGACGCGCTCCGAGGCGATCCGCGTCGGCGACTACAACGGCATCTGCGACTGCAACGTGGCGGCGGCGACGGCGGGTGGCGACAAGGGCTGCACGTACGGCTGCCTCGGCTACGGCGCGTGCGCGAACGTCTGCCCGAAGCAGGCGATCTCCGTCGTCGACGGACTCGCCAAGGTCGACAAGCGCCTCTGCATCGGCTGCGGCAAGTGCGTGACGGCGTGTCCGAAGCACATCATCGAGCTCGTCCCCGCGTCCGCGACGATCCACGTCCTCTGCGCGAACCCCGACAAGGGGCCGAACGTCCGCAAGGTCTGCGGCGTCGGCTGCATGGGCTGCCACCTCTGCGAGAAGAACTCGGGCGGCAAGGAGGCGAACCACTTCACGTTCCAGGGCTTCCTCGCCAAGGTCAACTACGAGAATCCGCCGACCGACGAGCAGATCGTCGCGAAGTGCCCCGCGAAGTGCATGTCCGTCGACCCCCACTTCGAGAGCGGACACTAAGATCAAGGAGCTTGAAATGTTGATTGGCAAGACGAAACTGATTGCTCTGGCGGTAGCCGCTGTTGCGCTGTCCGGAACCTGCGAGACGGATAGGGTTGTGGTAGCCAACGACAACTCTAATCACTTCTCCGTTAGACCCTTCGAAGTTGATGCCAGCATCAAGACCGTAGAGTCGCCCGAGATCGTGGTCAAGGGAGAGGGATCCGTCAGCTACGATCCGGAGCTGATGGTCATCGAGCTCGAAGTCTCCGCGACGGACCCGGACATGGCGACATCGCGCCGGCTCTTTGGCGAGAAGAGCGCCGCGGCAATTGCCGCGCTTCAGAAGGCCGGTGTCTCGACGAACGAGATTACGACGAGCGGGCTCTCCGTTTACGACAAGAACGAATGGGACGAAGAGGCAAAGAAGCGCGTGTTCAAGGGATATAAGACCGTGGCGGAATTCAAGGTCGTCCTTCCTGTCGAGATCGAACGTTGCGAACGCATCTACGCCGCCGTTGCCGCGTCTCGTGCGGGAGAGGATTTCGAAGTTTCGTTCGAACTCCGTCCTGAGACGCTTGAGAAGGCCCGGCGCGAAGCCCGGCGCAAGGCGGTCGCCAACGCCAAGGCGCTTGCCGAGGAGCTGAGCGACTATCTGAATTGCGATCTTGGCGCGGTCAAACGACTGACCTATGGCGACATCGACTACGACGGCGACTATTCGGGGTCCAGCTGCGAGTACATGTGCAGCGGCGGCTTTGGAGAAGACAAGGCGCTTGTCGCCGTCAGTCTGAGGAAAATCGAGGTCGAAGCGGCCGTCAAGGTCGTGTATGCGCTGAACAAGTAGTCATCTAATTTCACCACAATCAACCGGGCAACATCACATGCGCACAGTAAAGAGTCCGTTTAAGTTCAAGGGCGGGGTCCACCCCGACTACAACAAGGAGCTCGCGCGCGACAAGGCGATCGAGCGCATGCCGGTTCCGGCGGAGCTGGTCGTCTCGATGAGCCAGCATCTCGGCGCGCCGGCGAAGTGCGTCGTGAAGGCCGGCGATTTCGTGACGCGCGGGCAGGTGATCGGCGAGAAGAACGGCTTCATCTCCGTGTGCGTCAGGGCCCCGGCCGACGGAAAGGTCAAGGCCGTCGAGAAGCGGCTCGGTCCCGCCGGCGGCAAGGCCGACGCGGTCATCCTCGACACGACGGCGAAGGAAGAGGGGAACGGGGAACCGGGAACGGGGAACGGGGAAGCGGGAACGGCCATTCTGCCGCCGCTCGACTGGAAGGCCGCTTCCCGCGAGGAGCTGTTGAAGCGCGTCGAGGAGGCCGGCATCTGCGGCATGGGCGGCGCGGGGTTTCCGACGAACGTGAAGCTCAATCCGCCGCCCGGCAAGCGCTGCGAGTACCTGATCTTGAACGGCGCGGAGTGCGAACCCTACCTGACGGCCGACTTCCGCCTGATGCTCGAGCGGGCGGACAGGATCCGCGTCGGCGTCGAGATCATGCGCAAGATCCTCGGCGGGCCCGCCGTGCGGATCGCGATCGAGGCGAACAAGCCGGAGGCGATTGCGGCGATGGAGAAGGCGTTTGCGGACATCGAGGGCAACGTCGAGATCGTCGTCCTCCCGGTCCTGTATCCGCAGGGCAGCGAGAAGCACCAGATCTTCGCGACGGTCGGGCGCGTCGTTCCCGAGCCGCCCGCGCTCCCGATCGACGTCGGGTGCGTCGTGGAGAACGTCGGCACGGTCGCGGCGATCGCCGACGCCGTTGAGAAGGGCGAGCCGCTTCTCGAGCGCGTCACGACGGTCTCCGGCGATGCGGTCGTCGAGCCCAAGAACATCCTTGCGCCGAGCGGCACGAAGTACGCCGACCTCGTCGCGTTCTGCGGCGGCGAGAAGGAGCCGCCCGCGAAGGCGATCTCCGGCGGCACGATGATGGGCTTCGCCGTCTCGACGCTCGAGATCGGCACGACCAAGACGACGTCGGGCTTGCTCTTGCTTTCCAAGAGGAAGGTCTTCCAGTATGCGTCGGGCGCATGCATCAACTGCGGGCGCTGCCTCAGGGCGTGCCCGATGAACCTGAACCCGGCGCTCATCTCGAAGGCCGTAGACGCGAACGACATCAAGGCCGCCGAGGACGCGAGCGTGATGGACTGCATCGAGTGCGGCGCGTGCAGCTTCGGCTGCCCGGCCTACCGCACGATCACCCAGAGCTGCCGCCGCGCGAAGAACTCGATCCGCGCCCGCATCGCCGCCGAGAAGGCGAAGGCCGCCGCCGCCGCCGCGAAGTAAGGAGTTGCCATGAAACCGAAAGAGACAGCTGAACATTTCATCCTGAGCTCGAGCCCCCACGCGCATGCGAACGCGAGCGTCTCGCGCATCATGCTCGACGTCATCGTCGCGCTTCTCCCCACGACCGCGATGGGAATCTGGTTCTTCGGCATGCCGGCCGTGTGGACGGTTGCCGTGTGCGTCTCGACGTGCATCGTGACGGAGGCGCTCTGCCGCATGGCGATGAAGCGCGAGAACACGGTCGGCGACCTTTCGGCGGTGCTGACGGGGCTGCTCCTCGCGCTCAACCTTCCGGCGGGGATTCCGCTCTGGATGGCGGTCCTGGGCTCGGTCTTCGCGATCGGCGTCGCGAAGCAGGTGTTCGGCGGGCTTGGCATGAATCCGTTCAACCCGGCGCTCGCCGCGCGCGCGTTCATGCTCATCTCCTTCACCGGCCCGATGACCACGTGGCTCAAGCCGTTCTGGTGGAAGACCCCCGAGGCGGCGACGACCGCGACGCCGCTTGCGACGATGAAGACGTGGTTTGCGGCCGAGGCGATGTCGTCGGCATCTCCCCACGGGCTCTGCAACGCGGCTTGCAAGGGGGTGCCGGGACTCTGGGACATGGCGATCGGCAACATTCCCGGCTGCATCGGAGAGGTTTCGGCCATTGCGCTCGCAATCGGCGCGGCGTATCTTTTGTGGCGCAAGGTGATCACGTGGCACATCCCCGTCGCGTTCGTCGCGACGGTCTTCGTCTACTCGCTCGTGGCGGGCGGGGCGCCGGCTCTGATGCAGGTCTTGACGGGCGGCGTGATGATCGGCGCCTGCTTCATGGCGACGGACTACGTGACGAGCCCGATCACCGCGAAGGGCAAGCTGGTCTTCGGCTTTGGCTGCGGATTTCTCTGCATGCTGATCCGCCAGTTCGGATCCTATCCCGAGGGCTGCTCGTTCGCGATCCTCATCATGAACGCGGTTTGTCCGCTGATCAACCGCTGGACGCAGCCGAAGCCGTTCGGCGCGAAGTAAAAGGGAGTCAACCGATGAAGAAGATCCTCGGACTTGTCGTGAGCCTCACGCTCATCAGCGGCGTCTGCGCCGCGGTGCTCGCCTATGTCGATTCCATCACGAGGGGGCCGATCGCCGCGACGGCCGAGAAGGCGCGCGAGGCGGCGAAGCTTGCCGTCCTCTGCGGCGAGGAGGGCTACGCGGCCGAAGGGCGTTCGGGCGAGGGCTATGGCGGCGACATCGTGCTGATGGTCGGGTTCAGGAAGGACAGGAAGACGGTCATTTCCTACAAGGTCCTGCAGGCGTCCGAGACGCCGGGCCTCGGCATGAAGCTCAAGGCGCCCGAGTTCGCGGACCAGTTCGCGGGCAGGGACGGCTCGGCGCTCAAGGTGAAGAAGGACGGAGGGGAGATCGAGGCGATCACGTCCGCGACGATCACCTCCCGCGCCGTCTGCAAGGCCATCGCCGACGCGCGGCGCAATCTGGATCGTGACGCGCCCTGATGATCTCCCGCCTGTTTTTGTGGTATAATATCCCCATGTCCTTCAAGAAAGCGATACTGGCGTCTGCGGCGGCCGCCGCAGTCGTTTTGGCCGCGCGGGCCGTTCCGCCGGGCACGAGCCCCGGCCCCGGCGTCCGCTATGCGACCGACGCCTATCCCGGCTTCGACAGCGAAGACGAGATCGTCAAGCCCTCCCGGAAGGAGCCCGGGTTCTTCTCCTGGATCAGCGGCCCGACGAAGGACGATCCGGCCGGGCAGCTCGCCTACGCCTCCGCGTGCGAGGCCGACGGCTCGCTTCGCGCGGCGCGCCGCGCCTACGACGCGCTCGTCCGCGCGTGGCCGACGTCGCCGGAGGCGGCGAAGGCGCAGAAGGCGCTGGCCGACCTGTGTCTCGGCGGCTTCCTCGACTACGAGGGCGCGTTCCGCGAATACCGCTATCTCGTCGACTTCTATTCGGCGCAGTGCGACTACGACGCGGCGGTGGAGACGCTCTACAAGGTCGCCGAGCTCATGCGCGCCGAGGGCAAGACGGTCCTCTTCTTCCGCTTCGACAACACGGTCGACGTGCGCCGCGCGTACGAGGCCGTCGTTCTCCGCGCGCCGGGGGCGAAGTTCGCGCCGCAGGCGATGCTGACGATCGCGCAGCTTCGCGAGGACGAAGACCGGCCCGAGACGGCCGTGGCCGTCTACGAGAACCTCCGCAACCTCCATCCGGCGTCGCCCGAGGCCGACGAGGCGCTCTACCGCGAGGCGAGGGCTCGCATGGTGGTCCTGCGGCGGCGCGAGTACAACCGGGACCGCGTGCGCGACACGATCGACTTCCTGCGGTCGGCCGTCGCGTCGGGGAGGCTGTCCGACGAGCGCCGCGGCGAGGTCGAGGGGCTTCTCGCCGAGGCGGGCGCGCTGATCGAGGAGGAGGCCTACCAGGCGGCGAGGTTCTACGACTCGAAGACGCGGACGAGGCGCAGCGCGGTCAGCGCCTACGAGCGGTTCCTCGCCGAGTTCCCCGCCTCGGACCGCGCGCCGGAGGTCCGCCGCCGCCTCTTCGAACTCCAGCAGGAGACACCACGATGAGAAAAGCCCTTCCGTTCCTTCTGTGCGCCGCGCTTCTCGCCGGCTGCAGGTCCTACACGTGGACGTCGTCCGTCCCCGAGGGGATGCGGACCGTCTCGGTCCCCACGTTCCGCAACGAGACGGACGTGGTCGAGCTCGGGGCCGTCGCGGCGCGGCAGGTGCTCCGCGAGTTCCAGCGCGAGGGGACGTTCAGGATCGCCTCGTCCGGCGAGGCCGCGCTCGAGGTCCAGGGCGTCCTCAGGAGCGCGAGCGTGGGGATGCTCAACTACAAGCGCGAGATGACCGCGCGCGCCTACGAGCACCGGTTCGTCGTCACGGCCGACGTCTCGCTCGTCGACCGGAAGTCCGGCAGGGTTCTTGTCGACAACCGCCGGTACTCGGCCGAGACCACGTTCTATTCCGACACCGACATCGTCACCGGCCGGCGCAATGCGTCCGGCCGCCTGATGGAGGACCTTGCGCGGCAGGTCGTCGACGACGTCGTCGGGCGCGACTGGGGCGGGGAGGGGAAGTCGGGAAAGCGAGAGGAGGCACGTCCATGAACGAAGTGCACGCGGTCATCGAGCTCAAGATCACGCCGCAGCGGGACTGCGGCTTCGGGAAGACCGCCGAGCGGGTCGCCAAGTTCGAGCAGGTCGAGGCCTGCTTCCTGATGTCGGGGGGCTACGACCTCCTTGTCTTCGTGAAGGGCGACAGCCTGCAGGACGTCGCGCAGTTCGTCGCGTCGGACCTTTCGACGCTCGACGGCGTCCTCTCGACGGCGACCCATTTCATGCTCAAGACCTACAAGTCGAAGGGCGTGTTCGAGAACATCGGTGACAATCGTCTGGAGGTTTCGTGATGGCGGTCGACCTGGCACAGAAGGCGCAGAATTTCACCAACCGCGGCCGGCAGGCCCTTGAGTCGGGCCGCTACGAGCTGGCGGTCGACATGCTGATGGAGGCCGTCTCCGCGGCGCCGGACGTCCTTGAGACGCGGCGGCTCCTCAGGGCGGCGCAGATCGCGAACTTCCGCAAGAACGGGAAGTCCGGCTTCGGCGCGAAGCTCGGCTACAAGATGGCCCAGATGAAGATCATGGGCCTCGTGAAGAGGGGGCAGGGGGCCGAGGCGATGGCCGAGGCCGAGAAGCTGCTCTCGCAGAACCCGCTCGACCCCGACAACATCGAGGCCGCGGTCAAGGCCGCCGAGGCGGCCGGCAAGGCCGACCACGCGGCGATCACGATCGAGGCCGCGTACGAGTGCTCGAACCGCGATCCCGCGCTTCTCGAGCGCGTGGCGACGTACTACACGATGGCGAAGCGCTACGACAAGGCGCGCGACGCCTACCAGAAGCTCTCCGAGATGAAGCCGGGCGACCAGCGCATCCTCCAGATCCTCAAGGACACCGAGGCGCGCGCGACGATGAACGCCGGCTGGGAGCAGACCGCCGGCAAGAAGGGCGGCTTCCAGAACCTCATCGCGAACAAGGAGCAGGCGAAGAAGCTCGACCAGGCCAACAAGGCCGTCGTCACGGGAGACGACGCGGACGCGCTGATCAAGGAGAAGATCGCCCAGATCGCGAAAGAGCCGAAGAACATGAACTTCCGCCGGGCGCTCGCCCGCCTCTACGTGCAGAACAAGCGCTTCGAGGAGGCGGTCCAGTGCCTGACGGAGGCGATCGAGGCGGCGGGTTCGATGGATCCGGAGCTCGACCGCATGCTCTCGCAGACGTATGTCGGCTACTACGACCAGCAGATCGAGGCCTACCGCGCCGCCGGCGACGAGGAGAACGCCGTCGAGATGGAGAACCAGAAGAACCAGTTCGTGTTCGACGACCTCGCGCAGCGCGTCGAGCGCTATCCGAACGACCTCCACCTCCGCTTCGAGCTCGGCGTGCAGTACTTCACCTACGAGTACTACGACGAGGCCCTCGAGCACCTGCAGCTCGCGCAGAAGAGCCCGAAGGACCGCCTCTGGGCGCTCTACTACCTGGCGATGTGCTTCCTCAAGAAGGGCCAGACCGACATGGCCGTCATGCAGCTCGAGACGGCGCGCGACGCGATTCCGACGATGGACGACCTCAAGAAGAAGATCGTCTACCAGCTCGGCCTCTGCGCCGAGGAGGCGGGCGACCTCGAGAAGGCCTACCAGTACTACAAGGACGTCTACGCGTCCGACGTCGGCTTCGAGGACCTCGGCGAGCGCATGCTCGCGGTCAGCCAGCGTTTGAAGAATAAGCAGTAGAGGAACCATCCCTCGTTTACACGCTTAGGATTTTGTTCAATCGTGCTTAAGCATGTAGCCGCTCCTTTTGGGGCTGTTTTATGCTATAGTGCACACATCCCGCGAGGCGGACGGTAGCTCCAAAAACGGCAGGGGCGGCACTCCGTGCCGACCGCATCAATCCCACCGGGCGCATTGTCTTTTCCATGTATTCAGTTTGGGCCTTTGGACGGGCTCCGTGCGAGTGCATGGGAAGGACATGCGCTCTTTTTCATGCATGCGAGGCGGTCTCCGCGACGATTTATGCGCGGCAAGAATTTCCGCATTGAATTCTCACGCGGAGACGAAATGCGCCGAAGAAGCTTGCTTCGGAGGGAAGATTCGGCGAAGCCGAACCCGAAGGGCGATGGCGAAGTATGTGTTCGAGAGCTTAAGGGGGGCGGCGATTTCCGAAGCGCAGAGTGCATAGATATTCTGAAGGACTCCGACATAGTTGTAACCAATCCGCCTTTCTCCCTCTTCTGTGAGTATATTGAGCAGCTCGCAAAATACAAAAAGAAGTTTTTGATAATTGGGAACGTTAATTCGTTGACATACAAAGAGGTGTTCCCGCTTATCAAAGGAAATGAATTGTGGCTTGGAGCTTCTATTCATAGTGGAGACAGGAAATTTGGCGTCCCTGCCGACTATCCGCTCAACGCCACATCGTGCGGTGTTGACGAAAATGGGCAGAGATTCATTAGGGTGAAAGGCGTTAGATGGTTCACCAATCTTGATTATCCACAGCGCCATGAGAAGTTGCCGCTCTATAAGAAGTATTCGCCAGAAGAGTTCCCAAAATATGACAACTATGATGCGATAGAAGTCGCAAAGACATCAGACATACCATATGACTACGATGGTGCTATGGGTGTGCCGATTACGTTTATGGACAAATACAATCCTGAACAGTTTGAACTGATTGGTTGCAGTTGCAATTGGCGCGAGGTGTCAGACACTCCGCGCCAGTTTTGTGTCGCAATGATGCACCGCAGCACGTCCGATTTTGGTATAATAATGTCATCAGGGATCATTGGATGAAAAGCAAGAAGATTAGCAGATGCAGCATCTCGGCGCACTTCGCGACGTCGTCTTGTTTTGGCTGGGTTTGGGTGCCGCGCAAGCAGGGAAACTGGCAGCCCCAAGGAGAGTCGAACTCCTCTACCAAGCATGAAAAGCTCGTGTCCTAGCCGATAGACGATGGGGCCAAAAGCGCGAAAAGTATACCATATTCGGACTGAGGGAATCAAGGGGGAGTTTTGGAGGAGAGGGAAGCGTTCGTGGCGTTCAACCTGACGGACCGCGTTGGTTCCGTCAAGGTCGCCGGGCTTGTGTCCGCGGCCGGCTCGGCCGTCGCCGCGTGGGAGGCGTATCCGCAGAAGATCTCTCGCTCCGGGGGCGAGATCGACTGGCGGCGCGAGTTCGCGCTTGCCGAGCGCTATGGCGTCGAGATCGTCACGCCCGCGGACGCGGCCTATCCGCCGCGGCTCCTCGAGCAGCCCTCCCATCCGCTCGCCCTCTACGTGAAGGGCGACGTCCGGGCGCTCGCCACGCCCTCCGTGGCCGTCGTCGGCACGCGCCGCGCGACGCCGTACGGGCTCGACCAGGCGTTCGGCCTCGCGCGCGACCTCGCTGCGGACGGATGGACGGTCGTCTCCGGCCTCGCCCTCGGCATCGACGCGGAGGCCCACAGGGGCGCGCTCGAGGCGGGCGGGCGGACGGTCGGCGTGATCGGGTCGGGACTCGACCGGTTCTACCCCGAGGAGAACCGCGACCTCGCCCGCGAGATCGTCGCGAAGGGCGGTGCCGTCGCCAGCGAGTTTCCGTTCGGCCGCGCTCCGGACCAGCAGACCTTCCCCCAGCGCAACCACGTCGTCGCCGCGCTCGCCCGCGGCGTGCTCGCCGTCGAGGCCCCGCTCAAGAGCGGCACGCTCATCACGGCGTCGCTCGCGGCGGACATGGGGCGCGTCGTGATGGCGCTCCCGGGACGCGTCGACAGCCGCTCGAGCGCCGGGTGCCTTGCGCTCCTGCGCGACGGCGCGCGGCTCGTCCGCACGGCGTCCGACGTCGAGGAGGAGCTGTCGGACCTCCTTCCCGCCGCCGGGCGGACGCCGGCGCCGCCGAAGCCGAGGCGCGCGCCGGCGCCCGTGCCGTCGTTCTCGTCCGAGGAGGCCCTCGTCATGAAGGAGGTCGACGCCGAGGGGGTTGCAATGGACGAGCTCATCCGGCGCACCGGCCTTTCGGCGGCGAGGGTCAACGCGCTTTGCATGGAGCTTCGCCTCAAGGGGCGCGTCCGCTTCTTCCCCGGCAACCGCGTCGCGCTTCCGCGCGGAGCATAGCACGAACCACGAACCATGAAGACATTCAAGGAACCCTCGAAACTGCAGAAGTGGTGCCGCGCGCGCAAGCTCGCGGGCGCCAAGATCGCGCTCGTCCCGACGATGGGCTATCTCCACGACGGGCACCTCTCGCTGATCCGCGAGGCGAAGAGGCGCGGCGCGGAGGAGATCGTGGTGAGCGTCTTCGTCAATCCCGTCCAGTTCGGTCCGAACGAGGACTACGAGAAGTATCCGCGCGACGAGAAGGCGGACCTCGCGAAGTGCCGCGCCGCGGGCGCGACGGCCGTGTTCTTCCCGACGCCGCGGAACATGTACCTCGAGCGCCACAGCGTCTACGTGAACGAGGAGGACCTTTCGCGCGGACTCTGCGGCGCGCGGCGTCCGGGGCACTTCCGGGGCGTCTGCACGGTCGTCGCGAAGCTCTTCAACCTCGCGCACCCGGACTTCGCGGTGTTCGGGCAGAAGGACTACCAGCAGGCGCAGGTGATCAGGCGGATGGTCCGCGACCTCAACTTCGACCTCGACGTCGTCGTCGCGCCGATCGTGCGCGAGCCGAGCGGGCTCGCCCGTTCGTCGCGCAACACGTACCTTTCGCCGGAGGAGAGGGAGCGGGCGCTTGCGATTTCCCGCTCGCTTGCGGCGGTTTCGGTCGGGAAGACGGCGAAGTCCGAGCGCGCGCGCGTCGAGCGGGCGCTCAGGTCCGCGGGGCTTGTCGTCGACTACGTCGCGTTCGTCGACGGGGAGACGCTCGAACCCGTGAAGCGGACGGCGAAGGGCGTGTGCGCGCTCGTGGCGGCGTACGACGGGAAGACCCGCCTCATCGACAACCGCGTCCTCTGAGCTACTTTGTGTCCCAGCTCGCCTTGGGGGGCGCCTTGTCGCGCCATTCGGGGAGGGAGATCATGTTGCCCGCGTCGGCGTTTCCGGCGAGGTAGGCCTCGGCGACGTATTCGCGCTGGGTCTTCATCTCCGCGAGGAGCGACTTGATCTCGAGGACGGCTTCGTGGCACATGTCGACGACCTGCTTCTTCGTCTCCTCGTCGATGCCGTCCATCTTCAGGAGCTCGATGGAGCTCAGGAGGACGGTCGCGGGCTGCCCGAGCGCGTGGCAGAACCCCGCGAGGGATTCCATGACCGCCTTCGAGCGCTCGGCCTGGAGCTCGGCGATCGCGAGCCGCTTGCTGGTCTCTTCGAGTTCGTCGGACATTTTCGAATCCTCCTCTTTCGGCCGCCGCGTCGCTACGACGCCAGCGAGCCCATGTTGAAGATCGGAAGGAACATGGCCAGCACGATGGTGCCGATGACGGCGCCGAGGAAGACCATGAGGAAGGGCTCCATGAGCGAGGTCAGCGTCGAGAGGAGGGCCTCGACCTCCTCGTCGTAGCTGTCCGCGACCGAGTCGAGCATGTCCTCGACCTTGCCCGCCTTCTCGCCGGCGGCGATCATGCGGACCATGATGACGGGCATGTAGGGCTTGCCGTCCAGGGCGACGTTGAGCTGGTTGCCCTGCTCGACCTCCCTGCGGGCGTCGAGGATCGACTTCTCCAGGACGCGGTTGCCGAGCGAGCCCGCGACGACTTCGAGCGACTTGAGGATCGGCACGCCCGCGTTCGTCATCTGCGCGAGGAGGCGGCAGAACCGCCCGACGGAGCTCTTCAGGTTCAGCACGCCGAAGACGGGCATCTTAAGCTTGAACTCGTCGAACTGGTAGCGCCCGCGCTCCGTGGCCTTCCACTTCCGGAAGAGGGCGACGGCGAGGGCGGCCCCGCCGAGGACGTAGTACCAGTTGTGCTTGACGAAGTCCGAGATGTCGACGAGCGACTGCGTCAGCGCGGGGAGGGGCTTGCCGAAGCCCGAGAACATCTCCGCGAAGATCGGGACGATGAACTGGATGAGCCCGGCGGCCATGAGGAGGGCGATCGAGACGATGACGGTCGGATACGTCATCGCGCTCTTGACCTTGCCCCTGAGGCGCGCCGTCGACTGCATGATGGCGGCGAGGCGCTTCAGGATGCCGGCGAACTCGCCCGACTGCTCGCCGGCGAGCACCATGTTCACGTACATGTCGTCGAAGAGGCGGGGGAAGGAGGCGAGGCCCTTCGAGATCGGGTCGCCTCCCTCGATCGTCTCCCTGAGGTGGGTGAGGACCTTCTTGAACTCGGGGTTCGCGCACTGCTCCTCGAGCGTCTGGATCGTCGCGAGAATCGGCATCCCCGCCCCGATCATCGAGGCGAGCTGCCGCGTGAACGGAACGACCTCCGTCTTCGCGATCTTTCCAAGCCCCTTTACTTTCGGTATGCTGGCCATGGGGTCCTTTCTCTACTCTCCGCCTGTCACTTCGAACGCCGCCTCGAGCGACGTGAGGCCCTGGCGGACCTTGATCATCCCGGCTTCCTTCAGCGTCACCATGCCCTCCTCGAGCGCGAGCTTCCTCAGAAGGTCGGCGTCGCCTCCCTTCTCGACGAGGGCGCGGATCTTCGGCGTGACCGGAAGGACCTCCATCATCGCGCCGCGCCCCTTGTAGCCGGAGTTGTGGCACTTCGGGCAGCCGACGGGCCCGAAGACCTGCACGCCCTCGAACGGCTTCGGGTCGACCTTGTTCAGGGCGAGCATCTCGAGGTCGACGTCGACCGGCCGCTTGCAGAAGGGGCAGAGCCGGCGGAAGAGTCGCTGGGCCTGCGCGAGGATGAGCGAGCTCGCGAGCATGAAGGGCTGGATGCCCATGTCGAAAAGGCGCGCGACGACGCCGCACGCGTCGTTCGTGTGGAGCGTCGACAGCACGAGGTGGCCCGTCAGCGCGGCCTTGACCGCGATGTCGGCCGTCTCGCCGTCTCGGATCTCGCCGACGAGCACGATGTCGGGGTCCTGGCGGAGGACGGAGCGCAGGATCCCCGCGAACGTGAGCCCCTGCGCGACGTTCACGTGGCACTGGTTGACGCCCGCGAGCTCGTACTCGACCGGGTCTTCGGCCGTCACGATGTTCACGTTCGGCTGGTTGAGGTCCTGGAGGCACGAGTAGAGCGTCGTCGTCTTGCCCGAGCCCGTCGGGCCCGTCACGAGGATGATGCCGTGCGGCTGGTCGATCGCGAACTTCATCGCCTTGTAGGCGTAGTCGTCGAGACCGAGCGAGGCGAGGCCGGGCGCGAGGTTCGCCTTGTCGAGGATGCGCATGACGACCTTCTCGCCGTGGACCGTCGGGAGGATCGACACGCGCACGTCGACCTCCTTCTTCATCGCCTTCACCTTGAAGCGGCCGTCCTGCGGACGCCGCCGCTCGGCGATGTCGAGGTTCGAGAGGATCTTGATTCGAGAGACGACCGCGTTGTGGAGGGCCTTCGGCGGCGCGGGACGGTCGACGAGCTCGCCGTCGATGCGGTAGCGGAGCCGCGAGGCCTTCTCGAGCGCCTCGAAGTGGATGTCGGACGCCTTCGTCTTCAGCGCCTCGATCATGATCGTGTTGACCATGCGGATCACCGGTGCCTCGCCGGCGGCGTCGACCGTCGCGTCGAGCGCGGCGTCGGACTTGTCCTCGCCGGCGGACATCTCGATGTCGCCGTCGTCGCCCTTCATGATGTTCTCCATCGCAAGGGCCGGGTTCGCCGCGTCCTCCTGGCTCTTGAGGCGCTGGAGCGCCTCGCCGAGCTCGGGCGCGGGGGCGACGAGCGGCCAGATCTTCCCGTGCGCCCAGCGCGCCACCTCCTCCTGCGCCGGCAGGTCGAAGGGGTCGGAGAAGGCGACGGAGAGACGGCCGTCGACCTTCGTGAGCGGAAGCGCCTTCGCCTTGGCCCACGACTCGAGCTTCATTCCGCACAGAAGGTCGGCGGACGGCGTGAAGCCGGCCGGAATCGTGATCGGCTGCGCGTTGAGGAAATCGGCCGCCGCGACCGCGAACTCGTGCGGATCGGTAATCTTCTTGATTTCCGCAAGCCCGCCCCGGCGGACTCGGAATCGGTTCTGTGACTGTGATGACTCGGGCATACGTAAACTTTCTTAAGCACATTCCATGCCATTTCTTGGCACGGAATGTGCTAAAAGGCCTTTGCCGTGCGGAAATGGCGTCCAGTGCCTGCCTGCGTCATTCTTTTTTCGCACTCCCGGTTCGCGAAAGTGCGAATCGTGTTCGGATTTCGACGTCCAACGGGGGCGTTCCCAACGAGGGCGTGGATTCGGCCTGTCGCGGAATAATCGGCGGACACCTCGGTGGATGAATCCGCCGGACTGAAGAAAATGGTATAATATGCGGCATGGAGAGAAAAGAGCGGCTTTCGGAGGTTTTGTCCATGGTAGGCGTGCGTCGGCGTCCGGCGACCGACGTCCTGGCGTCGTTGCCGCGAGCGAAGGGAAGGGCTTGAGATGACGGGAGCGGCAGTTTTCGACGTTACCGTTCTTTCGGTCCTGCAGGGCGTCGCTGAATTCCTGCCGATTTCGAGCTCGGGGCATCTCGTCATCGGGCAGCATCTCCTTGGGCTGGAGGTTCCCGGCATGCGGCTCGACCTCATGCTCCACCTCGGCACGCTTGTCAGCATTTTCGCCTTCTACTGGCGCACGATCTGGCGCATCGTCGTCCGCTTCGAGTGGACGTACGCGCTCAAGATCGCCCTGAGCGCGCTTCCCGCCGTCGTCGTCTACTTCCTCTTCAAGGACTTCGTCGAGGGGCTCTTCGAGAACGCGAAGATGGTCGGGGCGCTCCTCATGTTCACGGGCGCGGTCTTGATCGGGACGCGCTACCTCCCGCGCGGGGGCCGCGACATCGACTGGGGCCGGGCGTTTCTGATGGGGCTTGGGCAGGCCCTTGCGCTCCTCCCCGGCGTGAGCCGATCCGGGATGACGCTCGCGAGTGCGCGCGGGGGCCGCGTCGACGCCGAGAAGGCGGCCGAGTTCTCGTTCCTCATGTCTGCGCCGCTCATCGTCGGCGGCGTCCTGCTCGAGGTCCTGAAGGCGCTCCGGGCCGGCGCGGCGGCGCCGGCGTCCGAGATTCCGTGGGGCCTGACGGCCTACGGGGCGGCCGTCGCGGCCGTCGTGGGGTACTTTTCCCTGGCGCTCCTCCTGCGCGCGCTCAAGGGGCGGTGGTTCTGGCTGTTCGGGCCGTACTGCCTGTCCGCTGGACTTCTCACGCTCATTTTGGTATAATCTTCCCTCAATTTCTCAAAAAAGGGATTAGTCAGACTATGTCCAAGGAATCTGCGGTTCGCAACAACATCTGGAAATGGCTTGTTCTGCTGCTCATTGCCGTCGTTTCGTTCTACGTGACGACGCCGGTCCAGGAGAAGCTCCGCTTCGGCCTCGACCTCAGGGGCGGCACGTCCTTCACGCTCGGCGTCGACACCGACAGGCTTGCCGAGAGCATCGTCGCGGACAACCCCGCCGTCACGAACACGCCCGGCGCCGTGCAGATGAAGATCGACGAGATACTGAAGGACTGCGACGCCCGCATCATCCAGGTCATCCGCCGCCGCGTCGACGCGATGGGCACGAACGAGCCCGTGATCCAGGGCATGAAGGACCACCGCCTCCTCGTCCAGCTTCCCGGCGTCGACGAGGAGGTCCGCAAGGCCGCGAAGGCCTCGCTCCAGAGCGCGGCGTACCTCGAGTTCCGCCTCACGCACGCGAAGAACGACCAGCTCGTCGCGAAGCTCCTCTCGAAGGACGTCGCGCCGGAGGGCTACGTCAAGAAGGGCTCGGGCTACGCGCGCGCGGCGAACTTCGCCGAAGTCTCGAAGACGCCCGGCTACGCCGCGCGCCTCGCGTCGTTCGAAGTCCCCGACCCGCGCTTCGTCTTCATGCTCGAGGACAACGGCGACGGCACCTACGCGCCCAACTTCGTCGCCCGCCGCACCGACCCGCAGGTCACGGGCGAGCACCTCGAGTCCGCCGCCGTCGAGCGCGACCCGACCACGGGCCAGCTCTCCATCGGCTTCCGCCTCAACTCCGACGGCGCGCAGAAGTTCGCGACGCTCACGCGCAACTACAAGGCCGGCGGTCCCAAGAACCCGACGGGACGCGGCCGCCAGCTCGCGATCATCCTCGACAACCAGCTCATTTCCGCGCCCGTGATCCAGAGCGAGATCGGCGCGAACGGCCAGATTACCGGCCGCTTCGACGGTCCTTCCGCCCAGAAGCTCGCCAACGAGCTCAACGCCGGCGCCTTGCCCGCGCCGATGAAGATCCTCGCCGAGTCGACCGTCTCGCCGACGGTCGGAGAGGACGCGAAGCACAAGGGCGTTATCGCCGCCTGCCTCGGCTTCTGCCTCGTCGCAATCTTCATGTTCATCTACTACTGGATGACCGGCCTCGTCGCCGACATCGCGCTTTTCCTCGACATCGCGCTCCTCCCGACCGCGCTCGTCTTCGTCGCGAACGTCCTCGGCGTCTTCGCGCACGATCCTGCGATGGGCGGCGGCGGCTCGATGCAGCTCCCTGTCCTCACGATGCCCGGCATCGCCGGCCTCGTCCTCTCGCTCGGCATGGCGGTTGACGCGAACGTGCTCATCTTCGAGCGCATCCGCGAGGAGTTCGCCGCCGGCCGCCGCGCGGGCGATGCGATCAAGAACGGCTACGGCCGCGCGTTCACAGCGATCTTCGACTCCAACCTCACGACGATCATCACGGGCATCATCCTCTTCGTCGTCGGCACGGGCCCTGTGCGCGGCTTCGCGATCATGCTCACCGCGGGCGTCGTCATCTCGATGTTCACGGCGGTCGTCGTCACGCGCCTCGTCTTCGACCACTGCGTCGAAACCGGCCGCGAGGCGCCGTTCCGCATGATGCAGTTCTTCAAGAAGCCGAACTTCGACTTCATGAAGCTTACGAAGTACACCGTCGGCGGTTCGTTCGCGTTCATCGCCGTCGCGCTCGCGATCTTCGCGATTCGCTTCTATAACAACAGGGCGTCGGTCCTCGCGGTCGACTTGACGGGCGGCACCTCGATCGTCTACAACCTGAAGCAGGACGCGAAGCCGGCCGTCGCCGACATCCGCGCGGCGCTCAACGACTTCGACAACGCGACGGTCATCCAGTACCAGGACGGCGGCGTCGGCGACTCGACGCTCCTCGTCAAGACGGGCGAGACGGCCGAGACGAAGAAGGGCTCCCAGCTCGAGGGCAAGGACGTCGGCGCGTACGTCACGAAGCTCCTCCGCGAGAGGTTCCCGCAGGCCGAGATCGCCCCCGCCTCGGTCGACGAGGTCGGCTCGATGGTCGGCGCGGACCTCAAGAAGAGCGGCTCCTACGCCGTCCTCTTCTCGCTCGTCGCGATCCTGGTCTACGTCGGCTTCCGCTTCCAGTTCGGCTTCGGCCTCGGCGCTCTCGTCGCGCTCGCGCACGACGCGCTCATCTCGCTCGCGATCTTCTCGCTCTGCGGGCGCCAGGTGTCGCTCATCGTGATCACCGCGCTCCTCACGATCATCGGCTACTCCGTGAACGACACGGTCGTCGTGTTCGACCGCATCCGCGAGCAGCTTCGCCACGACCGCCGCATGACGTTCGCCGAGCTCTGCAACAGCGCGGTCAACGCGTGCCTCGGCCGTACGGTCATCACGTCGGTGACGACGTTCTTCGCCGTCCTCGCGCTCTTCGCGTTCGGCGACGGCTCGATCTTCGACTTCGCGCTCACGATGCTCATCGGCGTCGTCGCGGGCACCTACTCGTCCGTCTTCATCGCGACCCCGGTCATGATGTGGTGGTACAAGGGCAAGCGCCCCGAGTTCGAGACCGAGGCCAAGCCCCAGGAAGCCTGATTTCAACCGTCTGGCTCGGGCGTTCAAGGCTGCCCGACCGGTAAGGAAACAACGAAAGGGAAAAGAAAATGCCTAAGATGAAGACGAAGAAGTGCGCCACGAAGCGCATGAAACTCTCGAAGAACGGGAAGGTCATGCGCTCGCAGGGCGGCCATGCACACCTCAACAACGGCAAGAAGCGCAGCCGCAAGAACAACCTCTGCGGCCGCACCGCCGTCGAATCCAACAAGGTCACCAAGACATACGCGCGCGCCCTCCAGGGTCGCTGACGGATGAAGGAGGAATAGAAAATGCGTGTTACAAATGCACCCGCTTCCCGTGAACGCCGCCGCCGCCGCCTTGCCAAGGCCAAGGGCTTCTACGGCGCGCGCTCAAAGCTCTTCCGCACCGCGACGGAGGCGGTCGACCGCGCGATGCGCCTGTCGACGATCCACCGCAAGCTCAAGAAGCGCGACTTCCGCCAGCTCTGGATCGCCCGCGTCAACGCGGCCTCCCGCGCCGAGGGAATCAGCTACTCGAAGTTCATGGACGGCCTCGTCAAGGCCGGCGTGACGCTGAACCGCAAGATGCTCAGCGAAATCGCGATCCGCGATCCCGAGGGCTTCAAGGCGCTCGTCAGGGTCGCGAAGGGCGAGTGACGGGCGTGCGGCCTGAGAAAGGCGCCGTCGGCGGTTGCGCCGCGGCGCTTTTTTTTATATAATGTCAGTAACCAAGGAGGTTCCACTATGGCCGAAGAAAAGGACGAAGTTCTCGAAACCCAGAGCGCCGACGGCGCGGACATCCGCGACACCGACATCGTGTTCGACTGCCCGCACTGCAGCAAGACGCTTGTGATCGACTACCGCGGGGCCGGGCTGCAGATCAGCTGCTCCGAGTGCGGGGCCGACGTGCTTGTCCCGATCCCGGACGGGATGGAGCTCACCGACCTCGACATGGACCCGGGCGAGATCCTGAAGCAGCTCTTTGCGACGCGCCGCAACTACCAGAAGGCCGAGTCGCAGGTGCAGGCGCTCAAGACGCGCCTCGTCTCGCTGCAGGAGGCGCTCGGCGCCATGCAGCAGGTGATTGCCGAAGGGCTGGCGGCCGAGTGAGCCGCGCCGCGCTCCTCGTGAACGCGCTCACCTTTGCGCGCGTTCCGCTGATCGTCCTCTGGGCGGCGTTCGCGGTTCCCCAGGAGCTTACGGCCGGCCCGGCGTCGGGCGGGAGCCTCCCTCTTGCCCTCGCCGCGGCCCTGTGCATGCTCCTGTCGGGGCTCACGGACCTCTGGGACGGGCAGCTTGCGCGCCGCTGGAACGTCGTCTCGACGCTCGGCAAGATGGCCGACCCGCTGATGGACAAGGTGTTCTACCTTGTCGTCTTCCCCGTTCTCGTCTGGCAGACGGCCCGCCAGGGCGAGAGCTGCGTGATGGAGCTGTCGGTCCTTGCGCTCACGGTCCTCTACCTGCTGCGCGACACCTGGGTCACCTTCATGCGGTCGATCGGCACGATGTACGGAGCCGACGTCGCGGCGATGCGGCTCGGGAAGGTCCGCACGGCGCTGTCGTTCCCCGGCGCGGGCTGGATCTACGCCTATCTCTGTTTCCACGGGATGGTCCGGTCGGACGCCCCCTGGGCGACGGACGTCTGGCCCGCGAGCGTCCTCGCCGTCGAGGCGTTTCTCGCCGCCCTCACGCTCGCGAGCCTCGTCACCTACACGAGGGCCTACCTTCCGTTCCTCCGCCGCGCGCTTTCCCAAAAGGGCACTTGAATGAAACGCCGATTTGTGAGATAATATACCTGACACACGTACCTGACACACGAAAACACCCATAAACCTACAAGGGCCAATGAAAATGAAAAAACAGACCAAAGGCTTCACTCTCGTCGAGCTGCTCGTCGTCATCGGCATTCTCGGCATCCTGATGGGCGCGCTCTTCCCGGCGATCACGTCCGCCATGCTTTCCGCGCAGACGAACGCCCTCGCCATGCACGGCCGCAACCTCTTCATCGGCATCACGCAGGCGAACGTCGACCGCGAAAGCCACGGCCGGTCGAGCGTCTGGCCGAAGAGCAGCGACACGGTCGAGGAGGGCGAAGGCGGAGACGACATCGCCTACAAGACCTTTGAATCGAGCGCGGACGACTATTTCGACGAGCTGTTCGACATGCAGAACTACGGCTCGACCGAATGGCAGCCCTATGTCGACGTCGACATCAAGTTCGTCTCGGGGGCCGGCGTCAGCGCCTACAGCGGCGGCACGTCCCTCAAGGGGAGCATCGCCTGGAAGGTCGTGACCGGCCTTACCGACGACATGCCGGACGTCGTTCCGGTCCTCGTCTCGCGCAACCTGAGCACCGACACGTTCGCGAAGACGAGCTCCACGGAGACGAAGTCCGACACGAAGAAGATCAAGAACGACAGCAACTTCACGCAGCCCTTCGGCAACAAGGCCACGGTCGTCATCCACAAGGGCGGCGCCGCGAGCGTCTACAAGGGGCGCTACCAGACCCTTTGCGACATCTACGACAAGCAGACCGTCACGTTCACCGACGGCGCCAAGATCGACTACATCTCGCCGTCGAAGTCGAAGTAGCAGAGTCCACGATTGCGCGTAAAAGTCGCCATAGACCTGGCGCTCGACCGGCTGTTCGACTATTCGGTGCCGGAAGGGCTCGAGAAGAAGCTGGCCGTCGGCCAGCTTCTTTCCGTTCCGTTCGGCCACCGCACTGCGCGCGGCTTCGCAATGGAGTTGGAGAGAGATGGCGGGACAGCCGAGACCGCCGGGACGGGCGATGACTCTCGCCCGACTCTACAAGACCCTAAGCGACCCTACTCTCTAAAGCCGATCTCGGCCATCGTCGACGAAAAGCCGTTTTTCTCGCCGCGGCTCCTTGCGCTCGTGCGCGCGCTTGCGGCCTACACCGCCGCGCCGGTCGAATCGGTCCTGAGGGCCGCCGTCCCCGCGGCCGTCGTGAAGCCGAATGCGCGCGCGCGGGAGCTTTACTTCATCGCGCCCGCCTTCGCGCCCGCGCCCGTCGAGATGACGGCTCGCCGCCGGTGGCTCTACGACCAGATCGTCCGCCTCGGCGGCGGCTGGATGCGGCAGCTGTGCCGCGAGCTCAAGACGACGCCTGCGTCTCTCAGGGAGCTGGGGCGGCTTGGCCTCGTCACCGTCGCTCCGCGGCAAAAGCGCCGCGATCCGCTTGGCGACATGCGGCGCATCCTTCCGACGAAGCCGCTCCCGCTGAACGACGAGCAGACCGCGGCGCTCGGCGTCATATCCGCCGCGGGAAAGCCGGTCCTTCTCTTTGGCGTCACCGGGTCGGGCAAGACGGAAGTCTACCTCCAGGCGATCGCGAGGGAGCTCGAGTCTGGTCGCGGCGCGATCGTGATGGTCCCCGAGATCTCGCTCACGCCCCAGACCGTCCGCAGGTTCGCCTCGCGCTTCGGCGACAAGGTGGCGGTTCTCCACTCGGCGCTTTCCGACGGCGAGCGCTACGACGAGTGGCACCGCATCCGCTCCGGCGCGGCGCGCGTCGTCGTCGGGCCGCGCAGCGCCGTCTTCGCGCCGGTCCGCGACCTCGGGCTCCTCGTCGTCGACGAGGAGCACGACCCGAGCTACAAGCAGGACGACAACCCGCGCTACAACGCGCGCGACGCCGCCGTCCTGCGCGGACGGCTCGAGGGCGCGCGCGTGGTGCTCGGCTCGGCGACGCCCTCGCTCGAGACGTGGCGCAACGTCGCCGCCGGCAAGTACGCGCTCGCCGAGATGAAGCGCCGCGCGGGCGCGGGAACGCTGCCCGCCGTGCGGATTGTCGACATGTCCGGGCCGCGCCGCGGGGGCGCGCCGGGCGCGATCTTCTCTCAGGAGCTCCTCGACGCCGTCCGGCTCCGCCTCGACCGGCACGAGCAGACGATCCTCTTCCTCAACCGGCGCGGCTACTCGCGGAGCGTCGTGTGCGCCGTCTGCGGCGAGACGGTCGACTGTCCCGCCTGCTCGCTGCCCTACACCTACCACCGTGCGGACGACTGCTGCCGCTGCCATGTCTGCGGCGGGTGGATCCCGACGCCGCGGGCCTGCCCCGCGTGCGGCGCGGCGGCGCTCGAGTACAGGGGCGTCGGGACGCAGCGCGCGGAGGCCGCGCTCGCGAAGTGCTTCCCGCGGGCGAGGATCCTCCGCATGGACGCCGACTCGACCTCGCGAAAGAACTCGCACGACGACATCCTCTCCGCGTTCCGCCGCGGAGAGGCGGACGTCCTTCTCGGCACCCAGATGATCGCGAAGGGGCTCGACTTCCCGAACGTCACGCTCGTCGGCGTCCTGAACGCCGACAGCTCGCTCAACATGCCCGACTTCCGCGCGGCCGAGCGGACGTTCCAGCTGCTCGCGCAGGTGTCGGGGCGCGCGGGGCGCGCGGAGCTGCCGGGCGAGGTCGTCATCCAGGCCTACGACCCGTCCGCGCCCGCCATCGTCGCGGCCGCGCGCGGCGATTTCGCCGCGTTCGCGGAGGGGGAGCTGTCCGTCCGCAGGGAGTGCTTCTTCCCGCCGTTCTGCCACCTCGCGGCGGTCAACCTCCGCTCGAAGGACCCGAAGCTCGTCGCCGCCTGGGCGGACATGTACGCGAAGTCGCTGAAGAAGGTAAGGGGGCTGACGGTCGCCGACGCCGTGCCGAGCGCGCTCGAGAAGGCGGACGGCTGGTATCGCTGGCAGGTCGTCGTCCGCGCGACGTCCGTCTCGGCGATCGTCGGGGCGTGGCGCTGGATCGCCGACAGGCGTCCGCCGCCCTCCGCCCTCCGCGCCGCCATCGACGTCGACGCCTTCAGCCTCGCCTGAGGCCCGGAACGCAGGGGGAGGCGGAACGGCGCGGCTTTTTCCGCCGGCGCGCGGAAGGCAGGCGGATTTTTGGTATAATCTGACGCGAAAGGGGGCCCACATGACGAAAAAGACGCTGCTGCCCGTCGCCTGCGCCGCGCTTTCGCTCGGCGCTGCGGAGACGCGGATCGCCGCGATCGGGGAGCGGTCGCGCGAGGAGATCGTCGCGTTCTTCGCCGACAACGAGTTCGGACGGCGTCCGCCCGCGGCGGAGAAGCCTCCGCTCCTCAGGTTCGAGAAGGCCTCGGACGACGCGCTCATGCCGGACGGCAAGATGGTGCGAAGGCAGGCGCGCGTCGTCTACGGAGGGCCGTTCGGGACGAATTCGTTCCCGGTGACGGCGTTCGTCCCGGCGGACGCGAAGGGGCCCGTGCCCGCGTTTCTCCTGGTCTGCAACCGCGACTACGCCGAGAACTGCGACCCCGGGCGGGTCAAGAAGAGCGACTTCTTCCCCGTCGAGGAAATCGTGAGGCGCGGCTTCGCGGCCGTCTCGTTCCACACGTGGGACGTCGCGCCGGACTACAACACGGGCAACACGAAGGGCGTCTTCGAGGCGTTCGAGAAGCCGGGCCCCTACCGCAACCCGAAGCTCTGGGGGACGATCTCCGCATGGGCGTGGGGCGCGAGCCGCGCGCTCGACTGGATCGAGACCCTCCCCGAGATCGACGCGGCGAAGGTCGCCGTCGTGGGGCACTCCCGCGGCGGAAAGACCGCGCTCTGGGCCGCCGTCACGGACCCTCGCTTCGCGATGGCCTGCGTGAACGGATCCGGCTGCGCGGGCGCGAAGCTCAACCACCTCGACCTCCCGAGGTCCGAGCGCATCGCGCAGATCGTCCGCACGTTCCAGTACTGGTTCTGCCTCGACTACACCCTGTGGGCGAACCGCGAGCGCGAAATGCCGTTCGACCAGCACGAACTCCTTTCGTGCGTCGCGCCGCGCCTCCTCGCGGTCGGGTCGGGCGACGAGGACCACTGGGCCGGTCCCGAGGGCGAGCGCAAGGCGACGATGCTCGCGCGCGCGGCGTGGGAGGACAAGTCCCGCGTCTCCTACCACTGCCACGGCGGGAAGCACAATCTCGGGCTCTTCGACTGGAACATCTATCTTTCGCATGCTGAGAGGCATTGGAAGGGCGTTAAAAGTGAAAATTGCGAAGTGGGAAGCGGTCGCCTCGGAGAGGCGCCCCTACCACCTTCCCCAGTTCCCGGCTTTGTTTTCGACGCGGAGGCGAGCGACGAGTTCGAAGGCGAAATGCTCGACCGGTCGAAGTGGGACGACTGGGTCGAGTCGTTCCAGGGGCGGCGGCGGGGGTTCCTCTTCGCGCGCGACAACGTGTCGGTCTCGGACGGGAAGCTCGCGCTCGCGGCGCGGCTCCTGCGGGAGGACGAGAAGACGCTCGACAACCTCGCGCGCGGGTTCGACACGTACGCGACGGCGATCGTCAAGGCGAGGCGGAAGACGTTCTACGGCTACTACGAGTGCCGCGCGAAGGCGATGCGGGCGGCCGTGTGCAACGCGTTCTGGCTCTACGACCCGCTTTCGGACGCTCCGAAGGCGAAGTACCGCCCCGGCGACTTCTCCGAGGAAATCGACGTCTTCGAGCTCTTCGGCAAGGAGGGGTCGAAGCCGTCCGACTGCCGCCGCGCGTTCTACAACACGGTCCACCGCCTCGGGACGCCCTACCTCGAAGGGCGCGTGTTCGGGAGCGTGGAGGCGCTTCCCGGCAAGTCGAGCCGGAGGAAGGTCGACTTCGACTTCGCCGACGGCTACCACACGTACGGCTTCCTGTGGACGGAGCGGGAGATGAAGTGGTACGCGGACGGCGTAGAGATGTTCTCGCGCCCGAACGACCACTTCCACCGGCCGCTGCACGTCACCTTCGACTGCGAGATCATGTACGACTGGGTCGGCGAGCCCGAGGCGGGCGACCTGCCGCAGACGTTCTCCGTCGACTACTTCCGCCACTGGCGCGCACCGTGACGGGCGGGCCGCCGCCTTTCCGGATTTATGCTATAATGGGGGGGTCCTCCGCACGCCGGAACGCACAACACCACATCGGGAGCGAACATGAACTTCTCCTTCTTCGACACGGCCGCCGCCTACTTCCCCGACCTCTGCTTCGAGCGGGCGGTCGACCTCGGCATCCTCCTCGGCTCCGGCTGGGGCGAGGCGCTCGAGGCGGACGAGGTGTACTTCCGGGCGCCGTACGCCGACATCCCGGGGCTTGGCGCGTCGACCGTCTCGGGCCATGCCGGCGAGTTCGTCCTCTACCGCCGCGGCGGGCGGCGCATCGCCGCGTGGTGCGGCCGCCGCCACTACTACGAGGGCGCGGGCTGGGAGCCGGTCGTCCTGCCGGTCGAGATCCTGCGGCGCATGGGCTGCCCGACGGTCCTCCTGACGAACGCCTCGGGCGGGATCAACCCCGCGCTGCGGCCCGGCGACTTCGTCATCCTGCGCGACCACGTCAACCTCTTCGGCGCGAACCCGCTCGTCGGCGCGCACCGTCCGGAGTGGGGCGAGCGCTTCCCCGACATGACCGAGGTCTACAACCGCCGTCTCGCGGAGCTCCTGCACGCGGGGGCGAACCGCCTCGGCCTGCGCGTGATGGACGGGGTCTACGCGTTCAACGTCGGGCCCGCCTACGAGACGCCGGCCGAGATCCGCGCGTACAAGGCGCAGGGCGCGGACGTCGTCGGCATGTCGACCGTCCCCGAGGCCGTCTTCGCGAAGGCGTGCGGCATGAAGGTCGCGGGGCTTTCGCTCGTCTCCAACCTCGCCGCCGGCATCTCCCTCCGTCCGCTCGCGCACGAGGAGGTGATCGCCGCCGGCGAGTCCGCGAAGCCGAAGATGCGCGCCCTCGTCGAGGACTTCGTTGATCGCCTCTGAGGCAGACGCCTTTGTCGGCGCGCTTCGCTACGAGCGCGCGATGGCCGAGAACACGTGCGCCGCGTACGCGCGGGACCTCCGCCTCTTCGCGGCGTTCCTCGGCCGGCGCGGCAAGAGGTCCGCGTCGGAGATCGCGCGCGAGGACATCGCGGCGTTTCTGAGGGCCGAGCGGGAGGGCGGCAGGCGGTCGACGACGCGCGCGCGCCGCGCGGCGGCGATTCGCATGTGGCTCAGGTTCCTCAAGGAGCGCCGCCTCGTCCGGGAGGACCCCTCCGAGCTGCTCGACGCGCCGAAGAAGGCGAAGGCCCTTCCGGAGGTCCTTTCGGAGGAGGAGACGTTCCGCATGCTCGACGCGACGCCGCCCGACTCGCCGCGCGGGATCCGCGACCGCGCGATGCTCGAGACGCTGTACGGGTGCGGGCTGCGCGTGTCGGAGCTCTGCGCGCTGAAGATGGACGACATCGTGGGCGACGGCGAGCTGCTGCGCGTGCTCGGCAAGGGGGCGAAGGAGCGCGTCGTCCCGATCGGCGGCGCGGCCGGGCGGGCTCTCGGGGCCTACTTCGCCTCCGCCCGCGGCTTTTTCACGAAGGGCGACCTCTCCGTCACGCACGTGTTCGTCACGCGCCTCGGCAGGCCCTTCACGCGCCAGGCCGTGTTCAAGGTCGTCCGCGAGCGCGCGGCGGCCGCGGGCATCCCGCCCGGACGCGTCTCGCCGCACGTCCTGCGGCACTGCTTCGCCTCGCACATGCTTGCGCACGGCGCGGACATCCGCGCGATCCAGGAGCTGCTCGGGCACGCCGACGTCGGCACGACGCAGGTCTACACGCACGTCGACGTCGCGCGCTTCGGCGAGATCCACCGGAAGTTCCATCCCCGCGCCTGAACGCCGCGTTGCGGCGGCGCCGGCGCGTCCCGGCCTGCTTGCGCCTCCCCGGGACGAGGATCCTCGCGCCGGCCCCGGAAGCCAACCGCATCCCGCGAAGCGCTCGACGGCCTGGGATCGCGCCCCGACGTCCGTCCGGGCGGGGGAAAATATGGTATAATCTCCCGCATGAAGACGTATGGCATCCTCCCCCTCCGCTTCGGCTCCGGCCGCTTCCGGGGCAAGCCCCCGGCCGTGCCGGCCGGGAAGCCCCCCTCCCCCCGGGCCGTCCGCGCCGGGAAGATGCGCGAAGCGCGCCTCCGGAAATGAAGAGCGAAGCCGTCAACAGGTCCTGGACCGCCGCCGGCGCCCTTGCGGGGGCCGCGCTCGCCGCGTGCCTTCTGGTGGCGGGCTGCGCGACGACGGAGGACGTCATCGTCCTCGACGCGGCGCATCCGTCGATCCGCTATTCGGCGCGGGGCTTCTTCGTCGGCGACCGTCTCGTCGACCCGAACCGCGTCCCGGGGATGCTCAGGCGGCTCGACGTGCCGAGCGACCGCGTCATCCACATCCTCATCGACGAGGAGGCCGAGCGCGACCTCAAGCCCGCGCGCGCGTTCATGGGGCTCCTCGCCCGGCACGGCTACCGCCGCTCGCTTCTCGTCACGAAGAAGCGGGCCGAGAGCCGCGTCCTCTCCGAGGAGGAGGCCGCGCGCGCCCGCGCCTCCGCGCGCGCGCCGTCCCGCGGCGGCGGGAAGGTCCGCTACAAGGGCGCGGGCGAGTGACCGGCCGGGCGTCGCCGCGGCGTGTTGCACCTTCGCCCGCAATCTGGTAAAATTACGGAAATGGAATTCGAAAACACGATCGGACTCGAGACGCACGTCCAGCTGAAGACGCGCACGAAGATGTTCTGCGGCTGCCTCCTGAAGACGGGCTGCGAACCGAACGCGAACGTCTGCCCCGTGTGCCTGGGCTACCCGGGCGCGCTCCCCGTCATGAACAAGGAGGCGGTCCGGCTCACCGTCATGAGCGGCATGATGCTCGGCTGCGAGGTGAACCGCCACGCGACCTTCGACCGGAAGAACTACTTCTACCCCGACATGGCGAAGGACTACCAGATCTCCGAGAACGGCAGTCCCCTCTGCATCGGCGGCGGGGTCGAGATCACGCGCGCGGACGGCACGAGGAAGTTCATCCGCATCAACCACATCCACCTCGAGGAGGACGCGGCGAAGATCAACCACTACGCCGCGACCTCGGGCGTCGACTTCAACCGCGGCGGAACTCCTTTGATGGAGATCGTCTCCGAGCCCGACATGGAGTCGGCCGACGACGCAGTCGCATATCTGACCGCGCTGAAGGAAATGCTTGTCTACGCGGGCGTCAGCGACTGCAACCTCGAAGAGGGCAACATGCGCTCCGACGTCAACATCTCGATCAGGCCCGCCGGCGAGAAGAAGCTCGGGACGAAGGTCGAGATCAAGAACATGAACTCGTTCAGCGGCATCCACGCCGCGCTCGAGTACGAGGCGAGGCGCCAGAGGGAGTGCATGGCGCATTCGATTCCGATCGTGCAGGAGACGCGCCGGTGGGACCCCGAGGCGATGGAGACGGCCTCGATGCGCTCCAAGGAAAATGCGCACGACTACCGCTACTTCCCCGAACCCGACCTCGTGCCCGTCGAACTTGACGAGGCGACGATGGAGGAATGGCGCAAGCTCCTCCCCGAGAAGCCCGAGGCGAGGCGCGCGCGCATGGTCGAGGAATACGGCATCGCGGAATACGACGCCGAGGTGCTTTCGCAGCACAAGGAGAACGCCGACTACTTCGAGGCCGCCGCGAAGGGGCTCGACAGGAAGACGGCGAAGGCGCTCTGCAACCTGTACATGTCGGACGTGATGGCGCTCATGAACGCGAGCGGCAAGGCGATCGGCGAGTGCGCGATGGCGCCCGCCGCGCTCGCGTCGCTCGTGAAGCTCGCCGCCGCGGGGACGATCAACGGCCCGACGCTCAAGGAACTCCTCCCCGAGATCTTCGAGAAGGGCGGCGACCCCGAGGCGATCGTCAAGGAGCGCGGGCTGGGAGCCGTGAGCGACGCGTCCGCCCTGGAGGCGTTCGTCGACCAGGCGATCGCGGCGAACCCCGGCCCCGTGCAGGACTTCAGGAACGGAAAGAAGGCGGCGGCCGGCTTCTTCGTCGGGCAGGTCATGAAGCTCTCGAAGGGAAAGGCGGACCCGAAGATCGTGGGCGGGATCGTCGCGCGGAAGCTGTCGTCGCTGTGCCTTCCGCTTGTCGCCGCGCTGGCGGCGCTCTTCGCGGGCTGCTCGTCGCTCAAGCCGAGCCAGACCTGTCTCTTCACAGACGAGGAGGGGAACGTCATCGCCGTCGACTACGGCCGCGCCGCGGAGAAGCGCGAGACGACGTTCGTCGCGCCGAACGGAAGGGTGATGACGAAGATGGAGGACATGTGGGTCCGGGTGACGCTGCCCGACGGGACCTCGTTCACCGCCTGGAAGTGCATGGACCCGCTCGGCACGGGGGGGGCGATGTACCGCTCGGACGACAAGAAGTGGATGTACCACGCGCTCGGCATCACCTGCACCGTGTTCGCGGAGGCCGTCAACCCGAAGGGGGAGAAGGACTACCTCGTCGTGTTCGAGGGGCTCATCTGCGAGGACACGGCGAAGGGCGGATGAGGCGATGAATCCGCTCGACAACATCCGCGTCGTCCTCGTCGGCACGCTCTACACCGGCAACGTCGGCTCGAGCTGCCGCGCGATGGCGAACATGGGCATACGGCACCTCCGCCTCGCCGCGCCGAACCTCCAGAACCCGTGGGACGAGGGCGAGCGCATGGCGGTGCACGCGACGGACGTGCTGGGCGCGCGCGAGGAGTTCGCGACCTTCGAGGAGGCCGTCGCCGACTGCGTCGCCGTCGTGGGGACGACGGCGCGCGAGGGGCTCTACCGCCAGCACGTGAAGGCGCCGCGCGACTGCGCGGCCGACATCCTCGCCCTCGCCGAGACGGGGCCCGTCGCGGTCGTCTTCGGGCGCGAGGACAAGGGGCTTCTCAACGAGGAGGTCGCGCAGTGCACGCACTTGGTCCGCATTCCGGTCGACGAGGGCTATACCTCGATCAACCTCTCGCAGGCCGTCCTCGTCACGTGCTACGAGCTCTTCACGGCGACGGGGCGCTACGTGCCGCCGCACGAGAAGGCGCCGCCCGCGCCGCAGGCGCAGAAGATGCAGCTGATGAAGAACTGGTCCGCGATGCTGCAGGAGATCGGATTCATGAAGCCGGAGCAGGCCGACCACTTCATGCAGGGCTTCCACCGCGTGTTCTCGCGCGGGGTCTTCACGAAGGACGACGCGGCGCTCCTGCTCGGCGTCGCCCGCCAGGCGGTCTGGGCGAAGCGAAACGCCGCGGGGGCCGGTCCGCGGGCCTGACCGCGCGACGGCCGGGTCCGCGTCCAAGGGAAAAAGGAATGGTGCCGACATGCTGAAGGGAATCTCTCCGCTCGTCTCCCCCGACCTCCTCAAGGCGCTCGCCGAGATGGGGCACGGCGACGAAATCGTCTTTTCCGACGCCCACTTCCCGGCGCACGCGCTCGCCCGCCCGGGCGCCGCCGTGGTCCGGGCGGACGGCGTCGCCTGCGGCCGCCTCCTCGGCGGCGTCGCCCCGCTTTTCGAGCTCGACGCCCACGCGACGCCCGTCGCGATGATGGCGCCCGTCGAGGGCGACGAGGCCGATCCGTCGGTCGAGGCGGACTACCGCGCCGCGCTCGGCTACGGCGGCCCCGTGGAGCGCCTGGAGCGCTTCGCGTTCTACGAGCGCGCGAAGAGGGCGTACGCGATCGTCGTGACGGGCGAGGTGCGCACGTACGGAAACGTCATCCTCAAGAAGGGCGTCACGCCGGTCGGGCCCCGGCCCGGCGCGCGGAGCTGAAGATGCCCGAAGAGCTGACACCGATGCAGAGGCAGTACCTCGCGCTGAAGCGCGAGGTGCCGCCGGGCGCGATCCTGATGTTCCGCCTCGGCGACTTCTACGAGATGTTCGGGGAGGACGCGGTCGTCGCCTCGCCCATCCTCGGCGCGACGCTGACGCACCGCGGGAACCAGCCGATGTGCGGCGTTCCCTACCATGCGCTCAACAGCTACCTGGCGAAGCTCATCCGCGCCGGAAGGACCGCCGCGCTCTGCGACCAGGTCGAGGACCCGAAGCTCGCCAAGGGGCTCGTCCGCCGCGAGATCACGCGCATCGTCACCCCCGGCACCGTCACCGAGGACGGGCTTCTCGACGAGACGGTGAACAACTACGCGGCCGCCGTCCACGGACTCGGGCTCGCGCTCCTCGACCTTGCGACGGGCGAGTTCGTGGTCGAGGAGTTCAAGTCGCAGGAGAAGCTCGACGAGGCGCTTGAAAGATACCGCCCCGCCGAGACGCTTGCCGAGACGGACGACAACCGCTGGACTTTTTCGCTCGACGCGGCGACCGAGGCGCTGACGCGCCACTTCAAGGTCCTTTCGCTCGACGGCTTCGGCCTCGCGGGGAAGGGCGACCTCGTCTCCGCGGCGGGGGCCCTTCTCCACTACGTCGGCACCACGCTCCGCCACTCTCTCGCGCACGTCCGCAAGGTCGCGGTCCGAAGCTCCGACGACGCGCTTGTGCTCGACTCGGGGACCTTGCGGCACCTCCAGCTCGTCCCGGGCGGGGAAGTCTCGAAGGAGGCGTCGCTTCTCGGCGTCCTCGACGTCACGAAGACCCCGATGGGCGCGAGGACGCTCCGCAACTGGACATGCCGTCCGCTTGCCCGCGCCGCGGACGTGAACGCGCGGCTCGACCGCGTCCAGGCGTTTGTCGACGACCGCGGGCGGCTCGCCTCGCTCCGCAATCTCCTTTCGGGCGTGCGCGACCTCGAGCGCCTCGTCCAGAAGGTCGACTCGCTCCGCGCGAACCCGCGCGACCTGAAGGCGCTCGCCGACTCGCTTCGTCCGATCCCCGACATCCTTTCCTTGCTTGACCCCGGCTCCTATCCGCTTGCCCCAAGGCCGGAGACCGTGTCGCTCATCGACCGCGCGATCGCGGACGATCCGCCGGTGATGCTCGTGGACGGCGGCTTTGTCGCGCCGGGGTACAGCGCCGAGCTCGACGAACTCCGGCAGATCGCCCGCGAGGGGCACCGCTGGCTCGCGGAGTACCAGGCGAAGGAGCAGGCGCGGACGGGCATCGCGAAGCTCAAGGTCAAGCACGTCTCCACTTTCGGCTTCGTGATCGAGATCCCGAAGGGCTCCGTCGCGATGGCTCCCGCCGACTACATCCGCCGCCAGACGCTCACGACGGGCGAGCGCTTCACGACGCCGGAGCTCAAGGAATACGAGACGAAGGTCCTCGGCGCGCAGGAGAGGTCGGTTGCGATCGAGCAGCGGCTTTTCCGCGGCATCCTCGGCGAAATCGCCGCGAAGACCGTGGAGATACAGGAGACGGCGCTTGCGCTTGGGGAGCTCGACGCGACGCTTGCGCTTGCGGACCGCGCGCTGGCCGCCGGATACGTGCGGCCCGTCGTCGACGATTCCGACGTCCTTGAGATCGTGGACGGGCGCCATCCGATAATCGAGCAGCTTCCGGACGCCGAGCCGTTCGTGCCGAACTCGGCCTTCCTCAACACGACGACGGACCAGATCATGCTCATCACCGGGCCCAACATGGCCGGCAAGTCGACGTACATCCGCCAGGTCGCGACGGTCGCGGTCATGGCGCAGATGGGCTCGTTCGTGCCGGCGTCGTCGATGCGGCTCGGCGTCCTCGACCGCGTCTTCACGCGCATCGGCGCGGGCGACGACCTCGCGCGCGGGCGCTCGACGTTCCTCGTCGAGATGCAGGAGACGGCGAACATCCTCAACAACGCGACGCCGAAGTCGCTCATCGTCCTCGACGAGATCGGGCGCGGCACGTCGACTTTCGACGGCATCTCGATCGCGTGGTCGGTCGCCGAGTACCTGCACGGGCGGGCGCAGGCCAAGGCGAAGACGCTCTTCGCGACGCACTACCACGAGCTGACGGACCTCGCGGACACCTTCCCCGGCGTCAAGAACCTCACCGTGAAGGTGAAGGAGGAGGGCGGGCGCGTCGTGTTCCTGCGGCGCATCGTGCCGGGCGTCGCGGAGAAGAGCTTCGGCATCCACGTCGGCGCGATGGCGGGCCTGCCGCGGGAGGTCGTCGACCGCGCGGCGCAGATCCTCAAGAACCTCGAGGCGAACGAACTCGACGTCAACGCGCCGCAGAAGGCCGTCCGCCGCCCCCGCCGCAAGCTTTCCGAGATGCCCGGGCAGATGACGTTCTTCTGACCGCCCGCGCGGCCCCTCCCGGACCGCCGCCGGCCATGGCGCCGGGAGGGGCGCCGGGGCGCTCGTCGGCCGACGCGGGCGGGAAAATATGGTATAATCTACCCATATGGACAGCAAACTCTACATCAACCCCCCGCTCGTCGACCGCGCCTACGACTGGAAGGGCGGCCCGCAGCCGAAGACGCGCCGCGAGCTCGACAGGTTCTTCGACTCCCCCGCGATCAACAAGGTCAAGGACCAGATCTGCGAAATGGGGCGCAGGATCTACGACAAGGGCTACACCGACGGCAACGGCGGCAACCTCTCCGTGCGGGTGGGCGAGGACCTCGTGCTCTGCTCGCCGACCCTGTGCTGCAAGGGCTTCATGAAGCGCGAGGACATCTGCCTCGTCGACATGAAGGCCGGGCAGCTCTGCGGCTACCGCCCGCGCACGAGCGAGGTGAAGGTGCACATCGCGATGATGCGGGCGACCGGGATGAACGCCTGCATGCACTGCCATCCGCCGCACTGCAACGCGTTCCTCTTCGCCGGGCTCGTCCCGCCGAACGGCATCAACCCCGAGGCGGACATCTTCCTCTCGCAGATCCCGCTCGCGCCCTACGCGACGCCCGGGACGGACGACGTCGCGAAGACCGTCGCCGAGGCCGCGAAGAAGTCGAACGTCGTCTTCATGGCGAACCACGGCATCGTCTGCGGCGGGCGCGACATCGAGGAGGCGGAGTGGTTCGCGGAGAACGCGGACGCCTACTGCCAGGTCCTCCTCCTGGCGGCCGGGCACGGCGGGAAGGTCCGCCAGCTCGCGCCGAAGTTCGTGAAGGACATCGTCGCGATCCGCAAGGCGATGGGGCTCTCCGTCGTCAAGGGCCAGAAGCTCTACAACACGCACCGGTTCAACGGCTACGCGATGAAGGCGAAGTAGCCGCCGGCGCCGGAAGGAGAGGGGGACGAAATGGCCGACGGGAAGGTTTCGCTTCGGGAGAAGATCTGCTACGCGCTGGGCGACGCGAGCGCGAACATCGCGTGGCGCGGCATCTGCACGTTTCTCCTCGTTTTCTACACCGACGTCGTCGGCCTCGCGCCGGCGGTCGTCGCGACGCTCATGCTCGTCGTCCGCTCGCTTGACGGCGTGACGGACGTCCTGATGGGGGTCGTCGGCGACGGCACGAAGTCGAAGTACGGCAAGTTCCGCCCGTGGATCCTCTGGACGGCGATCCCGCTCGCGGTGATCCTCTCGCTCACCTTCACGTGTCCGCCGGGCGTCGGCATGACGGGAAGGATCGTGTACGCCTACGCGACGTACATCCTCTTCACGCTCGTCTACACGGCGAACAACATCCCCTACGGCGCGCTGATGGCGGTCATGACCGGCGACGACCGCGAGCGCGCGTCGATCGGCTCGTTCCGCATGGCGGGCGCGTTCGCGGGCGGCATGCTCGTGCAGGGGCTGCTCCTCTACCTGAAGGACGCGTTCAACTCCTACTCGATCCCGATCTACATCATGTCCGTCGTCCTCGCGGCGTGCCTTCTCGTCACGTTCTACGGGACGAAGGAGCGCGTCGAGCCGCCGGCGGGCCAGGGCGCGGACCTGCTGGCCGACCTCCGACAGCTCGTGACGAACAAGCCGTGGCTCGTCCTCCTCGTCGTCGGGCTCCTCTTCAACGTCTACAACGCCGTCCGCCAGGGCATTACGGTCATCTACTTCTCGCACTACCTGCACCGCGAGGCGCTCTGCGGCGCGTTTCTCACGGCGATCATGGTCGCGTCGATCTTCGGGGCGCTTGCGACGGGCCCGCTCGCGCGGCGCTTCGGCAAGCGCGTCCTCTTCGTCGGCTCGCTCCTCGCGGCGGCCGCCGTGAACGCGCTCTTCGCGTTCTGCGGGCCCGGCGACGTCGCGGCGATCTTCGCGATTGGCGTCGTCGGCGAGGCGCTGGCGGCGGTCTTCCCGACGCTCTTCTTCACGATGCTCGGCGACGCGGCGGACTTCTCGGAGTACGAGCACGGGCGCCGCGCGACGGGGCTCGTCTACTCGGCGGGGTCGTTTGCGTCGAAGTTCGGCGGCGGCGTCGCGGGCTTCATCGTGGGCGTCGTGCTCGCGAAGTACGGCTACGTCGGGACGGACGAGGCGACCTACGCGGGCGCGGCCACGGGCATCCGCCTGCTCATGGGCTGCATTCCGTCCGCGATCGCGGTCGGCTCGGCGGTCCTGATGGCGCTCTATCCGCTTTCGGACCGCCGGCTCTCCGAGATCACGGCCGAACTGGCGCGGAGGCGCGCTTCGCAAGGGCTTTCGGACAACTACATCCAGAAATAGGAAGGGGGAAGACCATGAAGAGACTCGCATTCGTCCTCGCGCTCGCCGCGCTCGCGTCCGGCGCCGCCGAACTCAAGGACCTCAAGCTCAAGGCGAAGACCGACAAGGAGAACCCGATCGGCTACAAGGTCGGCGAGACCATCCGCTTCGACTTCTTCGTCGACGGGCTGAAGGAGCTCCCCGAGGGCGTCGCCGAGCCGCTCCACGTGATCTGGGAGCGGACGGGCGACGACGGCGCGAAGGTCGTCGGGACGAACGGGATCTCGCTCGCGAAGGGCTTCTCCATGGAGACGAAGATGGACTGCCCCGGCATCGTCCGCGTCGAAGCGCAGCTCGTCGGCGCCGACTTCAAGGTGTTCGAGTCGGTCAAGCGCTCCCAGTGGGACAAGGGCATCCAGTTCAGCGGCGGCGCGGGCGTCGAGACGGAGAAGATGAAGCTCACGACGGTCGAGCCGGCGGACTTCGACACGTTCTGGAGGGAGGCGAAGGCGAAGCTCGCGACGGTGCCCGTCAGGGAGCTTTCCCGCGTCGAGAACACGAACCCGAAGCTCGCGAAGGACTTCGTCACGTACGGCGTCGCGGTCGACTGCTTCGGTCCGCGCCCCGTCACGGGCTGGCTCACGGTTCCGCGCAACGCGAAGCCCGGCTCGCTCAAGGCGATCGCGACCTTCGACGGCTACAACGGGAACGGCTTCGGCCTGCCCAAGCCCGACTCGTGGACGGCCTGGGGCGCGATCATGTTCCACGTCAACGCGCACGGCTACGACATGACGGGGCGCGACGAGCAGTACTACAAGGACTACGGCGACAAGGTCAACGGCGTCGCGCCGGGCGCGCCGAAGCGCGCGACCTATGCGCTCGAGCCGTCGGACTACGACAACCCGAGGGAGACGTACTTCTACTACATGGCGATGCGCGTCATGCGCGCGTTCGACTACCTGAAGACCCTGCCCGAGTGGAACGGGAGGGACCTCGAGGCGCAGGGCGGCAGCCAGGGCGGCCTCCAGACGATGTGGGCGGCCGGCCTCGTCGAGGGGCTCACGGCGGCGCGTCCCTCCATCACCTGGGGCTGCGACATCGGCAACTCCCGCTTCCCCGCCGGCAGCAAGCTCCTCTCCAACGGCTGGGGCATCCCGCACGTCCCCGGCGCTTTCTACTTCGACTCGGCCCTGCACGCGAAGCGCGTGCCGGCGACGTGCGCCGTCGACATCACGCGCCTCGGCATGGGCGACTACACCTGTCCGCCGCGCGGCGTCCTCCTGAGCTACTACCTCATGAAGTGTCCGGTCAAGGCGCTTCTCGTGCAGGGTTCGACGCACGGCTACGTGCCGCCGAAGCCGAACCAGACGTTCACCATCTCGAAGTAGCAGGACGGAGGCGCTGCCCACCATGAGATTCGGATATTTCGACGACGCGAACCGCGAGTACGTGATCACCGACCCGAAGACCCCGTGGCCGTGGATCAACTACCTCGGCAACGAGGACTTCTTCACGCTCGTCTCGAACACCGCGGGCGGCTACTCGTTCTTCAAGGACGCCAAGTTCCGCCGCATCACGCGCTACCGCTACAACGGCGTGCCGATGGACGCGGGCGGCATGTACTTCTACGTCAAGGACGGCGAGACGGTCTGGAACCCGGGCTGGAAGCCGTGCAAGACGCCGCTCGACGCGTACGCCTGCCGCCACGGCATGGGCTATACGCGCATCTCGGGCGAGAAGGACGGCCTTTCCGCGGAGCTGCTCATGTTCGTTCCGCTCAAGACGCGCGCCGAGGTGCTGAAGCTGACGCTCGCCAACACGACGAAGAAGGCGAAGAGGGTGAAGCTCTTCTCGTTCGTCGAATGGTGCCTCTGGAACGCCTCGACCGACATGGAGAACTTCCAGCGCAACTTCTCCACGGGCGAGGTCGAGGTCGAGGGCTCGACGATCTACCACAAGACCGAGTACAAGGAGCGCCGCAACCACTACGCGTTCTACGGCGTCAACGCGAAGATCGACGGCTTCGACACCGACCGCGAGACGTTCCTCGGCCTCTACAACGGCTTCGACGAGCCGCAGGTCGTCGCCGCCGGAAAGAGCGCCAACTCCGTCGCGCACGGCTGGAGCCCGATCGCCTCGCACGGCATCGACGTCGCGCTCGGGCCCGGGGAGTCGAAGACGTTCGTCTTCACGCTCGGCTACGTCGAGCTTCCCGAGGCGGAGAAGTGGCAGAGGAAGGGCGTCGTCAACAAGAAGCCCGCGAAGGCGATCCTGAAGGCGTTCGACTCCGCGAAGAAGGTCGACAAGGCGTTTGCCGAGCTGAAGGCGTACTGGGACGGGCTTCTCGGCGTCTTCTCCTGCGCGACGGGCAACGCGAAGCTCGACCGCATGGTCAACGTCTGGAACCAGTACCAGTGCATGGTCACGTTCAACATGTCGCGCTCGGCCTCGTTCTTCGAGAGCGGCATCGGCCGCGGCATGGGCTTCAGGGACTCCAACCAGGACCTCGTCGGCTTCGTCCACCAGATCCCCGAGCGCGCCCGCGAGCGCATCCTCGACATCGCGGCGACGCAGTTCCCCGACGGCGGCTGCTACCACCAGTACCAGCCGCTCACGAAGCGCGGCAACAACGACATCGGCGGCGGCTTCAACGACGATCCGATGTGGCTCATCTTCGGCACGGTCGCGTACCTGAAGGAGACGGGCGACTTCTCGATCCTCGAGGAGAAGGTGCCGTTCGACAACAAGAAGGGCAGCGAGGTCACGCTGATGGAGCACCTCCGCGTCAGCTTCAACCACGTGGTCGGGAACCTCGGCCCGCACAGGCTGCCGCTCATCGGCCGCGCGGACTGGAACGACTGCCTCAACCTCAACTGCTTCTCGCACGACCCGAACGAGTCGTTCCAGACGACGGAGAACCGCACGAAGGGCTCGAAGGCCGAGTCCCTGATGATCGCGGGGCTCTTCGTCGCCTGCGGCTCGGACTACGCCGACCTCTGCGACTACCTCGGCGACAAAAAGGAGTGGGGGCGCGCCGCGAAGGCCGTCCGGGCGATGTGCCGGGCCGTCGAGCGGCACGGCTGGGACGGCGACTGGTACCTGCGCGCATACGACTTCTTCGGCAGGAAGGTCGGCTCGAAGGAGAACGAGGAGGGCAAGATCTTCATCGAGTCGCAGGGCTGGTGCGCGATGGCGCAGATCGGCAAGGCGAAGGGCTATCCCGAGAAGGCGCTCGACGCGACGAAGAAATACCTCGAGTGCGAGCACGGCATCGTCCTCAACCAGCCGGCGTTCACGAAGTACGTCGTCGAGTACGGCGAGATCTCGACCTATCCGGCCGGGTACAAGGAGAACGCGGGCATCTTCTGCCACAACAACCCGTGGATCGTCATCGCCGAGGCGATCGCCGGGCGGGGCGACGACGCGTTTGCGCACTGGGCGAAGATCGCGCCGAGCTACGTCGAGGCGCGTTCCGAGCTCCACAAGGTCGACCCCTACGTCTACTCGCAGATGATCGCGGGGCGCGACGCGGCGAAGCCGGGCGAGGCGAAGAACTCGTGGCTCACGGGCACGGCGGCCTGGAACTGGTACGCGGTCTCGCAGTTCATCCTCGGCATCCGCCCCGACTACGACGCCCTTGTCGTCGACCCGTGCGTCCCGAAGTCGCTCAGGGGCTTCAAGGTGACGCGCCGCTTCCGCGGGGCGACGTACGAGATCGAGGTGCGCAACCCGCGGGGCGCGGAGTCGGGCGTGGCGGGCGTCGTGCTCGACGGGCGCGAGGCGTTCGCCGAATGCGCCGGCGGCAAGTGCCGCGGCGTGCGCCTGCCGCTGTTCGGCTCGGGCCGGCATTCCGTCGTCGTGACCATGGGACGCGCGGACAGGGCATGATGGCGGGACTGACAGCCGGTTCCGCCAGCTGGCTCGTCGCGGCGGCCGCGATGGTCGCCGGGGGGCTTGCCGCCCTCGCGTGGTCGAGCGGCGTCTTCGTCGACGGCGCGGCGCGCGTCGCCAAGTCGCTCGGCATCTCGCCGTTCGTCGTCGGCATGGTCGTCATCGGCTTCGGCACGAGCGCGCCCGAGCTGTGCGTGAGCGTCCTCTCCGGCCTTTCGGACCATGCGAACCTCTCGCTCGGCAACGCCTACGGGAGCTGCGTCTTCAACATCGCGGTGATCCTCGGCGTGTCGGCGTTCATCTGCCCGCTCGTCACGCGGCCGTCCGCGACCGTCGTCGCCGGCGTCGGGCTCGCGGCCATCGCGGGCTTCTCGATGCTGATTCTCCGCGACGGACGCTGCACGCGCGCCGACGCGCTGTCCCTGCTGGCGGCCTTCGCCGTCCTCCTGCCGCTCTACTGCTGGTACGACCAGCGCTCGAAGAAGGGCGCCGCCGCGGAGGCCGCGCCCGGGGCGGAGCCCGCGCGGGGCCGGCTGCTGCGCGACTTCGCCCGCGTCGCCGTCGGTCTCGTCGGCCTCGTCGCCTCGTCCCACGTCCTCGTCCAGGGTGCCGTCTCCCTCGCGAGGGGGATGGGGGTCTCCGACCTCGTCATCGGGCTCACCGTCGTCGCGGCGGGCACGTCGCTCCCGGAGCTCGCGAGCGCGATCGTGTCGGCGCGGCGCGGCGAGCACGAGTTCGTCCTCGGGAACATCATCGGCTCCAACCTCTTCAACTCGCTCGCCGTCGTGGGGCTTGCGTGCGTCCTCTCGCCCGTGGACGGCTTCTCGCCCTACGTCCTCTCCCGCGACCTCCCGCTGAACCTGCTGCTGTCGCTTTCCGTCCTCCTCTTCGGGCTCAACTGGCGCCGTCCGGCGAGCCCCGGCGTCATCCGCCGCCGGCTCGCCGTCGTCTGGCTCCTCGTCTTCGCCGGCTACACCGTCCTCGCGTTCCTCCAGGAGACGGGACGGATGTAGGGCCCCTCGCCACCTCCACCTTGCAACGCAACGAACGAACCATGTCAAAAGTCATCGCAATCGACGGGCCGAGCGGAGCCGGGAAGAGCTCCGTGTCGCGCCTCGTCGGAAGGAAGCTCGGGTTCCTCCACGTCGACTCCGGCGCGCTCTACCGCATCATGACGTGGCAGGCCCTCGCCCGCGGGGTCGACACCGACGATCCCGGCGCCGTCGCGGCGTTCGCCCCGACGGTCGGGATCGACTGCCGCCCGGAGGACGGCGCGGTCGCCTACTACGTGGACGGCGAGTCGCCGGGCGAGCGCATCCGCACGCCCGAGATCAACGCCCATGCCTCGCAGGTGGCGACGGTCAAGGCCGTCCGCGACCGCATCACGGAGATCCTGCGCGGCCTCGTGCGCTTCGGCGACCTCGTCGTCGAGGGGCGCGACATCACGACCGCCGTCTTCCCCGACTCGCCCGCGCGCTTCTACCTGACGGCCTCCGCCGAGGCGCGCGCCCGCCGCCGCCAGAGGGAGGAGGTCGAGAAGGGCATCGCGAACGAGTCGGCCGAGGCAGTGAAGGCGTCGCTTCTCGCCCGCGACGCAATCGACTCGACGCGCAGGTACGCGCCCCTCAGGAAGGCCGACGGCGCAGTCGAGATCGACTCCTCCGACCTGACGCTCGACGAGGTCGTCGCGCTCGTCCTGGAAAGGGTCCATGAGGCTTTCGGTTAGGCTCTGCTTCGCCGCCCTCGCCGTCTACTTCGCGGCGGCGCTCTACGGAGAGGCGCAGTACCGCGTCGCGCGCGCGCGCGACGTGACGCCCGCCTACAACGTCGTCGACACCGACGCCCGCTTCCTGCCGCCGTCGGCGGAGCACTGGCTCGGGACGGACAACCTCGGCCGCGACGTGGGGCTCCGGCTCGTCCAGGGCGCGCGCATCGCCTTCCACGTCGGCATCATGACCTCGCTCATCGCGATCCCCCTCGGCGTCTTCCTCGGGCTCCTCGGCGGATACTTCGGCGGGAAGGCCGACTCCGTCGTCGTCTGGCTCTGCGCGACCGTCGCGTCCATGCCGGGGCTCCTCTTCATCCTCGCGATCTCGCTCGTCGTCGGGCAGGGCCTGCTCGGCGTCTACCTCGGCATCGGCTTCACGACGTGGGTGGGCGTCTGCCGGACGATCCGCGCGGAGGTGATGAAGCACCGCGACCGCGCGTACGTCCAGGCCGCGCGCGTGCTCGGGTACTCGCACCCGCGCATCATGTTCCGCCACATCCTGCCGAACGTCGCGCACATCATCCTCATCCAGTTCTCGATCCGCTTCCCCTCGGCCGTCTCGACGGAGGTGTTCATCTCCTTCCTCGGCATCGGCGTCCAGGGCGAGCCGTCGTGGGGCGTGATGATCAACAACGCGCGTGCGCGCCTCTGGCAGGGCGTCTGGTGGGAGATGGCGTTCACGACGCTCGCGATCTTCCTCCTCGTGCTCGTCTTCAACCACCTCGCGGACTGGCTGCGCGACCGGCTCGACCCGGCGCTCCGCGGCGAGCGGTGACGCCGCGTCCGCGGACCGGGGCTTTCCATTGCACGGCGCCGGCGCCGAGGCGGAATTTGGTATAATATGAGGATGAACTTCGTCCATCGACATGCCTACGACTTCGGCGCCGGCCTCGCCGCGTGCCTCTGGCCGTTCTTCTTCAGGCGGCGGAGGATCGCGGTCGAGAACATCCTGAAGTGCGGCGTCGCCTCGGACGCGAGGGAGGCGAGGCGCATCGCGCGGAAGTCGTGGTGCCACCTCGCCGGGCACGTCGCCGAGGCGCTGTTCGTCCCCTGTGTCGTGACGAAGGAGAACTGGCGCGACCACCTCGACTTCGCGGGCGCCGACCCCGCCGCCGTGAAGCTCCTCCTCGACACGCCCGACACGCCGATCATCCTCGTCAGCTCCCACCACGGCGTCTGGGAGGCGGCGACGAACGTCCTTTCGGCCGTCCGCCCCATGATCGCGGTCGCGCGCGTCATGAACAACAGGCTTGCGGCGAGGTGGATGGCGAAGCACCATTTCCGCGGGCCCGTCACCGTGATCGACAAGAAAAACGGCTTCACGCCGGACATCATGCGCCAGTGGGCGGCGACGAACGCGGCGATGACGATCCTCATGGACCAGCACGCGTCGGGCGGCGCGCCGCTCAGGTTCTTCGGCCGCCCCGCGCGGACGTTCACCTCGGCGACGCGGCTCGCGATGCGCACCGGCCGTCCGGTCGTCGTCGGCTCGTTCGTCCGCATCGCGCCGTTCAAGTACCGGCTCGTCGGCGAGGCGCCGCTGAGGTTCTCGAAGGCGGACGACAGGGACGCGGCGACGCAGCTTCTCAACGACCGCCTCGAGCGGGCGATCAGGCAGTACCCAGAGCAGTATCTCTGGGCGCACAGAAGGTGGAGGTGAAGGAGATGAAGATCCGCGACATTCTCGCGCGCCGCCGTCCGGCCGTCTCGTTCGAGGTGTTCCCCCCGAAGAAGGACCGTCCGCTGGAGGGCACGAAGGAGATCGTCGCGAAGATCGCGGCGGAAGGCCCGTCGTTCATGTCCGTCACCTACGGCGCGGCGGGCGGCTCGACGGGCGCGAACACGCTCGCCATCGCCGAGCACGTCCAGGGCGCGTGCGGCGTGTCCGTCCTCGCGCACCTGACCTGCATCGCCGCGACGCGCGAGTCGATCGCGCGCGAGGCCGCGGCGTTCCGCGCGGCGGGCGTCGAGAACGTCCTCTGCCTGCGCGGCGACCTCCCCGCCGGCGCCGCGCTTCCCGGCGAATGCGACTTCGCCCATGCCGCGGACCTCGTCCGCGCGCTCGCCGGGCAGGGCTTCTGCCTCGGCGGGGCGTGCTACCCCGAGGGGCATCCCGAGAGCGCGCATTTCGCGGACGACGTCGCGCACGTGCGGGAGAAGGTGGACGCCGGTCTCGACTTCCTCACGACGCAGATGTTCTTCGACAACAACGTCTACTTCCACTACCTCGCGCGCCTGCGCGACGCGGGGGTGACCGTTCCCGTCGTCGCGGGCATCATGCCGGTGACGAACGGACGCCAGATCGCGCGCATCTGCGAGCTCTCGGGCACGCACCTGCCGCCGCGCTTCCGCGCGATCGTCGACCGCTTCGGCGACGACGCGGAGTCCATGCTCGCCGCGGGCGTCGCGTACGCGACGGAGCAGATCGTCGACCTCTTCGCGAACGGCGTCAACCACGTGCACGTCTACACGATGAACAAGCCCGAGCTCGCCAGCCGCATCATGTCGAACCTCAGGGGGATCGTCCCCTAGCACGGCCATGTCCGCCTCATGCCAGGGCAGGAAGGCCGAGCTCGCGCGCGAGGCTCCGGCGGAGCCGAAGGGCGTCTGGGCGCGCTTCGGCGACAGGGTGTACCTCTGCGGCACGCTCGGCGCCGCGTTCGACGCGTGGCAGCGCAGGCTCGCCGCGCTCAGCGGCGCGGACGCGTACTTCTCGCAGCAGATCGGTCTCGACGCCGTGGAGCGCGAGATGGACCGCCTGGAGGCCGAGGCGCGCGCGTCGCTCGCGGAGGGCGAGACCCTCGCCCCGAGGCGCTCGCCCGGATACGGCGGGATGCCGCTCTCCCTCAGCCGCGAAATCGTGGACAGGCTCGAGGCGACGCGCCGCATCGGCGTCGCCGTGACCGATTCGGACCTGCTCGCGCCCTCGAAGAGCGTGACGGCCATTTGCGAGATAGGGAGGCGCCCGTGAGCGGGATTACCTTCCTCGACGGCGGGTTCGGCACGATGGTCCAGGCCGCCGGGCTCCCCCCGGGCAAGGACCCCACGGACTGGAACGTGGAGAACCCCGGCGCGGTCGCGGCCGTGCACCGCGCGTACGTGGACGCGGGCTCGCGCATCGTCCTCGCCAACACCTTCGGCGCGAACCGCCTCAAGTACCGCGGGCCGCATCCCCTCGACGCGCTGATCTCGTCGGCAATCTCCCTCGCGCGGTGCGGCGCCCTCGTCGCGCTCGACGTCGGCCCGACCGGCAAGCTCCTGAAGCCGGCGGGCGACCTCGGCTTCGACGCCGCCTACGAGGCGTTCGCGGAGACGGTGCGCCACGGCGCGGCGGCGGGCGCCGACCTCGTCTTCGTCGAGACGATGGGCGACGTGCGCGAGCTCAAGGCCGCCGTCCTCGCCGCCAAGCTCAACTCGACCCTCCCCGTGTTCGCGACCGTCGCGCTCGACGAGTCCGGCAAGCTCCTCACCGGCGCCTCCGTCGAATGCGTCGCGGCGCTTCTCGAGTCCCTCGGCGTCGACGCGTACGGCTTCAACTGCGGGCTCGGCCCCGACCGGATGCTTCCGTTCGTCGAACGGCTCGCGAAGGTCTCGACGAAACCGGTCGTCGTGAAGCCCAATGCCGGCATGCCAAGGCTCGTCGACGGCAGGACCGTGTTTGACGTGGGACCTGCCGACTTCGCCGCGACGGCCGCGCGGCTCGTGGACGCGGGGGCGTCGATCGTCGGCGGCTGCTGCGGGACGACGCCCGCGCACATCAAGGAACTGGCTGCGGCTCTGGTGCAAGGTGCAAGGCGTAGGCGCCAGCGAAGCGCAAGCACCGGCGGCGAAGCCGCGCAAGCACCGGCGGCGAAGCCGCGCAAGCACCAACCTCTCACCACGGTCTCCTCGGGGACGTCGGTCGTCGAGCTGAGGCCGCACCAGGGGCTCGTGATCGGCGAGCGCATAAACCCGACGGGGAAGAAGCTCCTCAAGGAGGCGTACCTGCGCGGCGACACCGCATACGTCCTCAGGGAGGCGGTGAAGCAGGTGGACGCCGGCGCGGAGGTGCTCGACGTCAACTGCGGCGTGCCGGGGATCGACGAGGCCGCGACCCTCGAGCGGACGGTCGAGACGGTGCAGGGCGTCGTGACGTGCCCCCTGCAGATCGACACCGCCGACCCCGACGCGCTCGAGCGCGCGCTCCTGCGCGTCAGCGGAAAGCCGCTCGTGAACTCCGTGAACGGGAAGCGCGAGTCGATGGACGCGGTGTTCCCGCGCGTGAGGCGCTACGGCGGCGCGATCGTCGGACTGTGCCTCGACGAGGGGGGGATACCCGGGACCGCGGAGGGGCGCCTTGCCATCGCCAGGCGCATTCTCGACGAGGGCGCGAAGTACGGATTCGGGAAGGGCGACTTCGTCTTCGACGCGCTTACCCTCGCCGTGAGCGCGGACGCACGGGCGGCCGTCGTGACGCTGGAGACGGTGAGGCGCCTCACGGAGGAGCTGGGCGTCAACACCGTGCTCGGCGTCTCGAACGTCTCGTTCGGCCTCCCCAACCGCCCGGCGCTCAACAACGCGATGTACGCGCTTGCGAAGAGGGCCGGCCTCTCGGCCGCCATCGCGAACCCCTCGCTCATCCGCGACGAGCTCGACCCCGCGGCGGAGGACGTGCTGCTTGCGCGGGACAGGAACTGCGAGAGGTGGATCGCGAAGAACGCCGCGCAGGCGCAGGCCGCGCCGCCGCCCCCCGCGTCCGCCTCCGGCCCGGACGCGCTTGGCGCGGCGATCCGGCGCGGGCTCCGCGACGACGCGGCGGCGGCCGCGAAGGCGATGCTCGGCTCCGGGGCGAGCGCGATGGACGTGGTCGAGAAGGGGATCGTCCCGGCGCTCGAGCAGGTGGGCAACGCGTTCGAGAGGGGGACGGCGTTCCTTCCTCAGCTTCTGATGGCGGCGGACGCCGCGGGCGACGCGTTCGCCGTCGTGAGGAGAAACCTCAGCTCCTCAACCCCTCAACCCCTCAACTCCTCAACCCCTCAACCTGTCCGGCGACCCATCGTCATCGCGACGGTGAAGGGCGACATCCACGACATCGGCAAGAACATCGTCCGCGCGCTGCTCGAGAACTACGGGTTCGACGTGATCGACCTCGGGCGCGACGTGCCGCCGGAGACGATCGTCGAGCGCGCGCGGGCGGCGAACGCCGGGATGATCGGGCTCTCGGCGCTGATGACGACGACGGTGGGCGCGATGGCGGAGACGATCCGCCAGGCGAAGGCGGCGGGGCTTGACGCGAAGACGTGCGTGGGCGGGGCGGTCGTGACGCAGGAGTACGCCGACTCGATCGGCGCGGACTTCTACGCGAAGGACGCGATGCAGTCCGTGCGCATCGCCGAGCGGGTCCTTCGCTAGCCGCGTCGAGTCGGCGTCGTCCGCCCGGGAGCCGCCGTCGGGGCTTCCGTTGGCTTTTCATTGCGGGGCGGTTTTGGTATAATTCCCGGAACAATCCGTTTCGTCTCATCAGATTCCGCTCAAATGACCCAGACTCCTGCCCCCGAATCGTTCATCCTCAAGTGGCGCGGCGACGCGCTCGTCGTGACGCTGAAGCTCGACGGGCCGCGCGCAGGGCGCGCCGCGTTCCGAACCAACATCGGCCACGCGCGCATCCGCCGCCGCGAGATCATCGCGGAGACCGAGCGCGGCGAGACGCCGCTCGCCAAGGCCTGGACCGACATTCCGCTCCCGGAGGTCTCGCCCGGCGTCTTCTCCGCCGAGATCCCGCTCGACGAGGTGGGCATCTTCTCCGGCAAGGCGTGCTTCTTCCCCGAAGGCTCCAACGTGCCCGAATGGCCCGACGGACGCAACCTGCACGTCAAGGTCGAGAGCGCGGAGACGCGCGCGAACAACTCGATCTACACCGTCTTCCCCCGCCAGTTCGGGTCGTTCCGCGAGGTCGCGCGCAGGCTCGGGCACATCATGGACAGGATGGGCTTCCGCATCGTCCAGACGCTTCCGCCGTTCCCCGTGCCGACGACCTACGCCGCGATGGGCGAATACGGCAGCCCCTTCGCGGCGACCGACTTCCTCTCGGTCGATCCGGCGATGGCCGAGTTCGACGAGTTCACGACGCCGCTCGACCAGTTCCTGGAGCTCGTCGACGCCGTCCACGCGCGACACGGGCTCCTCCTCGTCGACCTTCCCGCGAACCACACCGGCTGGGCCTCCACGCTGCAGACGCACCATCCGGACTGGTTCCGGCGCGAGGCCGACGGGCGCTTCCACTCGCCCGGCGCGTGGGGCGTGAAGTGGGCGGACCTCGTCGAGCTCGACTACTCGAGCCCGGAGCTCCGGGCGTACATGGCCGACGTGTTCCTCTTCTGGTGCCGCAACGGCGCGGACGGCTTCCGCTGCGACGCCGGCTACATGATCCCGGCCGCGACGTGGGAGTACATCGTCGCCCGCGTCCGCGAGGAGTATCCCGACACCATATTCATGCTCGAGGGGCTTGGCGGGGAGCTCCGCGTGACGGACGACCTGCTCGCCACGGCCAACCTCGACTGGGCGTACTCCGAGCTGTTCCAGACGTACGACCGCGGCGCGTTCGAGTGGTACCTCCCCGGCGCGATCGCGCGCAGCGAGAGGTACGGCACGCTCGTCCACTTCGCGGAGACGCACGACAACGACCGCCTGGCGAAGAAGGGCGAGACGTACGCGCGTCTCCGCGTCCAGCTTGCCGCGCTCCTCTCCTGGCAGGGGGCGTGGGGGATCGCCAACGGGGCCGAGTGGTTCTGCAGCGAGAAGATCGACGTCCACCGGAAGAACGACCTCGGCTGGGGGGCGGAGTCCAACATGGTCGACCTCGTCGCCAGGCTGAACGGCATCCTGAGGCGCGACCCCTCCTTCTCCGGCGCGAGCCGGCTGTCCGTCGTCACGTGCGGCGAGGGGAACACCCTGGCCGTCGTGCGCGAACAGGGGGCCGAGGGCCCCTCGCCCCGCCGCGTCGTCGTCCTCGCGAACCTCGACTGCGGGGCCCCCGCGATGATCGAATGGGACCGCGCCGCCTTTCCGTTCGACGAGGCGTTCGACCTCCTTTCCGAGCGCGTGGTCAGGACTTCCGGCCCCGTGCCGCTCAAGCCCGGCGAGGTCCTCTGCCTCGCGTCAACCCGCCAACCCTCCGACACGCCGGCCCTCCGGCCCTCCAACCCGCCCCGCCGCGCCCCCTCCTTCCACTGGGTCTTCCCGCGGGACGTCCGCCGCGCCGTGTGCGTTCCCGAGAACGAGTGGGTGGAGATCTCGGCGGAGCACCATTTCCGCGTCAGGCTCGTGGACCCCGAGACGGGGAAGACGCTGCGCGTCTACCGCTCGCGTCCCGACGGACGTCGCCACGTCGCGCTGTTCGACGCGCCGCACTACAAGGGCGACGGCACGCGCTGCCGCGAGCTCGAGATCAAGATGATCGTCTACTCGGGCGAGAGGGCCGAGAGGACCGTCTCCAGGTTCCTCGTCCCCCCGACCGCCTCCGCGGCCGCGGCGAGGCTGTCGATGTCGGGCGAGGAGGTGCGCAGGCACCCGGAGTACAGGACGGTGCTCTCCAACGGGGCGGGCGCGGCGGCGCAGGTGCGGATCGGATGGGGCTCCGTCGCGAGCCAGTACGACGCGCTCCTCGCCGCGAACCCGAACCCCGACGTCCCGTCCGACAGGCTCACCCTCTGGACGCGCACGCGCTGCTGGCTGCAGCGCGAAGGCTACACCCGCGAGTTCGACGCGAAGTGCGTCACGTCGTTTGTCGCCGATCCCGCGGGGCGCGGCGCCAGGTGGGACTTCCTCATGCCGTGCGGGATGGGCCGTTCGGCCTCGTTCTCGTTCGTGCTGTCCCTTGCCGACGGAAGGAACGCCGCGCGGCTGCTCGTCACGCGCTACGAGCGCGGCGGCGACGACGTGGGCGACCGGGTGCGGATCGTCTTCCGTCCGGAAGTCGAGTGGAGGAGCTTCCATGCGACGACGAAGGCGTATGCGGGGCTCGAGGGGCTTTTCCCCGCCAGGACGCGCCCGAACCCCGACGGCTTCACCTTCGCCCCCTACGACGGCGAGTTCACGATGTCCGTCGCGGGCGGCGCGTACCACCACGAGCCGCAGTGGGAGTACGGCGTGCCGCACGCCGAGGAGGCCGCCCGCGGGCAGGACGGGTCGGGCGACCTCTTCAGCCCCGGGTGGATCTCCGCCGACCTCAGGTGCGGCGAGTCGGTCGAGATCGTCGGCTCGCTCGGCGAGGCGGCGCGCGGCGCGCGCTGGCGCGTCGAGCAGCTCCCGTCGGTTCCGACGATGCCCGTCCCCGACGCGCTGCGCCAGTCGCTCGAGCTCTTCGTGGTGAAGCGCGACGACCTCAAGACGGTGGTCGCGGGGTATCCGTGGTTCCTCGACTGGGGGCGGGACACGTTCATCTTCATGCGCGGCATGATCGCCGCGGGAAAGGTGGCCGACTCGGCGCGGATCCTGCGGGCCTTCGCCGCGTTCGAGGAGAGCGGCACGCTCCCGAACGTCATCTACGGGAAGACCGCCGGGAACAGGGACACGACCGACGCGCAGCTCTGGTTCATAAGGTGCGTGGAGGAGCTGGAGGCCGCGATGGCGGCGATGCCCGGGCACGAGGCGGGGGAGGGGGGGCGCGAAGAGCTCGCGCGCTCCGCGTCCAACGTCTCTCGCCAGGTGCAGTCCCTCAAGGAGACCTGCCGGTCGATCGTCGACCACTACGTCTCCGGCACGCCCAACGGGATCAGGGTCGACCCCGGGTCCGGCCTCGTCTGGTCGCCGTCGCACTTCACGTGGATGGACACCAACTACCCGGCGTGCACGCCGCGGGCCGGCTATCCGGTGGAGATACAGGCGCTCTGGATATCGGCGCTGCGCTTCCTCGGGCGCGACGAGCTCGCCGGGCGTGCGCTTGCGAGCGTGAAGGCCCTGTTCAAGCGGAAGGACGCCCCGGGGTACTTCGACTGCCTCGACGCGCCGAACGGCGAGGACGCGGCGCATGCGGCGCCGGACGCCGCGGTGCGTCCGAACCAGCTCTTCCTCGTCACCCTCGGCGTCCTCGACGACAGGTCGGTCCTCGAGGCGACGGAGGAGCTGCTCGTGCCCGGGGGGATGCGCTCGCTCGGCGCGGGGCATCCGCTGTACCGCGGCGAATACGCGGGGGACGAGGACACGTGCCGCAAGCCCGCGTACCACAACGGGACGTCGTGGGGGTGGGTGTTCCCGCTCTACGCGGAGGCGATGGCGATTCTCGGCGCGTGCCCGCGCGGGACCGCGCTCGGGCTCCTTGCGTCGTCCGTGGAGAACCTGAACGCGGGCTGCCTCTGCCACGTGAGCGAGAACGCGGACGGCGACGCGCCGCACGCGCAGAAGGGGTGCGCGGCCCAGGCCTGGAGCGACTCGGAGCTCCTCCGCGTCTGGCTCAAGGTCGCGGGGGGATGAGCCCCCCCCGTCCCGCTTTTTTGCTATAATATGCGCCAAAGGGCTCTTTGATATGACGGCGACACGCAGACAGGCCCGCGAATGGGCGATCCAGATGCTGACGGCGGCGGACCTGAATCCGCCGGACGACGTTCCGCAGTTCATGCTTTCCTTCTGGGAGGAGCTCGCCTCCCTCGACGAGGAGGAAGGGCGCGCGGCGCCCGCGGGGAAGGTCAAGGCGTTCTCCGAGGAGCGCGTCGCCGGCGTCCTTTCCAACCTGGGGGAGATCGACGGCGTCCTTGCCGCCCGCCTCGACAACTGGGACCTCTACCGCCTCGGCACCGTCGAGCGCGCCGTCCTTAGGATGGGCGTCTGGGAGATGAGGTTCTCCGACGTCCCGAAGCCCGTCGTCATCAACGAGGCCATCGACCTCGTCAACTGGTTCTCCGGGCCGAAGTCCAGGACGCTCGTGAACGCGGTGCTCGACAAGTACGGGAAAGAGCTGAAGGCGTGAAGCGCCCGGGCCATGCGGGCCGCGCGGAGAGGCGGACGGCGAAATTGAACAGGGAAGCGGAGTTTATGTCAAGGGCGCTCGAGCTTGCGGCGCGCGGGCTCGGGCACACGCGCCCCAACCCCGCGGTCGGCGCCGTCGTCGTGAAGGGCGGGAAGATCGTCGGCTCGGGCTGGCACAGGAAGGCCGGCAAGGACCACGCCGAAGTCGCCGCGATAAAAGACGCGCTGAGGCGAAACGGCTGCAGCGGGACGGACGGGGCGAATGGGGCAACCGGGACGGGAAGCCGGATTCTCAAGGGCGCGACGATCTATGTGACCCTCGAGCCGTGCTCGAATCCGGGGCGGGTCGGCGCGTGCACCGACGCAATTATCGCCGCGGGAATCTCGCGCGTCGTCTACGCCGTCCAAGACCCCAATCCGAAGAACCGAGGCAAGGCGAGACGCGCGCTCGCAAAGGCGGGCGTGACGTGCGAGCGGTTCAAGGGCGATGCAGGCCTGTTGAAACTGGCCGACGGCATTGTCTGCGATTTCCGAAAGCACGTGACGACGGGGCTGCCGTATGTGACGGTGAAGCTCGCAATGTCGCTCGACGGGAAGGTCTGCGACGACTCTGGCAACGCCAAGTGGATATCGTCGGCGGGCTCTCGCCGACTGACTGGCAGCGCCTTGCGCGAAATCCACGACGCAATCATGGTCGGTGCCGAGACGGTTCGCAGGGACAATCCCTCCCTGCTCTCGCATGGCCGTCGCAACGACGACCTTGTGCGCGTGATAATCTCGAAGAGCGGGAAGCTTCCGAAGAACGCACAGGTGTTCACCGACGGCGCGCCCAACAAGACGCTTGTCTTCGACGATGCAAAGAAGGCGCTTGCCGAGCTTGGCAAGATGGGGCTTATGAGCGTCGTCTGCGAGGGCGGTCTGGCACTCGCGCGCTCGCTGGCGGCGCAGGGGTTCGTGGACCAATGGATGACGGTGGTTGCCCCTGTCGTAATCGGGTCGCAGCCGATTGGAAAAGCCCTGCGCGGGAAGCTCAATGCCGACGAGAGCTTCATGGCATGCGGGGATTCGTTTGTTGCGGTTGACTTCAAAAGGAGGTAGAGACAATGACAATGAGGTTCTCGACAAGGATCGCGCTTGCGGCCGCCGCGCTCGCCGCGGCCGGGTTTTCGGCGGAGGGGGCGGAGATGCGCTCCATTTCCGTTGCCGACTACCGCGACAAGATGGCCGGCGCGTGGATCGGCCAGTCCGTCGGCGTCGCCTACGGATGGCCGACGGAGTTCAAAAAGAAGGGCGAGCTCTTCGACTGGGAGTCGCTGCCCGTCTGGAAGCCCGAGCTCGTCAACGAGACGTTCAGCCAGGACGACCTCTACGTCGAGATGACCTTCATCCGCACGCTCGAGACGCGCGGCATCGACGTGGGCGTCCGCGAGGCGGGAATCGACTTCGCGAACTCGCGCTACCGGCTCTGGTGCGCGAACGCGATCGCGCGCGACAACCTGCGGCGCGGCATCGCCGCGCCGTCGACCTCGCATCCGAAGAACCACGCGACGACGGACGACATCGACTACCAGATCGAGGCCGACTTCTCCGGCATCCTCGTCCCCGGCATGCCCTGGCGCGCGTTGAAGTTCGGCGAGCAGTTCGGGCGCATCATGAACTACGGCGACGGACTCTACGCCGGCCAGTTCGTCGGCGCGCTCTACGCAATCGCCTACTTCGAGACGGACCGCGTCAAGACCGTCGAGGCCGCGCTTCGCTGCATTCCCGCCGAATCGCGCTACGCGAAGATGGTGCGCGACATGCTCGCGTGGTACGCCGCCGACCCGAAGGACTGGCGCAAGGCGTGGAAGCTCGCCGTCGACGCATACGGCCGCGACAAGGGACCGAACATGGGCAAGGTCAGCTTCGTCGCGATCGACGTGAAGGTCAACGGCGCGATGGTCCTCCTCGGCTACCTCTGGGGCGACGGCGACATCGAGAGGACGATGAAGATCTCGACGGCCGGCGGGTACGACTCGGACTGCAATCCGTCCACCGCGCTCGGCGTCCTCGGCGTGCAGCTCGGCGCGAAGGGGTTCGGCGAGCGGTACGTCGGGAAGCTCGACCGCTCGAAGAAGTGGGAGTACACCGACTACACGTACGACGGGCTCCTCGCCGCATGCGAGAAGCTGACGCGCCAGCTCGTCGTCGCCGAAGGCGGCAAGATCGATGGAAGCGGCGCGGACGAGCGCTTTCTCGTTCCTGTCCGCGACGTGGAAGTCGGCCCGTTGCTCGACTCCTCCAACCCCGGGCCCGGCGGCGACGAGCGCCTGACGGACGAGGAGCGCGCGGCGGTCCGCTACCGTCCGTGCGAGAAGCAGGGCGGCCCGTCCGAGGAGAAGTAGAGGTGTTCACGGGGCTTGTCCAGCGCGTCGGAACCGTGAGGCGCGTCTCGCGCGGCGCGGGGCTCGTGCTCGAGGTCGCGGCGGACGAGCCGTGGCCGAGGCCGCTCGAGGAAGGGGAGTCCGTCGCCGTCAACGGCGTCTGCCTCACCGCCGTCAGGTGCGACGGCTCGCGCTTCACGGCCGACGTCCTCAGGGAGACGGAGTCGCGCACGGGCCTCGGCGAGCTCGTCCCCGGCGCGAAGGTGAACCTCGAGCGCGCGCTCCGCGCGGGCGACGCGATGGGCGGGCACATCGTGCAGGGACACGTCGACTGCCGCGGCAGGATCGCCGCGAAGACGCCGAAGGGCCGCGACTTCCAGCTCAGGGTCCGGTGCGGACGCGTCCTCGCGGCCGAGTCTGTCCTGAAGGGCTCGGTCGCGGTCGACGGCGTGTCGCTCACGATCTCGGCCCTTGGCGACGACTGGCTCGCGGTCGACCTCGTCCCGACGACGGCGAAGGCGACGACGCTGGGGCTCAGGAAGGTCGGCGACTCCGTCAACCTCGAGGGCGACGTCGTCGGAAAGTACGTCGCGAAGCGGACGAAGGCGCCCGGCCTGACAGAGGACGCGCTCCGCCGCGCCGGATTCGTCCCCTGACCGGGCCCCGCCGGTTTTCGGGAGCGCACGGCGCTCCGTTTGTGCTATAATCTCCACTTGCCGCGGCAAATCCGCCGCGCGAGAGACGGGAGGACGTTGAAATGGCGAATCTCAGGACGAGTTCCGCGAAGACGCGGGCGAAGAAGGGCGGAATGGACGCCCGGCTGAAGGCGTACCTCGCCTCCGGCGGGTCGCTTGGCAGCCTTGGGGGGCTGCCGCGCGGGCGCGCGGCCTCGGCGCCGTTCCCCTGCGATCCGGCGAAGGTCTACGCAAAACAGGTCGACGGGCTGGCGCTCCGGCTCAAGCGCATCGGCGCGAGGGACGTCGTTGTCGGCGTTTCGGGGGGTCTCGACTCCGCGCTCGTGCTTCTCGTCGCCGTCGGCGCCTTCAAGAAGCTCTCGCTTCCTCTTTCCGGCATCCACGCCTACACGATGCCCGGCTTCGGCACCTCGACGCGCACGAAGACGAACGCCGACCTTCTCTGCGAAGGGCTCGGGGTGAAGGTGGAGACGATTTCAATCGCAAAGTCGGTGCGCCAGCACCTGAAGGACATCGGCCACGACGGGAGGACGCCCGATGCCGCCTACGAGAACTCGCAGGCGAGGATGCGCACGATGATCCTGATGGACAAGGCCAACATGGTCGGCGGCATCGTCCTCGGCACGGGCGACATGTCGGAAATCGCGCTCGGCTGGTGCACCTACAACGGCGACCACATGTCGATGTTCGGCGTCAACTCCGGCGTTCCGAAGACAGTCGTCCGCAAGGTCTGCAAGTGGTGGGCGGAGGAAAGTCGTCAGGGGCCAGGGGCAAGGGGTCGGTGCGGAGCGGGCAGGGGAAAGGCGGCGAAGGCGCTGCTCGACATCGTCGCGACGCCCGTGAGCCCCGAGCTCGTGAAGGGCCAGGTCACCGAGGACAAGATCGGTCCCTACGAGCTGCACGACTTTTTCATCTGGAACTTCTGCAGAAACGGCCTCGGCCGCAAGGCGCTCTACGACGCCGCGGCGAGACGCTACGGAAAGACGTACGGCCTCGAGGTCGTCGGCCGCACGCTCGACACGTTCCTCTACCGTCTTGTCTCGCAGGCGTTCAAGCGCAATTGCGCGCCCGACGGCATCCGCGTCTTCTCGTTCGACTTCTCGAAGGAGAGCTGGTGGATTCCGTCCGACATGCCCGCCGGGTGGCTGTGACGCGACGGCCGGGACGGCTGCGGCGGACCGTTCCCCGCCCCCGCCGGAAACCATGACAGACAACATCGGCGTGACAGGATGAACATAGGAATATACGGCGGAAGCTTCAATCCGGTCCATTTCGGACACGTCGGCGTCGCGCGGCGGGCGGTCGAGGCCCTTGCGCTCGACCGACTCCTCGTGGTCCCCGCGAACCTCAGCCCCTTCAAGGCGGAGGGCGCGGCGGATTCGCCGCGGTTCCCGTGGGACCGCCTGGAGATGGTCAGGAACGCCTTTTCCGCGATGGACAAGGTGGTCGTCGACGAGCGCGAGATCGCGCGCGGCGGCGTCTCGTACGCGATCGACACCGTGCGCGAGGTCGCCGCGGAGAACCCCGGGGCGAAGCTGTACTTCATAGTCGGCGAGGATTCCGTGGAGGGCCTGCCGCGCTGGAAGGACTACGGCGAGCTCGCGAAGCTCGCGGAGTTCAGGTCGTTTCCGCGCACAAGGGAGTCGTCCACCGAGATCCGCCGCCTCTTCGCGGAGGGCAAGGTCTCGCTCAACCCCGACGAGAAGGTGGTCAGGGCGGTAAGGGGCGGCCTCGGGCGCAAGGAGGGGTTCTGTCCGTGCCGCCTGCCGAAGCTCCCCGAGTTCTTCTGCCCCTGCGACGAGTTCAAGGGGCAGCTCGCCGACCCGGACTTCCGCGGCCTCTGCCACTGCCGCCTCTACCTCAAGCCGTGAGTGCGCCCCTCGGCGGAATTATGGTATAATCTCCGAAATGGAAAAGCGCGAGAACTACGGCGCGGCGAAGCTGCTGGTCGACCGGGCGAAGAGGATCCTCATTTCGGGCCACCTGAGTCCGGACGGCGATTCGCTCGGCTCGATGATCGCCCTCGCCCGCATCCTCCGGAACGCCGGCAAGGAGGCCTATGCGACGGCGGACGTCAATGCGCTCGGCAAGCTCGGCTTCCTCGAGGGCGCGGCCGACTTGATCCCCGTCCGGAAGCTGAAGGGCGCCCGCCGCAGGCTCGGCGGAGCCTTCGACCTCTTCGTCGCGGTCGACTGCGGCGCGTTCGGCCGCATGCCGCCCGAGGTGGAGCCGGTCGCGAAGGGCCTGAAGTGCATCTGCATCGACCACCATGTCACGAACGACGGCTCGTTCGGCGACGCCCAGATCGTCGACCCCGCCGCGTCGAGCGCGGGCGAGATCGTCTGGCGGTTCGCGAAATGGATGGAGTGGAAGCTCGACCGCGCTTCCGCCGAGGCGCTCTGGGTCGCGATGGTGACCGACTCCGGCCGCTTCGCCTACGACTCGACGAGCCCGCGCACGTTGCGCGCGGCGGGCGACCTCCTCAAGTACGGCGTCCGCACCGCCTTCGTAAACGACGTGATCTACGGCACGTTTCCGCGCAAGGCGATCGAGCTCAAGCGCATCGCGTGGCGTTCGCTCCACATCTGGAAGAACAGGAAGGTCGCCGAAGTCTCGCTCACGCGCGACGACTTCCGCGAGGTGCGCGGCACGAAGGCCGACGCCGAGGACGTCATCGAGATCCCGCGCTCCGTCGCGAAGAACGAGATCGCGCTCTTCTTCTACCAGATCCCCGACCGCACGAAGGAGACTCGCTGCTCGATACGGACGCGCGGCGACTGGGACGCGACTGTTCTCGCCGCGAAGTTCGGCGGCGGCGGTCACCGCAAGGCGGCGGGCTGCACGATCAAGGCGTCGATGGGCGCGGCGAAGCGCCAGATGCGCGCGGCCGTGAAGGAACTCTTGAAAAGCGCATGCCGGAAGACGATGCGCATCCCCGCGGGAATCGTATGACGGACGACGGCAAAGCCATCGTGCTGACCGACGGAAAGGCCGGCCACGAAAACCAGTCAAAGGCGTTCGCCCGCGCGCTCGGCCTCGACTTCCGGCTTGTCCCGGTGAAGTTCAAGTCTCCGTTCCACAAGATGCTGAGCTACCTCTTCGACGCGCTTGGCATAAGGACCGTGGGGCTTCTTCAAGGGCTGGACGAAATTCTCCACTCCTCCACTCGCCGACTCACCAACTCCTCCACTATAATCGGCACGGGTTCGGGGACTTTCTACGCCGCGAAGTCGCTCGCGCGGAAGCTTCCCGGCGCGAAGTGCGGCGTCGTCCTCTATCCGCGCGGCTACCGACTTTCGACTTTTGACTGCATTCTTGCGCCGACGTTCGACAATCCGGCGAAGCTTCCCAACGTCGTCGAGATTCCGGCGAACCTCGTCGCCAGCGACGCTGATTTCTACGAGAAGGGCGTCGCCGCGTTCAAGGAGCGCTATCATGGCGCGACCGACGACCTCGTCGGCGTCATCGTCGGCGGGCCGAACACGTGCTCCTCCATGGCCGTCGAGTGGATGAAGTCCCGTCTTGACGAGATATTCGCGGCGAACAAGGGCGCCGAGCTTGTCGTCACGACCTCGCGCCGCACGCCCGCCGCTGTCGAGGCGCTCGTCGACTCCTATCCGTGGGCCTACAAGCTGATCTACTCGAAGGACCATTTCAATCCGATCCCGGCGTTCGTGCGGCTTGCGAAGCGGCTCTATGTCACTGCCGAATCGACGGGCATGCTTTCCGAGGCGTGCACCTTTGGCTCGGCAGAGGTCGTTGCGCTCGACAACCTGAAGCCCGGCCCCCACAAGTTCCGCCGCTTTGTCGAGAACCTCCGCCGCGAGGGGTATGTCGACGGCTGCCGAAAGGTGGACCTCTCGGCCGAGTTCGCCCGCGCGAGGGAATTGATGGGGCTTTGAGATGCAGGGCGGAAACTGGAGACTCTTCCGCAGCGTCGCCGCCCTCAGCCTGCCGACGGTCGTGGTCGTGGCGCTGGGCGTCAGATTCCTCGTCGAAGACGTGCCCGTGATCGTGCGCGACGAAAAGGCGCGCGTCCTCGCGGCGACCGAACGGGCCGCCAAGGCGATGCGCGACGAACCGCTTTCCGCAGATTTCGTGTGGGAGCGCGGCCAAGGCGTCGTTCGCGGCGTGGCGCAGTTCGGCGACTACCCTGCCGACATGTCGTGGAAGGACTGGAACCCCGAAAGCGGCACGAAGCGCCGCGACATGTGGGGGTGGCGCTCTTTCGACGGCGGGCGCCTCGTCTGGGCGCGCGGTGTCGGTGAGAAGGACGGCGATGCGGTGTATGTGCGCTGGACCGACATCGAGGAGCGCGACTACGCGTCCATGTTCTATCTTTTCGTGCCGCTGTTCCTGCTTGTCCTCGTCGGCATCACCTTCCTCGGAGCGAGGTTCTTCGTCGACTACGTGCGCTCCCGCGACGACTTCCTCGCGGCGGCGGCGCACGACCTCACGACGCCGCTCGTGGGGCTGCGCTACGCGATCGGGCGCGACGACGGGGACGCGCGCGCGCTGAACGAGCGGATGCTCAGGCTTGTCGCGAACGTCAAGGACTTCCTGCGGCTCGGCGGGAGGCGCCCGAAGCCGCGGTCGGCGGCGATCGACCTCCTCAAGTGCTACGACGAGGCGTATGCGCTCTTCCGCGAAGACTACAGGGACCTCTTCGACGGCGCGGACGTCCCCGTCGAGGTCGATGGCGCGCCGCGCGTCGAGGGGTCCGCGCTTCCCGCGCGCGGCGACGAGACGCTCGTCGTGCAGATCCTGTGGAACCTCCTCGGCAACGACCTCAAGTACGCCGCGCCGCACGGCGCGGTGCGCGTGCGGTTCTCGACGGACGGCGGCATGGCGAAGGTGGCGTTCCTGGACGAGGGGCCGGGGATGGCGCCGCGCGAGATGCGCCGCGCGTTCGACCGCTACTACCGCGCGAAGACGGTGCTCGAGTCGGGGAAGGGCGGCTTCGGGATCGGGCTTTGCACGGCGCTTGAGTTCGCCGAGTCGATGGGCGGGGGGCTTTCGGTCCGCGCGAACAGTCCGCGCGGCTGCATCTTCACGCTGTCGCTTCCCTCTGGTTTTTGATAAAATACCGACCATGTCCAAAGCCAGAAAAGCCCTCCTCCTTCTGGCCCTGTCCGCTCTCGCGGCCGGGTGCGGGACGATTCGCGCCGTCCAGGGGGCGCGCCGCGCGCAGGAGGCCTGGTCCGGCCGCGGCGAAGGCGCCGCGGCGGGTTCCGGCCCGGTCCGCCTCGAGGGCGCGCCGCTTGCCGCGCTCGTCGACTTCGCGCTGACGAACCGCCCCTCGATGGCGCGGGCGCGCCTTGCGGTCGAGGACGCGCGCGCCGCCCTCCGACAGGTCGCGGCGGACGCGCCGCTGCTGTCCTCCACCCCCTGGGGCGCGTTCGGCGCGTCGGCGTCGATGGGGCGCTCCGAGTCGTCGCGGCCCGGCTACAGCCTCCGCGGGAGGACCGACGGCTCCGCCTCGGGGGCGCTCTCGCTCGACGTGCTTCTCTACGACTTCGGCCGCAACGCCGCGGAAGCGCGCGCGCTGTCGGAGGAAGTCGTCGCCGCCGAGACGACGCTTGTGGGCGCCGGTTATTCCGTGTTCGAGGAAGTGGCGTCCGGGTATTTCGCGCTTCTCAGGAACGAGGCGCTTTTCGAAGTCGCGCTCACGAACGAGGCCGAGTACGCGGCGCATCTCGAACAGGCGGAGCTCAGGAAGGAGCAGGGCGAGGCGAAGGAGCTCGACGTCCTCAAGGCGAAGCTCGACCTCGCAAGGGCCGTGCAGAACGTCGTCGCGGCGTCGAACGACGTCGTGACCGCCGGCGCCGAGCTCATGGCGGCGCTCGGGGTGGACGCCGCGTCGGGCGATTTCAGGACGGTCCTCGGCCCGCGGTCCGCCGGTCTTTCGCGGCTGTTCCGCTCGCTCGCGGACACTTCCGCCGGCGCCTCGGAGCTCTACGGCCCCGCGTGCACGAACGCGCCGTCGGTGCAGGCCGCCCGTGCGCATCTCAAGGCGGCGTCGCACGAGGTCGACGCGGCGGTCGCGAACCTCTATCCGACCCTTGGCGCAAGTCTCGCGCTCAACTGGGCCGACCCCCTCTGGTACTGGCGCTGGGGCGTGAACGGCGCGGCGTCGCTCTTCACCGGTTGGCGCAAGACCGCCGCCGTCGAGCGCGCGACGATCGCGCTCGACGCCGCCGCGCACGGCGTGGACGCCGCCGAGCTCGAGCTCTCCCGAGACATAGAGCTCGCCGTCGCCGAGCGCGACAACGCCCTCGAGGCGCTCGAGGCCGCCCGTTCCAGCGTCAGGAGCGGCAGGGAGAACCTCGACACGGTGCGCGAGCAGTACCTGGTCGGCGACGTGAGCCGCATCGAATTCGCCGACGCCGTGGCGGGCTACGCCTCGTCGCTCGGCGACCGCGTGCGCGCGTTCTACCGCGGGCAGATCGCCGAGGCGAAGCTTTTCAGGGTCGCGGGCCGCTGGCCCGAATACACGGAGGAGACGATCAGTGAAGACGAAAAATGAGGCGGCGTTCTCCGCGCTGCTGCTTGGCTGCCTTGCGCTCGCCGCGGGCTGCGGCGAGGGCAAGTCGCTCGTCCCGAGCCGCAGCGCGCCGTCCTACCGCACGGCCCCCATAGCCCGCACGGACATCGTCCGGACCGTTTCGGCGACGGGTTCCGTCACGCCGCGCAATTCCTCGAAGGGCATCCCCGTGGGCGCGCAGGTCAACGGCAAGCTCATAAAGCTCTACGTCGACTACAACGACGTCGTGACGAACGGACAGGTCGTCGCCGAGATCGACCCGCTCGTCTACGAGGCGAACCACAAGAGCGCCGTCGCGCGGCTCCACATGAGCCAGGCCGGCGTCATGACGAGCGAATGCGCCCTGCGCCAGCGCGAGGCCGAGCTCGTCCTCGCGCAGAAGACGTACGACCGAAAGAAGGCGCTCGCGGAGAAGAAGATGGCGCCCGTCGCCGACCTCGACAGCGCGGAGGAGTCCCTCGCGAAGTCGAAGGCCGCGGTCGAAAGCGCGAGGGCCGCGCTTGCGAGCGCGAAGGCCGAGGTCGAGAGCGCGCAGGCGAGCGTCGACCAGGCCGAGGCGAACCTGAGCTACTGCACGATCGTCTCGCCGGTCGACGGCATCGTGATCGACCGCAAGGTCGAGGAGGGCGAGACGGTCGTCTCGTCGATGAACGCCGTGCCGGTCCTCACCATCGCGGAGGACCTCGACACGATCTGGGTCGCGGCCGACATCCCCGAGGCCGACATCGGCGGCATCCAGGCCGGGCAGGACGTCACGTTCACCGTCGACGCGTACCGCACGCGGTTCAAGGGCAAGGTGAGGCAGATAAGGAAGGCGTCGACGACGACGAGCAACGTCGTCACGTTCCCCGTGATCGTCGAGGCGGAGAACCCCGGGCAGAAGCTCTTCCCCGGGATGACCGCGACGCTCTCGATCGAGACGGCGCGCGCCGAGGGCGTGCTCGCCGTCGCGGCGGCGGCGTTCCGGTTCCGCCCGAAGGACGAGGACCGCGAGCGCATCGCCGGCGACGTCCCGCGCGGGAGGAAGATCTGGCTCAGGCCGCGGAAGGAGGGCGACCCGCTCGAGTACGTCCTCGTCGAGGAGGGCGTCACGGACGACTCGTTCACGTCCATCGTCTGCGAGGGGGTGGACGCGCTCGAGGGGCGCGAGGCCGTCGTCGGCTACCAGACGGCGAACATGGCCGCCATGGACGACAAGGACTCGACGAATCCCTTCATGCCGAAGTTCCCGAAGCGCAACCAGAACAAGGGAACCGCCCCGGAGCCGAAGAAATAGCGCATGGCCCACCTTGTCGAGATACGCGACATGTACAAGATCTACGCCATCGGCGACGAGCCGGTGCATGCGCTTGACGGCGTGTCGCTCTCGATCGACGACGGCGAGTTCGTCGCGATAATGGGCTCGTCCGGCTCGGGCAAGTCGACGATGCTCAACATCCTCGGCTGCCTCGACGTTCCGACGCGGGGCTCCTACCTCCTCGACGGACTCGAGGTCGCGAAGCGCTCCCCCGCCGAGCTCGCGCGCATCCGCTGCCTGAAGCTCGGCTTCGTCTTCCAGAACTTCAACCTCCTCCCCCGCACGAGCGCGCTCGAGAACGTCGAGCTCCCCGACCTCTACATGGGGCGGCTGAACCGCCGCGAGCGCAAGGCGCGCGCGATGGACCTGCTTGCGCGCGTCGGGCTCAGGGGCCGCGAGCTGCATACGCCCGCGCAGCTCTCCGGCGGGCAGCAGCAGCGCGTCGCGATCGCGCGCGCCCTCATGAACAACCCGCCCGTCGTCTTCGCCGACGAGCCGACGGGCAACCTCGACACGAAGAGCTCCGTCGAGATCATGAACCTCTTCACCGAGCTTTCTGACGAGGGGATCACCATCGTCATGGTCACGCACGAGGACGACATCGCCGCCTACGCGAAGCGCCACGTCGTGATGCGCGACGGCAGGGTGATGCGCGACGACCGCGGCGAAGGCGGCAGGAAGACCACCGAAGAGGTCTCCCGCCTTGTCAAGGAGGCGCTTGCATGAGCTTCCTGACGATCTTCAAGGTGTCGCTCCGCTCGCTTGGCCGCAACCCGGTGCGGTCGTTCCTGTCGTGCCTCGGCATCGGGATCGGCATCGTCGCCGTCATCCTCGCGATGGCGATCGGCGAGGGCGCGAAGACGATGATGGTGCGCGAGATCTCGTCGATGGGCAACAACCTCATGATGGTCTTCCCCGAGCGGCGGAACCGCGGGCCCGTGTCGGGCGGCATGGGGCAGGGCCAGACGATGACGGCGGGCGACGCCGAGGCGATCAAGCGCGAGCTCGGCCACCTGGTCCGGAGCGTGAGCCCGCAGGTGCGCACGACGGTGCAGATGATGTACGGCGCGAAGAACTGGGCCGGGAACGTCCAGGGCGTCTCGCCGGACGTCCTCGAGATCAGCAACTGGACGGTGACGGACGGCCGCTTCTTCACGGACGACGAGACGAGGCTCGCCGCGCGCGTGTGCGCGATCGGGACGACGGTCAGGGCGAACCTCTTCGGCGACGACGAGGACCCGGTCGGGAAGGTCATCCGGCTCAAGAACATGACGTTCAAGGTGATCGGCGTCCTCGGCTCGAAGGGCGCGAACAACTGGGGCCAGGACCAGGACGACGTCATCATGGCGCCGTACACGTCGGTGCACCGCTACCTCCAGCGCTCGAAGTTCAACACCGTCAACATGATGAACCTCTCGCTCGTCACGATGGACGACCTCGAGGAGGCGAAGCGCGAGGTCGGCGCGCTCCTCCGCCAGCGGCACCACCTCGCGGACTGGCAGGACAACGACTTCGAGACGCGCGACACGACCGAGATCATGAACACGATCGGCTCGGTGACGGGGATCGTCGGGACGCTCCTGCTGATCTTCTCCGTCATCACGCTCGTCGTCGGCGGAATCGGGATCATGAACATCATGCTCGTCTCGGTCACCGAGCGCATCAGGGAGATCGGGCTCAGGATGTCGATCGGCGCGACGCCGCGCAACATCCTCGTCCAGTTCATCCTCGAGGCGATCGTGCTCGCGGCCGTCGGCGGCGCGGCGGGCGTCGCGGTCGGCATCGCCGCGTCGTATGCCGTCGGCGCGGCGGCGGGCTGGCCGGTCCTCGTCGAGGTCTCGTCGGCGGTCTACGCGTTCGCCATCTCGACCGTCGTCGGGCTTTTCTTCGGCTTCTACCCCGCCTGGCGCGCGTCGAAGCTCAACCCGATCGACTGCCTGCGCTACGAATAGCCCGCCCGCCGGACGGTCCCGCCCGGCCGGGGAACGAGGTTTTCGCGCGGGAGCCGCCCAAAAATGGTATAATCCCATTGCACAACCGAGAAAGGAACACGGCCATGGCCACGAAAAAGGCGTTCATCAACGACGACTTCCTGCTCACGACGAAGGCGGCGAGGGAGCTCTACCACCGCCATGCGGAGAAGATGCCGGTCATCGACTACCACTGCCACCTCCCGCCCGTCGAGATCGCGGAGGACAGGCGCTGGACCGACATCGCCCAGGTGTGGCTCGGCGGCGACCACTACAAGTGGCGCCAGATGCGCTCGAACGGCGTCGACGAGAGGTTCGTCACCGGCGACGCGAGCTGGCACGACAAGTTCGTCAAGTTCGCCGAGACGATGGAGAGGCTCGTGCGCAACCCGCTCTTCGACTGGTCGCACCTCGAGCTCGCGCGCTACTTCGGCGTGACGGAGATACTGAACGGTGCGAGCGCCGAGCGCATCTGGAGGAAGTGCAACGCGAAGCTCGCGGGAAAGGGCTTTTCCGCGCGCGGGCTCATGAAGAAGTCGAACGTCAAGGTCGTGTGCACGACGGACGATCCGGTCGATTCGCTCGAGCACCACCTCGCGATCGCGAAGAATCCGTTCTGGACCCAGATCCGCCCGGCCTGGCGCAGCGACAAGGCGTCCAAGATCGAGAACGTCAAGGCGTGGAACGAGTGGATGGACAAGCTTGCCGCCGCCGCGAAGACGCCGGTGAAGACGATGGACGACTTCCGCGACGCGATGGCGAAGAGGCACGCGTTCTTCGGGAAGGCGGGGTGCGTCGTTTCCGACTACGGCATCACCGAGGTCTTCGCCGCGCCCTACACGGAGGCGGAGCTCAAGGCGATCTTCAGGAAGGCGCGCGCGGGCAGGGCCGTGACGCCCGGGGAGGCGCTCAAGTTCAAGAGCGCGTGGCTCTTCGAGGGCCTCAGGGCGGACGCGAAGTCCAACTGGACGACGCAGCTCCACTACAACTGCCTCAGGGACAACAACGGGGCGATGTTCGGGAAGCTCGGGCCCGACACCGGCTTCGACAGCATCGGAGACTGGTCCGTCGCCGAGAACCTCGCGAAGCTCTTCGACCGCCTCGAGCGCGAGGACTCGCTCCCGCGCTGCATCCTCTACTCCCTCAACCCGAAGGACAACGAGATGCTCGCGACTCTCATGGGCTGCTTCCAGAAGGCCCCCGCGCGCGGGAAGATCCAGCTCGGGAGCGCGTGGTGGTTCCTCGACCAGAAGGACGGCATGCGCCGCCAGCTCGACGTCCTCTCGACGCTCGGCTGCCTCGGCAACTTCGTCGGCATGCTCACCGACTCCCGCTCGTTCCTCAGCTACACCCGCCACGAGTACTTCCGACGCCTCCTCTGCCAGAAGCTCGGCGAGGAAGTCGAGAAGGGCGAGATACCGAACGACCTCAAGTGGCTGGGCGGGATCGTCGAGGACATCTCGTTCAACAACGCCAACCGCTACTTCGGATTCGGCGCATGATCATCAACCCAAAAGACAACGTCGAGATTCGCGAGGACGGGCACAAGTACGCGCTCCGCGACATCGCCGAGGGCGAGAACGTCGTCAAGTACGGCATGCCCATCGGACACGCCGCGTGCGCCATCAAGAAGGGCGAGCACGTGCACGTGCACAACCTGAGGACGAACCTCGGGGAAGCGCTCGAGTACAAATACGAGCCGGACGAGGCCGCGATCAACGGCTGGAAGACGGTCGAGCCGAAGGAGACGTTCCTCGGCTACCGCCACCCGGACGGACGCGTCGGCATTCGCAACGACGTCTGGGTCGTCCCGCTCGTCGGCTGCGTGAACCGCCTTGCCGAGCGCCTCGCGCAGGCGTGCGGCGGGCTCGCGCTGACGCACCCCTACGGCTGCTCGCAGATGGGAAAGGACCACGAGACGACGGCGAACATGCTCGCGCAGTTCTGCCGCCACCCGAACGCGGGCGGCGTGCTCGTCGTCTCCCTCGGCTGCGAGAACAACACGCTCGAGTCGTTTAAGGCGCGGCTTGGCGACTATTCGTCGCTCAACATCCGCTTCATGAAGGCGCAGGACCCGGGCGACGAATACGAGAAGGGCCTCGCGCTCATAAAGGAGCTCGACGCGGCGCGTCCGAAGGAGCGCGTCGAGGTTTCGGTGCGAGAGCTCGTCGTGGGGTTGAAGTGCGGCGGGTCGGACGGCTTCTCGGGCCTCACGGCGAATCCGCTCGTCGGGCGTTTCTCGGACTGGCTCGCGGCGCGCGGCGGCGCGACGGTGCTCACCGAGGTCCCGGAGATGTTCGGCGCGGAGACGCTTTTGATGAAGCGCTGCCGCACGAGGGCCGTCTTCGACAAGTGCGTCGAGATGATCAACGGATTCAAGGACTACTACGCGTCGCACAACCAGGTGTGCTACGAGAATCCGAGCCCCGGCAACAAGGCGGGCGGCATAACGACGCTCGAGGACAAGTCGCTCGGCTGCGTCCAGAAGGGCGGCTCGTCGCCCGTCGAGGACGTGCTCCTGTACGGCGAGAGCGTGAAGGCGCACGGGCTTTCGCTCATGACGGGTCCGGGAAACGACCTCGTCGCGTCCACGGTGCTCGCGGCGGCCGGATGCCATCTCATCCTCTTCACGACCGGACGCGGCACGCCGTTCGGGTGCGTCGTGCCGACGATGAAGGTGGCGACGAACGACGCCCTTGCCGCGAACAAGCCCGGCTGGATCGACTGGAACGCGATGTCGAACCCCGATGTCGGGGAGTTCGCGAGGAAGGTTCTCGCCGTCGCCTCCGGCGAGAAGGCGAAAAACGAGCTTTCCGGCGCCCAGGGCATCGCAATCTTCAAGGACGGCGTCACGCTCTGAACCCTCTCAACGGGCCACAGAAGGGTCAGAGCATATTGATACACGTCCATTTCTCGCGTTGCTACATGACGCCGCTGGTGGAGAAGGGGCTTGTCGCAAGAACCGATCCCGACAAACCGATGTCGCCAAGGCAGGAGTACAAGCTGGCATGAGATGCTGTATCAGCAAGACTGTATCAACAAGCTCTGACCCTTTTGAGCTCCCCGAATATTACCGCCTTGTCCAGCGGCGAGCAATATAATACCAAACAGACCCTCGGGCTCCGGGGCTAATTGCCCGGGCTTAGCCTGCGCCGGGGATTTTTGGTATAATTTATCGCCAAGGGAAAGGATGTCGACATGGCAGAGTTGATAGTTGCGCTGGACGTGCAGACGCGCGAGGAGGCGGTCGCGAAGGTAAGGGCGATCGGCGACGGAGTCGGGTTCTACAAGATCGGCCTGGAGCTGTACACGGCCGAGGGGCCTGACGTGGTCAAGGCCGTCAAGGACCTGGGGAAGAAGGTGTTCCTCGACCTCAAGTTCCACGACATCCCGCGCACGGTCGAGCGCGCGGTCCGTTCGGGCGGGAAGCTCGGCGTCGACCTCATGACCATCCACGCCGTCGGCGGCAAGGCGATGATCGCCGCCGCGGCCGGTGCGGCCGCCGAGTTCGGCGCGTCCGCGCCGAAGATTCTCGCCGTCACCGTGCTCACCTCGATGGACGAGCAGGACCTGCGGGACGTGGGCATCGTCGGACGCACCCCCGCCGACCAGGTCTCCGCCATGGCGAAGTTCGCGATCGACAACGGCGCGAACGGGCTCGTGTGCAGCCCGCGCGAGGTCGGGGCGCTCTCCAAGGCCCTTAGGCCCGGAACCATTTTCGTCACCCCCGGGGTGCGCCCCGCGGGCTCGGCGGTGGGCGACCAGAAGCGCGTCGCGACGCCGGCGGACGCCGTGCGCGACGGAGCCACGCACCTCGTCGTCGGGCGGCCGATCCTTGCCGCGGACGATCCGGTCGCTGCGGCCGCTGCGATTCTCGCGGAGATGGGACGGTGATTCTCGCGCTCGCATTCCTGCTCGCTGCGGCCGAGCCGCAGACGTCCGACGGCGCGGCAAATGCGCCGCGCGGCGCCGTGACGGACGGCGAGGTCTGGAACGAGGGCGTCACGTACTACCAGGCGGGCGACGTCACGAACGCGCTCCGCGTGCTGCGTCCGCTCATACTCTCGCGCACCCACGGTGCGCGCGCCGCGGAGGTGGTCGCCAAGCTCGAATACGAGAAGGGGGATCTCGAAGAGGCGGCGAACGCGGCGCAGATCGCGCTCAGGGCCGCTCCGGAGGACGCAAAGGCGAACAGGAACTTCACCAGGGCGACGGATCGCCTTCCCGCCGAGCGCGAGAAGGCGCATCTGGAGTCCGTCCTGAAGGCGGCCGAAGGCAAGGACCCCGGTGCGCTGCTTCTCGCGGCGACAAAGGACTGCCGCGCGCTCATGGCGGAGTCCGGCACGTACAGGACCAACCGCGCGGAGAAGGCGGTCGCGCTCGCGGACGCGCTTTCGAAGCGTGCGGAGAAGCTGTCGGACTCGTGGATCCCCGTCCGCGAGCTTATCGCGCAGTCTGTCACGAACGAAGAGCAGGCGGCGACGATCTCCGCGCAGGTCGACGTGGCGAGGAAGAAGACGAAGGACGCGGCGAAGCGACTCTCGGACCTCGACGCCGAGGCGTATCCGCTCCTGTCGGACGTCGAGCACGACTTCACGAGGTTCGTGAAGCTCGCCATCCTTCCGCCCGCGGCGATGGAGGAGGACCTCGTCGCGCAGTCGAACGCATGGCTTGACGTCGAGTCGTTCAACGGGCGGAGCTGGCAGCAGGACGCGCTCGACTACACGCGCGCGTTCCGCGCGAAGTTCCCCGCCTGGGCGCGGGCCTACGAGCAGCAGGCGCAGGCCGACACGAACAAGCCGCCGTTCACCGCCGAGGACCAGGCGAAGGTCGCGGGCCTCGCGACCGAGCTCGAGAAGCTCCAGATCGAGTGCGTCGAGAAGGACCTTCCGCCGGAGCAGGAGCATGCGCTCGGGATCATTGCGGAAATCCTCGAGCTGCTGCCGAAGGACGGCGGCGGGCAGGGCCAGCAGGGTCCGCAGCAGGACCCGGACCGGAGCCAGGACCCGGACCGGAGCCAGGACCCGAACCGGAGCCAGGACCAGCAGGGCCCGCAGCAGGACCCGCGGCAGGATCCGGGTGGCGACGGGGACGGCGAGAAGGACGGGGACGAGCCCGAGGGGGACGAGGGGCGGAAGGCCGATGACCAGGAGGTCGAGGCGGTCCTGAAGAAGGCGCAGGAGCGAAGTGACGAACACGAGGCGGAGAAGAAGGCGCGCATGAGAAAGGCGCCCCTTCCGCCGAACGAAAGGGACTGGTAAGATGAAGGTCGTCGTAGCGTGCGGTGGCACGGGCGGACATGCGTTCCCGGGACTTGCCGTCGCCGAGGAGCTGAGGGCCCGCGGACACGACGTGACGGTGTGGGACTCGGGGCGCGACATCGAGTCGAGCGTGATGCGCAACTGGCGCGGGCCCGTGTTCTCGACGGGCGCGAGGCAGCTGTCGGCGCGCAACGTCCTCTCGATCCTTCGGTCGGTCCTGCGCTGCCGCCGGGAGATGCGCCGCGCGCGACCCGACGTCCTGCTCGCGATGGGCAGCTATTCGTCGCTTCCCCCCGTGCTTGCGGCGAAGAGCCGAAAGGTCCCGGTCGTCCTCCACGAGGCGAACACCGTCCCCGGTCGTGCCGTCGAGTTCCTCTCCCGGTTCGCGCGGAAGGTCGCGGTCAGCTTCGACGCGACGGCGAAGCACCTGCCCGGGTGCGAGACGGCGCGGACGGGGCTGCCGGTCCGCGCGGACATTGCGTCGGGGACGCGCTTCGGCTTCATCCCCGAGGGTTCGTTCGTCGTGTTCGTGACGGGCGGCTCTCAGGGCGCGCACATGGTGAACTGCCTGGCGAGCGAGGCGCTGGCGATGATGAAGTCCGAGCTCGAGAAGCGCGGGTCGGGCCGTCCGCTCTACGTCATCCACCAGACGGGCGCGGCGGACGAGGGGCCCGTGATGGCGACCTACGCGCACGTGTCGCTCCCGTCGCGCGTCCACGCCTTCGAGCGCGAGATGGCGAACGCCTTCGCGTCCGCCGACGTCGTGATCGCCCGCGCGGGCGCGTCGACGTGCTTCGAGCTCGCGGCGTGCGGGAAGCCGGCGATGCTGATCCCGCTTCCGTCCGCGATGCGCAACCACCAGCACTTCAACGCCGACGCGTTCGTCGCGAAGGGCGCGGCCGACGAGGGCGTGCAGGCTCAGCTGACGGCGAAGCAGCTCTGCCGCTACCTCCTCGACCGCTACGACCATCCCGAGAAGCTCGCGCGCATGGCGGAGCGGATGCGCGCGCTGGCGGCGCCGGACGCGGCGGCGAAGGTCGCGGACCTCGTCGAGGCGGCGGGAGGGGAAGGGGGTGCGGAGGGATGAAGACGCCGGAGGGAAAGAAGATCGCGTTTGTGTTCGTCTCGCATCCGACGAAGGACGTCTCGCTGCGCTGGCAGGCGACGGTCGCCTTCCCGCCCGGAGCGACGGCGGAGACGCCGCTTTCGATCACCGTCATCGACAGCGAGGGGCGGAGGATCGACTCGGCCGTCCTCGTCTTCGCGGGAAAGGAGATGCCCGTCGTCGACGGCGCGGCCCAGATGACGTTCGGCGAGTTCGTCGCCGGCAAGCATTCCGTTCCCATCTGGCTGCACCGCAGGGGGATGCGTCCCGTTCCCGGCGTGCCGACGTTCGGATAAGGAGGGGGGAGATGGACGACAGGGCCTGGTGGCAGCTTGTGAAGGACGGGAAGGACGAGGGGTGGAAGCTCGTCTGGGAGCGGGTCGTCGAGCCGGAGTCGAGGTCCATGCGCTCGGCGGACATGATGGAGCGCTACTCGCTGACGGCCGGCGACCTGATGGGGATGCTCTTCGACGAGATGATCGGGAAGCGCAAGATCGACCTCTACCGCGGGGAGGGCAGCTTCGAGGGCTGGCTCAGGCGGTATGTGAGGGGATACGTGCTCAACGCGAACCCGAACAAGCACGGCGAGGTCTCGATCGAGCGCGCGCATCCCGACGCGGACGGCGAGGGCGAGGCGATGAGCCTTCCGACCCACGACAAGGAGACGCTGCGCATCGAGGCATGGCGGATGACGCTCTATTTCTTCCGCCAGCTCTGGAACGAGGATCCCGAGCGGTGCTACATCCACCTCCTCAAGACGCGGTTCTTCCTTACGAGTGAGGAGATCAGGGACTTCCTCGACGTTTCGTCCGCCGGGAACGTCGACCAGATATTCTCGCGTTCCGTCAAGTTCATGCGCGAAAGCTGGAGGAAATGGGACGGGGTGAAAAAGTAGAAGATTTCCTGTCAGTTTTCCCCCGTCTCCGTGCCTAACTCTGCGAAACCGCAAAAGTGCGGAGAAAGGAAAGGTTGAACATGGACAAGAAAATCATGTTGTCGTTCGGCGCGATGTTGGCGGCGGGAGCGCTTCTGGCGGGTCCGCACGGCGGTTTCGGCGGTCCGCGCGGCGGTTTCGGCGGTCCGCGCGGCGGATTCGGGCGTGGCCCGGCGTTCCGTCCGGCCCCGTTCCACCGCCCGCCGCCTCCGGTCGTTCACCATCGTCCGGGCGGCCATTGGGGCTGCGGCGGGCGCGGCTTCTGGCCGGGGTTCGTCGGCGGCGTCGTCGGGAGCGTCATCACCGACGCGATTCTTGCGCCGACGGTCGTCGCGAGCACGGTCGTGGCCGCTCCGGCGGTCGTGGCCGCTCCGGCCTACGCGACCCAGCAGGTCTGGGTGCCGGGCTGCTACGTCGACCAGGTCCAGCCGAACGGCACGGTCGTGCGCGTCTGGCAGCCGGGCCACTACGAGACGCGCCAGGTCCTCGTCCCGTAGCCGGCCATCCAGGGACGGGGCTTCCGCCGAATTGCCGCCGATTCCGGCGGCAATTCCTCTATGTGCATGTCTATCCGACGGTTGACGGGCTCTGCCGCTTTTGGTATCATGAAAGCCAATTGGGCAAGAGGAGGGAGGCGGTGGAATGAAGGGAGTTTTCCTTGCCGTGGCGGCGGTTGCCGCGTCTGCGGCGCTGGCGGATCTCGACCGTGTGCCGCTCGACGGCGTCTGGGACTTCGCCTTCGAGCGGGGTGCGCGGCTTTCGGCGGCGTCCGTGGGGTTTGAGGCGACGGACAGGATCGTCGTGCCGGGATGCTTCGACCTGATGCCGAAGTGGTACGCGCAGCGCGGGCTTGCGCACTACCGTCGCGCGTTTGACCTTGCCGAGCCCGCCCTGGAAGGCTTCCTGAAGGTGCGGGGCATGGGGCTGCAGGCGAAGTTCTTCCTGGACGGACGCGAGGTCGCGGTGTCGAGGCTGCCGTACTCCACGCTCGAGATCCCGCTCGGGCCGCTTGCGGCGGGGGGGCACGTCCTCGTCGTTGCGCTGGACAACGTCCTTGACGGCGACATGGGGCTCGTCTACAAGCCCAACTACGACTTCTACCTTGCGGGCGGGTTCTACCACGGCGTCGAGCTGCGCCTCCGGCGCAAGCCCGTCGAGCTCGAGCGAGTCGTCGTGCGCACGCGCGACTGGGCGGCGGGCGAGGTCGAGCTGGAGCTTCGCGCGAAGGGCGCGTTGCCCGCGAGGGTGGAGGCTGACGTCTCGTTCGACGGCGGCGCGGCCTCGAAGGTTCCCTTCGCTGACGGTCGCGCGCGGCTCAAGGTCCCCGGCTGCCGCCCCTGGTCGCCCGGGAGCCCGAACCTCCACCGCGTCTCCGTCTCGGCCGCGCCCTACGGCGCCGTCTCGGCGCGCTTCGGCGTCCGCTCGTTCGCCGCGCGGGGAAAGGCGTTCTGGCTGAACGGCGAGAAGGTGTGGCTGAAGGGCGTGAACAGGCACGAGTCGAATGCGGAGGACGGCTATGCGACGTCTCGGACGCAGATGTACCGCGACATCCAGCTGATGAAGTCCATCGGCTGCAACTACGTGCGCGGCTCGCACTATCCGCAGTGCGAGGAGTTCCTCGACCTCTGCGACGAGATGGGGCTCATGGTCTGGGAGGAGTCGCTTGGCTGGGGGAACTGGAAGGACCTCGAGAACGAGGCGTTCATCGCCTCGCAGGTCGAGCAGACGCGGATGATGGTGCGCGAGTCGATCAACCATCCGTCCGTCGTCATCAGCGCGTTCCTCAACGAGTTCGGGTCCGAGCGCGAGGAGGGGCGCCGTCTCGCCGAGCTCCTCATCGAGACGATCCGCGCCGAGGACTCGGGGCATCTCGTCTCCTTCGCGAGCGCGCACGGCTGGGAGGACGTCTGCAACGCCAACACCGACTTCATCGCGTTCAACCTCTATCCGGCCTGGCACGGGCAGATCGGACGCGGCTCGACGCCCGAATCCCTTTCGGAGGTCATCAAGGAGCAGTTCGACGCGAACGTCGGCTTCCTCAGGCGGACGTACGGCGACGAGAAGCCGATCGTCATCAGCGAGACCGGCTGCTATTCGCTCTACGGGAACCGCGACCCGATGGGCGCGCAGTGGAGCGAGGACTTCCAGAGCGAGTACCTCGCGAACTTCCTCGACCTTTCCCTCGCCTCGCCGGAGATGGCGGGATTCACGGTCTGGCAGTTCTGCGACTCGCGCACGTACTTCCGCGGCGGAAGCGACATCCGCACGAAGCCGCTCGGCTTCAACATGGCGGGGCTGTTCGACCGCGACCGGCGCGCGAAGCTCGCGGCGGAGACGGTGAAGCGGCGCTACCTGTCGTCCGGCCGGTAGCGTCCGGCCCCCGTCCGGACGCCTTCGCCTCTGCCGCCGCGAGACGCGGCGAAGCGGCTGTCCGCGCGGCGCAGAAGGGGGAAGCGGGGCTTTTGCGGGTCGCCGGACAGGCGCGAAGTCGCGGGATTTGGTATAATGTCGGCGACAGATGCATGCAAGCAATGACGTTGCCATGAAGGATGCGCAAGTCTCCATCGCCGCCGCCGCCATCATCGCGGCCACAAACGCCTTCGCGGCCACTCCCCCCGCAGAGCCCTGCGCGCTCGTCATCTCCTCCCGCGAAGGGCTTGAGGCCATCGCGGACGACCTCGCCGGCTCCTACGCGCTCGGCGCGGACATCGACCTCGGCGGAGCGGACTGGACGCCCATCGGCGATGGCAACGTCCCGTTCACGGGCTCGCTCCACGGCAACGGACACGCCATCCGCAACCTCGTCTGCACGAACAATCCGTCGGGAAACGATTATCGCGGTCTTTTCGGTTGCGTCAGCAACGCGACGGTCAGATGCGTCTCCGTTTCGGGGGTGGTCGCGGGCAGGCAATGCATTGGCGGCCTCGTTGGACGCGCCGGGCATGGAACGGTCGTCAGCAATTGCTCGGCGGCGGTCGAGGTCACGGCGACAGGCTCCTACGCCGGAGGGCTGGTCGGCTCGTGTGACGGCGGCAGCGCGACAAACCGGATCATCGACTGCCGCGCGGATGGCTTTGTCGGCGGAAACGGCTACGTCGGCGGTTTCATCGGCTATGTCTACGCCCCGGCCGCGATCACCAACTGCGTGGCGCGCGGCGACGTGCGCTCCAGCGGCAGCGACTACGGCGGCTTTGTCGGGCGGTTCGCCCACGATTCGGCGACGATTGCCGGCAGCTGGAGCTCGGGCGCAGTCTGGGGCACGGGCGGAAACATAGGCTCGTTTATCGGAAACTGGCAGAGTGGCGCGATCACAAACTGCGCAGCGTCCGCCTACGCCAACGGACTCCGCATGTTTTGCGGAAACGAAACGGCCATCGATGGGAACATGCTTTCCCTGGCGGAAGTCCATGTGCGCTCCGCCGGTTTGCCAAGCGCGCCGAGGCGGGCTGAATCCAGCGCGATGGTTCCGATTTCAACGACCGAGGAACTGCTTGCCGTAACGAACAATCTCGCGGGCAGTTACGTGCTGGCGGCGGACATCGACTTCGAAGGCGCGGCCATCGAGCCCATCGGCGGTTCCAGTGCCGCCTTTACCGGCGAGTTCTACGGCCAGGGCCACCGAATCCTCGGTTTCGGCGTGGCGTCGGATGATCGGTATGCGGGACTCTTCGGCAAGATTGCCGGAGGCCGCGTGAGCGGCGTGGCGGTGGAAGGAACTGTCGTCGGTTCCTGCGACAATGAATCAGCTACGGACGTCGGTGTCGGCGGCTTTGCGGGCAAGATCGACTCCAAGTCGCTTGTCGAGGGCTGCTCGTTCGACGGGGAGGTCTCGAACGAGAACACCTGCAACGCCGGCGGCTTCGTCGGCTACACAACCGACTCGCCCGTCATCCTCCGCTGCCGTGCCTGGGGCATGGTGGACAATTCCTCAGACAAATCAGGCACGGGAGGTTTCGTCGGCAACCACAGCGGCGGTTCCATTACGGACTGCTGCGCCCTCATGGAATGCACCGCCACGGACAACGGGGATGCGAGCGCCGGCGGCTTTGCTGGACTCGTGGCGGCGGCCCGAATCGCTACCTGCTGGTGCTCCGGCTGCGTCGACTCAAGGGGTGGATACGTCGGCGCGTTTGTCGGCAGGGCCAATGCCGGACTCGTCACCAACTCCTACTACGACGCCAGCGCGAACGGCGCCATGGAGGCCGCCGGCAAGAACTCCGGTGGTTCAACCGCCTGCACCGGAATCACGCCGATCGCCATTGGCGAGAAATACCATGCCGCGAGCTACCCGTCCTTCGACTTCACCAACACGTGGAGCATTGCTGAGGGGGTGGATGAGCCGCGCCTTTTGCAGCCGACGGTTTTCACCGACTTCCTGGACGACTGCCGTCTTCCCTTGAACACCGAGCCGGGCGCCGACGTGAACGGCATACAGGCCGTCGCAAGGTACGTCTTCGGGATCCACCCCGATGCCTCTCTCGCCGATTTCCCCGAGCCGCTGATAGACATCAAGTTCAATGCCAACGGCAAGCCATGCGTAAAACTCCCGGCGCAGGCAAACACCGAAGGCGCGACTGTGACGGTGCTCGCCACCGAAGACCTCTCTGACTGGACCCACGCCGCCGAGTATCGCGTCGATCCGTTTACTGGACTCTGTCTCCCTAACCTTGATATCGTCCCCGACCAGATGTTCTTCAAGTACAAGATCGTTCTCGAAGACAATTAGCTTTCCCCCGCTATTCCCTGACCCCTATCCCCGCTGACAGCCGCAGGACGACACGCGAATCTGCCGCGCTGTAGGTTTGTTGCATTCGGACACTGACGAGCAAATCGGGGACACTGACGAGCAAATCGGAAATATGGTAAAATACGCCATAGGCTAAGCAAGGAATCTGACGGAGCGAGAGAAGGTGTGTAACCTTTTGCGGTGTGGCGTGTATACACGGCAAAGACAGGAGGAAAACCAATGAGCGGACATGCAAATTTCAGTGCGATTGAAGGCGTGAGGCCAACGCTTCCCGCGATTCAGCAACCGGGCGAGGACATCGGCGTGGCGCTCAACAAGTCCGTCGGCGTAGAGAAAGCCCCTGGCGCGGCAGGCGTCGGAGATGAAGGCGAGAACGCTCCGCTTCAGGACGTTGACAATGGCGCGGAGAAGGCGGGCGTGCTTCTCCGACAGCTCGACGTGCTCCTTGCGCGCGCGGCGGAGAGCGCGACGAAGGGGATCGACGCGGTCTCGCTGAAGACCACCCTCAACCAGGTGAACCTCTCCAAGGGCGACCGCAAGACGTTGAACACCGCCGCCGACAAGGCAGACGCCGCGTTCAAGGCGATAAACAAGTTCACTGGATTCGAGCTTGCGGCGTCGGTCTCGGCGAAGGACGGCAAGTTCGGCTGGGACATGACCAATCCGGCGGGCGAGGCCATAAAGAAGGCGCTCGACGCGCAGATGGAGCTTTCGGACAAACTGCGCCAGATCGTCAACCAGCTGCCGCAAGGCGAACTCGCGGATTCGCTTGAAGAGGCGCTCATGCAGTGCGATCGCAGGAGCTGCGAAATCCAGACGCTCGTATGCCAGTTCGCCGATATCATCGAGAACGATCCGATTCCGACGGACAAGGCGGTCACCGATCGCCTCAGCCAGACGCTTGAGAGGCTTCTGCCGCGGCAGGCGCTCCAGATGCACGGCAACGACGCCGCGATAGCCGCGATGAAGAAGACGGTCGAACCGCTCGCGAAGAGGCTTGACGACCTTTCAAAGACGCAGGGACAGGGGGCGCGGCTTTCCAACGAGGAGGTCGCCGCGATCGGACGCGAGATCGACACGATGTCCAACGCCCTCAAGGACGCCGCCAAGCGCGGCGTCGCGGGCGATAGCGGAATCGGCGTGGACCGCACGCTCTTCACGGCCGCGAAGGATATCCTTGACGCGGTGGGCGGCAGGCTCGTTAACGCCCGTCGCGAAATTGCGATGGAGTCGATGGTCAACTTCGTGGAGAAGACGTTCGCGCCGATTCCTATCAAGATTCTCGATCCAAAATTCCTGCCGATCCTCAAGGTCCTCTCTCCCGTCGTGGGGCAATTTGTCTCTCGGCGCGAAAACCTGCGCAAAGCGGCGGTGAAGTACGCGAAGGATCCTAGCGACGAGAACTACGGCAAACTGAAGGACGCAGCGGACGAATACGCGAAATCGAAAGGCGCGAAGAATCTGTTGATGGATGGCATCGCCATGCTGGCCCAAAGCCTGGCCCGCGCCATTGTCGTCCGCGGCGGCGACAGGGAGAAGAGCGTCGCTGACGCGCTGACGACGGCCATCAAGAACTCAAAGACGCTCAACGCCGACGAGAAGGCCGCAGCCAAGGCGATTGCCAAGGATTTCGCCAAACTGTACATTCCGTTCGCGCTGGACGTGCATGTCGATATGGAGGAGAACGAACATACTCTCTTGGCTCTCAGGTTCGCAGGCGTGTCGAACGGAGCTCCGTCGCAGGCCGTGCACCTCAAGCTGATGCACGAGACGGCCGAGCGAATGTCCAACGACGATTTCCTGACGAGCGATACCGTCCGCGCCGCCTTCGAGGGCAAGCTCAGGTTCACGACGCTCGTCGAGGCGCGTCTTCATGGCTTGAGGGACGAAGACGTAGACCCCAAGCTGGACGACGTCAACCACGTCTCGTCGGTCAAGCGCGGCAGCGGTGCGCTCAATACGGTCTACGAAGTCGGCTACAAGGACGGCACGTCGTTCATCTTCAAGCCGGAGGCGCCGGGACGACAGGCGATGGAGAACCTGGCCATCGCGAAGGGAATCGAGGCGACGCAGATGGTCGCCCAGCTCAACATCGCGTCCCAGAAGACGGCCGACGCGCTCGGACTCGGCGATGTGATGGTCAAGACCACGGTCGGCTCGCACAAGGGCGAGTTCGGCATCTTCATGGAGAAGGCGAAGGGCGTGGAGGCGGAGGACTTC
>Ga0310690_10000543_pt1 | contig 78951 bp, 61 predicted proteins | sample AusTroGonzalo_MG_2_FD_207661 | JGI IMG/M metagenome (GOLD analysis project Ga0310690, IMG submission 207661) | Bovine rumen microbial communities from tropical cattle in Woodstock, Queensland, Australia - Gonzalo_04 (v2) (version 2) | ecosystem: Host-associated > Mammals > Digestive system >...
GCCTGTGCCCGTTCTTCGATTCCTGCAATCTCTTCGGCAGCACTGATCCCGTAAATCTCATCGTAGTGCATCGGATCTCTCAGATCGACCATGTCCCATATCTCGTAATAGGAAGCTTCTTCAAGGCGGCCGATCTCTTCTTCAATCGGTTTGTATGCCTCCATACTGATGACCTTATCCGCAACCGTATTGACTTTTGTTATCGTCTCAACAAGTTTGACCTTTCTCTGATCGCCGAGTCTCTGCCAGATGCATGATTTCTCACCTATGTACGGATAAAGATCGTACTTCTTGAAATTGAGCAGTTCCTCCGGTTTGATCTCATTCTTTCCGTTCATGACCAAAATCTTTCCGTCAACCCATTCGAGACGTACTGATTCCCTGTTTTCGTTGAGACCGAATGTTACTTTCTTTACGACAGCGTCTTTTCTTTTCATAGTTTTTCTCCATTTGTTCTCTGTTATTAAATCCTGATTTTCCGAAACATCACTGATCTTGTTGCTGAAACTGTTCATTTTTTTCTCCTCTTTTTCTGTTGTCATAGCTTTTGTTGTCATGTTAAACCTCCAAAATTAAAAATTAACTAATCACGCCTTACTAAAACGTCGGATTTTCTGTTTTTCCGGATTTTTTGATGAAAAAATGAAAAAATTTGAGAAACAGAAATTTGCAAGTCGGGCAAACGGAGAAAAAATGTATTATAACTACACTTTTTCCGACGAAAAAATGTGTTAAGACAACAGAAATTCGCCTGAAAGTTTGATTTCGGACAAAAAAAATGTAGAATATCCATGTTTTCGATTGCGGTCTGAAAAATATCGGGAGGAGTGCCATGCAGAGACTTTTGACGGAAAAATTAGTCGAATGGAAAAACAGCAGATACAGGAAACCGTTGATTTTATGGGGCGTAAGGCAGGTCGGAAAAACATGGCTGCTTAAAGATTTCGGTGAAAAACATTTTGAAAACTGCGTCTATATTTCATTCTATAACAATAGAAGAATGGCTGAGATATTCGATGAAGACTACGATCCCAAACGCATTTTGAAAAGGATTTCGATAGAACTTCACGAAAAAATCGAGCCGGAAAAGACACTCGTCATCTTTGACGAAGTCCAGTCCGCGATGAAAGTTGTGGAATCGTTAAAATATTTTTGCGAGGATGCACGTGAATACGCTGTTGCAGCGGCAGGATCGCTTCTCGGTGTAGCTCTGCACGAAGGGATTTCTTTTCCCGTCGGGAAAGTTGATGAACTGCGGCTCCGTCCGATGAACTTCAAGGAATTTCTCATGGCCATGGATGAACCCGAACTAGCGGGCTTCATAGACGACTGGAAAAATCCAGACGTTTCTTCTTTTCAGCACAAATATGCGGATTTATTGAGGCTTTACTTTTATTTAGGCGGAATGCCGGAAGTTGTAAGTCACTACATCGAAAACCATGATCTCGCAGAAGCCAGAGAAATCCAGCTTTCGATATTAAGCCAGTACGAAGGCGATTTCAGCAAGCATGTTCAGCCGTCGCAACTGCCCCGCATCAACATGACATGGAATGCGATCCCGTTGCAGCTCGCCAAAGAAAACAAAAAATTCTTCTTCGGGCAGGTGAAGGAAGGCGGCAGAATGAAAGATTTTGAAATAGCACTCCAGTGGCTGCTTGATGCAGGTCTCATACACAAAGTTCACAAAGTCACGAAACCGGGAATGCCTCTCAAAGCATACATCGACTTTGCCGCGTTCAAACTTTATCTCGTCGATATCGGTCTTTTGGGCGCTTTGAGCGAACTCGACAGCGGAAGCATTATGAACGGGAACACCATTTTCACCGAATTCAAAGGTGCACTCACCGAACAGTATGTTCTTCAGGAGCTTGTCGCCAACAAAAAATATACCCCTTTTTACTACTCCGGCGAAAAATCGACTTATGAAACCGATTTCGTCATCCAGCGCGGCTGCGACATAATCCCGATCGAAGTCAAAGCTGAAAATAATCTGAAATCGAAAAGCCTGAAATTTTACTGTGAAAAGTTTAACCCACCAGTTGCAATCAGAACATCAATGGCGAAAGCCGAAGATCAGGGCTGGATGGTGAATATCCCGCTGTGGGCGATCGGATCGATCTGAATCGACACTCTTTTGAGATAGGATTTTCAGTTTTTCATGATTTTTGATGAAAGAAAAATTGAGGAACAGTAAAAATTTCCGCTTGATTGTCGGAGCGCGGGCAGCTTGCCCGCATCACGAGGGCGTGTGTCTGTTCTGACCTCACCCCTTTTGTTCCCCTCTCCATCGTGGAGATGGGAATGTAGAGACGTGACCTGACACGTCTCCAATCGGAGCCTAGGTTCAATTCTCCCTCTAAGCTAGAGGGAGTGTCACGGAGTGACGAGGGCGTGTGTCTGTTCTGACCTCACCCCTTTTGTTCCCCTCTCCATCGTGGAGATGGAATGTAGAGACGTGACCTGACACGTCTCCAACCGGAGCCTAGGTTCCGCCTTCATGTAACCTATGTCTTTCCAAATAGCAAGAAATATTACGTTTTTTGAGCAAAAATTCCGTACCCCCATATTTTTTTCAAAAAACAGGGGAAAAAAGCAGCGGATTTTCACGATCTCATAAGCGGAAATTTCTGTTTCTCAATTGTCAAAGACCGTCAGCGAAATATTACATAAATCACAGAAAAACGGAATAAATATTTTGAAAAACTGGTGGAGCTGCGGGAATCGAACCAGCCTTCAAGCTGTGGAATGACAAAACTTCCGCATGCTTAGCTGTCCGTTTTGATAAGTGCTGCGGCACCTAGGCATGCGATAACGAGGTTCAGCCAAGCTGTCGAAACCTGGCGCCCCCCGACGATTAATTACCACTATTGTCATTTAAGAAAACGTTAATTGTTGAATTACCGTTCATCTTTTCCTCCAAAAATCAGTTGATAAAAAACATTCACACTTACTTAAAGCGTCGGATTTTCAGTTTTTCCGGATTTTTTTATGAAAAACAGAAAAAACTGGTGGAGACGGCGGGAATCGAACCCGCGTCCTGAACGCCGGACCTAAGCCCAATCCATCGCCGGTCGGAACCGGTTCAGGTTTAACGCCCAGTCTAAACCATGTCATCCCCATAATTAATCGTCAGCTGCCCTTTTTATCCTCCAAGCAACACGTCATTTTTTGGCATCTTTCAGCATACTTATGATTACGTCTAAAGGCGTACCCGGAATGAAGAGCGCACCGGCAGGAAGGGCTGACATGCAGTACTTCCCTATCATTTTCTGCATATTATATTTTTCAGAGTCATACCCCGGCTTCCACCATTCGCAGCTTACAGCATAGCAACCGTATTTGGTGTAGTTTCCCACTATCTCCAACTTGGGATTACTTTTTCTTTGCTGCGTCGCATATTCAAGGAAATCATTCAGATCACAGTACCACGGAAACTTCTTGGTGCACATCAGAGCCTCACACTCTTCCGAAACGACCACCTTTCTCACAACATCCGGATCATTCAGCATCGTCTTCATCAATTTCGGTTTGATTACAAAATAAGTGATTGCCGCAAGGATACCCGCAGCTGCCGCACTGATCAATGCATTCAACAAAATGTCGTTCATTTTTCTCTCCTTAAAAAGTTAACAAACCAACAAACACGCCTGTTTAAAGCGGCGGATTTTCAGTTTTTCCGGATCTTCAGGTACCTTTTTGACAAATTTTTCAGGAATGTTGGACCGAGGATGTTTTTTATTGGACAAATCACGCTGTTTTTCTATGCTTTTGCGGCTTAACGGATGTTTGCAGGAGAACCCAATGACTGAAAATGAAAAGAAAAACAATGAAATTATAGAAAACGAAAAGAACAATAGCTCCGGCAGTGTTGCGGAAGCAGTTGGAGGTTTCATAGGCGGAACAGCAGGAGCTTTCTTGGGTGGTCCAATAGGTGGTGTCGCAGGAGCTGCACTAGGCAGTTTTATAGGAAAGATATTCGGCTCAGATAATAGAACAATAGAGGATGAAGCTAAAGCCTTCGACAATATAGCACAAGCGATAAAGCCGATGTATTCAGGTGATTTTGACAAGGCTTTGGATTCGATCAGAAATTACCGCAATAAAAATGTTCATAATAATAACGAGGACGGAATTTATATAAATCCGAAATATTTTGAAAACGCGAAAAGATTTGTTGAATACTTTAAATATTCACAAAAACCCTTGCCGCCTGAAAACTCTGAGTACGACAATGCTCTTAAATATTGGGAGATATTGAACAATAATGATTCTGCCAAACAGTGTTTTCTTGCTTCGATAGAGAAAGAAAGTGAAACTCGAATAGATGCGATTAAAGATTACATAGATTTTCTTTTTGCAACAGAAGATGAGAAGACTGCTGCCATTACACTTGAAGAGTACAAAAAAAATTATAGTCAGAGCAAACCTCTTTTGGAAAAAGCGGTTTCTTTATATTCTCAAACAGGAGATTCTGAAAAACTATATGAAAATCTTCTTGCTCTAAGCGAACTCAAACCAAATGACGGAACTATTCTCTTAAGATTAGCCGATTGTGAATATAGGCTTGGTATGTTTGAAAAATCCATAGAAACAGCCCGAAAAGCTCTTGCAGCAGGTTGCTGGATATTCGGCTATGCAAATCAAGTGGTAGAATCGTATATAGCTCTAAAGCAATATGACAAAGCAAGAGAATTTGTTGACAAAGTAGAAGCAAGATTTGGAAACGAACTAAAAAAAATAGAAAAGACCGAAAGTTATGAAATTCATTCATTGGATATCCCCTTCTATTTCAGAGACAGAATCGATTCGGCTGAGAAAAATAAGGAAAATAGCGGTTTGTTTGCTTTGGATAATGACAACTTTATCCAAAAACGTTTGGTTAAGCGATATGTCAAAGAATACAAGCCTATCAATGAATACGAGTTAAAAATCATACGACAAAAAATAGATGATATCTATAAACATATTTCAGGATATTGGGACACACACAATGATCCGTATTATTATCAGCTTTCTTCGGAATATTTGTCGGCTGCATATATAGTTAAACACCTTTACGGAAAGACAATGGCATATTATTCCTATCTTTCTGAAGGTTTATTTTATTATGGTGTTTCAGCAAGAGATACCGTGGGATATGATGTGGGAAAAAATTATATTCTAAGTGCTCTTAAAAGCGGATTTATGATTGAACACAATTCTATGCTGGAAACTTCAATAAACAATGTTTATTTGGGCGGTTATACCGGTTCCACAGATATACTTAAAGAATTTGATCTAAAAAGTACAGTCTTAATGGCGATTGTTTCGGCTCATTACAATGATTATCTGGAACATATATCTGACGATGAATGCCGATTATTTGAGTATAGCCCCGTTCTTAGAAGCAATTTAAGCGGAGAAGATGAAAAACATGTGCTGGATGAAGTTGACAAACGCTTTGTTGAAGCAAATAAAAAATATAACACTTGGCTTTCAGCTGTTGAAAAAGATGTCGATTTTAAGGCAGATTTAAAAGATGCCGCAAACGCCGTGAAAGATTCTGTTCTTACCTTTAAATCTGACAAGGAATTAATCCTCAAATATCTTGATAGCATTTCCAAAATGAAAGAGTTTTACAAATACGACGATTTTGACAACCGCATATTGATCTTATCTCAGGTTTCAAGTAAATTGGATGCGCTTGAATCTAATATAAGAGAAAATGATTTAGATACAATATTTTTTGAAAATTACCTTGAAAAAGTAATCTCTGCAACAAGAAACAATTTAAATACACTCATTGACCGCACCAAAAAAGATTTTGCAACAAAAATAACAATAGATGTTCCAATCACCAAAGTTACACCTAATAAATCAGGCAATATCAGTTTATCGGTCAGCATATCCAATAAAGAGAACCGGGCACCAGCCAAAAATATGCAGCTGTTTGTCGAAAACACAGACAAAGAGACGATTTTTCACAAAAATCTTTCGAGTAAAAATTTGAAAGGCGGAACTGCTATATCGGAACAGATAACGATCTCTTCAGAAAGTAGAGACGCTTTCAGCATAAAAATAAGAGTGTCTTATAAAGGTGGAGCTGTCGAAAAATCGGTTCAGATAACAGTTGATTCAGCTAAATTCGAGAAGATTCGCAATGATTACAATACAGGAAATCCGGTAGTGAAAGACGACATGTTCTTCGGTCGGGACAAACTGATTGAAAGACTGGCAACTTCGCTGAAAGACGACACAACCCGATGTGTTATTATTTACGGTCAGAAACGTTCCGGGAAATCCTCTATATTTCGGCATTTAAGAAAAAAGCTGGAAGACAAGTTTGTTATTTTATTCTTTCCAACAATAGTGGATGTTAAAAGTGAGATTGATTTCTATGAAAAGTTTAGGAATGAATTTACAAACTATCTAAGATGTAACAAATTTGATACTGAAACCAGAAAAAAATGGAAAGATTATACAATTTTAAATTATTCGAATTTTGAGCAATTCATTTATGATGTGTATGATGAAATATGTGAACCGCAAAATAAGGAACTTTTGCTTATGATTGATGAGTTTACCGGTTTATATGAGAATATGAAAAAAACGGACTGTACTTTGGGAAAAGAAAATTTCATGGATATATGGAAAGCGATGTCTGAACAGAATCTTTTCAAATCGGCGCTGATCGGTCAGGACAATATGCCAGAATTTATAAGGGCTTACCCCAACCAGTTTCAGGTTACAGAGCCGATACGGGTTTCCTATCTTGAAAAAGAATATGCGATCAAACTGATAACTGAACCGATACTTTTGAATGGAGAAAGCAGATATTATGAAAATTCTGCTGAAAAAATTTATGACTGGTTCAAGGGCCAACCTTACTATACCCAAACATATTGCAAAAAACTGGTTGATTATTTGAATTCCAACGAAAAAAAATATGTAGCGATGGCATCTGCTGAAGAAGTAAAAAAAATGATGCTTGAGGATGTCGGAATAGATTTTTTTGATAATTTGGTCAATGAAAAGGATGAAAACTCTTGGAGTGTTCTTAAAAAGATAGCAAAATCCAATGTCGAAGATGTTTCAATAGACAAATCGTCTTTGAACGATTCTGAAAAAGAGGCCTTGAAAAAATTGACCGATCGAGAGGTTCTCGCCGAAAAGCAGGATAGCTATAAAATAAAAATACCGTTTTTCAGAGAATGGATCAGAGAATATAAATAATGGAGAAAAACATGGAAAATATGAAAAACAGGTTCGCAAGCGTCGGAGTGATAATGACAGGTGATTCGTATGTTCCCAGAAAGCTGTTGGAAAAGAAGTTGCTTGATAGGACTGTAAATTATTATGATAATTATGCTCCCGTGAACGTAGTCGGTTTACAGAGAATGGGAAAATCATCTTTGGTTTACAACACTTTTGTAGCAAAAGCCGATGAATTTTATAAAAAAAATATAGTTGTAGTCTACATATCTGCCAACGAATTTAATTCTGCAAATCTATTTTTCAACTCTATGGTTACACGTGTTTATAGAGTTATTAAGAAACATGGGAATATAAACGATGAAATAAAAGAAACTTATGACGGATATATAGAACAAAACAATTCTGACAATTTAAGATTTTTCTTTCAAACTATAAAAGATTCAGGAAAACGCGTCGTGCTGATTATTGATGAATTCGATGCTGTCACAAACTTTTTCTCTAGCACTTCATTTGGTGTTTTAAGGCAGTTGGCTTATCAACCCGAAACTCATGTCGCTTTTGTTTATGTTTCAAGGAGACTGTTTGCTGAGTTGGAAACCAAATGTGGAGGAGATTCACCAGCCTGTAATATTCTTGATTACGTACATGTGAAAGGATTTTCCGATGAGGAGTTGGATGAATATTTCAAATGCTGCGAAAAATCTGGTGTCATACTTGATGATAAAGAACGAGAAACTCTCAAATCCATTACAGGTGGCCAGCCTTTCTGGTCTGATCTTATTCTTAAGGCCTATAAAGAAGCAAAAGAGAACAATGAAAATACAGATCTGGAAACTTTGTTCAATGAAAAGATTGACGAGATCCATGGAGAATTCCAGCATACGCTTGATTTATTGGAAGAACAGGGGCTTTTGAACAAGCTTTACCAGATAGTATTTGGACCGATGGAACCCGACTGCACAAAAAGCGACATCCAGACATTGTATAATTACGGAATTATCATTGATAAAGACAACTCCAAAGTTATTTCCGAAAAATTTTATGACTATCTGAAATCGAAAGAGCGTGAAGTCGATTTCTATCCTCTTTGGAACTATATCGAGACAAAACTGAGAGAAATACTTAGATCCAAACTTGAAAAGAAATATGAAAAAGAGTGGGAAGCTAAAATACTTGATCTCTATCGTCTTTCAAAACCGGAAGATATTATGAAAATATTGAACTCATATTTTTTCGAGGATCAAAAACCTGAACCGTATAGAGATGAATGCAATAACAAAGAGTACACTAAAAAAGATTATTTCCTTTCGGATAATCTGGATAAGGCTTCGAAACAAAAAAAGAAAATGCTGAGAGAGAAAAAAATCAAGAAAGGTGTCGTTATCACTCTTCTTGAAGCCTTGTTGACGAGAGGATTGTTTCTTCTTTGCGATGCGGAATATAACAAACTTGATTTTGAAGAAATATTCGGTGACAAAGATAAATTTGTTGAAAAAGCGATACATCTGAGTGACGCAAGAAATCCTTACCAGCACAACAACAATGAATTGCTGACAGATGAATACAAAAAGAAGACCATGGAATACTGTGAAGCTCTTTACAGCAGCATAAAAGCATTTTTAGAAAACCCAAAATAGTGAGGTGCCATCATGACAGAAAAAAACGAAAACGAACTTCTGCTGATAAAAGCGGCAGTTTATGCAGGTTTTACAATTTTAGTTTTGCAAGATGAATCTAAAAGATTAAAGAAATTCGGAAGTTTCAATGGATATTTGAACCTATGCGGACAATTCGGAATTTATTTCAACCATATTAATAAATTGCAGAATGTGCAGCAAAATATTGATGATTTTAAGACACTTGTTTCCATATTAGAGAGTTGCATAGCAAAAAAAGAAATAAATTCTGAGAGATATCAAGACTTTTTTGCGAATGCAAATAACTTTTTTCAGGAATTAAAGCCTTACGCCGAAGCTTATTATGAAGTTAAAACAAAAAATTTAAAATTGAACAAATTAGGTTTTTACTGCACAACCGGTAATCAAGCAGTTCCCAAACCTGCAGTTGTTAAAACACCTCAAGAAAATGCAAACACAAAACCACAAAAACATATCGAAGAAAAAACAAATCCGATCGTTCCTGAGAAACATTCGGAAAACAGAGACTTATCGTCAAAAGTCAAGACGGAAGTTCCCAAGAACTCAAGTGGAAATTCGGTAAAAAAAATGAAACCGATTGACTTGGAGAAGAAACTTGAACCTGTTAAAAAGATAGCAAATATAAAATTCAACGATTTTACTGATTTTTCCGCTGATTCCGCAGAATTGAACATATACATTGATGAGGCATGGCCTTGGCCTGGTAAAGATTATAACACTTTTGTTCCTCAGAATCCTGATGATAAAAAGACAGGCGTTATTGCCGGAATAGTTTGGCTCGGAAGCGAAACAGATCCCGAAATCCTGCCTAAAATAGGGACTCATTTGCGGGAAGAAATAAAACCATATAGTGATACAGGCAAACCTATTCCGGAACAAATTGAAAAAATTTTAATGCCACCTATCCAAAACCTGCTGAACTGTAAAAAAGCTATGCCTTTTATTTTTCCGTTAAATATTGAATCAGAAATAGATTGGCAAAATGACTACTTCCCTATTTTTGAAGCTGCGATCAAAATCCTTCTCGGCTGGGTTCTTCCTCAAAACGGTAAAAAATGCAATGTCTGCATATATCCTGAACATATAGGCAAATTCGTTGATGGAAGAAGCAAGTCGGAATATTTCAGAGGAGTTCTTAGTCAGGCCATGAAAGATACCGGGCGTTTTTCCCGATTTAATATTAAAAAAGTCGAATGGCAGGACAAAGAATTCGGATATATTCCTTACGGAGATCTGCTCGGCTATATGACATTGCCGATATACAATAGTCTTGTTTTCAAAAAAATGGCTCGATGTGAAGAGCTTGCAGGTTATCTGCCGATCTCGATCGGTCTTTTCGAACTGCTTTCAAGACTTGACATCATAGAGAAAACCAAAAATGTTGATGATATCTACAACCTTATCGACAGCATTTACGGCACAAAAATTTACAATTTTATTATGTCGGATCTGAAAAACCGTCTTGAAAACAATACTGAATTTAAAACAAAGATCCTGGAGTCGATAGAAGCGAAATACCTGGCTAAAGACCGTGACTTGAGAAAGCTCCGCCGGTATTTCAGGGAACTCATGCCCTTTATAGAATCGCTTGAAGAAACCGCAGACACGGTAACGAAACTTATGTTTACATCGATAAGGCTTCAGGATGCCAACCACGAGGGAAATCCGGCAAAAATAGAGAAATATCTCGCGGATTATGATGAAAAGCGAAAAATAGCACTTGATAAACACGAATTTGAAATAGCAGCCGACTGCGAACTTCATCTTGCAGTCCACTACAACGACATGTTCCAGTTTGACAAAGCACTTGAAATATTGGAAAGAAACAAAAAAGAAAAATATTTCGACTATTTAAAACTTCCGACTGCCGCCAAGTTTTACAGCAGTTTGGGACAGAATAAGTCGATAAACAAGGATTTCGGCGAGGCAAAACGCTTGTTCAACAAGGCTCTGGAAGAGTTCAACAAATCGGAAGACCGCTGGAAAGCCCTGGAAATCGAGCAGACTTCGGTTTACCGTCTTTTCAACGCATTGGAAGGCAATGATCCTGAATATCCAAAAATGTTCACCGGATTTTTCGGTACTTCACCTGAAATTGCCGCCAGATTCGCGAAAGAAAATTCTGTAGCCGACCAGTATAAGCACCATCTTCTTGTCCGCTCCCTATTCTCACGCAATGATCTCGGCGAATTCAAAACAGCCTATCTTGCAGAAAAGAAAAACTGGAATTTCCTCCCGCAGCATCCGTGGCAGCTCATAGAATTTTACAGGGCGATGCTGGAAAACGACTCTGAACAATCTTACGTTCACATGAAAAATGCTTTGGCAATCTGTGAAAATGAAGAACACGGCGGAGTAATTTATCTGATCGGAGCAGTGATCGCGGCAGCAGGAGCAACAAAATTCACCGGAGACAAAAAAGAAGAACTTCAGCAAAAAGCTCTCGAATTTGTTGAAAAAGCAGAAAATATGCGCGTAGTCGGGAAAAAAACAGCAATGCTTAGCGAAAAAATAAAGGAAAATATTTATCTTATCGGAACAGTGATCGTAGCTGCAGGAGCAAAAAAATTAACCGGAGCCAAAAAAGAATTCCTTCAGAAAAAAGCATTGGAATTCGCGGAAAAAGCGGAGAATATGCGTGTTGCGGGAAGTGCTGCGGCAATTCTGAGCGAAAAAATAAAGGAAAATTGCGGAATTGAAAATATTTTGGAGATTTTACCGTTTAATTACAGGTAAACTCCCCTGCTTTCATTTAAATCTCGTTAAAGTTCCAGAAAATCAAGAAGTTTTTCTGCAGAATCTAATCCTTGCTTATAAATGTCAGGCATACTGTCGGTTGACGGGAATTCTTTCGTTTCAGGATTTCGCCCTCCGGCATGAGCGACGCTGTTTCTGAAATATTCAAGATCTTTCAATGTTACGTATGTTCCGGTTTTACCGGACGCATAGTTAAATTTGTTTTTTCCTGCTTCCGTCCACCAGTCGTAATCACCTATACTCTTTTCATCACCGAATTTTTCCGCCATAGCGGTTTCAATACAGTTCTGCAAAGTGATTATCGCCTGAGTATTGAGATTTAAATCATATAAATATTTCGAGTATTTGCATAGAGTTCTCGCAGTAGATTTCTCATCTTTCAAATTTTCGACCTTTTTCAAGGTTTCTTTTATTTTTTCGATCCATTCAGGAGCGTTTTTCGGAGTGTTCTCCAAAGCATCGTGAATTTGTACCAGTACTTCCGGGAATCTGAGCGCAAAATTAGTCTGCGCTATATCCGATAAAGCCTTAATTGCCCTGGCCCCGTTCGGCCACTCATCTTTTATCAGTTCCGCCAGGGTAAAGCCGTCCAGTTTCTGCTGAAACAGGTGAAGAGCTGCCGATATTTGCGAATATCTCCAATACTCGCTCAAATTCCTTATAGGAGCCACCCCCTCCTCTTTTTTATATTCACCGTAAACAAGTTCTACTTTTCTTTCAGGTGTATCAATAAAATGATACTGCAGTGCCTGATAGACAAGCATCGGCATTGATCTGAATCCGTGGGTTATATCAAAAAGGATGTCATTGCCTTCATTGATAAGCTGATAGATCGAGCTATAGCAGTCAAACAGTTCGGGAATATGGTTTTCGTCAACTGAATCTGTGTGGACTTTGATTATGAAAGGAATTTTAAACCTCTCTTTCAGGTATTTTTCCAGTTCAGATTTCAATTCTTCGGACAAATTTCCGTCTTTGTGCAGCAGTCTGTCCCAAAACTTCTTTTCGTAGTCATTTTTGCATTCCACAAGAACATCCCATGAAGAAGTGTTGGTACCTATCAGAATAACCTGATTTACTGCGCGGTATGAACACTGCAAGAGTGCTTCCATAAAAAGCCTGGTGGTAAAATTCCGTTTCTCGTCAATAATGTACTTTGTTTTCTGGTACCCTTCCTGTTTATGCATTCCTGTGCCAAGCGAAGTAATCAAAGTGTAAGCCATTTCACCCCCCTTTTTAATCGTTCATAAATTTACATTACCAAAAAACACTGTTTTCATACTCAATTCCGGGATTTTTATCAAAAAAAATAACAGCTTGGGATTAAAAAAGAATCGGGAAAAGCATTTCGATATTGTTCATAACTTCGTTCATCTTAAATCCTCCAAAAAAACGTTAATAAACCACAATTCACGCCTGTTTAAAGCGGTAAAAGTCGGATTTTTCCGGATTTTTACGCGCTTTTCCTCAATTTTTCGTCGGAACAGTATGCCTGAAGAACAAGTTTCCTGTATTCCGCCTCGTCTGCCGGATCGAAAACAAGAAGGAATCCGCTGTTGTGGCAGAACACGGGATTTTCAGGTGCGGAACAGGTGAAATCGACTTTTTTTCGGAGCGAGTTCTGAACAAACTCCTTGAATCGCTTCCGTCGGAATTCCAGCCGTAGATGACTCCGGCTTCTAAAGATGCGGAATAAAGGTTGCTCGCGGAATTGAATCGTGAACAAAGATCCTGCTTTTCTGCGTCATAGTTTCCCTCCTGATTAATCATGGCCATTTAAGAAGTCGTTAATTGTTGAATTACCGTTCTTTTTTTCCTCCAAAAATCAGTTGATAAAAAACGTTCACACATACTTAAAGCGGTGAACTTTCAGTTTTTCCGGATTTTTTTGATGAAAAAAATGAGAAACAATAAAAAATAGAAGAGAGAAACAGCAAAATTTTCCGCTTGATTACTGGTGGAGGCGGCGGGAATCGAACCCGCGTCCAACCTGAGGAACAACGAAACATCTACATGCTTAGCTGTCCGTTTTGATAAGTGCTACGGCTCCCGGCAGCAGGATCCCCGCACTGTTTCGCACTGAGTCTCGCGGTTCCAGCCGTGCGAAAAGCTTTCACCGCCATCCCGCTCATAGACGCCCTGCTCAGCTGTCACGGGAAAACAAGCGGGAGGACGGGCTTCTCTAAGCCAACGAGTTTTTACGCTGCGTTTCTGTTTTGCCGCTTTTTACGAGGCCTGCGGCACCTCGGCATACAATAACGAAGTTCAGCCAAGCTGTCGAAACCTGGCGCCCCCCGACGATTAATTACCACTATTGTCATTTAAGAAAACGTTAATTGTTGAATTACCGTTCATCTTTTCCTCCAAAAATCAGTTAGCAAAAAACATTCACACTTACTTAAAGCGTCGGATTTTCAGTTTTTCCGGATTTTTTGATGAAAAAATGAAAAAAATTGAGAAACAGAAATTTTCCGCTGACCTCACCCCTGCGGCGCGCAATCCCTAAGGACTTTAGGGACCTTAAGGACTCTAAGGACCTTAACGGCGCGCCGCAACCAGAGCCCGGGTTCTGCCTACATTAAACTTGAATGTTGGTAGTGTTACGCTAAGCGGAGCGTTTCAACCAGAGCCCGGGTTCTGCCTACATTAAACCTTGATGATTATACCATCAAAATAGAAGAACAGTTTCAACCAGAGCCCGGGTTCTGCCTACATTAAACGAGGAGAAGTAGAGATCAGCGGGATCAAAGTTGTTTCAACCAGAGCCCGGGTTCTGCCTACATTAAACTAGAACCCCAAAATGTGATCCAAGGGTTAATTTGTTTCAACCAGAGCCCGGGTTCTGCCTACATTAAACAATACGAAAAATCTGAAGGGAAAACAGCTTTTGTTTCAACCAGAGCCCGGGTTCTGCCTACATTAAACTAGTTCCATCAGTAAAGTTTTTATTGGTAGAATGTTTCAACCAGAGCCCGGGTTCTGCCTACATTAAACAAACTGGAGGCAACAACAGTATTATTGGAATGTTTCAACCAGAGCCCGGGTTCTGCCTACATTAAACGCGAAGCCGGAGATCCGGCAGACGCTGTGCCGAGTTGTTTCAACCAGAGCCCGGGTTCTGCCTACATTAAACAAGGATCATCTTCGCAAACCTGAACGCCGGAGGTTTCAACCAGAGCCCGGGTTCTGCCTACATTAAACCAGCGTGTCTGCTGCCATTAGGGCTGCTCTGTTTGTTTCAACCAGAGCCCGGGTTCTGCCTACATTAAACAATGTGGATCTTGCGTATGATGCAGCCACACTTTGGTTTCAACCAGAGCCCGGGTTCTGCCTACATTAAACTCATCGGGAAAAACGTTTCCGGGGCTTCCAGCATGTTTCAACCAGAGCCCGGGTTCTGCCTACATTAAACAAGGATAGGCAGTACGATCGTCTGATCGTAAGAAGTTTCAACCAGAGCCCGGGTTCTGCCTACATTAAACAAGTGCCAAAGACGCCGTGCTTTTCGTGGCATTGTTTCAACCGGAGCCTAGGTTCCGCCTTCATGTAACACGCCTTCAATCTGGCACTGAATGCGGTCGCTGAGTTTCAATCGGAGCCTAGGTTCCGCCTTCATGTAACCACTTCTGGCAGGGAGGGGGCTGCTCGGGACGGTTTCAATCGGAGCCTAGGTTCCGCCTTCATGTAACACCCAACCGTTTATAAAAGATCCTCCTAAGAGGTTTCAACCGGAGCCTAGGTTCCGCCTACATGTAACATGCCTTCGATCATCACCAGCTCCCGGTAGATCCAGTTTCAACCGGAGCCTAGGTTCCGCCTACATTAAACCCTTATCTCTAGAGTTTCTTACCAGGATAATAAGTTTCAACCAGAGCCCGGGTTCTGCTTACCTGTAACGAAACTTTGAAAGGTGTATTTGAGAATGTTGCTAGTTTCAACCAGAGCCCGGGTTCTGCCTACATGTAACAACGCCGTGAGACTACACACGCCCCAGTCAGCTAAGCTGACAGCCCCTCTAACTTAGAGGGGCAATCATCTATAGGCGGAAAATTTACTGTTTCTCAATTGTCAAAGAGCGTGCAGCATTATGCTGCGAAAAACAAAATCAGCCGATGCTGAATTTCTTAATCTGCTTCGGTACGAAATACCCCTGCGAAGTCGTGAGTTCAGGCCCGAGATGGAGCTCGCACGCAAGCAGAAGAAGGTCTCGGAATGACGAAAAATCACCTGAAAGCGTGATTCTGCCGACACATCCGCGTATCCGCTGCCCGTAAACACCATCCTTCTGGTGAGTGCACAGAGTTTTGCGCTCGAATTCAGTTTTGAGAGCTATGTTTTCAAGATCTATCTCACTTGGAATTTCATCTCCGAAAAGGCGTTTCATCCTGTTTACAAGCGACTTTACGAACATCTCCTTCGTGAAAACCGTTCCCGTCTTTTCGCACGGCTTGAAAGGAAGCGGCATCATGAGATCAAGCGTGATCTCACCGTTTTCCGGAATGAACGCATACTCTCTGCGAAGATCGTCAAGCGTCTTCAGATAAGGATCGGAAACAGATTCCAGCCTGTAATAGTGCTGATTGTCCTCAATATCCATACGGCACTGCAACGCATCAGTAAACTTCGAGACCACTTTTTTAGGGATCCCGCAGAAGAAATAGAGCACCGTAAAGATCTCGTTTTCCTCAAGAACATCGCTGAAGCGCCTCCCCTCGACATGGTAGAAAATATTGGGAACATCCAGATTTTTCCAGACCATGCCGGGGAAAGCGTCCATATAAGTCTCTTTCATTATCGCCTGCAGAGTAGCGTGGATGATCACTCCGCTTTTCTGCGCAGAATAAACGGTTTTGAGAACAAAATAGGTTGGTGTCATTACTTATTCCAATTATTTTTTCGAGATTCAATAACTTCCCACTGCCATTTTTCCCATGCCTCACGAGGCTGGATTCTCAGCACCTGCTTTTCTTCTTCAGTAAGTTCGTTGCCCTTCTCGGTAAGTTCGTTGTTTTTCAGCTTGTTGTTCAGTTTGCCCTTCGTTAAATTACGCAGTGATTCAAAAACTTTTTGGAGTTCAGGATCCAAACCTTCGGAAGCAGCCGCGATTTTGGCCTCTTTTTCAGCCTGTTTCATCTTGTCTTCCCTAGTTTCCACCTTGACAGTATGCTTATGCTCATCATCAGCGATATCCGAATAACGGTCAAGTTTTGTTTTTGCATTTTTAGCATTGTTGAAGTCATTATCTCTTGCGTTCATGCCAAGATGCGGATATGATGTCGTCCAATCCTCATTCCAGTATCTTATATCGGCCATTCTCTTGAGTTCGGTTATCTGTTTCGAAGTTTCCCAGTCTTCTGCAATCTCTTTCGTCATATAATCTTTGAACTGCTCAACAGGCTCCTTCAAATCAAGGTCTTCCGAAGTCTCAGTATTCCGCTTTTCGAGAATATCTATGGAAATTCTGCCAAGCCCGAGCGGTTTTCCCATGCCGATGTTATGCTGGCAATACTTGTCTCCGCCCCAGGTCAAAGTCCAAAGCAGCGCTCCGAGCTCGACAGGTCTCAGATTATGAAAGCGTAGAGAACCTTTGAAAACAGTATTTTTGCACACCGGAATGAATTTTGTAGCCACGTCGTAATTCACCTTTCCGTTTGAAACAGGCAGTTCCGGATATTCAATTTCAGGAATGCACTGGGCGGGATAGCGTTTCCATCCTCTGATTCTAGCGTCAGGATCCCAAAATAATTTATATTGGCCGTTTGTTCCTAAATTGGGTTGTTCCAAATAATTGGGATAATAACTTGCCTTCGGACCTCCGAGAACGGTCGTTTTCAATCCGGCAGTCGCGATTTCACTGACACTTTTTTCACTTACGAAATGAGAGAACTGAACCCTTCCTTTGAGAGATTTTTCCTTGTTCGAGTAACCGAATACAAGATCCGACAAGTCAGGTTCCCATTTTTTGTCTTTTTCTATTTTGTACTGTTCTTTGTATTTTTCATAAGCATCAAAAGAAAAATGATCTGTTGAAGTATGAGCTATCGTCTGAACGACAGAGTTCTCATAAGGCAGTCGGAACATCATGGCAAGACCGAAAGACTTCATTTCCCCATTTGAATCTTCAAGATAAAAAACCGGCACTCTTCTATCTTCCTTCAATTCACCGTCGCCCTTTTCTTGTTTACTTTCCTTCTTTTTTACATCTCTTGTCCAATACTCCCATTCCGGAAGCGGATTGCTGTTGCTGTCGGAATTAACAAAAATGAAATCTTCCTTTTGATCCCAGGAAACTTTAATAGGTTAGTGAGGTTTTTCATAGTCATAAAAAATGAACTCCATATGTTTCGGAGAGGCCACGTTTTTCTGTGGATTTTTCTCTTTTGCCAGTTTTTTCTCCTCATCTGTCATTCTATTGCTCGGCTGACCTGAAAAAACCAAAGTTCCTGATTTGTCCAATGGAGTTTCCCAGGAAATCTTTTCGACTTTTTTATAATTTATTGTACCGCATGAATGAGAATGGTTCTCTTCTTTCATCAGATTGAACCATGCAGACAGGTTTTTCTTAAAATTAGAGTACTTGTCTTTAGCCGATTCCTTATGACTATTGGTATTGTGTCTGCCAAAATCTTTTCCCAGAAGATCCTGTTCAATCCTTGCGTGATCACAGGGAATTATCTGCCATTTTTTTCCGCCGTCTTCTTCATAGCAGTCATTGTCCAGACACAACCAGCCGGCTTTTGTTTTAGGATAAATAATCCCGTTCCTTTTTTCTGTTAACTGGCTTGTATATTTTGAATTGTGCAGATCCCTGATGGAGTACCTGTCATCGTTGACTCTCTGAATCTTTCCGAACGAAGCGATCTCGAGAACGTTTCTGATCATCCCTTTGAACGAAGTGCCCGGAATGATGTATTTGTCTTCGCCGTTCACTTCCGCGGTAAAGAACTTCTGGCAGTCCGAATTGTCGTCCTTCTTCTCGGCATCGCTCCACTTTCCGCCGTTCCTGATGTAGGCATCGCTCTGAAGCGTTACTTCAAGATCGATCTTTCCGCTGATTTCGTCTTTAAACGGAATGTCGTGACTTACATCTTTCGCCCAATCCGGAAAAACGACTGTGTTTGAAAGAGGTACAAAATTGTAAGGTGATTTTATTGACATATTTCCCTCCTACTTTCCGAAACCTGCAAAAACAATCTTTTTTATCGAGCCGTCTTCTTCGTTGATGATATCCGAAAAGAGAATTTTCTTTCCTTCCGTCTTTGCAACGAAGTATTCTTTCGGTTCTTCGAGTTTTTCCTTCGTCAGATCAACTGTTGTAACAATGTAATTGCCTCCGGCGAAACGGATCTCGACGCTTTTTTCATTCTCTTTATACCAGCAGCTTTCAACTATGAAGTTACATCCTGAGCACGGGAATTCCGGCATACCGCCGTTTTTGCTGATTTCAGGATCTTTCGCGTTGCCAAGCCAGTGGTAGCCGGACTCCATCCCTTCGTTTTTAAGTTCGTTCCAGCGTTCCTTGAGCTGTTCGCGATCCATCGTCTCTTTAATTATTCCTTTTTCAGTCATTTTTCACCTCCGTTCTCTCAATTTTCCGAAAACATCCGTGTCCGCGCATCGTGCTGCCGCCGAGAGGAAGCATTCCGGTTTCAATATCTTTGAGCGTTTGTTCAAAAGCTTTTTTAATATCTTCGTCTGTTTCGAATGCCGATCTGTCGACATAAATTTCCATCGGCTTGAACTCGAATCCGTTTCCGCACACTTTTTCATCAAAAAGCGCACCGTTTTTTGCACCGCCGGTGAATCTGTCTATCGAAACATGGTTGAAGATCTTCTCTTTGTCCTTCTCTTTGTCCTTCTCTTCGATCAGCATATCGCTGAAGAAAACTCTGCCGGCAGCTGCGCTGTTTCCTCCCTGAGTATCGCAGCCGAAAAGAGCTTGTACGGCTTTATTGTTCGTCCCTATCGGCTTTTCTTCATCTTTAGAGTCTTTATATTTTTCCGCAAAATTGTCGGTAAGTCTGTTGTAATGATAAGCGACTCTGTGGGAGATCGCACCTTTTATCGAAGAGGCCGGAATAAGGATCCTTGCTTCGCTTATTTTCGGCTCGCCGTTATAGTCCCAACTGATAAAGACCTCTTTTTTCGGGGTCATGTCGACCTCATCGTCGCCGTATCCGCTGCCGAAAGTAAAGAAGTTCTCGGGAACCACATTCAGAATATAAGCGGCATATCCGCAACTTCCTTCAGCAGCTTCCATTTTCTTCCATGTCATACCGTCATTTTTGTTGAACGAGGAACTGCGTGACAGATAAGCTTTTCTGTCTTCCTCCATGCCGAAATCGAATATTCTGTCGGAGTATTCCGCTACTTTGAGCTTTCCGAGACCGCTTCTTACTTTGCCGCCTATTCTGAACATCGGCGAGGCAAAAAGAGAAAGCAGATTTTCCCAATCCTTTGAAAGGTCTTCCTCATCCTCCGTCAGTTCGATCTCGCACATAAATCTTATACCTTTCGGAAGAACGCAGTTGTCGAATTTTCCTTTGTCCGCGGCACTTCCTTTATCTCCTATCCTGCAGTGGTCGCGCAGGGGAAGAGCGTAGGACGACATGGCCTGAAGATACTTATTATTTTGAATATCTTCCGGCATTATAAGACCTTCAATGACTTTGTCTCTGCCGTAAAGCATGTGTGCGTTGCTGACAACGAGTCTCGAACCTTCACAGCCTTTTCTATCCTGAAAACCGAATATTTTTTCGACACTGTTTTTCTCATCGCTGCTGAAAGAACTTCTGAGAACACCAGCCAGACTTGTTCCGTTTATCTGCGGAAGTCCGTTTGCATCACAGTTTATCGGTGCATCAAGGGTAAGGTCTGAATTGCCGCTGCCGATATGGAGCGGAGTTTCTGCCTCAAGTACCAGTCTTGCCGAATATTTTTTCATTATTTGCCTCCGTTATCTTTTGATTTTTTAGCAGCCGCAGCGCACAAAAGCTCGAAATAGCGCAGTTTTTGAATGTCCGTCCATGAAGATTCAGCCCTTTCGAATGCTGTTTTCAGGCTCCTGATCCTGTTTTTCCATATCTTGTTCAGACGGTCTTTGAGAAGGTATCCTTTCAGCTCCTTCTTTCCCCACTTGTCTGTGCTGATCACAGTTTCACTGAAAAGTTCACCTTCGAAATCGACCCAGCTCGTGTTTTTGACGATCGCCGTTCTCGCTTTAGCTCTGAGGACTCCCCACTGGCTTGCAGTCACTTTGCCGCCGATGACGCCGTTCACGTTTTCATTTACTTTTTCAGCGATTTCCTGTTCTACTTTTTTCTCTTTTGCCTTAGCGTCGAGCCATTTCAGCAGCGCAGCGTCGCAAGCTGCGCCTTCTCTGCCGCCGTCGGTGTTCTTTTTTTCGTTGGCCAGTTTGTCGGGCTCTTTTTCGAGGAACTTCGGATTTACGATTATCTGCCCCAAGCCGATTGAGTTGTATTCGCCGACAACATTTCTGCCGTTGTGCCCTGTTGAGGATTCAACTACAATGACGCTCCCCTTGTCGACACAGGCGATATCGCCGTCATAAGCGTTTCTCATCGCGTTTCTCGGAGTAAAGACATACTTTCTGACGAAACTTTTGTTCCAGAGTACTGTGCCTTCTTTAAAACCGAGCTGTTCAGCCGTCGGCTGGAATGTCGCCTGACCGTTTTCGTCAAAGAAGCAGAGCCTTGAATCGGCATAGACCTTGTATTCGTTCTTCGCATCGAATTCCGGAGTTTCCGGCAGATCACTTATTCTTTCAATTTTCACATTTCCGTACTGGCTTGTCCTCGACTTTCCTATCCTGTGGTTTTTGGAAACGAACAGACCGTTGAGTTCGTCGGCGACCGCTTTCTTTTCATCGTCGAATTCCATGACGAAAACCCACTCGCTCCCTTTGACAAGAGCATCGTAGCCGAAAAGAGCTCCGTCTTCGGCGCGCCTTGAACACCTGTCATAAGAAGATTTCATCGTGTACTGATGTTCCGGCTCGACTTTCGTCCAAGTTGTTCCGTCGGCAACAAAAAAACCTTTGCGGACCTGCTTCATCTGGATCTTGTTTTCACCTTCAACCAGAGGCTTTCCCTCAAAACTGTATTTTTCCACAGCCCCCTTTACCTTCGGTTTGTGCAGGCAGAGCGGGATTTTGAAACTTCTTTTTCCGTCAATCATCGGATGAGCGTCAAGGAAACGGATCTTGCCTGAAAAAATATCGTCGAAAACATCATAATCTTCAGGCTTGTCCTTTTTGCTGAACAGATAGTTCGCCGCAATGCCCATAAAAGCGGATCCGCTCAGATAATCAAGCGATTCCGACACCTCTGTCGAGCTGAGCGAACTCATGACGACATCGGCAAGAAGTGTAACTTTGTAACAGTATCTCATTACTTCACCTCCGAAAATTCACACCTTCCAAGACCGCGGTTTCTGTTGAGTCCCAGCCTTTTCACGAAACTCATACAGTCAATAAGCGTTTCCCGGTATTTTTCCTCGCACTCGATTTCACCGAACAGGGTGAGCGGAATAACGACTTCTATTTTTCTTAGCGACTTTTCCTTTGCGATCCCGTCAGGACCGATTGCCGTCGAAGCGATTTCGCGGAAAAGCGATTTTTTATTCGCTTCATTTTTATTAAGCGCGGCCTTTATATCGTTTTTGAGTTCTGCATTAGAGAAAAACGCCATGCCCTGCCTGTTTTCATCCTCAGATTTATCACCGGCTTTCTTTTTTTCGGAACCGAATATTTCTTTTACGGATTCCTCTTCCATGTTCAAGGTTTTTGCCGCATCTCTCAAAAGACCTTTGATCGTTTTGCCGGGAATATAAGGAAAGCCGTCTTTATCCCTGATTGCCGAGATATCTATATCGGCGTTTCCCGTAAGACCGTTGGAGCAGTTCCAGTCGGTGAAGAATTCCACTTGATATTTAATCGTTTTCATTGTTTTTCTCCTTTTCTGCAATTGAAATAAGCGTCAGAATATCGAGAACGGGTGAAACACCGTCTTTTTTAAGTGCAATGCCGTCTTTTGTCTGCTGAACAAGAGCGTTCAAAGCATCTCGAAATTCTCTGTATTCTCTAGGATGTTTTTCTTTTGCGACCTGCTCGAAACGTTCTTTCAACAGTTCCGCAGAAGACTTGTTGACAAGTTCTTCGCTCATCCAGTTGCGGAGGAAGCTCTTGAAAGAATTGTTGTCCCGGAGAACTTTTACGACTCCGGTAAGGTCATCTGTCATCGGGAAATGTCTGCTGCCTGAATCAGAAACGGCGTAAGGACCGAAGATAAATTCCTCATTTTTCTTTTTCACTTTTTCAAAATCTTCGGCGAAACTTCCGAGTTCCTTCATAAATGCGAAGCAGGAAGGAATCGGCTCACTGTCACCGCGTTTTACCGCTTTAGCCCTCTCTTTTGCAAGTTCGCAGAGTTGTTCCGCCAGATCGTAAGCGAAGTGCATCGGATAATTTTCCTTAACAAACGCGATTCCTGCACACACGGTAAGTTTGCCGCCGTTTTTGTTGAGACACTCTTCTTTTGCAGTCTTTTCTTCAAAGATCTGAATGAATCTTTTGGTAAATTCAACCGCATCATCCGCCTTGCAGACGAAAGTGAAATCGTCACCGCCCAGAATTATCGGACGGAACGGGTAGACTTTCCTGCCGCTAGTTTTATCCAGTTTCCAGTTTCCGTCTCTCTTGACGACCTCTTCGAAAGCGTCCTTTGCCGAATTTACGGTGCAGTTGTCAAGAGCTTTGGAAAATTCCCTGAGCGGAGTGTTTTTCATTTTCTGAATAAGATTGCCGAGTCCGTTTCCGTCAGCATGAACAACGGCAATAAAACTGTTGGAATTTGATATCTGTCCTATTTCTACCGGAAGAGCGAACCATTTTCTGTATTCTTTGTCTATTTTTTGGGAATCATTACCGAAAAAGACTTTGTTGGTAAGTGTTTTGTGGGCATTCTCTTCCATGGAATAATCAGCCATCGACCTTTTTTTCAGATTGGCTTCATCCAGCCATTCACCATCGCCGTCCCTGTTTTTTCCACTTACAGGAAGTCCTGTGCGGTTAGCTCTTTTTACGATCATAAGATTCGGATAGTAGAGAGTCGAAGGACGATTCTTTTCACTTGCCAGTTTTTCCTCCAGTTTATTTCTCACCTCATCGTCTATCGTGTCTTTAAGATCGCCATTCTGATTCTCGCAGGCTTGGGAATATTCGATTCCCGGAGCAGCTTTGCGGACGATAACGGGAAATTCTTTCATCATTTTGTCACAGTCTTCCTTATTCTCGAAGACTATTCTCAATTTGCTTGCCGCAGCCTGAATGATTTTAAAATTTCCGTCGAATTTCAGATTGAATCCGAACTTTTCCCTAAGACTGTTCTCAGGCCCTTCGTAATCGAATTCGCTTCCTGCAAAGAGTTCTTCGCTGCATATTTCATTCAGCAGCTCGCTCGCGCCGACAATCTCTTTCAACTTGTCGGTTCCGTAAATGTAACTTTGAATCCCTTCAAAGTTTCCGCCGTAAACATAAGTCGTCATTCATCCCTCCTCTACATATCGTCAAAATTCTCAAGTTCTTTAAAGGCTCTTTTGATTTTTGCAAAGGCTTCCCTGATTCCGGTATCAAGATCGTCCGGATTTTTCGGAGATTTATCAAAACCGCAGTGATCGATATCGTTTCTGAAGTCGTTAAAACTTTCAACAATCGGTTTCAGCACCTTTGCGCAGTTCATCTGCATAATATTTTCGACTTTATTCTCATATCGTTTTTCATTATCTTTGTAGGAATACTTGGGAACACACGCAAGTCTTTTTCCCAGAACTAATCTCAATTGTACATCTTTATAGTTACTGCCACTCTTTCTCAACAGATATGCCACTACACCTTCCTTGATCATCGAAATCGCAGCTGCAGGCATTGCATGATCAATATACCATTGAACCGCAGGTATAAAATTCAGTTCGTTCTGACATTTGAATCTGCAGATTTTCTCCTCAACTTTATCTAAAATAGGAACAAGAACAGGAGTGACTGTATCAGCATCTGTTGATTTATACTTCCTGATCTTTTTTATGCAGTCAGTGAAAAGCTGTCCGTGAAAAATCTGGACTCCGCGCGAATAATTTATATTTCTCACCATCGCTTTGATCGAATCTGAAAGACCGCTCGCAGAATCTGTGAGTTCTTTTTTTTCACCGATTTTGTTGCAAAGTTCGTCAGCGACCCCATATTTGGTGAACGAATTTGCCGCACTTGTCCAGTCCATCAAGTCAAACGCCGGAGTAATATTGAAAATGGGAGCTTTTCCTGTTTGCTTTCCACCTGCTTCAAAGGCTCCGTAATAAATACCTTCCAAAGTCGTATTTTTCAGATAGTGCGAATAGTTGATAATAGTCATTGCAAACAAAGGAAAAGATCTGAAACCATTGGTTATATCGAAAATTATTGAAGCATTTTCATCAAATTCGTCATAAACCTTTTTGAATATTTCCCAAAGCCTTTCCTCACTGTCTCCGTCAGGAATATCAATAGCTTTAATATCGGCTTTCATTTGCAGAGATTCAATCTCTTTTTTGAGTCCGTAGCTTCCTTCGGAAGGCTCCCAATGCGTGGATTTGGCATCTTCAGTTACAAAAATACGGATTTTGTCATCTTCGCTAAAATCTTTGCAAAAAATTTTAAGCAAAGCAACCTGGATATACTTGGTTTTTTCCGCTTCTTTACCGCAATACTCATAAATGCATGGGTCGTAGTTTAATTTTCCCAAAAAAGCTGCAAAAATCCGGTTTGCCAATACTCACCCCTCCTTTTTTATCAATTGATCGTAAAAATTCTGTCCGTTTTCATACTTCTCCTTGCCGCACAGAAATTCCATACTGATTCTTTCGTTCGCTTTTCCCCATATTTTTCCGCTGTACGGCGGAAACTCGTTATAAATCAGCCTTGTAAAAAAATATTTTTCAGCATCCTCCGGCTCATCAATATCCCTGTAAACAAGTTCGATGTTCCGGTAGGCTCTGGCTATCGTCTGAACGGCGTAACTCATGATCCTGTTGCCGCTAGTGACATTGAAAATGACGCTCCTGTTCTGTCTGACACCGTCAAAATGCTCTTTTAATGTTTTTTCAGCTTCCGCCATTGATTTTGAACTGAGAAGATTCTTTTCGATTTTTTCAATCACAGGTTTGTTGAATTCCTTCATGTACCGTTTAACGGCATACTCGATATATTCAGCAGGCTTTTGGGAATCTTTAACGCTTTCCGAATACCATAAAAACACTTTTTTCGGATTTGAAAATATGATCGAAGCGACCTGCGCCTTGATGTTGCCGCCGACAAGAACGTGAAGTTCGTCGGTTTCAGGCGGGAAGGAGGCTTCAGGAATATTTTTCGTTCCCTGATTCGTTATGTGATTCCATGCCGCCTCGACCGTATCTGCAAATTTGATCGCTTTGCCGATCCTGTCCGCTTCGGGGAGTTCGTCATGGTTGGCTTCAGGCAGAATGAATTTGCGTTTTGTCGGAAGTTGCAGCTTGTTTTCGAGTCCGACTTTTCCGACTTTTTCTTTTTTATCGACCTTGCCTGTAACAATCCAATTTTTTGCAGCCTCATAGAGATGCTCTCTCTTTTCAGAATCAAGAAGCCGACCTGCAAGAGATTTAGCCAGTTGGTATGAATCATCATCACCGGTTCCGCTCCATTCGCATTTCCAGACACAGCCAATCGAATCGAAGAAAAACGTTCCGCCGTTACTGCTTCTGACGCATATCCCCCACTCCGGATCCGCTCCTGTTTCTATCGGAAAAAACATTGTGGAAAAATCATATTTGTCGAGTTCGGCGAAAGTCGCTTCATTGCACTCTTTGAATGGGATCAGGTCTTGAAAACGGCTCTTTATCTTCCGGATTTCTTCATTTTCCTCATTTTTATCCAGCATAAGCAGTGAAAGCGAAGCCAAATCCGCGAACAGAGCGGCGAAATCTTCGTCTTCAGGAAATTTATCGAAAGGTATTCCGCTGAAGTTTTCGGCTTTGTAGGGAAAATTGTCAAAAAACCATCTGAGAAGACGTTTTTTCGACATAATTTCAATGCGATGTGGATCGAAAATATTCACTACCATGGGATATAAACCTCCAGAACGACCTGAGAAGCAGCAGTTACAGGCAGAAGCACAGCCTCGGAAATGAGATGTTCAAGATTCGCCACATCGTTGCGGATCTCGCCGAAACCTATGCTGTTTCCGTTCCTTAAATCTCTGAGAACAAAAACCATTCCGTCTGGAACAGCTACATTTCTGTCTATGCTCCATGTCGGAAGATCGTGTTCCTTCTCAAGTTTTTCACAGTTGACGGCATCAATTTTGATATTTCCGTCGAGCGTTGCCGAGAAATGTTCGGCAGAGACTTCGCGACCTTTTCTGATCACGACCCTGCTTACCTCGTCTTCGCCTGCTGCCGCCTTGCGGAAAGGAATCGATTCATATCTTTTCAACTCATCGAAAGAGACGCAGTGTTCACTCTGCCACTCGGCTCTTGCAGCAGCGGCGTCAGCCATTGCCGGAACATAATCGGCTTTTGCCATAAGCCTTCTCTCCTCTCTGCCGTAACGTGTCATTTTGTTTTCGGAGAAGAAGTAATCATTCACAACTGCGGCAATTTCATCAATATTGTCAACAGAAGCGACTTTGCGCGTGCAGTCTATTTGCGTGAAACTTACCGGATAGCAGAGCCATTTGTGCAGAATCCAGCCGTTTTCCAGCGTCATATCCTGCCCTTCGACAGCATCACCGGCATAAGCAGGCGTCACGACCGCACATCTGAAAACCCTCCCCCACGGCATTTTGCTGCCGTTGTCCAGAAGGATCACTGCCTGAGGAAGGAATGTATAAATATTGTAGTTTCTGCCGTTATCAAAAACTTTAAGTTTGCTTTTGGTATAAAATATGTCGCCTTTGCGCGGAATATATGTTTTGTTGCTGGATTCACTCAAAACCAGTTTCGTTGCCGGAGCCGGTATTGATTCCAGCATTTTGTGAAATTCCCCTTCAGAAATCATCTCTTCACTCGTAAAAGCACCGTGTTTTGCGAATTTTACTCTGTCCAAAGCCCTTCTGCAGTTCAAATCGTTCATGATCTGGGCTGCAAGATCGGGTTCGACAAAATCACGGTTTTCGATAAAATCCTTTAAAACTGACTCGTCAGGAACACTCGGAGCCTCAAACGGGTCTTCCCAAAGATATATTTCCGATGCATAAGCCGCCGCAAGAGCTTCAATTTTATCATTGTTTGTCATCTTATTCTCCATAAAAAACATGCCTCACTGGTATAAAGTGTTCCTAAAACTCTTTTTCCGGATTTTTTTCAAAAATTTTTTTGGGCTTTCTTTCCTCGAACTCTAATGCCAGTCTTCTTAAAAAGAAATGTGCCAAATCAGCATTTTTTTCTGTGCCGCCCATTTCTTGAAAGAGAGTGGAAACCCTACCAAATATGGTTTTCTGTCTGTCTGATTCAGTCGTAGTATTCTTTTTCAGCCTGTTTCCAGTTTGATCCGAAACGTATTCTATATATTCCTTAAGACCGTATAATCCGCCTTCAGCCGTTCTCTCTTCATTCCACCACCAGACAAAGAAAATCGCCAGATTTACGGCGAGATTTCCTTCCTCTTCCAATCGTTTGTTGGCAAGAATTTCTTCAACCCACAAATTGTCGTTGCCGTATTGCCTGTAATTTTTATAACGGTCGTCTCTTTTGTAAATACGTTTTATTGTTCCGGCACGTCCGTCTTTCTTTTCAACGAAATCCAGAATAGCCTCAAACATTTTCCGACTGTTTTCTTCAAGTTTCTGTCCGATTTCCGTTTCTTTGAGACGTTCTTTTTCGATAATGGCTTTAACCACATTGCTGTCTTCAATAATGTTTCCGTCTTCCGTTTCGGAATAAAGTGGTGTTCTTTCCTCTTCCCGCTCGTCGTTTTTCTCCTTTAAATGAATAAATTCCCTCTGAAGAGAAACCCCTATATAGTTTTTTAGCTGAACCTCCCTGTCCGGAGCAGCTTCAAGTTTAGTCAGAATATTGTCGAACCTGCCGTTAAGCAGTGCCTTCAAAAAGAACTCGCATGTTCCTGAAAAATATTCTTTCCACTGTTGTTTGTTATACCCCGAAAAATCCGAAAAAGTTGTCATTATTTTTTCTACACTTAGTTTGCGGATTATAAAGTCATTCAGCTGTTTCTCTTCCGTGCGGCTTAGTTTCACGCCGTTTCTGAGTTTGACAACAATATCCCAGATCATTATTTCCTCCCTGTTCTTTATTCGCTTTTATTGATTTTGTTTTTATTCAATATTTTTATAAGCTCCATTTTGTCCTGACCGCTTATCGTTCCTATCTGATGGTCATTAACTATAAAACTCCTGTCCACTTTTCTGGAGTAGAGGAAGTGGTATGTTCCAATAATATCCGTTCCGGAACTGTTATGTGCTATTGTTTTAGGAATAAAAACACCGTTGTCGTCCAGACACCTTGATGTTCCGGGTATCATAAGAACAGGATCCGGATTACAACTTTTCACGACAACCATTCCAGCCCTGTACGGTTTCATCTCATTTTGTCCGAACGGAGTATTCATCCAGGGGCTTCTCTCTGTCCAGAAAATCTCGCCTAAAAAATAGGTTCTTTCTTTGTTGCCAACAGCAGTTTTCCCCTTGATCGAATTATCCTTTCCCCGTCTACTCATCTCCGCACCTCCGCACGAACTATATGTTGATCTTAAAACAGGCAATAATACTAAGCTGTTGAAAAAAATGTATTTTTTTCTACTCCAGACATCACTATTGTCTCATTTATTTTCAGAATTTTATCAAAAAAACTCTTTTCACCTCTCAAAAATCGGAAAAAACGGATTTTCACCGCTTTAAGTATGTGTGAACGGTTTTTATCAACTGCTTTTTGGAGGAAAAAATGAACGGTAATTCAATAATTAATGACTTCTTAAATGGCGATGTTTAATCAGGAGGGAAACTATGACGCAGAAAAGCAGGATCTTTGTTCACGGCCTAAAAGCCCACGCAGACGAAATGTGGGCGTGCGGACTTCTTATCGCATCGAATCCAGACGTCATTTTTACTGAAATTATAAGAGATGCGAAAAGAGTCTGCGAAGCTGAGGACACCGACTTCGTGCTTGACTGCGGAATGAAATGCGACGGAGAACATTATTTTGACCATCATCAGTTCGAAAGCACCGATGATGTCGACTGCGCACTTACGCTCGTTGCAAAAAGATTTGCTCCGTGGACGCTTGCCGATACGAAATTCGGTCCGATCATAGAGCGCATCAGGGTGCAGGACAATTTCGGGATCCCGGCTGCTGAAAAGAAGTTCGGAAAATCCTCTTCCTGGCTGGCTACTGAATTCGTCATGATCTCTCTTTTTGAAAACGAGCCTCTGAAAATCGCCGGTATCCTCGCCGAAGGGTTCAGAAACAGACTTGCGGAAATCAACGAGATCGAAAGAGCGGGAAAATGGCTGGAATCGAACTCTCATACCGAGATCTCGGGAAACGGGATCAAAATCATGGTTGTCGAACGTTCTCCGTTCAAGGAAGGTTTTTCGATTGTCGGTTTCAATGCTGCAAGCAGTGTTTATTCGGCATCAGCCGGCGCAGGAATCGTCTACGGCTGGAACACCGACGGAAGCGATTCGAGAACACTTTTCAGAACAAGTGCCGGAAAAGGCACGGACTTCACGAATTCCGCTCCGGAAAGACCTGTTTTCTGCCATAGCGGAGGCTTCCTTCTGATCTTCGAACCGACATATGATGAAGAGTACAGAGATCTGGTGATGCAGGCCTGCGGTTTCGGCAAAAAAAAGAAAAATACGCACGAAATTTTCGGAAAAACCGTAAAAGCGACGCTTTGATAAATTAGTTCATTGACTTTTAAATAGGGGGCGTCAGGTTTTGACAGCCTGACTGAACTTCATTGCAGCATGCCGAGGCGCCGCTGGCCTCGTAAAAAGCGGCAACCCAGAAACGCAGCGTAAAAACTCGTTGGCCGACTGAAGGCCCGTCCTCCCGTCTGTCTTCCCGTGACGGCGGTGCAGGGCGTCTGTGAACGGGATGGCGGTCAAGCTTTTCGCACGGAGGAAACCGCGAGACTCAGTGCGGAACAGTGCGGGGATCCTGCTGCCGGGAGCCGAAGCACTTATCAAAACGGACAGCTAAGCATGTAGAAGTTTCGTTGTTTCCCAGGTTGGACGCGGGTTCGACTCCCGCCGCCTCCACCAAATTTCAAGATATTTATTTTTTTTGATTTAAATAAGATAACATACTTCGTTCCACAGCATTCGAGAAGCCGTAAAATTTTGTCAACAAAATCATAGCATTAGCTGCCAAGACGCGACCTTGTGCCTCTCCGATCGGAGCCAGAGGGCGCACTTCTGTACCGGATTTTTACGATTTATGTGATACTTTTTTAAGCGGATATTTTACTGCTTCTCATTTTTTCAGTTGCCAAAAAGCAGTTTGTTTTAAGAAGGTATTGCGACAGCAGTTCAATAAGCTACGCAGGATTCCCCGTTCCAGTTGAAACCTTCTTTGCATTTGAAGGTGCATTCGCTGCCGATCTCGGTCAAACACTGGTATTTTTCGCCGTCGAAAGAGAAAATCCCGGAGCATTTGTAGCATTTACCGGTCTCTTCGCCGTATTCGAACCCCTCTGCGCATGGATCAGGGATCCCGCACACCCAGTCTCCGACTGTTGCCACGCTTCCGTTCTCCTTGAACGAAGTGGCATACTTCATGGGATTTGCCGGAGAGTATGTCGCCTGAATGGTATCCGCCTTGAATTTGTATAATTCAGTACTGCAGCAGCACGGGACTTCATCGCCTTCCGTGCTGGATTCTTTATAGCAGGTCGAAGTCGGATCATGCTTATAGACCATCATTCCCTGCCATGATATGAAATTAAAGTAGTAAGCCCACTGACCGCAGTTGTCATACTCGCACACACCGCCGATATTGCTTGTTCCTTCAGGGCACTGATCCGCCAAAGGATCGACGGCATCGGGGGAAGTCATTTCGAAGGTCGAAGGAGCGGCATCCTCTCCGTACCTGCCGGTCTCGGATGGAACGTATGCGCCGTCCTGCCATGTTTGGACTATTTCCGAAGCGGTGTTCCACTCCGCATTTTCGGGAAGTCCGGTACACGGAACAGTCCTGTCTTCGTGATTTACGCTGCCGCCGCTATCGGAATCAGGAGCCGTATCTCCACCGTCAGGAGCCGTGTCGCCGCCGTCAGGAGCCGTGTCGCCGCCGTCGGGTGCAGTGTCGCCGCCGTCAGGTGCAGTGTCTCCGCCGTCGGGTGCAGTGTCGCCGCCGTCAGGTGCAGTGTCTCCGGAGTCAGAGACCGTATCGCCTTCATCCGGAATTACGTCCTGATCCTCATCCTCTACCCGGGATTCATCATCTGTTTCAGGTGTTATTTTCAGCATTCCGCCGCCGCACCCGGCAGTAAAAAGCAGAAGAACAGTAAGAATAAAAACTGACTTTTTCATTTTGCCCCCCCTTTGATCAATGAATAACTTGGTATTTTATTTCTTCTCCCTTTTTCTGCAACACCGACGCAAGCAGGTTCCTTCTCATCCGCAATCCCCGCAAGCGCACGCTATCATTACTTTTGCGTTTTTTTGCTCTTTTCAGCTAAAGTACTACATTAAGAAAGCGGCTTTCCGAATTAAAACGCCGCGACAGGTGATTTTTATGAAAAAACTCATTCTGCTTCTCTCAGTTTGTCTGTTTTGCGGCATAACGGCTGCCGAAGAGGCGAAGGTCACAGAATACGATATCGAAGATCCCGTGATAATACTTTATGAAGAAAAGGAACCTGAACCTGAGCCTGAACCTGTATTCAATACTGAAGGAATGGTCTGCTGCTGCGATGTTTCGAATAAAGACAACACAGCTCCTAAACGCTTTTATATCCAGCCCGCTGTCGGCATAGGAACAGGGGCTTCCATCTATCGTTTCAATCTCTCTTTAGATGCCGGTTTTCTTGTAGCCCACACCTACAAGATCAATTATTATGTCGGCTTGGATATCGATGCGAGAACTTCATTCCTGTTCGAGTTGGAGCCGAGAGAACTGGCTCTGCAGGTGAACGGAGTCTTTGATTTTATACAGAGAGGCGTTCCGGAACTGATGTCGGCAAGTGTCTGGATATCGCTTGGAATAGACCTGTTTTGGATCAGAGACAGGGTGGAAGAGGATTATACGGACCATCGTTTTAAATACAGGCAGGCGTGGGGATTCGGGGTCGATCTGGTCTTTAAAAACTATGTGATAATTAAACTCGGGCTTGAAGGAATCATCGGTATATATCCCGATCTGACGATAGCTGTGGGCTACAGGTTCTGATCATGCGGGGAGTTATGATGAAAAAAACGATTCTTTTTTTCGTGATGATCTTCCTTTTATCATCGCTGGCGGGAGAAGAAATACAGTCTGCCAGCAAAGAAGGCTCCGGAATTTCCGAAAACGCGAATGCCTGTCTCTGCAATAGATATAAAAAATACAACGAAACGAAAAAAATCCATTTCTCGCTGGTTCCGGGGATTGACATCCCGACTGTGGTCTTTATCGGCCTGGACGCTGATTTCCTTCTGAAACATACGAAGAAAGGCAACAATATCTACATGGGATTGAGTTTCTATCCGGGATACGGACTGGACGATTCCTTTCACCTTCCCTTTATGTTGAATATGGTGTTTGATTTCAAGCAGCAGAACTGCACTGTCGATTATCTCTCTCTGCGTATTGCCGGCGGGATAGATATGATGTTCGAAGAGAGGGAGCCGGAAAATTACAAGGACAAAAAGTCTTATCTGGGAAAAGTTGCCGGAGAGATCGAGATGAGTCTTGATCTGATATTCGTCAACAATATGGTTTTCCGTATAGGTTTGAATACGGTAACCTACGAAGTGATGTTCTCCAGTTTTCTGCCGGTACCGGTTGTCGGACTGGGTTACCGCTTTTAGGTGATTTATGAAAAAACTCATTCTGCTTCTCTCAGTTTGTCTGTTTTGCGGCATAACGGCTGCCGAAGAGGCGAAGGTCACAGAATACGATATCGAAGATCCCGTGATAATACTTTATGAAGAAAAGGAACCTGAACCTGAGCCGGGACCGGAAAAAGAGCCGGAAGTTCAGCAGGAAAAAGAGCCGGAAGTCGAAAAACAGGAAGAGGAAGTTGCGCCGGGAAATAAGGAAAAACCTGAATTTTTTTATTTCCAGCCGCTTCTTGAAGGAATAGTCGGGATTTTTAGTGAGATCGGGCTAGGGTTTGATATTGGATTTCATGTGGCAAGTACGGATGTGGCGCATATTTATGCTGGATTCAGTGCCAGAGCCGCAACTTATGTCGGGGATGCAAACATGGATCTCCTGCTTTTGCCGAAATTGGATTTCAATTTTAAACTGAAAAACAAATATCTTGACTGGATCGCTTTCTGGTTTGGTATAGGGGCCGAATTCTACTTCATGCAAAGTATGGTCTGTTCTGTTGACCAGAACGGGTACTGTATACCTTTCTTTGGTGACGACGAATCCTATATTAACAATTTTGATGTTTCAGGTCTTCCGGCATGGGGAATCGGGGTAGATCTGATATTTAAAAATTATATGGTTTTGAAACTCGGAGTCAGTACGTTTGCGCTAATGTATCCGGAACTTATGCTTGGGCTGGGCTACCGTTTTTAACAGGGGGTCATCATGAAAAAAGTAATATCGTTTTTCGTGTTGTTTTTGCTTTTCTTTATTCTGACGGCGCAGGATGCCGAAAAAAAAAACGCGCAGTCGGGATCGGAAAAACCGGTATGCGAATGTGATCCTGCTCCGAAGGAAGAGAAACCTGCAAAAATTTTCTACCAGCCTTCTATAGGTCTCGGCATAGGTGCTTCAATATTCAGTTTCAGACTCGACAACGACCTGGAATTTCTGTTGAAACAGTTGTCAGACGGCACGAATGTCTACATGGGGCTTGAAATCGATTTCAGATACACGCCTCATCTCGGAAATCATTCCATTTACGAGATCCCGCTTCAGGTGAACTTCCTTTTTGATTTTCCTGTCAGCCACCGCATTATCAAACACATCGCTTTTTGGCTCTCAGGCGGAGTCGACCTCGCTATAGGGTATCTTTTTTATTATAACTACGGCCAGGACTTCTACAGTACGCATAACAACAAAGAGAGAGACTCTCTTTTTAGAGCCAGGGTCGCGTGGGGGCTCGGAGCGAATATGCTTCTTGACAAAAATGTTACTCTGAAACTTGGTTTTGACAGTTTTTACGGCATGTATCCGGACGTGGTTTTTGCCGTCGGCTACCGTTTTTAAGGATTTTTGATGAAAAAACTTCTTCTTTTTCTCACGATTTTTTTCTTTTCCGGTTTTGTGAGCGCGGAAGAAGTGCAGGTCGGCGAATACACAATTGAAGATGTCACGATAACACTGTTTGAAGAAAGGGAGCCAGAAAAAGAGCCGGAACCGGAAAAAGAACCAGAACCTGAAAAAGAGGTGGAAGAAGTTGCGCCTGAAACCTATGAAAAACCTAAATTTTTCTATATCCAGCCGGCTGGGGAAATCGGTGCTGCTATAGGCGTCTTCTTTCCTCGGATTGGGGTTGCTTTAGACGCAGGGGTTCTTGTAGGAACGATACAGGATAAGACAAATGTTTACTTAGGGCTCGATTTTGATTTGAAACTTGTTCCTATTTTTTGGTCACATCCATGGCCAATTATTTCTTTTCCGGTTTTGGCCAGTACGGTTTTTGATATTGCGTTGCAGAACCAGCCAGTACTAAAATCAATAAGCGTAAGATTTTCTTTTGGTGCAAATATGTGGCTTTCACGAATAGAACATAGCAGCAGCGACGAGATATATTCTGATCTTAAATTTTATGCAGATTATGGTTGGGGAACAGGATTTGATCTGGTATTTAAAAACAGTATGGTTTTTAAATTCAGCATAGAAGGATATTGGATATATTTTCCCGATCTGCTTGTCGGTTTAGGTTACCGCTTTTAAAATTTGGAAACGAATCTGTTTCCTTCGATGTATTTGCGCCAGGGTTTGTCCTTGAATTCTTCAGCGTAGTCGATGTTTACGCGGGCAGTCGAAACTATGGAAAAACCGCCTGAATCCGGATTCTTTTCGAGAAAAAGTTCTTTTCCTTTTATGAGGTCGCATCCGTTCAGGCTTTTGTCGATGAGCATCGCCTTCGCAAGTTTGCCGGGGCCGTTCGTCAGATCGGTCTCTTTGACGATTCCTTTGCGGTTTTCTCTCACGAGTTCAAGCCCTTTGACCGGTTCTACTGCTCGTATGAGCACAGCCTGAGGATCGTCTTTGGGAGACGTTACGACATTCAGGCAGAAGTTCATTCCGTAGATCATGTAGACGTAGGCGTGACCTCCGGGAAGGAACATCGCCTCGGTCCTTTCGGTGCGCCTGCCGCCGAAAGTGTGGCAGCCTTTGTCTTCGATCCCGCAGTAGGCTTCTGTCTCGACTATTTTTGCGACTATCCTGCCGCGTTCAGTCTGCCTTACGAGAAAGTGACCGAGAAGATCTTCGGCGACACTGAGTGCGCCTCGCATGAAAAAAGATGCCGGAAAACGCATGAAAACTCCGTAAAAATCCTCCTCAAATCACAGAAAGTCGTCTGCTGGTTCGCACAATCAAAAGGCAAGTGACTGATCTATTTGTTGCAGTTAGAATGCGCAGTCGGTGGAATAAGTTATGTCGCTGCCGGCACCGTCAAGATGGTTTTCGGACGAATCGGCCGCATTGTTGCTGAAATCCCAGAGTGCAAGGGTGTCTTCTTCAACTTCAAGCGCCTTCAGATCGTTCTCAAAATCTTCGGTATATTTTGCGGAACTCGAAATCCTGACAGAATCGATAAGACCCTTGAAGAAGTAATTGGCGTTCTGGTTGAGATTCGCGCCGATGACAAGAGCTTCGTTCACCGTGTTTATCGTCGGTGCGGCTTCATAATTCTGGGAGTCGACCTGTTTTCCGTTAACGAAAAGAAGCAGCTTGTAATTCGTTTGCCATCCGTTGTACAGGCTCTCCTTGTTCTGAACCAAAGCGACATGGGTCCAGCCGTCCGAATAGTCTACATCACTGCTCGGCTGAAGACTTCCGGTTTTTGTTTGAGAACCGCCGGGCCCCATCTGCTGCTGCGTGTAGGAATAACCGACATAGCCCATAAAGCTGTAGGTTGTAGTTGTGCCGCTCCTCCAGGAAGAGGTCGTCTGCTTTTTATATCCGGTAAGCAGATAAGCCGGTGTAGAAGAGGTCGTCCCTTTTCTGATTATCGGAACATTTTTGTCCGTAAGATCTTCGTCAGCCTGTTTGATCCATGCTTCGATCGTCCAGTACTCGCCGGCAAGATCCAGCAAATCATTCTGAGCGACCTCGATCCTCGCAGAAGTTCCGTTGAAAACAGCCGAGCAGTAAGGTCTGCACTCACCGTTCTCGTAGGCGTGATCTGCAATGCACTTGTACTGGCAGGGTCCGGGTTCGCCGTCGCCGTAATGCGCATCCAGATGTGAAGCCTCCCATGCTTCTGCATCGACATCGTAGTATACCTTGTAGGTAGAATCGCCGTTCCATTCGGAATTTTCAGGTTTTACACCGCACTCTTCGATTTTATAGCAGTTTTGAGCAGAAGGATCCCAAGTCCCCTGTGCCGCAGCACATTTTTCTTCATCCGTAGCAGGATCGGCCGGAATGTTTGAATCGCCGTCGGTCTCAGGTTCAGCAGGGTCGCCGTCAGTCACCGGCTCTGCGGTATCACCGTCGGTCTCCGGTCCAGCAGGGTCGCCGTCATGCTGAGGTTCTGCCTGATCGACGTCAGCGGCAGGTTCACTATCCGTATCAGCAGCATCGCCGTCAGAAATATCATTGCCGCCGTCAGTCGCCTCTTCAGGATCAAGTTTTTTCATTCCGCTTCCGCAAGCGGCAAAGAAAAGCAACAAACAAACAAGAGTAAAAACTTTAAATAATTTCATATCGTCCTCCAATAATATACAAATCAAGCGAAGGATTCTACTCCTCCTTAGCCGTTTTGCAAAATTTGTGCCGTCAGAGCCGCAACTGAGCTAAGCATATTGTATTTTTTTTATGATGCGGCTATAAAGAGATTTTATGTTTTTTTTGTAACGATGTCATGGCAATTATTGGAGGGCCGACCATGAATACGGCGAATGACGGCATGGGAAATTACGGAGAAAAAAGATGATCGCCGGAGTCGGGATAGACATTATCGAAGTAGAAAGGCTGAGTGAAAAGCCGAAGCTCTGGGAGCGCTTTCTTTCAGCCAAAGAACTGAAATATCTGGAGAAATTCACATTTAAGGAGGAGCATGTCGCCGGGATCTGGGCAGCGAAGGAGGCTCTCGTAAAGGCGACGAACAACCGGGAGATCATCTTCTGCAACGTTTCGGTCGCACATGACGGATCAGGCAGACCTTACTTCGAGGATCTTGAGACCGAGGGGACTCTCCACCTCTCGATAAGCCATGAAAAACACTACGCTACAGCCGTTGTCGTCTGGGAAAAATAATCAGAAAAACTAGTTAGTTATTGCAACGAACGTTGCGTGTCTGGCCGTTGTTTTGTCGCGTCTGTAGGAGAAGTATCCGCCGCCGCAGAAGGTGCAGACGGATCTGTCGGCGACCTCCCTGACTCCGCCCGATACGAGCTCTTCAATGATCGCCGATTTGAGATCCGCAAAGATCCTGCCGTCTCTATTTTCCGTCTTTATTCCGGCGGCATTGAAACGCCCGACGAGCTCGGCTCCGATCTCAAAGCAGCAGAAGCCGATCCCCGGATAGATTACTGCCTTCAGATCCCGGCAGCCCAGATCCCGCATCTTTTCGATGCCTTTCGAGACGATCTTGAGTTCGGTGCCTCGCCAGCCGCTGTGAAAAACTCCTGCGATATCAGCAACTTCATCAAAGATCACGACAGGATAGCAGTCCGCCGTACGAATAATCCCGACTGATGGCTTAGTGATGATGATCCCGTCGCCCTCACCAGTCTCGTCGACATAGATCCTGTCGCTGTGGACCTGCCTGAGTCTCAAGACAGCCAGATCGCCGTAGCGGTCTTTCAGATACTCTTCGACAAGCGGATAGTCGCCCCTGGCATCGGTGTTTTTCAGGAAATCGTAAGATATCATTACTGCTCTTTTCTGCCGAATTTCGAGGCGTCGACCTCCTTTTCACCGTTTTCGGAGAGCACCTTTATCTTTGTCTGGACCTCCTCAAGGTAACTCTTTATCGCTGCCGCGAGCTTGATCCCCGACTCATACAGTTTTACCGCCTCCTCGATGTCGAGTTCGTTCTGTCTGAGCTTTTCAACGACCTGTTCAAGCTCCTTCATCTTCTCCGCCAAATTCGCCTTAGCCATTTCGACCTCCGTTAAAAGCGTGATATGGTAAGGAAAAAGTTAGTCAAATCAAAGAATTTCCGCCTTGACATAGAGAGCGCCGCGATTAACATCTTCCGTTTATTATTTTTTGAGGTGACGACAATGAAAAAATTCACGATTTTTTGCCTGATTTCACTTTTTGCACTTGTTTTCGCGGTTTCATGCGGTAACGAAACCCATGAGCCGGAAGAGGAACCCGCTATCGACAACGATCCTATCGAAACACCTGAGGCCGACAGCGAGCCGGCAGAAGCCGAACCGGAAGTTGACGAAGATATCCCCGAGATCACTGACGACACCGAGCCGGACGAGGAGGTCGCAGAACCCGACGAGACGCCTGTTCCGGACAATGAACCGCAAACCGGTTCGATCGGCACCTTCGCTCTCAATTTCGCAGGCGGCGTCGTAACACAGATCTCGCTGCAGACCCTCAAGGGCGGAGAAGGATCCGTCCAGCTCACGATCAACGGCAACGCGATAAACTACGGCAATGTAGATGTCCCGCTTTTGGGCAGGATGCTCCCGCTCACACTCAATCAGAACAACCAGATCATGACCTTCTGGCTTGACGGGATCTCGATGTCGGACCTTCAGGGTTCGGCAACGCACCAGGGCTTCGGGATCATGTTTCCGGCAAGCGTCCAGGCTCCGTTCGAGGGAGACCTTTCGAGCGTAAACGCATACGCATTCCACGGTGACGTAACGGTCGCACTGACAAGCGGCGGCTTCAACGTCGACTGCGTAAGAGCCGTCACGAACATCGGAACGCTCAGCATCACCGCTTACGACAGCGCGAACATCACCTACACGGCGAACGGCGAGCTTTACGACCCGTCGCTTGTCTCCTCGTCGCTCCCCTATCCTCCGTGCCAGAACTAGACTTTTATAGCCAGATCCATGACTGAAGCCAGGAAAGAACAGGAGCCCGCAAGCTCGAACGAAACCCAGAAACCAGAGGGTCAGCTCAGCGACATCAAGGAGATCCGCCGTCTGATGCAGCACAGCATCAACACGATGAACAAACTTGATGCCGAAATGGCGGATATAAGCCGCAGGGTCAACCGCAGGGATCACGGCGAAAGCACCAGATTTTTCGCGACATTCGTCGTCCTGGCGATAGTCATAATCCTGGCCTTCTTCTTCTACTTCAGATCGACTGCCGCCAACTACAGCGACCGTTACGCCGTCCTCGAACAGCACAACAAGTACCTTCAGAAGGAGGTCACCGACCTCAAGGAGAAGATATACTCGATCGAAAACGGCGATATCAAGGCATACAACCTCTACCTCGCACTTAAGGAGGGAGATCCGGATTACGCCTTCAAGCTCTACGGAGAGTTCAATCTCTCATCCCTCTCGAGGCTCGAGCGCACTATCATCGACAACGAGACGAGTCTCATCAAGCAGAAGGCGGCAATCAAAAAATACGAGGAGGGCGACGTCCTTTTCAAGCGGAAAAGCTACGAAGCGGCAGTCGACAAGTTCAAGGAGAGCCTGGACATATCATCTACAGGCGACCACATCCCGACGATGTTTTATCTCACATCGCTGGCCTACTACCGCCTGAAGGATTACAACAAGGCGGCGATCGCCTTCGAGCGCTTTTTGTTCATCAACACCAAAAAGGATTTCCAGAAAGACCGTGCGGAACTGCTTCTCGGCGTCTGCTACGAAAAGATGAACCAGCTCGAACGCGCAAAGAATTTCTATATCCAGTCGATGACGGAGAACCGTTACAACCGATACTATCCGACGATCAGAGACAGACTGGCTAACATCGAAAAGAAGCTCGCCAAACAGCAGCAGCAGAAAGAATACGAAGAGCAGTAAAGAGGATCTTATTCGTAGAAGACGCTTCCGCCGATAAATTCGCGGAGAATTGAGTTCGGAGGAACAGTGCTCTCGTCGATCTCTTCAAAGAAGGACAAAAGCTTGAGTATCCGCTTTACCTCACGGTATTCGGGCTCACTCTCAGAAACCTTGTTGAGAAGCGGAACAACATACTTTTTCATCACGCTGAACTCGTAGACCAGAGTCGAGTTGAACATCACATCCGCATTCTCCTGATACGGGAAGATATTCGTATTCTCCCCGCGCCTTACCGAAGGCCAGCGTCTGAGCGTCTCGAGCGGATCGTGGCCGCGGTACTGGTAGTCGCGGACCATCCGGCGGATAAGTCTGCCGTCAGTTGTCGGAACGCGGTTGTGGTTATCGATGTTCAGGGCTGTCAGGGCACTGACGTAAATTTTGTAAATATTGTAGTTCGGAACGTTGCAGTAGAGGTTCGGGTTGAGACCGTGGATCCCCTCGATCACGAGAACGCCGTTTTCCGGCAGGGAGAGCTTTCTGGCGTTTCTGACGCTGACACCCTGCTTGAAGTCGTAGCGCGGCAGACTGACCTCGTGACCCGCCATAAGATCGTTCAGATTCTGGTTGAAAAGGTCGATATCGATAGCCTGAAGCGACTCGAAATCGTGCTTTCCGTCGGCATCGAGCGGTGTCTTGTCGCGGTCGATGAAGTAGTCGTCGAGCGAGATAAGATAGGGCTTCAGACCGTTGACCCGCAGCTGGATGCAGAGCCTGTTCGCCGTTGTCGTCTTTCCGCTTGAGCTAGGACCGGCGATCGAGACGATCTTTACGATCTTGTGCCTTCTGTAGATATCGTCGGCGATCTTTGCGAGCTTTTTCGAGTGAAGAGCCTCGCAAAGCATGATCATAGCCTTGCTTTTGCCGTTTCTGATGAGGTCGTTGAGCTGAGCGCAGGTGCTCATTTCGAGGACCTTCAGCCAGGTGTCGTGCTCCTGGATGATGTTGAAATACTTCGGACTGTCGTGGAACTGCGGCACCAGATCAGGATTCGACGGCTGCGGAACTATCAGGATCATACCGTTCCGGTAGGGCTGCAGCCTGAATTTGTCGCAGTACGATGTCGAAGGAACAAGGTAGCCGAAGAAGTAGTCGACCGTATTGCCGAGCGAGTAGACGTTGGTCTGCTTCTGGGTCCTGTTCTTGAAAAGGCTCACCTTGTCGAAGAGATCGTTCTTTCTGAAGAGTTCGACCGCCTCGTCGGTATCGATCTTCTGACGGACGAACGGAAGGTCGTAGCTTATGATCTCCTCCATCCGCCGAGCAATCCTGTAGACCTCGTCGGCATCGAGCCACTCAAGCCCGTCGAACCAGCAGAAATAGCCGTTCCCGAGGCTGTATTCGACCCTCAGGATCGTGTTCGGGACAATCTCCGACGCCGCCTTGAAGAGAACGAAGAAGATACTGCGCAGGTAAAACATGTAACCGTCGCTGCTGTTCATCGTGATAAATTCGATGGTACCGTCCGTCTCAACCGTGGTGTTGAGATCGCAGAGCGAATTGTTGACAACTGCGCCGAGAATCCTGTGCGGGAATTTGTCCTGACAGTTTCCGGCAAGCTTCAGCAGCGTCGTTCCGGCTTCAGTCTTAAGTTTTTCCTTAGTTCCGTCCGGAAGCGCTATCTCGAGCGTAAGTTCCTTTTTTTCCATGCTTCTCCCCTGTTAGTTGTTGTTTTCAAGCCTTTTCCAGAGGTACGGGAAGACAGCCTCGAAATCGACTCCGTACCAGTTGTAGTTTTCGTGGCTCAGAGTCGCCTTTATCGATTCGACGACAAAATCAGCCGCAAGAGAATAGGATTTTTCAAGAGTCATGCCGCGGAGCATCGCACCGGTAAAGACGCTCGCAAATATATCGCCGGTACCGTGGAAGTTCTGCGGGACCTTCTCGTGGAAGTACCAGCTGAATTTACCGGTAAGCGAGTCGTACGAAGCCACTCCGATCTTGCCGGCGACATTCCCGGCTTCCGAGTCAGCATCCTCGAGCTCGATACCCTTCAAGACGACCTTCTTTGCACCTAAAGCAGCGATATCCCTCATCATTTTCTTGACATACTCAAAATCGTAGCCGCTCTTGCGGTACGGGATACCGAGCATGAAGCTTGCCTCGGTCATGTTGGGTATGACGATATCCGCCCTGCCGCTGAGCTTAGCCATCGCGAAGGCGAATTCCTGCGTGAAACCGGGATAAAGCTTTCCGTTGTCCGCCATGCAGGGGTCGACGATTATCGTCGTCTTTTCACCGCCGAAGTCGTCGAAGAGTTTGTCCATGAGTTCAAGCTGCTCGAAGGAGCCGAGATATCCGGTGTAGATCGCGTCGAAGCCGATCCCCTCCGCCTTCCAGTGGCTGCAGATCGGCGCGATGTCGGATGTCAGATCGCGGAATGTAAAACCCTTGAAAACCGTGTGGGTCGACAAAACGGCTGTCGGCAGCACGCACGCCTCGACACCCATCGCCGAGATGACCGGCAGGGCGACTGTAAGTGAACATTTACCTACACATGAGATATCCTGAATGGTGATGATCCGTTTCATTTTTACCTGTTTCTCCTATAAAAAGTTCTGTAAAATCTCTATTCAGTCCGCCTTTTTCTGCGGTTGAGGCTGTGGCTTAGGCTGCTGAGGCTGAGACTGAGGCTGAGGCTGAAGTTCCTTTTTTATCATCTCTTCGATCCCGGATTTAAGAGAATCGTTGAAACCCATCCTGTAGTTTTTTCCGATGACAAAAAGCGGGACTCCGTTTGATGTTATCCCCAGCTTTTTGACTTTAGCGTAGTAGATATACTTGTTCTCTTCGCTTCCCGTGACCTCCAGGAGCCTGAATTCGACCTGCGGATACTTGTCGCGCAGAGATTCGACAAAGGGTTTAGCCTTGATGCAGTGCGGGCAGCCCGCCGAGTAGAGGAAGTAGAAAACCGGCTTCCCGCCCTCCTCGTCGGCCTTAATGCAGAAGGTGCCGCCAATAATAAGGACGAATGCCGCAAACGACATTAAAAGCCTGGATAAGCGCATATCATTCTCCGAAATAAAGACAGTCGATATAGAGTTCGATCTTTGCGTCAAAACCGTCGTGAAGCGTAACCTCCGGTCTCGGCGTTTTGTACTCGCCCTGCTTGAAGTAGCCGGTAAGCGCGAAGTCAGGATAGAAGATCTCGGACGGCGATTTGCCGGGGATCCTGAGTTTGGCGACGTAATCAGCCGGGCTGTCGAGTTTTTCACCGTTGAGCTTGACCGAGGTCGCATACTTGACGATCTGCTGCGCCGTCGAAGCCATAATGTTGGAGTTTACAGCCTGAGAGAGCAGGATCGGAAGTCTTGCATAGCTCTTCTGCGACCCGACCGAATCCTTGAAAACGATCTCGAGGTACGCGTTGATCGCGTTTCCGGTAAGGAGTTTAGCCTCGTAATTATCGCCCTTCTTCTCGATAGGAAGATTGAAGTTCGCAGCAGTTTTATCAATGTTCGCAACTATGTTGACCGCCTCGATATCATCCTTTTCAGCCTCGTACCAATCCGCGAATGGCTTGCCGTTGACATCGAAGTTGAGCGTAAGTTTCGCCGTTTTGATGCCGAGCTCGACGCTACCGGTGTCTCCGTCGATCGTAAGAGAATCAGAAAGGACGTTCGTTCTGTAGGCGGTACCGAGGATGCCCGAGCCTTCGTAAACGACATCGTAGGAGCCGTCGGGAGCGTAGAAGGAGAAGCTGCCGCCGGAGATGCTGCTAAGATTCATGACGGGATATTCTGCACCGTTGGAGTCACGGAGCTTGATGATGTCGTCCGAGGATCCAGTTTCCGGAGCCGCGCCGTCGACCGTGATGGTTCCCTGGACAAGGCTCGGCGAAACATCGAAATCTATCACCTTTTCGGTGAGCCATGTTGTCGAACCGTCCGTCTGCGTGACCGAAAAGCCGAATGAGGTCGCGGTTATTTCGCTCGCGGATTCTCCGTTGTCAACAAAGGTTTTGTATGTCGCAGGCACAACGAACGACGACGAACTGAAGAGCCCCGGAGCATCGTTGAGATAGCTGTCGAAGACCATCGTGTAGCTCTTCGGACTGTAGTTCGTAACGTTCCCCTCCTCGTCAGTCTGAGCAGGGATCCTTCTGACGAGAAGACCTTCATAGCTGACACCCTCTTCGCCGGGAGCAGTCTTGCCGAGGTCGAGGAGCGTGATCATCGAACCGTCGGCGCCCCTTGCCCTGAGCTTGCCGATCGTGCACTGGTCATAGCATTCAGGCTGATCGTCGCCGCAGTTGCTCTGGCAGTTTTCGATAGTCGGGAATTCGTTCCCGCCCTTGAAGGTGAACTTTCCGGATATGCGGGCGAAATCCAGCGAGATCGCGTGGCTGCCCGATCCGACCAGTGCTTCGGTCCATGTTTCAAGTTTTATGTAGCGTGCCGGATAGCTGTCAAGAGTCGGGACGTAAAGCAGCGAAAGCTCCCTTTTATCCGGGATGACGACTGTGTATGAGGAGGCTCCGACGCTTGAAGCGACGACTGTCACCGCATTGCCGAGCGGCGGGTTCTCCGCCAGGATGAGCGCTCCCTCCGACACCGGATAGCCAGGCTTGGATATCGCACCGGAGATGGTTTTCGTAACGATTTTGATGTCCTTGTTCACATCCTCGTTCCCGATCGAGACGGCATTCTCGTCACCGGCCTCGAAGAGCGTTCCGTTGTAGTTCGGCTGGCCTGCGAAGAGCGGACCGTTGAAGAGGACAGAGTAGTTGCCCTTCGGCAGAAGAAGGTCGAAACCGCCGAACTGGCTGTAGGGAATCTCCTTCGTGAAGCTGCCGTTCTTGAGGGTCATCCTGACTGCCGACGTATCTGCTTCACCGAGAGAATACTGCCCGCCGGTGTTGTCGAGGACCTTGCCGGCAAGATGGTAAAGCGGGATATTGATATCGACCGACTTGTCACCCTGCGAAAGATCGACCAACTCGTTGATCAGGACCTTACCGGAGGATGAGACAGGCTTGTAGGAGATCGCATATTTGCCGCGTGGGACATCTACGGTCTTTCCTTCCGCCGCATTTGCCTGCGCGACCATAAATTCGCTGCTCGTCTCGAGATTTTCAGCCCAGATCTCGCCGTAGTAGCTTTCGGGCTCCTCCTGACTGCCGTTCACCGTGACTGCACCGATAGTCAGCTTCGACGTGATGATATCGATCGTAAGCGGCTTTTTCGAGTTGACGACTCTGCACGAACCGGTGTACTGAGACCCGGCTGTATCTTCATCGGGATCCGCCGGCTCTTCATCCGGGGTATCCGCAGTATCTTCGTCCGAGGGGACAGTGCTGTCGTGATCACCGCCAGGTATATCGTAATCGGTATTTGTATCGGCGCCCGATTTCACGCAGTCGCCGCCTACCCACTCGTAGCCGTCCGGACACTTTTCCTCACTCTTTCCGCCGCCGCACGCGGCTGCAGCAAAGAGGACCGATACGACCATAAGGATCTTGAAAAACCTGCTCATTTAAACCTCCATTAAATTAAGAACGGAAAAGTATAGTTTTGAGGCGTTTTTTTTCAAAATTTTTGAGGGTCGCCCGACCGCCGCCCGGCTCATGGGCAGACGGCAGGCATTTTATCCAGTAATATAGGAGATCAGCGGATGATCCCTATCCTCTTGTGAGTGATTTTTTGTATGCGAGGATCTCGGAGATACCGACGTATTTGTTGAACTTCTTTCCGTGGGAAACGACGAGTGTAGGCACGCTTCTGACCTCGAACATCGAAGCCATATCCGGTTTGTCGTTCGCGTCAACGACCTCGAAGCTGCTGCTGAATGTCGCGACCTCGGTCTTGGCTCTCGGACAGTTGGGGCAGCCTTTGGTCGTGAAGAGGAGGTACGCGTTCTTCTCATCGAAGCTCTCGTCGAACTGCGGAGCAGCTGCAGCCTTTTCCGTACAGGGCTTCTCAGCCGTCTCTTCCACTTTTCTTGCAACGAAGCCTGTCGTATCCAGAGTCACGTCATATTCAGTCCTCTTCTCGAACTCCTGCTTCTTACCGTCGTTCCAGTGTTCGATCGGTCTGTAGTAACCGGTGATCCTGCTGTAGACCTCGACCTTTCCGCCGCACTTCGGGCAGCTGTCGTGCTCGCCGTTCGAATATCCGCACTTCGGGCAGATCGTGTAGGTCGGAGAGATCGTGAAGTAAGGCAGTCTGAAAGTGTAGGCGATCTTTTTGACAAGCGCCGCAGCCTCTTTCCACGAGGGGAGCCTTTCGCCGAGGAAGGTGTGGAAGACCGTTCCGCCAGTAAACTTCGTCTGAAGCTGATCCTGGATCTCGAGAGCCTCGAAAGGATCTGTCGTGAAGCCTACCGGGAGGTGGCAGCTGTTGGTGTAGAAGGGAGTCTCGTTCCCGTCAGCCGCGGTCTTGATGTCGGGCCATCTGTTCCTGTCCATCTTCGCAAGGCGGAAAGCGGTCGATTCAGCCGGCGTTGCTTCGAGGTTGTAGAGGTTGCCGGTCTCCTCCTGGTACTTCTTCAGCTCTTCACGCATGAACTCGAGGACCTCTGTCGAGAACTCGATGCCCTCTCTGCTTGCGATGGTATCGCCCACCCATTTTGCGTTGAGGCACATCTCGTTCATTCCGACAAGTCCGATCGTCGAGAAGTGGGTCGAGAATCCGCCGAGATATCTCCTCGTGTAAGGATAGAATCCGTGCTCAAGGAACTCGGTGCAGGATCTCCTCTTGATCTCAAGGCTGCGCTTCGCGATGTTCATAAGTCTCGAAAGCTTCTTGTAGAACTCCTCCTTGTTTCTCGAGTTGTAGGCGAGACGCGGCATGTTGATCGTTACGACGCCGATGCTTCCCGTCTTTTCACCGCTTCCGAAGAGACCGCCGGTCTTCTTGAGGAGCTCGCGCTTATCGAGCTGGAGACGGCAGCACATGCTCCTGACGTCGCCGGGCTTCATGTCGCTGTTGATGAAGTTCTGGAAGTATGGAGTTCCGTATTTCGCCGTCATTTCGAAAAGCAGCGGTACGTTCTCGCTCTCCCAGTCGAAGTCCTTCGTGATGTTGTAGGTCGGGATCGGATACTGGAAGCCTCTGCCCTCCGCATCGCCCTCGATCATGATCTCGATGAACGCCTTGTTGATCATGTCCATCTCTTTCTGGCACTCGCCGTAGGTGAAGTCCTGCTCCTTGCCGCCGACGATCGCCGGAATGTTCTTGAGGTCGTCAGGGCATACCCAGTCGAGCGTGATGTTGCTGAAGGGAGCCTGCGTGCCCCAGCGGGAGGGGATGTTTACGCCGAAAACGAATGCCTGGATCGCCTGTTTCACGCCTTTGTAGTCGAGCTTGTCGACGCGTGCAAAGGGCGCAAGATAGGTGTCGAAGCTCGAAAACGCCTGAGCGCCAGCCCACTCGTTCTGCATGATGCCGAGGAAGTTGACCATCTGGTTCACGATCGTGTAGAGATGGCTTGCCGGTGCCGACGTGATCTTGCCCGGAACGCCGCCGAGACCCGTCTCGATCAGCTGTTTGAGCGACCAGCCCGCGCAGTAAGCCGTAAGCATCGAAAGGTCGTGGAGGTGGAAATCGCCCTCCTTGTGGCACTTCGCGATCTCCTCGTCGTAGACCTCGCTCAGCCAGTAGTTCGCCGTGATGCTTCCGCTGTTGTGAAGGATAAGACCGCCGACGCTGTATGTAACGGTCGAGTTCTCCTTGACGCGCCAGTCAGTGCTCTGGAGATAGTTGTCGATGACCTCCTTGTAGTTGATGACCGTCTCGAGCTTGCGGTGTTTCTCCCTGTTCTTTCTGTAGAGGATGTACGCCTTCGCAACCTTCGTGTAGCCCGTCTTTTCAAGGACCTCTTCCACACAATCCTGTATATCTTCAATATCGATGATACTGTCCTGGATCTTGTTCTGGAATTCGGCCGTAACTCTCAGACCGAGGATCTCAAGGATATCATCGTTGTAAATCATCTCTACGGCATCGAATGCCTTTCTCATAGCCTCTTTGATCTTCCCGAGATCGAAATCGGCGAATTTACCGTCTCTTTTTCTTACTCTTAACATCTTACCTCCCCTTGTGTTAAAAAAGTCCGCGGCAGATAGCACAACAAAATGTAGCTGTCAACAAAAAAATACACAATATATTGGGTTTTTGACCGTTTTTTTGTAAATGTTCAGAATGAATGGAGATTTTTCCCGAAGGCTTTTTCGGGGGCAAAAAAATGCTGTTTTTGAGCAAAAAAATACGATAATTTTATAAAATTCTGCAAAAGTTTTTGAGAGTTTTTCAGAACTATTTTTAATAACGGAGACTAATTTTCCTCTTTTTTGTCGACCTTGATCGAGAGCTCCTTCAGCTGAGTCTCCGTAACGGGTGCCGGAGCCGAGGTCATCATGCAGGTCGCACTCGTCGTTTTCGGGAAGGCGATAACGTCTCTGATCGCGTCGGTGTTGTTGAGGAGCATCATCAGCCTGTCGAAGCCGATCGCCAGACCGCCGTGCGGCGGAGCGCCGAACTCAAGCGCTTCTACGAGGTATCCGAAATTCTCCTTCGCCTCTTCATCGCTGATGCCGAGGAACTTGAAGACCTCCTTCTGCTTGTCGGTGTTGTGGATCCTTATGCTGCCGCCGCCAGCCTCGTAGCCGTTGATGACGATATCGTAAGCCCTAGAATTGATCGTACCGAGATCGTCGCCGCGTTTTGCAGCCTCGAAATCGAAATCGGTGAAGGCGTGGTGTTTAGCGACCCATTCGCCCGTCTCCTCGTCTACTTCGAATGCCGGGAAGTTGGTGATCCATACGAACTCGTAGGAGTTTTTGTCGTAAAGATCGTATTCCGCAGCGAGCCTCTTTCTGAGGTTGCCGAGAGCAGTAAGAGCGACGCCCGTTTTGTCCGCGACTACGAACATGATGCCGTTTTCCGGGATAATTCCGGCAAGCTGCTCCTTTTCAGCATCGTTGAAGAACTTCACCAGCGGAGAATCGAGCTCGCCGTTCTCCCTCTTTATCCAGGCCAGAGCCTTAGCGCCGTCGCCCTGGACGTCCTTTTCGATCTTCTTGATCTGGTTTTTCGAAAGTTCGGTCGCGTGACCTTCGAGAACGACACCCTTCACCACCATTTTCGGGTCATTTGCAGCGTTTTTGAAGGCTGCGAATTCCGAATTTGCAAATATCGCGTCGAGCGTCCTGAGTTCCATTCCGAATCTGAGGTCGGGCTTGTCGCTTCCGTACTTGTCCATCGCCTCGTTGAAGGTCATCCTTCTGAAGGGTCTCTTAACATCAAGGTTTTTAATCTCCTTGAAGACCTTGCAGAGAAGCCCCTCGGTGACGTTCATGACGTCGTCCTCTTCGACGAAGCTCATCTCGAAGTCTATCTGCGTGAATTCGGGCTGTCTGTCGGCGCGCAGAGCCTCGTCGCGGAAGCACTTGACGACCTGATAGTACTTGTCCATTCCAGCGACCATCAGGATCTGCTTGAAGACCTGAGGCGACTGCGGAAGCGCGTAGAATGAACCAGGCCAGAGCCTGCTCGGAACAAGGAAATCGCGTGCGCCACCCGGGCTGCTCTTGATGAGGAAAGGCGTCTCGACCTCGACGAAATCCAGCGAATCGAAGTATTCGTGGATGAGCGCGCTGACCTTAGAGCGGGTAACGAGATTCTGAAGGATATTCGACTTTCTTATATCGATGTATCTGTATTTCAGCTTGATCGCGTCGTTCGCGTCCTTGCGGTAGTCGAACGGCATCGGCTTCGACGGGTTCAGCAGAGCCACGCTTTCAGCCTCGACCTCGATGCAGCCGGTAGGATATTTGTCGGTGCGGTTCTCGCCGCGGTCAATGACGGTCCCCTTTACGGAAACGACCGATTCCAGCGTAAATCTGCCCGCCGTCTCGACAAGCGCCGGATCGTTGACGACGACCTGCGTCTTACCGTAGCGGTCGGCAATGACCAAGAAAAGTATCGGGCCCATCTCGCGTTTTTGGATAAGCCAGCCGGCGATCTCAACCTTTTGACCGAGATTTGTCAGGTTCAGTTCGCCGCAAGTGTGTGACCTTAACATTTCAACCTCCCAGTTAGAAATATACCTTTGTCAGCATCATATTTATTAAAGTGCCGTGAGCACCTTCGGACCATCCTTCGTTATCGCGACCGTGTGCTCGAACTGGCAGCTGAGCTTGCCGTCAAGCGTCACGACAGTCCAACCGTCGTTCAGCGTCCTGCACTTGTAGGTGCCCTCGTTTATCATCGGCTCGATGGCTACGACCATCCCCTCCTTCAGCTCCAGACCGTGTCCGTGCTTGCCGTAGTGCGGTATCGCCGGATCCTCGTGAAGATGTATCCCCGTGCCGTGACCGACGTAATCTTCGACGACCGAGTAACCGTTGCTCTCGGCATACTCCTGAATAACAGCGCCGATATCACCGAGACGGTTCCCGATCAGGCACTGATCTATCCCGAGCTCAAGGCAGTGGCGCGTGACATCGACCAGCCTCTTCGCCTCATCGCTCGCACCGGGCATGACATAAGTCATCGTACTGTCGCCGATGAAGCCGTGCAGCGTAACGCCGCAGTCGACGGAAAGGATGTCGCCCCGCTGGATGATCTTCGTCTTGTGCGGGATGCCGTGAACGACCTCGTTGTTGACAGCAATGCAGGTCGCATAGTGGTAATCCTCGACCGATTTAAAGGTCGGAGTCCCGCCGTGTTTCTTTATGTATTTATCGGCGAAACTGTCGATCTGAAGAGTCGAGACACCGGGTTTTATATAGGATTTAAGCTCCTGAAAAAGCTCTGCCAGAATCTTCCCCGCCGCCCTGATCTTTTCGATCTGCTCCGGGGTCTTTATGATTATTCCGGGCATATTTACCTCCAAGTTTCAAAATAAAACTGCGAGATTATACGAATCGAAACATCATATTCAAGGGTCAAAATACTTGATTTCGCACTTGCAAAATGCAACTATGGAGAAGGTCGGGCAAAAAGACCGTTCTTTTGCAATTTTTACCGGAGGGTACGATGTTCAAAACTTTCAGCGAAATTATCGAGTACGTACAAAAAATGGAGAAAAAGCCAAGAGTCGCGGTTGTCGGCGCAGACAAGCCGGTAGCTGTCGAAGCGGCTGTAGATATGGTTGTCGAAAACCTTGCAATACCAGTCCTTTTCGGCAACGCGGAGAAGATAAACCACCTCATTGAAGAGACCGTTCTTAAAGACAAAGTCGAGATCGTTCCGTGTGCAGACAACGTTGAAAGCTGCTCGAAAGCCGCTGACTACGCGGCGGACGGCAGGGTCCAGATCCTCCTCAAAGGAAGTGTCGAGACTGCACAGATAATGAAAGCCGTCTTCAGAAAGGAGAACGGCCTCAAAGCCGCGTCGGTAGTAAGTGACATCCTGATTTACGAAGATCCGCTCGCACCGAAGGACAACAAAAGGCTCGTCGGTCTTATGGACGGCGGCATAATCCCGCTTCCGACGCTCGAGCAGAAGATCGAGATGACCCGCGGAGCAGTCCAGGTCTTCCACAAGCTCGGCTTTGAAAAACCGAGAGTCGCATACATTTCGGCGATCGAGACAGTTTCTCCGAAGATCCAGTCCACCGTTGACGCGGCTGAGATCCAGAGAATGAAGGCTGAAGGTGAGCTCGACGACATCGACGCATACCTCGAAGGGCCTTACGCGATCGACAACGTCATTTCCGAATACGCCGCAAAGGTCAAAGGGATCAATTCAGTCATGGCGGGATGCGCAGACATCCTCATTTTCCCGAACATCGAAAGCGGGAACGTTCTCGGCAAGCTCGTCCACTACTGGGGCGGCGCTCAGACAGGTCACGTCATCGTCGGAGCAAAGGTTCCGGTACTTCTCAGCTCACGCGCCGACGACGCTCAGGCTAAGATCAATTCGCTCGTTCTCGGAATCGCGGTATCCTTCTGATGGCTGAAAAACAGGAAGTCAAATATCCGGTCACGATGGATCTCAAGGTCATCATGATCTCCGATCCCGACGAGAGCCGCAACACGTCCGAGTTGGACAAGATATTGAAAGATCTGGATATCCCGCTCAATTCATCATGGAAAACAGAAAAGAGCTCCGGCGGAAAGTATACGGCCTACACTGGCACGGTTTTCATCCTTTCCCATGAAAAGATGGTTGACCTTTTCGCGCTGCTCAAAGCACATCCGCGGGTAAAATTCGCACTGTGATCCGACTAGCCTGAGACTGGACCGACACATATCAAAAACATCTGATTTTTATAATTTTTACCCTTCTATCTTTGCCAGGAACAGTATGATGTTGCGACAGTGATCAACCAAGGGGTGAAGGAAAAGAAATAATTTTGAACAAATAATAATCCAAAACTTGTTTTTAACTTTTCTATTGCTATGATCTTTTTGCTTTAATTTTGATTATCGGGGCAAGGTATGGCAAAGGGGCTGTTAAACCACAGAAAAGCGGCAAAGGAATTCGCAGTAAAATGGTGCGGTCGGGGCGATGAAAAGCAGGATACTCAGGTATTTTGGACTTCGCTTTTACGCGATGTTTTCGGTGTCGCGAATCCCGAAGATTCGATTCAATTTGAGAAAAGGATCAAGCTTGGGCACACGAGTTTTATTGACGCGTATATCCCTGAAACCAAGGTCCTTATCGAGCAGAAAAGCATTGATGTCGATCTGAGAAAAGAGGCGAGACAGTCAGACGGAACTCTTCTCACGCCTTACCGTCAGGCTAAGCGTTATGCCGATGAAATGCCGAATTCGCTGCGTCCCAGCTGGATAGTTGTCTGCAACTTCAGAGAGTTTCTGATCTACGATATGGAAAAGCCGCATGACGAACCTGTTCAGGTCCTGCTTGAGGAACTGCCTGACAAGTTCGAGTGCTTGCAGTTTATGGTAAATTACAAAAAGACTTCCGTTTCACCTGAAGAGCAGATTTCTCTGAAAGCCGGCGAACTGGTCGGAAAGCTTTATGACGCACTCTACAAAGAGTACATCAATCCCGACGAAAGCAGTTTGCGGAGTCTCAACATTCTGTGTGTCCGCATAGTTTTCTGCCTTTATGCCGAAGATGCCGGGCTTTTCGAGACCAGGACGGCTTTTGAAGACTACATAAAATCGTTTTCCGCAGAAAACCTGAGGCGCGGCATTATGGATTTGTTCAAAATCCTGAATACGAAGCCTGAAAACCGCGACAAATATGACACAAAAATAAATTCCTTTCCTTATGTAAACGGCGGACTTTTTGCTGCTGACGACATAGAAATTCCTAATTTCACTAAAGAAATCGTTGATGTCATTGTGAACTTCTGTGCTCCTTTCGACTGGTCAAAAATTTCACCGACTATTTTCGGAGCTGTTTTTGAATCGACTTTGAACCCCGAAACGCGGCGCAAAGGCGGGATGCACTACACCTCAATTGAAAACATCCACAAGGTGATCGATCCGCTGTTTATGGATGATCTTCGGAGTGAATTTTGTGAGATTATGGGCATTTATTCCCCATCTAAGATAGAGGGGGTGTCTGCGAAAGCAGACGGGGGCGTGTGCGGTTTTTCACACACTCCACAGTCGCTACGCGACAGCTCCCCTAACTTAGGGGAGCAATTTCGTTCGTGCAAAGTCTCGGCGAAAACAAAAAAACGTCTTGAGCAGTTCCGTAACAAACTGGCATCATTGACTTTCCTTGACCCTGCCTGCGGAAGCGGAAACTTTCTGACGGAAACCTACATTTCGTTGCGCCGTCTGGAAAATGAGATCCTGAAAATCATCTACGGCAGCCAGATGTTTGTCGGTCACGGCGCGTCTCCCATCAAGGTAAAGATTTCGCAGTTCTACGGCATTGAAATCAACGATTTTGCCGTTACGGTAGCCAAAACAGCGCTTTGGATCGCCGAAAGCCAGATGATGAAGGAGACAGAGGAGATCGTCAATGAGGATATCGATTTCCTGCCGCTTTCTACGAGCGCGACGATTGTTGAAGGAAACGCCCTCCGGGTGGATTGGAGATATCTGCGCGAAGAAGCTGAAGTCCCGACAATAAAGGCTAAAAAAACGAATCTGATATACCCGATGATGGTAAAGGAAAAAGAGGTCGAATACGGTGAAATAAATCTCGTCACGGATGAAATCAGTGTCGGAAAAACGCTGCGGAAACAAGAGGCGAATCATTACGACTATATCATGGGAAACCCGCCGTTTGTAGGTCAGGCGTTACGCACAAAAGAACAGGCAGCCGATATGCAAGCTGTGTTCGCACCGTCCACGGCGGGCGGAAAACTTGACTATGTGGCTGGCTGGTACAAAAAGGCTTCTGACCTTATGAAGGAAACGGACTCGGAATGCGCATTTGTCTCTTCAAACTCAATCTGCCAGGGCGAGAGCGTGAATCTTTTATGGAAAGATTTTTTAGCAAATGGCATTTTCATAAACTTCGCGCACTCCACATTCAAATGGACTAGCGAATCAACAGATGCTGCAGCCGTTATGTGTGTTGTTGTCGGTTTCTCATACAAAGAACGCAAGGAAAAACTGCTTTTTGCAAGCGAGCAGAGGAAAATCGTGAGCCACATAAACGGCTACCTTACCGCTGCCTCCGATGTGTTCATAAAGAACCGCTCAAAGAGTATCAACGCGGGAGCTGCCACCGTTGCGCAGGGAAGCCCGCCCGCCGATGGCGGAAAACTGCTGATGACTGCCGCAGAGCGAGAGAACTTCATCAAAAAATACCCAGAGCTTGAAGCCGTCATTAAGCCGTGTGTGGGAAGCAAGGAATTCATAAATGACACTTCATATAGCCGCTTCTGCTTCTGGTTTGCGGACGTGAAACCGAGTGATTTTCAGCATATAAAGGAGCTTCGCGAGCGTTTTGAGTATGTGCATGATTTCCGCCTTAAAAGCCCTGTTGACAGGATTCAGAAGACTGCAGACAAGCCCTATCTTTTTACGCAGAACAGGCAGCCTAAGACAGACTACCTCATTATTCCACGAACCTCCTCTTCAAAACGGAGATATATTCCAATTGGATTCCTGCCGTCCGATGTGATAGTAAGCGATGCCGCAGTTATTGTTTACGATGCCACCCTTTACGAGTTCGGCTTGATAAGCTCCAATGTACACAATTCATGGATGCGTATGATTGCAGGTCGTCTAAAAGATGACTACCGTTACGCTCCGTCAGTCTGGTACAACTTTCCCTTGCCAACACCAACGAAAGCACAGAAGGAAGCAATCCAAAAATCCGCACAGGGCATTTTGAATGCCCGCAAAATGTATCCGAACAAAAGCCTTGCCGACATGTACGGGCAGGACATGTACTTGTTTCCAGAACTCCTGGAGACCCACAAAGAAAACGACAAGACGATCATGCAGGCTTACGGCTTTAATCCGAAAATGACGGAAGCCGAGATCGTTGCCGAGCTTTTCAAGATGTATGAGAAGCTGACGGAAAAGAAATGACAGACTGGATCCCGCAGGTTTTTAGTTTGACACTCCACAAATCGGAAGCCGGCACCGCTGAAGTTGAAGAAGACAGGTGGATGTGATATTTTAATATAAAAAAGGCTTTTTAATTTTTTAAGGAGGAGAAAAAAATGACCAGAAAAGAAGTCGCGATCGTTGTAAATCCAGGTTCAACTTCAACAAAATTTGCCGTTTTCAGCCGTGAAGGCTCGCTTTACGAAGAGACGGTGAGACATCCGCAGGAAGAGCTGGCAAAGTTCAAACTTGTTTCGGAGCAGTTCGATTTCAGGTATTCGATGATAAAAAAAGCGGTCGACAAAGTCGTAGCTGAAAAAGGCTTTCAGGTCGTTGCATCTGTCGGCAGAGGCGGCCCGGTAAAACCGCTCGAAGGAGGCACATACCTCGTCAATCAGGCACTTCTGGATGACCTCAACAGTTGCAAATTCGCAAACCACGCATCGAATCTCGGCGGGATCATCGCCGACAGACTGGCGAAGGATTTCGGCCTCAAAGAGAGCTACATCGTTGACCCGGTAACGACCGACAATATGTGGGACAAGGCGCGTCTCAGCGGACTTCCGGGGATCACGAGGATCTGCCGCGTCCACGCACTCAACATCAAGGCCGTTGCCAGAAAGATCGCCGAAAAGCAGGGAAAGGATTTCTACAAAGCGAACTATGTCGTAGCTCATCTCGGCGGCGGTATCTCGATAGCGGCACTCGAAGGGGGCAAAGTCGTAGACGTCAACGACGGACTTCTCGGAATGGGACCTTTCAGCATGAACAGGGCAGGCGCGATGCCGCTCATCGGAATAATCAACATGTGCTATTCGATGCCGAAAGAGGAAGTTATCCGCATTTTCTCGCGTGAGAGCGGATTCAAGGCATACATCGGGACTGAAGATTTCCGCGACATCGAAGACCGCGTCAAAGCGGGAGATCCCGAAACTCTCAAAGTTTTCGACGCTTTCGAATATCAGGTCGCGAAAGAGATCGGCGCTTATGCAGCAGCTCTGAAAGGCAGGATCGACGGAATCATCGTCACCGGCGGATGCGCATACTTCAAGAAATTCGTCGAAGATCTCAAGGAGTACACCGGCTGGATGGGAGAATTCTTCGTTTATCCCGGTGAAGACGAGCTTGCAGCGCTTGCGGAAGGCGCATTCAGAGTCGTTGACGGTATCGAAAAGGCGAAAGTTTACTGATTAATTGCCGCCGCTGCTGCTTTTTGCCGCCGTCGATATCTCGATATCTCGAAATATCGATATTACGGCAAGAAGGCGGCGGCGGCGGTTTATTTCCTGATTAGTTATCTTCCTGATTTTCTGTGATTTCCGGAGTCTCCGGTTCATCGTTCTGAATGGTCTCGGACTCGTCTGCCGCGTCGCCGTCCGGCTCGGAGATCTTGGTGACGGAGACGACACGCTCCTCGCCGTTGACTCTGAAGAGACGGACGCCCTTCGTGTTCCTTCCGATAACGCTGATGCCGCTTACCGGGATGCGGATCGCCTGACCGTTAGATGTGATCAGCATGACTTCGTCGCCGTCGACGACCTTCAGTACACCGACTACGTTTCCGTTTTCATCGGATGTCTTGATGGTGATGATTCCCTTGCCGCCGCGTGACTGGAGCCTGTAGTCTTCGACCATCGTGCGCTTGCCGATACCCTTGTCGGTGATCGTGAGAAGCGTCGTTCCCTCTTCGATGATATCCATCGTTACGACCTCGTCGCCGCTTACCAGATGGATACCGCGGACGCCTGTCGTGTCACGGCCCATAGCTCGTACATCGTTTTCGTTGAACCTGATGCTGAGACCCGATCTCGTCGCAAGGACGACATCGTTGCTGCCGTTTGTCAGCTTGACATCGACCAGCTCGTCGCCGTCAGCCAGCTTGATCGCCTTTTTACCGTTGCTGCGCTGGATCTCGTACTCTTTGATATCCGTCTTCTTGACCGTGCCGTTCTTTGTGCCCATAAGGATGTAGTGACCCTCGGCGAACTCCTTGATCGGCAGGATAGCGGCGATCTTTTCGTCCTTTTCGACGTTGATCAGGTTGATGATCGGTTTGCCGCGGCTGTTGCGGTTCGCCTCTGGAAGCTGGTGGACCTTCGTCCAGTAGACCTTGCCGTACGAGGTGAAGAGCAGAAGCAGCGTGTGGCTGCTGGCGACAAAAATATCCTTGACGTAGTCGTTTTCCTTCGGGTTGATCGCGTTGATGCCCTTGCCTCCGCGTTTCTGCTTGCGGTAGAGGTCGAGCGGAGTGCGTTTGATGTAGTTTTCGGTCGTGAGCGTGACTACCATGTCGTCGTCCGCGATCAGGTCTTCGATGTCGATGTCGCCGTCGTAGTTGACGATGTCGGTCTTTCTCTCGTCGCCGTACTTCTCCTTGATCTCATTGAGTTCGTCCTTGATAACGCCGAAAAGTACGTGCTCGTCTGCAAGGATCTCCTTGTACCATTCGATCTTTTTGTAGAGCTCTTCGAGTTCGGCGATGATCTTGTCTCTCTCCAAACCGGTGAGCCTGCTCAGTTTCATATCGAGGATGGCGTTCGCCTGAAGTTTCGAAAGGCCGAATCTGTCCATCAAATTGATCCTTGCATCGTCAGTCGATGCGGATGATCTGATGATGTGGACTACTTCATCGATGTTGTCGATAGCGATCTTGAGTCCTTCCAAGATGTGTGCTCGTTTTTCAGCTTCGGCAAGTTCGTAACGGGTTCTTCTCGTGACGACGTCCTTTCTGTGAAGGATGAAGTAGTGGAGAGCGTCTTTGAGGTTGATCGTCTTCGGTATGCCGTTGCAGATAGCGAGCATGTTGATGCCGAAGGAGACCTGAAGCTGCGTCATTTTGAAAAGCTGGTTGAGCAGGATGTTCGGGTCCGCGTCCTTCTTGAGTTCGATGACGACTCTGATCTTTTCGCGTCTGCCCGACTCGTCGCGGATGTCGTGGATCCCTTCGAGCTTCTTCTCCTTAACGAGTTCGGCGATCTGGATTATCATGTTCGCCTTGTTTACCTGATAGGGGATCTCGTGGATGATTATGCGGTCTCTCGCGCCGTTCTGACCGAGTTCAATCGTTGCTTTCGAGCGGATCTTGATGATGCCTTTGCCCGTTTCGTAAGCCGCTCTGATGCCAGCTTTGCCGAGGATCGAGCCGCCCGTCGGGAAGTCGGGGCCGGTGATGAACTGCATGAGTTCGGGGATGTCGGCATCGGGGTTGTCGATAAGGTGTATCGTCGCGTTTACAGCTTCGGTGATGTTGTGCGGCGGGATGTTGCTCGCCATACCGACTGCGATACCGCTCGTTCCGTTGACGAGAAGTTCGGGGATCTTCGTCGGCATGACTTCGGGTTCCTGCAGACTGCCGTCGTAGTTGTCGCGCATATTGACTGTGTCCTTGTCGAGGTCGGCCATGATCTCGCCCGCGATCTTCGCCATTCTAGCTTCTGTGTACCTCATTGCAGCCGCGCCGTCGCCGTCGACAGAGCCGAAGTTGCCCTGACCGTCAACGAGGGTGTAGCGCATCGAGAAATCCTGAGCCATTCTGACGAGAGTCTGGTAAACAGCCTGGTCGCCGTGCGGATGGTATTTACCGATGACGTCGCCGACGATCCTCGCAGACTTTTTGTAAGCCGCGTTGTAGGTGTTTCCGAGCTCCTTCATTGCGAAGAGCACTCTGCGGTGGACCGGTTTCAGACCGTCTCTGACATCGGGAAGCGAACGGTCGGTGATGACGCTCATCGCATAGTCGATGAACGCCGTCTTCATGGAGTGTTCGATCGCGATATCCTTAATTTTGCCGTGTATCAATTCGTCCATTGTTTCCTCCGTTAAATGTCGATCGTTGCGTTAAGGGCGTTCTCTTCGATGAACTTCCTTCTCGGTTCGACGTTTTCGCCCATGAGAATATCGAACATCCTGTTGGCTTCGGCCGCATCTTCCGAGGTGACTCTGAGAAGGACCCTGTTTTCAGGGCTCATCGTCGTCTCCCAGAGCTGTTCGGGGTTCATTTCACCGAGACCTTTGTAACGCTGGATCTTCTGACCCTCCTTCGCGATGTTGAGAACAGTGTTGAGAAGCTCTCTCCAGCCGTTTACCTCCGTAGATTCATCCTTAGCGACATTTTTGATCTCGTACTTCTGTGAGCCGTAGGAGATGACTCTCTCCCTGAGCCCGTTGATGAGAGTGATCTCCGAATTGTGGGTGTATTTCTGGTCGATGACGCTCACCTTCTCTACGCCCAGAGTCGTAGTGTAGATCCTCATCTTGAACTCGCCCGGGACACGCTGGTTTTCCTCAAGTTCCATTCTGAACGGAGCCTTCTGCGGGAAATTCTGTTCCATGTAGTTTTTGATGGTCTCCCACTTTTCCCAAAGAGTCGTTTCTGATCTGAAATCGTCCTCTACGAGAGTCGTCGTAGCCGCTATCGATTCGACGATAGCCGAGTCGTAGATGAATTCCGTCTTCGCCAGATTCGCGTTGAGATCGACAAGAAGTTCTACATATTTTTTAAGCCCTGCCTCGTCCAGTTCGGTATCGCCGACTTTAAGGGAGAGCCCTTGAATGCCTGTTTCGACGAGGTAATCCTGGAACTCCTTCTCGTCCTTGACGTAGGTTATCTTTTTGTTTTTCGTGATGCCGTAAAGCGGCGGCTGAGCGACATAGAGATAACCTCTTTCGATGACTTCCGGCATGTGGCGGTAGAAAAGTGTCAGGATAAGAGTCATGATGTGCGCACCGTCGACATCGGCATCCGTCATGATGATGATCTTGTGGTAGCGCAGCTTTTCGATGTTGAACTCCTCCTTGCCGATACCCGTTCCCAGAGCGGCGATGATCATCGTGATCGTTTCGCTCTTGAGAAGCTTGTCGAGACGCGCCTTTTCGACGTTGAGGATCTTACCGCGGAGAGGAAGGATAGCCTGCGTGCGGCGGTCTCTTCCCTGTTTAGCCGAACCGCCTGCCGAGTCACCCTCGACGATGAAGAGTTCGGAGAAAGCGGGATCCTTTTCGGTGCAGTCGGCAAGTTTGCCGGGAAGGGCGGTGCTGTCGAGAGCCCCTTTCCTTCTGACGAGTTCACGGGCCTTTCTCGCAGCCTCTCTAGCTGCCGTAGCCTCGATGATCTTGTCGATTATGACTTTTGCAACATCCGGATTTTCCTCAAGATATATCGTCAGCGCATCAACGATCGATTTCGAGACGAAAGCCTGGATCTCAGAGCTTACGAGCTTGTCTTTCGTCTGCGAACTGAACTTCGGATCCGCCATCTTGACCGAAAGGACTGCTGTGAGACCGTCTCTGACGTCGTCGCCGTTGATCGAATCGACGATCTTGTCGTTCTTGATGTTCTCCTTGATATAGTTGAGAAAGACCTTCGTGATCCCGAGTTTGAAGCCCGCAAGGTGCGTTCCGCCGTCACGGTTGTAAATATTGTTTGTGTAGCAGAAAATCTTCTCGGTGTATGCCGTCGTCCACTGCATAGCGATATCGACCGTCAGATCGCCTTTCTCTTCGTGATTTGAGACAGTGATGATATCCTGATGGAGTCCTGTCGTGTTTTCGTTCAGATATGCGACATAGGCCTTGATTCCGCCCTCGTAGTGGAATTCGAACTCCTGCCCTACTCTCTCGTCAAGCAGATAGATCCTGACGCCGCTGTTGAGGAAAGCCATCTCGCGGAGCCTCTGTTCGACCTTCTTGAGATCGAAAGTGGTCATCGAGAAGATTTCAGAATCGGGTTTGAATGTTACCTTCGTGCCGTGCTCATCCGTCTCGCCGACCTTTTCAAGCGGAGCGACCGGATTTCCGCGGTGATAGGTCTGCCTGTAGATGCCGCCCTGTCGCTTGATCTCGAGCTCGAGAGTCTCAGAGAGGGCGTTTACGCAGCTGACGCCGACGCCGTGGAGACCGCCGGAAACCTTGTAGGCGTTGTTGTCGAACTTTCCGCCGGCGTGAAGCACCGTCATGATGACCTCCGCAGCCGAGCGGTGTTCCTCTTCGTGCATATCGACCGGTATGCCTCGGCCGTTATCCTTTATCGTGATGCTTTCGTCAACGTGGATATAAACGGAAATTTTGTCGCAGTAACCGGCCAGAGCCTCGTCGATACTGTTGTCGACGACCTCGTAGATCATGTGGTGGAGACCGCTTCCGTCGTCCGTATCACCGATATACATGCCAGGGCGCTTGCGAACCGCCTCCAGGCCCTTAAGTACCTGAATACTCTGGGCTCCGTACTCCTGTTCGGCTTGAGCCTCCGGTAAAATCTTTTCGTTCAGTTCAGTCATTCTGTTTCCTCCTTAAAAAAAACGTAGTATTATATTTATCGAAGAAAAAAATACAATATTTTTTGGTAGAAAATTCTTCCGCCCCCTCTTCGCCGCACAGTTTAACACCTCATAATCATTAAGGATATGCGCCGTTTGCCGCCGGTCCGGTTTTTACGCCGTATTTTCACCCTCGAAAAACCTCCGTTAAACACCCGGAAAAGACAAAAAAAATGCGGAAAAATGAAAAAAAAGAACAAAAAAACTTGCAATCGGAATATTTCTTCATATTATGCCGCCGCTCTCGGGGTGTAGCGCAGTCCGGTCAGCGCATCGGTTTTGGGAACCGAGGGTCGGAGGTTCAAATCCTCTCACCCCGACCAAAAGCAGGTTTTATCAGGTGCGCCCATGGCTCAGCTGGATAGAGCAACGGACTTCTAATCCGTAGGTCAGAGGTTCGAATCCTCTTGGGCGTACCATTTGTTTTTTCTAAATTGAAGTGGTGGGTGTAGTTCAATGGTAGAGCACCGGATTGTGGATCCGGGTGTTGTGGGTTCGAGCCCCATCTCCCACCCCATCACATTTGCGTGGGCCCTTAGCTCAGCTGGTAGAGCAACTGACTCTTAATCAGTGGGTCGAAGGTTCGAATCCTTTAGGGCCTACCATTTTTTTTAACCCTTGAACAACCCCCGAGCAAGTTTGGTTTTTATTTGATGTGCTTTTCTGCGAGAGTGGCGGAATTGGTAGACGCACCAGATTTAGGATCTGACGGGAAACCGTGGGGGTTCGAGTCCCCCCTTTCGCACCAGGCAGCTACCAGGATTTATTAGTTTTTATATTGAACGAGGTCAAAATGGCTTACACAATCAATCACATTTCAACCGTTGAAAAAGAGGTCGAAGCAAACTTCACCGCTGAAGAGGTCAGCAACTTTATCAACCAGCAGTTTTCACGTATCTCCCGCACAGCGTCGCTCAAGGGCTTCAGAAAGGGAAAGGCTCCGCTGAACGTCATCAAACAGTTCTACGGAAAAGAGGTCCTCGCAGAGGCTGAACGCAACTTCCTCACCGAAGGCATCCAGGAGCCTGTTGCAAAGGAACATCTGAATATCGCGACGCAACCGGAGATCTTCGACAAATCCGAGCTGAAAAACGGCGAACCCTTCTCCTTTAAATTTCACGTTGAAACCTTCCCGAATATCGAGATCGAACTTAAGCCGTTTGAGCACGACTTCACGCCTATTAAATATGATGAGAGCATGCTTGAGAGCGAACTTGCCGCGATCAGAAAGAGATTCACGGAGTACAAGGAGAGCGAAGACGGGCTTTCGGCTGACAACGACAAGATGGTCATCTCCTTCTCCGGCAAGGACGGCGAAAACGAAATCCAGGGCACGAACGGAAAGGATGTAACCGTCGTTCTCGGTGAAAAGAGATTCGTTCCCGATTTCGAGAATGCCCTCTACAACCACAAGAAGGGCGACTCATTCACCGCAGACGTAAAGTTCCCGGACGACTACAAACCGGAAAGCGGACTTGCGGGAAAGACCGTTCAGTTCTCGATCGAAGTGACCAAGCTTGAAAAGTGCACGAATGCACCGGAGCTCACGGACGAGTTCCTGGCAGGCAAAGAGGGCTATCCGAACACTCTCGAAGAGCTTAAAACGCAGACGAAGCAGAACATCGAAAACTATCTCAACGACGTTATGACTCAGACCAAGAAGGAACTGGCGATCAGCACATATGTAAAGAATTACGACTTCGAGCTTCCGCCCTCATTCTTCAAGAGCGAAAGAGAGGCCAGGATCGCCGACTACAAGCACCAGAACAACGTTGAGGTCGTTCCGGAGGCGGAGATCACAAAAATCGAAGACGACGCAAAATACTCGATCAAGCGCTATATCATCATCAACACGCTTGCCGACAAACTCAACGTCTCTGTCAGCGACAAGGAACTCGACCTTTCGTTCGCAAACGAGGCGAGATCCTACGGACTCCCGGCTGAGTACGCTACAAAGCTCCGCGAATACTGCAGCGAAGAGCAGCTTCAGGAGAGGCGCTACAATCTGAGAGAGCAGAAGATCCTCGAACAGATGGCTGAAAAGATGGTCTTCACGGAGAAGACTCCCGAAAAATAACGGTTCCAAATGGGCTATGCAGAGCTTGAACTTACGCTCCCGACCAATTTCACTCAGGAGCTTCTGACAAAGCGCATAGCTTCGGAGATATCAATAGATTCCTTTAAATTTCAAGTACTTAAACGCAGCCTTGACGCAAGGAGTAAGCGCGACATCCACTATCTTGTCCGTGTCGGGGTGACATCCGAATCACTCGGCGGAGATGAACCCAGGACCGAACCGCTCGAGCTTCCGCCGCAATCCACCGGAAAGGGCAGAAAGGTCGTCGTCGTAGGCTGCGGCCCCGCCGGGATCTTCGCATCGACCATCCTCGCAAGGGCAGGTTTTTCGGTGACGATCGTCGAAAAGGGCGGTGAAGTCGCAAGGCGCACTGTCGAAATCAAAAATCTCGAAAGCACCGGCACCTTCTCACCTCTCGGCAGCTACTGTTTCGGCGCCGGCGGAGCCGGTACATTCAGTGACGGCAAACTGACCAGCAGGACCAAGACGATTTCAAAGGAGCGCGCCTTTATATTTGACGAATTCATCAAAGCCGGGGCACCGGCAGAGATCGCCTTCGACGCATTTCCGCATGTCGGCAGCGACAACCTCAAAAAAATCATCCCGACGATGCTTGAAAATCTGCGTGAAGCCGGCGTGACTACACTTTTCGAGACAGAGGTCTGCCGGATGAACCACAGCTTCGGCAGGCTGACATCGCTCGAACTGAGCGGCAGACACGCGGGGAAAATAGAGGCCGACTATTTTGTATTCGCCTTCGGCAACAACTCGCTGGATTTTTACAAGATATTGATCTCACAAGGAATAAATTTCACGACGAAGCCGTTTGCGATCGGTTTCAGGGTAGAACACGAACGTGAGGAGATCAACCTTTCGCAGTGGGGAAAACGCGAGCTTGAGGGCGTAAAGGCCGCGGAATACCGCCTGACGGCAAAGCTTGATACCGGATACGCCTTCACCTTCTGCATGTGTCCAGGAGGAAAAGTCGTTCAGACGGCACCGGCCGCGGATTCGTCCGTCGTGAACGGGATGTCGAACTACCTGCGCGACGGCAGATTCTCAAACAGTGCGGTAGTGACCCCATTCAGGTTTGAGGAACTGGAAAACGGTGATGTAACGCCGCTTCGTGCCATTGAACTTCTGGAAAATATCGAACATAAATTTTACTCGTTTTCCGGCTCTTTTGCCGTTCCGGCAGCATCCATCAGTTCGCTTCTGAGGGGCAGACCTACGGCAAAACCGGCAGATTCAAGCTTTCCTTTCGGGTTGATACCGGCAGATTTTTCAGAGCTTCTTCCGGCTGCCGTCCTGCACCGCCTGACAGGCGGCCTGAGAGCCTTCTCCAGACAGCTGAGATGCTTTGAAAACGGCATCGCCCTAGGATTCGAGAGCAAAACCTCGGCACCGCTGCAATCCCTCAGAAACGACGATTTCTCGACACCGCCCTACTCCAACCTCTACCTATGCGGCGAAGGCAGCGGACACTCCGGCGGGATCGTCTCTAGCGCAGCCGACGGCATAAAAACAGCTCTCATGCTTGCGAAAAAATGCTGAGCAGATGACGCGGACCTAAGCCTCATCGCCTTTTTCAATACTCATCCTGGCAATATTAAGATACGAGAACCTCTCTTTCCCGCTTCCGCTGGCGACCTCCTTCATTCGCCTGAACTCTTCAGGATCATCTCTCAGCTCCTTCAGGATATTGAAAATGGCATCGGTGCTGTCCTGTTTGATAAACTTCACGTTTCCGCCGAAATCGATGTGATCTGTCCCCTCCCAGAATTTGCAGACCAAAGGCGTTCCCAATCCGGCGGCCTGTTCCCAGAAGACTGAATGCCTGCCCGGGAACACGGCAAGATCCGCAGCCGCAAAAACTTCATAGGCATCTGCAGATCCGATCCAGCCGATATACTGGATGCTGCCGCCGAGCCGCTTCCGGATACCGTTACTGAGCTCCGGAACTATCGAACCGAATAAAATCAGCCTGACCCCGGGGTCGTTCAACCTGTTCACCGCATCCATCAGCAGAAGCGTCTGCCTTTTGAAGCAATCTATTTTACCGCCGGTCACTATCAAAAAATCATCATCAGCGATGTCATACTTCTTTCTGATCCTGCTCCTCACTTCAGGTCTGCGCGCCGATTCTGCGAGATCATCCTCGGCACCCATGAGAAGCAGACTGATCTTATCGCCGGGAATTCCGTAAAGATTTTTCAAAAAATCGACACGCGCCGGAAGGACGCCGTAAAATTTTGTCGTAAAGGGCAGTATAATATGAGCGCAGCGTTTCCAAAAAATTTTGTGAAGGATGTTCAATGACAGCCAGTTCCTCGCGCTGTTGGAAAAATCTGCATGATTATCGACATATACCGTGACACGAGGGTGCTTTTTTAAATATTCCGCAACGACATCTATATCCAGGAACTGACATCCGTGAATAAACAGGATATCCGGATCAGCCTTTTCGAGAGCCTCGTACAGACCGAAGAACCTTCTCATCTTCACATATACTTTTACAGGCTTTTTATACTTCAGCCGGCAGACAGGGATACCGTATTCATTCAGGTATTCGGTTTTAGCCGTAAAACCCAGCTCTCCATTTTCATCATAAACCTGCTGAGATGCAATGACTGATACTTCGTGCCCCAGTTTCTTATGATAGAGCGGAAGGATATTCTCCTGATATGAATAACCGTCGGAAAAGACGCTGACGAAAGAGAGATGAGTGATTTTCATGGGTTTTTCTCAATAAAAACAGCAGGCGGAAAACGGATGTCATTTTTCCGCAAGATAATTCATGAAATTCTGCTTGTTTTCAAGGGCAGTCGTCGTAGGTCTGCCGAGATCCTCTCTTGCACCGATGGAGCATTTGACTTCGATCAGGCTCAGCTTGTTCCTCGTTTTTGCAGCCTCGAGCTCCCTGTCGAGGGCGTCAAAGTTGTCAACACAGACAGCATTCGGATAGCCGCAGGCTTTGGCGACTGCGACCAGATCGATCTTTCCGGCTACCGTAGGCATCCCGCCGACTGTTTCATGTGCTCCGTTGTTTATAACGACATGGATGAGGTTTTTCGGTTTGTTCGCTCCCAAAACAGCCATCGCCCCCATGTGCATGAGGACCGCGCCGTCACCGTCAATGCACCAGATCCGCCGATCCGGCTTGTTGACTGCGACACCGAGAGCTATAGAAGAGCTGTGTCCCATTGAACCGACGGTCAGGAAATCGTATTTGTGACTTTGTCCGTTTGCGACTCTCGTTTCAAACAACTCGCGGCTCGCCTTTCCTGTCGTACTGACGATTGGGTCTTCTCCACTCGCCTTAACGATGTGCTGAATGATCTCTTCGCGAACCATCGTGTTATCGTTTTTGTATTCGACCTTCGGAGCATCGGTCAGAGCACCTTTGCGGATAACAAAAGCGACATCCTTACCCTGAACCAAGATATCTCTGAAACCCGCCATCGCAGCCTCGACCTCTTCATCGGTAGTTTCCCTGCCGATAACGAATGCAGCTATATCCATATCTTCCAAGAGTTTGACTGTAACAGCCCCCTGATAGATATGCTGAGGCTCATCGTGTATGCCGGGCTCGCCGCGCCAGCCGATAATGAATACTGTCGGAATAGCGTAAACTTTATCGTTCAGAAGACTTGCGACAGGATTTATGATATTGCCCTCTCCGCTGTTTTGCATGTATACAACCGGCACTTTACCCGTTGCAAGATGATAGCCTGCCGCCAATGCCGTGCAGTTGCCCTCGTTGGCAGCAATAACGTGATGGCGGGGATCAATGCCGTAAGTAGCCATCAGATAATTGCAGAGAGCCTTCAACTGACTGTCCGGCACACCGGTATAAAAATCGGAACCTATTATTTCGACCAGTTTTTCTACTTTCATTTTGCTCCTCCATTAAGGATCTTACGGTACAAAACATCAATCGTGTCCGTATCCAAAGCTATCGGATGGTTTTTGAGTCTGACAGGATTTACCGAATTTTTCAAAACTTCGAATTGTTCCGTTGACGCTGCCGGCACTTCGAATTCCAGCGAATTAAAAATGTCATCAAGCCTCTCAGCCGCTGATCCGGCGCTATCGCAGCCCATAGCCTCGGCGATCTGACGGAACGTTTCCTTCAAATACCCTTCGCCTCTCGCATCGATACACCTGTCCGTGTTTTCGATCATCCACGGGAACAGCACTCTGTCGCAGAGGATCGCCGCATGACCGTGAGCGATCCGGAAGAGGCTGGTGATCTTATAACACATCGCGTGTCCTGCCGTAGTCTGCGTGATATTGATAGCCTGCCCCGCCTTGTGAGCCGCCGCAAGCATTCCTGCGTTGCCCTCTTCCGTATTGTTCAGGTATCCTTCCATATTCGCAAGGACTCCTTCGACAGCGGCCTTTGAATACTCTTTGCTCTCATCCGTGCTGTTCACGGACCAGAAAGATTCTATCGCATGGCAGAGAGCATCGCACATCGTGGCTTTCTTCTGATAGACAGGCAATGTTTTCAAGGCGTTGGGATCCATCAGAACCGTATCGGGAATAAAACTCCCGCTGGTAACGGACTGTTTGGCGTCATTGTAGTAAATAACAGCATAACGAGTGGCTTCGGAACCTGTTCCGGCCGTTGTCGGCATCGCGAGAAAAGGAATGTCGTTAGGAACGGTCTCCGCTTTTAACCAGGCTCCGTTTTCGCCGTTTCCCGGAAGGTTTGAATAGAGTTTTATGCATTTCGCGACATCCATAGCCGATCCGCCGCCGACAGCAACGATGGAATCACAACCCTCTTTCCGGTATATTCCGACACCGTTCACAACACTTTCATAAAGCGGGTTCGGCTGGAAATCGGAGAATTTGACAACGGAGACTCCCGTCTCTTCGAGTTTTTTATTAAAACTACCTAAAAACTTTATGGAGTCGTCGCAGACGAGGAGAACTTTTGTCTTCCCTTCAAGCCAGCAGTCTAATCCGGCGTAATTGTCTTTTGCAGTTATGAGCCTTTGTTCCATACCGCTATTCCTCTACCGGAATAAGGCGGATTATGTCTTTAAAGGGCATCAGCATTTTGTCGCACTCTTCCGCTCTGTGATTTTCAAGAATCGTCTCCGCAGCCTTCTGCATTGCCGGCACTTCAGCCCTCATAAGCTGGTTTGCGTAGATAATGATATTCGCGCCTCTTTCCTTCCACTCCTCTTCTTTGATGCTGTTGAAGCTTGTCGGGACGAGAACAATGGGAGTAGCCTTGTCCCTTGCGCGGAATTTTTCGATAAACTCCTGGATTTCCGAGGGATCCTTCTTTCTGCTGTGGATCATTATAGCATCGGCTCCCGCCTCGGCGAAAGCAAACGCTCTTGTCAGAGCGTCTTCCATCCCCTGCTCAAGGATAAGACTTTCGATACGGGCGCAGATCATGAACTCTCTGGTCCTCTGAGCTTTCTTGCCGGCCCGGATCTTGGCACTGAAATTTTCGATAGAGTCCTGTGTCTGGACGACTTCCGTCCCGAAGAGGCTGTTTTTCTTCAGGCCGGTCTTGTCTTCGATGATGATCATGCTGACACCGAGACGCTCCAGCGATCTTACGGTATAAACAAAATGCTCCGTCTTTCCTCCGGTATCGCCGTCGAATATAATGGGCTTGGTGGTGACTTCGGTAATATCTTCGATCGTTCTGAAACGTGAAGTCATATCGACAAGTTCGATATCGGGCTTGCCTTTCGCCGTTGAATCGCAAAGCGAGCTGATCCACATCGCATCGAACTGGTGTGCGCCGCCCTCCTGATAAACGACAGTGTTTTCAACGATAAGCCCCGTCAGGCCGTCATGCGCCTCCATTGCAGTAATAAGACCTTTAGCATCCAGCATCCTTTTGAGCCTTCCGCGGCGGATATCCGGCATGGCAAGATCCGCACGTGTCCTTGCATCGATTTCAGCATATTTTTTATCGCTGCTGTACGGATATTCGATCAGTTTCCCGCCGTATGTCGCAAGAATATCCGTGACCTCGTCACGGATAGGACGCTGGAAACCCGTTACCCAGTCATCACCGTGAACAACGATAGAGGGTTTGTATTTTTCAAGATTCTCCCTGTATGAAAGCGTTCTCTGATCCACGACCTTACAGACTCCGGCAATGTTCTCGAACATGAGCTTGCGTTCTGATTCCGGAACCAGAGGCATACGCTTGTAAGAAGCCACCGCCTCATCCGATAAAACGCCAATCATAAGCTTTCCGAGTTTCTGAGCCTTCTTGATTATAGCTATGTGTCCGCCGTGGATGATGTCGGAGGCGAAACACATGTAGACCGTTCTGTTTTCGATCTCATGCAGCTTCGCCGAAACAACGGCAAGATCATCAGGATTGTCTATCTCTGAACAGAGCAGATTTTCCACATCAAGGATGTGAATGTCTGCCGCGCCGTCAAGTTCGTTCAAAGCGTTTTCGGCATAGACTTTGGTTTTGCCAGCTTCGCAGAACTCAACGATCTTGTCCAGCCACTTCTTCCAGTCATCCTTTTTCAGATGATAAAGCGCCTGGGCTTCCATAGCGTCGTTGAAAAATTCCACTCCGACTTTCATTACCTTTCCGTCACGAACGACAGCCTTGAAATCCTTTTCAGGCAAGGGCAGCGTCGAAGAAACAGTCATGCAGGAGACATCGGAAGCGACAACGCGGTCAAAGACTTCGTTCTCGAAAACAAGGTCTCCGTGCATCAGAATGATATCATCATCCACGGACTCTCGGGCACAGTAGATGCTGTAGATATAGTTCGTATCCCTGTAGACCGGATTGTTCACGAAAGTGATATGCAAAGGCAGATTCAGGCTGCGGCAGTAGTTTATCAGCACACCGTCGAAGAGCCCCGTAGTCATTACGACCTCGCTGATCCCGGCATCGGCGATCTGCCTCAGCTGTCTGGAAAGGATCGTTTCGGTCGGCGAAATTTCCGTCATACATTTGGGGTGCTCGGATGTCAGAACGCCCATCCTGCTACCTAACCCTGAATTCAGTATCAATGCCTTCATTTTTTGACCTCCATATAGTAAATTTCTAATCCCTTCTGAAAATATCTCTCGTATAAACCTTGCCCTTTACATCATCCAAAGAGTTGTCGTAGCGGTTCGCGATGATCACGTCGGAAGCAGCTTTGAAGCGCTCAAGATCGTTGACGATCAGGCTTCCGAAAAACGTTTCGCCGTCTTTGAGAGTCGGTTCGTATATGATCACCGTCGCCCCTTTCGCCTTGATCCGCTTCATGACCCCCTGGATCGACGACTGTCTGAAATTATCGGAGTTCGTCTTCATCGTCAGACGATAGACTCCTATCGTCACGCTCTTTTCCCTGTTCGGCAGGTAGTTGTTGTTATCGCTGTAACTATAGTATCCGGCAAGCTCCAGGACCCTGTCTGCGATGAAGTCCTTGCGGGTCCTGTTGGACTGCACTATCGCCGTCATCATATCCTGAGGCACGTCGGCGTAGTTCGCCAGAAGCTGTTTCGTATCCTTCGGAAGACAGTAGCCTCCGTAGCCGAAGCTCGGATTGTTGTAGTGCGTCCCTATCCGGGGATCGAGACAGACACCGTCGATGATCTGGCGCGTATCAAGCCCCTTCATCTCGGCATAGGTATCAAGTTCGTTGAAATAACTCACGCGGAGCGCAAGGTAGGTGTTCGCAAAAAGCTTGACCGCTTCAGCCTCGGTAAAGCCCATGAAAAGCGTATCGATATCCTCCTTGAGCGCCCCCTGCTTCATAAGCTCCGCAAATGTTTCAGCCGCCTTCAAAAGCCGTTCGTCCGCCATATCAGTCCCGACGATGATACGCGACGGATAAAGGTTGTCGTATAGCGCCCTGCTCTCCCTCAGGAATTCCGGGCTGAAAATTATGTTCCTGCTGCCGGTTTTCTCTCTGACCGACTTGGTGAATCCGACGGGGACAGTCGATTTTATCACCATGACCGCATCGGGATTCGACTTGATAACAAGTTCGATCACGGCCTCGACTGCCGAAGTATCGAAGAAATTTCTGTTGCTGTCATAGTTCGTAGGAGTCGCTATAACGACAAAATCCGCATCGGCATATGCCTTTTCCGCATCGAGAGTCGCCTCCAGATCGAGCTCCTTCTCTGCAAGATACATCCCGAGACACTCCTCTTGAACTGGAGATTTCCGTGCGTTGACCATGTCAACTTTTTCTTTAACGATATCAACAGCTTTTACTGTATTGTGCTGAGCCAGCAGCGTCGCGACCGAAAGCCCGACGTAACCTGTTCCGGCAACTGCTATCTTCATCTCTCTTCCCCGGATCCTTACTAAGATTTCCTCCAAACCATTTTGTTTACGACACCGGTATATGACTGAATGATCTTCACGACTTTATCCGATACGTTTTCATCGGTATAATCCGGTACCGGAACTCCGGAATCGCCGTTTTTATGCATCGTGACAGCCGTATCCAGAGCCTGCATTAGCGACTTTTCATCGATTCCGGCCAGAACGAAACACGCCTTATCCAGCGCCTCGGGACGCTCTGTCGAAGTCCTGATGCAGACAGCCGGGAACGGACGGCCTATGCTTGTGAAGAAGCTGGACTCCTCAGGAAGAGTGCCGCTGTCTGAGACAACTGCCAGAGCGTTCATCTGCAGGGAGTTGTAGTCATGGAAGCCGAGCGGTTCATGCCGGATGACACGCCTGTCAAGAACGAATCCGCTCGCCTCTAGACGCTTTTTCGAACGCGGATGGCAGCTGTAAAGTATCGGCACGTCGTACTTTTCCGCCATTTTGTTGATCGCGCTGAAGAGGCTGTTGAAGTTCTTTTCGGTGTCGATATTCTCCTCGCGGTGAGCCGACAGCAGGATGTATCTGCCCTTTTCAAGTCCCAGCCTTCTGTGAATGTCGCTTGCTTCGATCTTAGCAAGATTGGCACGCAGGACCTCCGCCATCGGCGACCCTGTGACATACGTCCTCTCCTTCGGAAGACCGCAGTCGGCAAGATAGCGGCGCGCATGTTCGGAGTATGCCAGATTGACGTCGCTGATGATATCCACTATCCGGCGGTTAGTCTCCTCCGGAAGGCACTCGTCCTTACAGCGGTTCCCCGCCTCCATATGAAAAATAGGGATATGCAGACGCTTGGCGCCGATAACGCTCAGACAGCTGTTCGTGTCGCCCAGGACCAGAACCGCCTCCGGCCGGATCTCGACCATCAGCCGGTAACTCTTTGCGATGATGTTCCCCATCGTCTCGCCGAGGTCGCTCCCGACAGCATCGAGATAGATCTCCGGATCATCAAGCTCCAGATCCCTGAAGAAAACGCCGTTGAGGTTGTAGTCATAGTTCTGCCCAGTGTGGGCGAGGATCGTGTCGAAATATTTTCTGCACTTTTTTATAACAGCCGAAAGCCTTATGATCTCGGGACGGGTCCCGACGATTATCAAGAGCTTGAGTCTGCCGTTTTCCTTCCAATCGACTTTAAATTCAGCCATTTTTCACCACCTTTTCACCAAAAGTATCCGGATGCTGCGCATCGAACTGCTCGTTCGCCCACATCACTGTAACAAGATTTTCACTCTCGGAGAGATTTATAATGTTGTGCGTGTAACCCGGAAGCATATGGACCGCCTGGATTTTATCGCCGCTCACCTCGAATTCGATCACTTCGTCCGAACCGATTTTTCTCTCCCGGATAAGCCCGTGACCAGAGACGACGATGAAGAACTCCCACTTCGTATTGTGCCAGTGCTCGCCCTTCGTGATCCCCGGTTTGCTGACGTTAACGCTGAACTGACCGCAGCCGGCCGTCTTCAGAAGCTCTGTAAAACTCCCGCGGTCATCACACTTCATGTCGAGATCGAACACAGTCTTTTCCTTCGGAAGATATGAAAGGTAGGTCGAATAGAGCTTCTTGGCGAAGCCGTCTTTCGGGATCTCAGGCATCACGAGCGTCTTCGGCTGATTCTTGAAAACTTCGAGCAGATCAACGATCTCCCCCAGCGTGACCTTATGGGTCACCGGGACGAAACAGAACCTGCCATCATCCTTCGGAACAGGGTCCAAACCGTCATATTCACAGCGGTGCGCCCTGCCTTCGAGCGCATCGAACATCTCCTCGACGAGATCGTCGATATAGAGAAGTTCAAGCTGCGTACTGCGGTCGTTCACCTGGATCGGCAGATCGTTCGCAATGTTGCTGCAGAATGTCGCGACCGCCGAGTTGTAGTTCGGGCGGCACCATTTTCCGAACAGATTCGGGAAACGATAGACCAGAACCTCGGCACCGCTCTCCTTCGCGTAGTCGAAAAAGAGATTTTCACCGGCAAGCTTCGAACGTCCGTATTCTCCGTCGTATCTGCCGATCAGCGTTGCCTGAAGCGACGATGAAAGCATGACAGGGCACCTGTTCCCGTGCTTTTTCAGCGTCTCCAGAAGTCTGCCCGCAAAGCCGAAGTTGCCCTGCATAAACTCAGCCGCATCCTTCGGACGGTTCACGCCGGCAAGGTTGAAGACGAAATCAGCCTTCGAGCAGTATCCGTCAAGCTCTTCAGGCGCTGAATCGATGTCGTATTCAAAAATCTCATCGATCGTGAGCTGAGGCCTCGTCCGGTTTTTGCCGTCACGGATATTTTTCAGATTTTCGACAAGATTGCGCCCCGCGAATCCCTTCGCACCGGTCACCAGAATTTTCATAGCTACCTCTTCAAAGCCTCTTTAACGTAGTCAGTCGTCAAAATCTTGGCGACAGTCCCTTCGACATCCAAAAGCTTCGTGCTGTGGCTCGTGTAGGACTCCTCCGCCTCAGTTTCGACCTTGCCCTGAGTAAAATATTTGTCGTAATTCAAGTCACGGTTGTCCGCAGCGACGCGGAAGTAGTCGCCCATATCCTCGGAACGAAGCCTCTCCTCCCTGGTCATCAGCGTCTCATAAAGCTTCTCGCCGTGACGGGTGCCGATTATCCGCGTTCCCGTATCGCCGAAAAGCCTCTGGACTGCCTCGGCAAGGACACCGATCGTGCTCGCATCCGCCTTTTGGATAAACAGATCTCCCGGATTCGCGTGCTCGAAGGCGAATTTAACCAGGTCCACAGCCTCGTCCAGATTCATAAGAAAGCGTGTCATCTCCGGATTGGTGATCGTGATCGGATCACCCGCCTTGATCTGATCTATAAAAAGCGGAATGACCGAACCGCGTGAACACATCACATTGCCGTAGCGGGTGCAGCAGATGACCGTTCCGCCGCGCTCGGCAGCGACACGGGCATTCGCCGTGATCACATGCTCCATCATCGCCTTGCTGATACCCATCGCGTTGATCGGATAGGCCGCCTTGTCGGTGGAAAGACAGACGACGCGCTTCACTCCGGCATCGATAGCCGCATGAAGGACATTGTCCGTCCCCTCGACATTCGTCTTGACAGCCTGCATCGGAAAAAATTCGCAGCTCGGCACCTGTTTCAGAGCCGCCGCATGAAAAATATAATCGACACCCGGCATCGCATCGCGGACAGACTGGATATCACGTACGTCACCGATAAAGAATTTCACCTTTCCGGCATACTGCGGATAACGCGCCTGCAGCTCGTGCCGCATATAGTCCTGCTTTTTCTCATCTCTCGAAAAGATCCTTATCTGACCGATATCCGTGTCCAGAAATCTCTTCAAAACTGTTGAACCGAAGGAACCCGTCCCTCCGGTAATAAGAAGCGTCGAGTTACTGAAAGCTGACATAAGACCTCCTTAACATAATTATTCAGCCTATTCGCCAGACACAATACCATGTATACAATTAATTTACTACTTTTAGTTAATGGTATGACAGACAAATGTTTAAAAATTATATGCAGGCTTCAAAATCACAAAAGTTGCGATATACTCGGCAAAGCTAAGTTGTACTATTTGGTACAGGAAACCTGAACAGATCGACCATTATACGGTTCAAGGGTGACAAAATAATGAATAATACGGTAAGCATAATCATGGCTGCATACAATGCCGAAAACACTATAAGAAAAGCTATTGAGTCAGTACTTTCCCAGACTTACCCGAATTGGGAACTGATCGTCGTTAACGACTGCTCTACAGACATGACTCAAACAGCAGTTTCCGAAATCGTCAAGAAAGATCCCCGCGTAAAACTCATCAGCAATGAGACCAATCTCGGTGTTTCCCTCACCCGTAAAAAAGCTCTCGATGCCGCAACCGGCGATTGGATAGCTGTGCTTGACAGCGATGATATGTGGGAGCCCGGCAAACTTGAAAAACAGATGGCTTTTGCTGAAAAGACCGAGGCAGATCTCGTCTTTACCGGTTCTTCGTTTATAGATAACGACGGTAATCCTATAGACTGGCAGCTTCATGTTCCATCTGAAATGAAATATCACAGGCTTTTGAAGCAGAACCTCATTTCCAATTCATCCGTTTTAGTGAAAAAGGATCTATATAGTCGGTTTTATGTCACTTGGAATGATGTTTACAGTGATTTTGCAATGTGGATCAATATAACCAAAGCCGGATGTAAAGTCTGCGGATTGGATGAGCCTCTTCTGATATACCGCGTAACAAATGCTTCAAGATCGAGAAACAAAGTAAAGTCTGCCCTAAGGACGTGGAAGACTTACCGCTATATCGGTTTTAATTTGTTCGAAACACTTTATTTCATGTGCTGGTATGCCGTTAACGGGTTGTTGAAATACAGGCATCTAAATAAAATAAGTGGTACAAGAAAACTGGACAGAGGTTGAAGTATAAAAGATTAACCTTTGTTTAGGAGAATCACTATGAGGAGAATGAGGATGCACGATTCGGCATTTAAGGCAAAAGTTGCGTTTGAGGCGGCGAAAGGAGAGAAAACGATCACGGAGATCGCAAGCATTTACGGTGTGGCGTGCAAGCAACTTGGGATAAAATGGGAATAGACTGGATAGACTGGTACAGCCACTATGTTTTATCGTGGAAGATATCGACCACTTTAGAAAGCGGATTCTGTTGCGATGCCCTGAGTGAAACCCTGGTAAAATACGGCAAAACCGAGATTTTTAACACGGATCAGGGATCACAGTTCACTGGTTCCGATTTTACCGGAATCCTTGAGGAAGCCGGGGTACAGATAAGCATGGACGGCAAAGGACGGGCGTTGGATAACATTTGCTGCGAAAGGCTGTGGCGGACAGTCAAGTATGAGGAAATATTCCTGAAACGCTACGATTCTGTGCCGCATTTAAGAAGCGAACTCAACAAATATTTTAGGTTTTATGATTACAAAAGGGATCATTCAGCTCACAGATACAGAACCCCGTGGGAGGTTTATGAAAATTCCAAATTTGGGAATACGGGAGAAATGGCATGACAGCTCATGCTGCGATAAAAAACACTTTTTTGGAGGATTTTTCTGTCCAGAAATGCTTGACCATTATATAGCTAACCGGTAAAAAATATGTGACTTTTGTAGATTAGGAGATTTTTGTGGGAAGGAGGCTCAAATTTTACAGAAAGAACTTGACTTAATCTTAAACTCTCAGGGTTGCGCCAAATATCAAGATGATAATTGTGCTGAGTGTCAATATTATGAGCCATTTTTATGGTTTATAATAAATCAAGAACAAAGAGAAAGGAGGTAATATAATGAAACAAGAAAGCATAGCAAATAACACACAGAATAGAGTATTATATTTTGATGTTCTTAGAGTATTAGCAGTTTTTTTTGTAATGGTGTTGCATACTTCTGGTGAGAACTGGCATGATGCAGGAGTAAATACTTATGAATGGAGTATATTGAACCTATTTAATAGCATATCAAGATGGTGCGTTCCTGTTTTTGTTATGATAAGCGGTGCTCTTTTCCTAAATCATGATATACCAATAAAAAAACTTTATTCTAAATATATACTAAGATTGGTTGTTGCTTTTATTGTTTGGTCCATTGCTTATTCTTTTATATGGAATATTGTAGACAAAAGGGATGTTGTTAAGTTCTTCAGAGCTATTATAAAAGGTCATTATCATATGTGGTTTATTTATATGATAATTGGCTTATATATGATAACACCATTCTTAAAGAAAATAATTGTAGATAATACCCTTACTAAGTATTTTATTGTATTAGCATTTATATTTGCCTTACTTGTTCCAGAAATAATAAGTATAATCAATCTTT
>Ga0310690_10000544_pt1 | contig 78887 bp, 56 predicted proteins | sample AusTroGonzalo_MG_2_FD_207661 | JGI IMG/M metagenome (GOLD analysis project Ga0310690, IMG submission 207661) | Bovine rumen microbial communities from tropical cattle in Woodstock, Queensland, Australia - Gonzalo_04 (v2) (version 2) | ecosystem: Host-associated > Mammals > Digestive system >...
TTTCCAAATACCGATCACGTTTAGGAATTAGGAATGACATTGGATTATGAGGCGGGCGTATGCGATACGCCCCTACAAACAACCTATTGCCTTAAACCTTATACGTAAACCGGTCAAACTTCCCAAATCCAAATTCCTGCAACCGTTCCACACTACGCTCCGTGTCCTCTTCAGTGTTGTACTCAGGAATCAACGGCACGCGAATGATGACGTGCTCGCGGTCGTAGTTTTCGGACAGCCATTTCAGATTCTCCCACACTTGTGTGTTCGATTTGCCGGTGTAGGCCGTGTAAATGCTGTCGTTTGCATCCTTGATGTCGATGATGAAGTCGTTGACGAGCGGTGCGACCGACTGCAGCGATGCCATCGGCACGTTCAGCGAGGTTTCGAGGGTGATTTTCCAGCGGTCGGCGCAGAGGGCGTGGAATTGGCGGATGAACTCCGGTCGCAGCAATGGCTCGCCCCCACCGAAACAGACCCCGCCGCCCGTGGCCACGAAGTAGAGGTCGTCGATGAGCAGCTGCTGGTAGAGCGATTCAGGGGTGTGGCGCACTACATGTGCGTAAGTATCCAAGCAACTGGAGTTTAGGCAGTAACGGCACTTTAGCGGGCAGCCGTGGAAGGCCGCCAAAGTGGTCACACCCTCACCGTCCACCCCAATGCGGTGACGGTTGATGCCGATAAAGGGTGCCTCATTCAACGACTCAAGCTTTTCCATTTTTCCGATTTTTTGTGATAGACAATAGAGAAAACATCGCAAACAGCAGCAGACAGAATAGGATAATCAGGAAAGCTAAAGGGTTGTGTCCGATTTGGAATGCCACCAATTGAGATTGGTAATAGCTGTCTGGTGGGGTCGCGTTGATACGGTCGAGATTGTCACTGGAAAGGCATTGCAATACCATTTGGTAGGATCCGGCAGGGACGTTGTCGGAAAAAACAATGTCCAAACAGGTTTGATTGGTGATGGAATCCAGCCGGAACGTCTTGTCCGCCAAATGATGGCCGTCCAACAGCAGTCGGTAGTCTCCATCAGGAATGTCTTTGATCAGCAGCATGAACAACGCGGAAGCATTCCTCAGCCGCGCCTCCTTGTTCATCTGGTCATTCAGGAACAGATGGATGGTGTCGGGTCGGTTGGCTTTCCAGAAAAGGAATCTGGGGTAGTGCCTAACTTTTAAGTGGGTGGACACTTGCGGAGGCAGGTAGAGGATCCGCTCGGGCTTGTTGATCACCCGGATGTGCAGACTGTCTGTGACAAGCCACATTTTTTCGGTGTCCACGCTGACCCGGACATCGAAGTTGTACTCGTTTTTGCCAATCAGCAGTTCTTCAATGGTGTTGGGTGACTGAGGCGTGACTCGTATGCTCCCATATTCATTCATCCGCACGGAAGTATTAAGGTAGAAAAGGGTGTCCTCGGAATGGATTTTCAAGAAATATGGACCGTCAACAGAGGAGTGTATTTTCGGCGGCTGGTTTTGGTATGGGGTGTTTTCTATGATGTCTTGCAGGTTCACCACCATTTCGCGCGGCATGAGGGCGCAAATGGACTTCATGCTCCGGCCTTTGGCATCAATAATGAAAATGTCGGGACAATGGTTGATAGCATCCACAACAGGCTGACTATAAGCGTTTCGCGTGAGCATGATGTAGAAAACATAGACATTGTCGGGCTTCATCGTACACCAATTCCGAATAAAACGGCAGATGGATTCCTCGTCCTGCTCGTTCGTGCTGTTGCTTAAAATATAGATAAAATTGTCTTTTTTGTTGTCAATATGCTTCACAGCATCCTTCAATGCGGCATAAAGGTTCGCTTTCCCGTTTTTTTTCATCAGTTTCCAGATGATTTTGTCGGCTTTGCCCAAGTAACCGTCAATCTGGTTGTCGGAGGCCTCTTTGACATCAAAGGAGATAGGGGTCAGCGGCTCGTCTTGGTAGGGAATCAAGGTGACGGAGCCTTCATTCAGCGCCTTGATTTCGCGGTAGATCCATTTTCGGGTGCTTTTTCCGAGGTTTTCGGGTTTGCCCATCGATGGAGTGGATTCCACCATGTAGATGTAGTTGCGCTCCCGCTGCGCCTGTGCCAAAATGACCGGAAACAGAAGAAACAAAACCGTCAATATTCTGTATATCAGATGTTTCATTGATGATGTAACCCATAAAAACTGTACGGCAAAGTTACGAAATAAACCAAAAGGAAAGCAGACAGTCTCATATATCCGATGAAAAATGTACTTTTGCAGTCGAATTTATGTGTGAATTTGGTCTTATGAAGAAGATATTGTTTACGGTTTTGTTTTGTATGGCGTTGATTTTCAGTTTTGGACAGACGCAGCCGATGAAGTTCCTCGGTGTTGGCATGAACAGCACCATGTCCACTTTTGTGTCCAAGATGAAGGGAAAAGGGTTTGTGGAGGATGTCAACCACACGAAGCCCAACTACACCCTAATGAAGGGCACTTTTGCGGGCGAGCGCGTGAAAATCGAGATCCGGTCTGCAGCCAAAACACACCTCGTCTATAGCGTGAATGTCTTCTTCAATATGAGCACACAGTTCACATACGCCGATTTGCAGGACCGTTTGAGTGGCAAGTACGGCGAAATTGTGCGGGAAGTCAATAAAATTAAAGAAGAGCCCATCTATGTCAAATACACCACCGATTATTCCAAGTGGCAGACGGATGTCGATACGGTGAACCAAGCGTTCAACACCATCATCTTGTCAAAATGCAGTTACCACAGCACCTCGCCAATCGTCATTACCTACATCGACGGGAAGAATTCCAAGGTGGAGGCGTTGGAGATTAACTCGGACTTTTGATAGTTAGCAGTTAGCAGTTAGCAGTTGGGGCGTTGACACGGTTATTGAAATAAATATCAACATCTAAAAATGTAAAAACAGATTAACGGGCAGGAGGCTTTTCTCCTTATCCATTGTTTCGCAGCTGAAGGAGAGGATTCGCAGGTTCTGTCCAGTGATGCTGGCTTTGCCTTTCTCTGTTAAGCAGCTGTTCAGGAATGTGGATGATGCATCGTTAAAGAGCACATAATTCAGGATGGAAGAAGAGGCTACGGCATCGTTCACAAATGGATAGAGTCTGTTTTGTGTTAATCCACCCGCAGATTTGATTTGACTTTGATAGAGTTTCAATGCCTCTTTGGACTCCGCAAAGACGAGTGCATCTTCTTTTTCGATGAACCAAGTGGCGGAATCCGGAGCGAACGCTTTCAGCAGCGGTCTTACCGGTTGCGGGGTTTGGAAGAGGCCGTCGGGATGGGCGGCGCGGGCGGAATCCGCTCTGTGAGCATCTTTGTACAAGATTTCCATCGCACTTTTTTCGCCGTTCGGAAGCAGGATGGCGTAGCGATATTCGGTGGAATCGCTGCGCAGAGAAAAGTAGCCGATTTCAGAAGGGGCGAGATCGCAAGTGGTTTGCGGGTCGTCGAACAGTTTCTTGGATTTGAAATCATGGGCTTTGGGCGTTTCCAAATGGGTGTACCAGTCGATGTTCGCCGGATAGAGGTTGGTGATGGTCATGCCATCGCCTGCTTTTTTGACGAAGAACTCAAAATCCTCGGAATCCGGATTGTCGGTGAGCATATACCCTGAAAAGTGCATCTCGTTGCCGGAAAACCGCAGTTGGAAAGCGGTCCATCCGGCCTTTTTCATGCCATCAGACAGCTTGTTGGCGCTCTCTTCCTTCAAGAAAGAGGAGATGTAGGACATATAACTTGACGGATTGATAATCAGCCAATTCTGTTTCCGGTTTTTTTCAGTGAGCTGATAGACCTCCTTGAACTGCTTGTTGGACAGCAGGTTTTTGGGATGGGAGTGCTGCACGATAGCGCGTTTCAGCAGCTCAATGTCCGAAGAAAAGGAGATGATGTGGTTGAGATAGACGAACTTCATGCTTTTGAAATTGGTGCCGTAAGTATAAATGCGGTTGTTTTCAAAAGCGGTGTAGTTGTTGGGGTCGATGCTGAGGGCGCGCAAAAGCCGTTTGAAGGCCGCTTTGTCGGCGTGCATGTTGAACAGCAGACTGATGGTGTTGCCTTGGGTGTGTCCTGAAACGGTGAGGTCGTACTCGCCGGCGGGCAGCTTGCCGCGCATGGTCTCATACGCCGGCAACGCATCCATCACGAAAAGTTCGTTCAGGTAGGGTGTCAACATAGCGGTGGAACTGACAAACCCGTCGTTGTCATTCAGGGCGAAAACAAAGGCTGCATCGGTCGGGATGGCCTCGATCAGCTCCGATTTGGACTGGCGGAAAAGGGTGTAGTAGAAATAGGCACCTACTCCTACCGCGATAACGGCGAAGATGGTGAGCCAAATGAGCCAAGGACGACTTTCGCGTGCGTAATTTTTCATTGTTGATGGGTTAAAGGGTTACACGGTTACGCGGTTAATGTAGAGACGCACGGTCGTGCGTCTCTACAATTTGGGGGTTATTCGTTGTCGGATTTTTCAGCGGAGGGCTCTTCGGTAGCGGGTTCCTCAAGATCCACGAGGTTGTGCTCCACAAGGATGTTATACCAAGAGAAGACTTTCTTCATGTTGGAAACATACACGCGGTCGCGGTCGTATTCGGGCAGGATTTCGGCGAAATAAGCCTTGATGGCGTTGTTGTCTTTCGGCATCTCCATCTTCTTGCCGTCTTCTTTGCGGTAGATGTTTTGGAAAACGGTCTGCAAGGGAATTTCGTCCGTTTCAGTGAAAATAGCAATGTTGTCCAACGCAGCTACACCGTCGCTGGAGAAGGCGGGAAAACGCTTGCCGTCGTCCAAACCTTCCACGATGAAACTGTTCGGGGTTTTAGAGAGGAATTTGAACAGGCCTCCTTTGCCTGTGATTGATAAAATCTTGCTTAAATCCATTGTTGATTCGTTTAATTTGTTTGTGATTTTAATTGATTGTTAGTCTAATTTTTGATTGTTGGGCAAAAGGCAAAAGGGAATAGGCAACAGGCAAAAGAGTTAAAGTTAAAAGCTTATTCATAATACGTAAATAGCCGTTGTTTTACATACACAATCTGGCCATCGACGGCGCAGACTTCCGTTTGCCAGTTTTTATGGGAGTCGTAGTCGAAGAAGTAGTGGAATTCCTTGATGTTGTGCAGTTTGTCCTCGTAGATGACCTTGCGAACGCGACCGTCTTGGGCGTATTCCGTGTAGGTGTACTCAATCATCTGGTTGCCAGCTTTATACACGCATCTGTTGACTTCGTCGCCGTAGTTGTCGTACTCGATTTTCACTGTCTTGAAAACCTTGCCGTCGGGCTCGTATTCGATGATTTCTGCCACCAGACCCTGTTCGTTCATTTTATTCTCGACTTTTGTCTGGTATCCTCCGAACGACTGTACGGTACGGATGATATTGCCGATGCCGTCGGTGGTGTGCGCGAACGACATCACGAGACTGTCGCCCTGATAGACCTGCTCGCCCACGAGGAACCCGTTGCGGTCGTAGGTGTATGTGCCGTGCGTGACCTGTATTCCGTCAGCGTTATACTCCTTCCATTCCGTAATGTGAGCCTCTTTGTCGTAGGAGTAGTTGCGGTGGAGGATTGTGTCAGAGTCGGAGAGTTTGACGAACTCCAACAGCCACCCATCGGAGGTGTACCGTTGGCAGGAACGGGCACGGTCTGAAGCCTCACAAATAGAGTCGCACAAAACCATCAGTTTCTTCAACTCTGCCGTATCCTTCACAGACAGGGAATCCTGTTGCACATAATAGGTCGTCGTTCCCAGCTCTTTTACATTTCCGAAGATATGATTCCGCTGCAGATGGTTTTTCTCGATGTCGGGTACAATAACGATAGGAGCGGGCTTCTTTTTGCAGCCGCCGGCAATCATTACGATAGAGACGATAAGAAAAAACAGATATCGGCGCATGGCGTTGAAAAATTGTTTTTGTTTATTAACGTTGTAGGGGCGAATGATTATTCGCCCCTACGAATGGACATTAGAAACTTTTTTCGATTAATGCGTCGTCCGCGAAATTCGGCAACGTGACGTGCAACTCGGGACATGCCTCCATGGCGCGTTTGATGGCGAAGAGGGCGCCGTCGTTGCGGGCCCATGCGCGACGGGAGATACCGTTGTTCACGTCCCAGAAGAGCATCGAACGCAAGCGTCTGTCGCTGTCGTCGCTGCCGTCGAGCACCATGCCGAAACCGCCGTTGATGACTTCGCCCCAGCCGACGCCGCCGCCGTTGTGGATGCTCACCCACGTGGCACCGCGGAAACCGTCGCCGATGACGTTCTGCACGGCCATGTCGGCGCAGAAGCTACTACCGTCGTAGATGTTGGAGGTCTCACGGAACGGAGAGTCCGTACCGGAAACGTCGTGGTGGTCACGACCCAACACGACCGGAGCGGAGAGTCTGCCGTCGCGCACCGCTTTGTTGAACTCGGCGGCGATCTTCGTACGACCCTCACAGTCAGCGTATAAGATACGGGCTTGGGAACCTACCACGAGATGGTTCTCCTTGGCTCCCTTGATCCAGATGATATTGTCGCGCATCTGCTGCGAAATCTCGGCGGGTGCATGGTCGCTGATCTCCTTCAGCACGTCCATGGCGATATGGTCGGTGACATCAAGATCCTCGGGCTTGCCGGAAGTGCAGACCCAACGGAACGGACCGAAACCATAGTCGAAACACATCGGTCCCATAATGTCTTGAACGTATGAGGGATAGCGGAAGCTGCCGTCCTCTTTGAGGATGTCGGCACCGGCGCGTGAGGATTGCAACAGGAAGGCGTTGCCGTAGTCGAAGAAGTACATGCCTTTGGCCGTCAGCTTGTTGATGGCGGCCACATGGCGGCGCAAACTGGCCTCCACGGCGGCTTTGAACTTCTCGGGATAGTCGGCCATCATCTGTTTGGCCTCTTCAAAGGAGATGCCCACCGGATAGTAGCCGCCGGCCCACGGATTGTGGAGGGAGGTCTGGTCGCTGCCGAGGTCGACTTGGATGTCGTGCTCAGCGCAGTACTCCCACAAATCCACGATGTTGCCTTGGTAAGCGAAGGATTTCGCGATCTTCTGAGCGCGCGCTTCGTTGACCTTCACGAAGAGTTCGTCGAGATTTTCGTGAACTTCATCGACCCAACCTTGTGCGTAACGTTTTTGCGTAGCGGCGGGATTGATTTCCGCGGTGATGGAGACCACACCGGCAATGTTGCCGGCCTTCGGTTGTGCGCCCGACATGCCGCCCAAACCGGCAGTCACGAAGAGTTTGCCACCGATTTCGCCACCGATCTTACGGCTGGCGTTCAGCACCGTGATGGTGGTGCCGTGCACGATGCCTTGCGGTCCGATGTACATGTAAGAACCAGCGGTCATCTGTCCGTACTGGCTGACGCCCAGTGCGTTCATACGCTCCCAGTCATCGGGTTTGGAGTAATTGGGAATCACCATACCGTTGGTCACGACTACGCGGGGCGCGTCCTTGTGTGACGGGAAAAGTCCCAGCGGGTGACCGGAGTACATCACGAGGGTCTGCTCGTCGGTCATCTCGGATAAGTATTTCATAACCAGGCGGTACTGTGCCCAGTTTTGGAAGACAGCGCCGTTGCCGCCGTAGGTGATCAGCTCGTGCGGGTGCTGCGCCACAGCGGGGTCGAGGTTGTTCTGAATCATCAGCATGATGGCCGCAGCCTGCTGACACTTAGCGGGATAGGCCTCGATGGGACGGGCATACATCTCGTAGGTCGGACGATAGCGGTACATGTAGATGCGGCCGTAGTCGTGCAGCTCCTTCACGAATTCGGGAGCCAAAGCGGCGTGCTGCGAGGCCGGGAAATAGCGAAGCGCGTTACGCAGGGCCAATTGTTTTTCCTTCTTGGTGAGGATGTCCTTGCGCTTCGGCGCGTGGTTGACTGTGGGATCGTAGGGTTGTGCGGCGGGGATTTCAGCCGGAATGCCCGCTCTCAAATCTGCTTGAAACTCTTGTAAAGTCATACTATTTCGATTTTAACGTTATCTTTTTTAAGAAGCGGCAAAGGTACATAAAATTCAAATACATTCAGATTCTATAGATAGGTGGTCGTGGAGACGCGGTGAATCGTGTCTCTACTTCTTTGAGGTTTCTGTCGGCTGCTCCATTCCCACAACCCTGCTCACCGTCTTGCCTTCAATAGCGAAATCGAGGCGATAGAACTGGTAAGGATGTTTTTTGGAGAGCTTCGGGAGGATAATGTCGTGCTCAACGAGCCCGTAAGGCGTTTTATATGGTTCTCCTACGGATTTCACCTTTGCGGTTTTGCCGCACTCTACCATTTTGCCATCGACAAAACGGATTGGTGTGATGGTAATAGAGGAGGGGGTGCTATTCTGCTCTCTGAAGATGCGAATGGTGCGATTAATCTTGGGGTCGTCAATGGTGTAGAAAGGTATGAATACATCAGTTTCACCATACTTCAATATATTATATGCTCGCAAAAAATCAGTGATGCCGTAGCCGTAGCCGTCGTTGGTGTCAGGTTGTACAATGATTTTGCCATTAAAACGGATGTTGCGGTCACCGGCTTGTCGCACGGCCTCCATGATTTCGTAGTTGCTCTTTTCGGGGAAGGCCTGCCACAGACAGGTGACCATGCCGCAGAGCATCGGCGAGGAGAAGGAGGTTCCGTCGGCCATGGTGATGACGCCCGTGGGTGTGCTGAGGTAGGTGTTGCGGCCCACGGCGCATGCGTCGGGTTTGATGCGACCGTCAGCGGTGGGACCGAACGAACTGAAATAGGCGCGGTTGCCTTTGATGTTGACGGCTCCCACGCTGAGGATGTCCTTCGCGTCAGCCGGTGTACCGATGTATTTCCACTTTTTGCCGCCTTCGTTGCCGGCACTGTTGCAGATCAGCAAGCCTTTGCTGGCGGCGATGGTGGCGGCTCTAGAGGCACGGCTCACTTCGCCCGTCATATCGGAGTAAGTGCGTTGGTTTATCGTGTCGTCGAAAGTGGTGTATCCCAACGAGGAGTTTACCACTTGACAACCTAGACTATCGGCATACTCTACACCGGCCACCCAGTTGTCCTCCTCCACACGATCTTCGCTGCCGGACTCTTCAGTTTGGGCTACGTAGACCTGTACCATCGGGGCGGTGCCCACGAGTTTGCCGGGAATGTAGGAGGCGATGCAGGAGAGCACCATAGTGCCATGCGAATGTTTGCGCATCGGATCTTTCTCGGGTTCCACGAAGTTGCGGGCACCGAGCAGTCGGTGGTCGTTGCGCATGATTTCGAAACAGGGGATGGAGTCGATGTTCTGGAAACCGCCGTCGAGGACCATCATCTGCATGTTTTCACCGCGAAAGCCCATGCGGTGGAGCCATTGCACATTGTTCACGCGCACCTGGAGTTTCGCTTTACCATAGTTGAATTCATTATTTTTCTCTATATCAGATTGATACGAGAAAACGGGCGAACCGCCGCTGCCGGGAAAGACGTAAGCGGGTTCTGCAGGAGGCAGAGGCTCCTTGGGGACATCGGTGCGCTGCACGGAATCCACGAAAGGCAACTGTTCGATGGCCTCTTTCATGTCCTCGCGAATGGCGTAAACGGTCATGCCGTTGAGCCATTTGGTGGTGGTGAAACAACGTGCCGCGGTGTCGAGGGCGAGCACTTGCCGCACATAGTCGGGATTCACGGGCAGGTCGCGCTCGTCAATGGCGATGCCGTGCGCCTTGCGCAGCTCGAGGGCTCGTGGCGAAAGAAACGCTTCGGGTTTGTCAATGCTGTAGGGCGTACCCTTTTTGTCGGTGAACGCCACCCAGTACTTCGCGGGAGTCTGTGCGTAGGAGACTATTGCGAATAGCAGGGCGATGGTGCTGAAGATGATGGATTTTTTCATGTTTATGGGTTAAAAAGGTTAAAAGGTGTCAAAGTTAAAGTTAAAGTCAAAGTCAAAGTTAAAGTCAAAGTCAATGTCAAAAGTGTTTGTCAATATCTCGCCAGCGAAAGCCAACAGCCAACAGCCAACGTCACTTCTCCTCACTCTTTTTCAAATACTCCTCTGCATATCGATAAAACTTCTTGGCCATTTCGCGGTTGCCGCGCTTTTCGGCCTCGCGGGCGATGCTGAGGTACGACTCATAGACGCCTTCGCGGGAGAGCACGATGCCTTTGTAGTAGTCGTCGTTGCAATAGCCGCTGGGCATATTGTTGCAGAAGTGTTCCAGGGCGAGGAAAACCTCTAAGGCTTCGGCCGACCGTCCGATCTTGGCCAGTTCGCTGCCGTGGGTGTATAGTCGGTCATAGAGTTCCAGAGTGAAGTCGGAGACAGCCATCTCCTGCTCGTCAGTGAGGGTGGTCTGCGTATAGACTTGGTGGATGAGATCGACGCAAGGCTGGTATTCTCTTTTCGCCAGCAAGATTTTGCACTTCAGCAACATAGCGTCGGGATTGTGCGGGTTGTACTGGAGGGCACGTTCAAGGTTATAGAGGGCGCGGACGGTGTCGCGGTAGGCGAGTTCCTCCACAGCACGGAGGTAGAACACCTGGTCCACGACTGCCTTGCGTTGGGAGAAAATCTCGTTCTTCTGCAAGGCTTTGTTGTGAACATGTAGGAAGGCTTGCTTCGTGGCGTAGAAGTCCGTGCGAGGGCTCCGTGCCAATGTGGTGTTCAGCTGCGCCTCAACCTTGTCCATCGCCTTGAGGATATCCTGAAGGAACAGGTAGTGCAGCGATACGATTTCCGGATCCTCATAGTCGAGTTCGCCCAGCCGTGTGTCCCAGCGTTGGAACATCTTCGGCAGCGAGTCCGCCGGCACGGGTGCTTGCGCCCGCAAACCCATCACGCTGGCTAATAACACTATAGTGAAAATGCTTCTGTGCGTCATCGACCCAATGGAAACAAAACGTACTACCCCAAAATTATCAATTATCCATTATTTCAAGAAGTCTTGGATAACCTTTTCCAGTTCCGCTTCCGACGGAGCGCCGACCATTTTGCCGGGTTGGGCATTGGGTTTCAGGAAGAAGAGGGTGGGGATGCTGCTGATGCCCAAGCTTTGGCAGATGTCCTGAGCTCTATCGACATTGATTTTGTAGATAATCAGCTGACCTTTGTATTTAGCAGCAAGCTTTTCCGTGATGGGTTTCAGTTGCATGCACGGCTTGCACCAGTCGGCGTAGAAATCGACGATGCAGGGGGTGGTACCTTTGTAGCGGAGTCCGAGTTCGGGGTTGATGTCGGTGATGCGTTCCCGGAACTCTTCGGCAGTGAGGGCGATGACTTTGCCGGAGAGGTCTTCTGCCTTAGCAGACGCCGCGTTCTCTTGACCAGGATTCAGATGGTCGTAGCTGTTTTCGGTAGCCTCTGTCTTGGGTTGTTCTTGTGTGCCTTGATTGGGCTTTTGTCCGCAGGCGCTGAGCAGCAGCGCCAGGCTGAGGATGGTGAGGAGGTGTTTTTTCATTATCTTTGATTATTGTTTTTATATTCGTTATTTGTTTTGTGCTACCCCACATTGCGTTCCTTCGTCGCTTATGTGGGGTTAATTGCGCTTCACGCGTCTTGCCTCTCCGAGGCTGTTCAAGGAAGCAGTTTTAATATTACTACCCCGCCCTTCGGGCACCCCTTCTTAGAGAAAGGGAATTGGGGTCGCCCGCCTCCAACTGCTAACTGCTAACTTCTAACTACTAACTGTTTAAAGTGGTTACCGCGTTCTTCGAAGTTCTTGAACTGGTTGTAGCTGGCGGCGGCGGGGGAGAGGAGGACGACGCCGTTTTCGGGGGTGTTGTCGTACGCAAAGCGAACGATTTCCTCCCAGTCGTTGGTTTCGATGTAGCGGGCGGGCATGGCGTTCTGCTCGCGGCACATCTCCAGCATCCGGTGACCGGCGGGACCCGTGAAGGCGATGTTCTGGATCGGGTTTTCCTTGAGGAAGTCGATGAGCACCTGATAGTCGATGCCGCGGTCGAAGCCGCCGAGGATGAGGGTCTCCACGCCGCGCAGGGCCTTCACCGCCGCAATGGCCGATTCGGGAATCGTGGAGATGCTGTCGTTGTAAAACTCAATACCCTTGAAGGTGCCCACAAACTCGATGCGGTGCGGCAGTCCCTTGAACGTCAGCAAAGCATCCATGATGTCTTGGTGCGCGATGCCGAATCTGCGACTGATGGCGATGGCGGCCATGATGTTGAAGTAGTTGTGCGTGCCGGGCAGGTTCTTGTAGTCGATGAGGTCGTATTCGTCGATGATTTCGCCATCGTTGAAGAAACGGACGAGGTGGTTGTGGCAGCGCGCGTGTAGCCCGGGATGGATTTGCGTGCCGAAGACGCAGATGTCGCTTTCGGGCTTGTTGCCCTTCACCCAACCGGGGATGTGCTCGTCGTCACCGTTGTAAACCAAGAAATTACCCGCATGTTGGAACTTGAAGATGTTGGTTTTGGCGTTTTGATAATTGTTGAACGAGTTGAAATGGTCAAGGTGCTCCTGATAGATGTTGAGCAGCACGGCGTAGTCGGGCGAATGGTGCGTGAACTCCAGTTGGTGCGCCGAAAGTTCCGCCACTACGATGGATTCCGGGGTGAGCTGGTCCACAATGTCGAAAAACGGTGTGCCGATGTTGCCTGCCAGGAAGACATCCTCGCGGGTGTGGTGCAGGATGTGGTAGATCAGCGAGGCAGTCGTGCTTTTCCCTTTTGTGCCCGTGATGCCCACCACCTGCTCGTGGAAATATTCCAAAAAGAGGTTCGTCTGCGAGGTGATTCGCTCGTTGTCGATGTAGTAGTCCAGCAGGTTGAAACTGATGCCCGGACTTTTGAAAATCAGGTCATAGTTGTTCAGATTGCGGTCGTAATCCTTCCCTTTGATGAATTTCACGTATTTATCGTCCGCAAATTCGTCTGTTTTCAGATTTTCATTGCCGTCTGCAACGACCAGTTTCATTTTTGGAAAATGACGGCGTATGAAACGATAGGTTGAAACGCCCTCTTTCCCGAAACCTAATATAATAACTTTTTGATTATTAATCCTTTCAAGAAGTTCCGATAAGGCCATAGGTGGTTTGGTTTTAAGGCACAAAAATAACAAAAAATGTGATTCACGAGGAATTAACGGCATATATCCACAAAGATTGTATCTTTGCGCCTCATTTGAAAAATATCAAAATTATGCAAGAATATCAGATCAGATTGATGACGATCGACGACTACGATCAGGTGTATGCCTTGTGGTCGATTACGGAAGGCATGGCATTGCGCGGCTACGACGATTCTGCGGAAGGCATCGCCAAGTTCCTGAAAAAGAACCCCACTTCCAATTTCGTGGCCGTGATGGACGGTGAAATCGTGGGGGTGATCATGTGCGGCATGGATGGCCGGCGCGCCTACATCTACCACACGGTGGTGCGCAAAGATTTGCGTCAGCGTGGCATCGGCAAGGCATTGCTGGGCATGGTCTATCATGCCATCGAACAGGAAGGGATCAAGAAAAACGGCCTTTTGGTGATGAAGAACAACGAAATAGGCAACAAGTTCTGGCAGATGCAAGGCTGGACAGAGCGTGTTGATCTGAATTATTACAGCAAGAACAATGTGGAACAATAAAAAAAACGGTTTCCATTTGGAAACCGTTTTTTTTACGTACGTGGAGCGTATGAGAATCGAACTCACGACCTCTTGACTGCCAGTCAAACGCTCTAGCCAACTGAGCTAACGCCCCAAAGTTAGCCTGATGTTCAGGCTGTTTGTTTACTTCAGACTTTGATTTCAACGTCAACGCCGCTGGGCAATTCCAGCTTCATCAAAGCGTCGATGGTCTGAGTGGTTGTACCGTAAATGTCCAGGATTCTCTTGTAGGTAGAGAGTTGGAACTGCTCTCTTGACTTCTTGTTGACGAAGGTGGAGCGGTTTACGGTGAAGATTTTCTTGTGGGTCGGAAGCGGAATAGGGCCAACGAGCACCACTTTGTCGTCCTTCACGCTGTTCACAGTCTTGACGATCTTCTCGGCAGACTTGTCAACCAACGTGTGGTCGAATGATTTCAGTTTGATTCTAATTCTATGAGCCATTTATTTATTGTTTATTGTTTATCGTTTACTTTTTATTGTTTAGAAGCTTAGAAGCTTAGGAGCTTAGGAGCTTAAAGGATGAAGCGTCCAACGTTCATGATATAATCTTTGATCTCAGGGGTGACCTCCGCGTATTTCATAAATTCCATACTGAAGGTGGCGCGTCCTGAGGTGATGGAGCGTAAGGTAGTCACATATCCGAACATTTCAGCCAAGGGCACTTGCGCCGTGATAATCTGGAAACCGACTTTGGCGTCGATTTGTTCCAGCACGGAGCGTCTGCGGTTGAGGTCGCCGGTGACATTGCCGATATACTCGTCCGGGGTGGTGATTTCCACCTTCATGATCGGTTCGAGAATGGCGGTGTCGATGTCTTTCAGCGCTTCACGGAAACCGATTTTCGCGCAGACTTCGAACGCCAGAGCGTCAGAGTCTGTCGGGTGCGATTCGCCGTCCGTGACGGTGACTGAGAGCGCTTCCAACGGAAAACCGTATTTACCGTTGGACATGGCGATCTTGAATCCTTTTTCTGCTCCGAGGATATAATTCTTCGGAACAAGGTCGCCCTTGATCTCGTTGCTGAATTGCAGCCCTTTGGCATCCAGCGGCAGCGGGTCGATATGGAAGTCGAGCACTGCGAAGGAACCTCGTCCGCCGTTTTGGCGTTTGTAGGATTCGCGGTGTTGCACGGGCACCAGCACCGCCTCTTTGTAGGCGACACGCGGTTTGCCGTGGTTGCAATCGACGTTGAATTCGCGTTTGAGACGGTCCAATAGAATTTCCAAGTGCAACTCGCCCATTCCGCTGATCAGTGTTTGTCCCGAATCGGAATCCTCCTTCACTTGGAAGGTGGGGTCTTCATCGGCCAGCTTGGTGAGGGCATTCATCAGCTTTTCCTCGTCGTCTTTGGTCTTGGGTTCGATGGCGATTTGAATCACGGGTTCCGGGAACACGATGTTTTCCAGAATCACGGGATGCCGTTCGTCCGTCAGACTGTCGCCGGTGTGAATGTCCTTCATGCCGACGAGGGCGACGATGTTTCCTGCGGTGGCGCTTTCCAACGGTTGTTGTTTGTTGGAGTGCATCTGCAGGATTTTGGCTGCGCGCTCTTTTTTGCCGGAGGTGACGTTGAAGACGTTCTCGCCTGCTTTCAGTTCACCGGAATAGACCTTGATGAAGGTCAGTTTCCCGATATAGGGGTCGGTGGCGATTTTGAAAGCCAAGGCTGCGAAAGGTTCGTTCACGTCAGCCTTTCTTACCTCTTTTTCCTCGTTTTTAGGATTGATGCCCTCAATGGCGGGCATATCCAGCGGGGAGGGGAGGTACTTCACGATGGCATCGATCACACGCTGCACTCCTTTGTTCTTGAAAGAGGAACCGCACAACACGGGTTCAATCTTTCTGCTCAAGGTCGCCTCGCGGATCGTCTTTTCCATCTCTTCGATGGTGATGCTGTCGGGGTCATCAAAGTATTTCTCCATGATGGACTCGTTCAGTTCCGAGAGGGTTTCCAGGAGTTGGGTGCGGTAGTTGTCGACTTCTTCTTGCATGTCGGCGGGAATGGGCACTTCGTGATAAGTGCTGCCGAGGTCGTCCTCGTCCCATTCGTAGGCTTTCATTTCGAGGAGGTCAACGATGCCGGTGAAGTTGTCTTCGCTGCCGATGGGCAGTTGAAGGACCAGGGGAGAGGCTTTCAGCTTTTCGCGAATCTGGTTCACGACAGCGTAGAAGTTGGCGCCGGAGCGGTCCATCTTGTTGACGTAGCAGATGCGTGCCACGTTGTACTTGTTGGCCTGTCTCCAGACGGTCTCCGACTGAGCCTCCACGCCTCCGACGGCGCAGAATATGGCTACAGCTCCATCCAATATTCTCAATGAACGTTCGACTTCGACGGTGAAATCAACGTGACCCGGGGTGTCGATGATGTTGATTTTATAGTCTTGGTCGTCATATTTCCACATCACTGTGGTGGCCGCGCTGGTGATGGTGATTCCGCGTTCCTGCTCCTGCACCATCCAGTCCATCGTGGCGGTTCCCTCGTCCACCTCACCGATCTTGTAGCTTTTCCCGGTGTAGTACAGGATTCGTTCGGTAGTGGTGGTCTTGCCGGCGTCAATATGGGCCATTATGCCGATATTGCGTATCTGGTGCAAATCCTCTGCCATCGTAGCGAATGCTGTTTAAAGGTGAGATGAATGGGGGGGCTGATGCCAATTACATGCGCATGTGAGCGAATGCCTTGTTGGCTTCGGCCATTCTGTGAATTTCCTCTTTCTTCTTGAAAGCGGCGCCTTCACTCTTATATGCAGCCATGATCTCTTGAGCGAGCTTGTCGGCCATGGTTTTCTCATGACGTTTGCGTGCGAAGAGAATCAGGTTCTTCATACCTACAGACTGCTTTCTGCCCGGTTTGATTTCCTCAGGGACGGGGAGGGTGGTACCGCCGACGCGCTTACTCTTGACCTCCACGCTGGGGGTGACGTTTTCGAGGGCTTTCTTCCACACTTCGAGACCGTTCTCGTTGGTCTTCTCGCTCACGATGTCGATAGCGTTGTAGAAGATTTCGAAAGCAAGGTTCTTTTTGCCTTTCAACATGATGTTGTTGACGAATTTGGTTACTTGTTCGTCATTGAATTTCGGATCCGGAAGAATGATCCTTTTCTTTGCATGTGAATTTCTCATACTCTTGTATCTTCAATAATGATTGGTTATTTACTCTTGAATCGCCAATCGCGGCGTTCAATTTACATTTCTTAAAGGGAATGTTTTATTTACCAGTGGCTTTTTTGGGACGTTTTGCACCGTATTTGGAGCGTCCTTGGAGACGACCGTCAACGCCGGCGGAGTCAAGGGCACCGCGCACGATGTGATAACGAACACCAGGAAGGTCTTTCACACGGCCTCCGCGAACCAGCACGATGCTGTGTTCCTGAAGGTTGTGGCCTTCACCGGGGATGTAGGCGTTCACCTCTTTACCGTTGGTCATTCTAACTCTGGCCACCTTACGCATGGCTGAATTAGGTTTTTTCGGCGTCGTGGTGTACACTCTCAAGCAAACACCGCGTCTTTGCGGACATGCGTCCAAAGCCTTGGACTTACTTTGCGAAGTAAGTTTTTTTCTTCCCTTTCTTACTAATTGTTGAATGGTAGGCATAAATTTTTTTTCCTTTTAATTTTTTGATTTTAAGTTCTTTTTGTTCTAAAATTTCGGGCTGCAAAAATACACTTTTTTTGATTCTGATTCATTGCCCTCAATATTTTTTTTCAACAGCTGTTGATTGCGGCTGAAAAGGGTCTTTAAATACCATTTTGGAATTGTAGAGACGATGTGCACATCGTCTCTACGAATGGTGTACACATCGTCTCTACAGATGGCGTGTCGAGTCCTTATCGTGCGGTTGTCAGATTGCCGCTCAGCGCCACGGTATAGACCTTCTCCCCGTCATCGTGGGTGACGATGATGCGGATGAGGCCGGGCTCCGGTTCCACGCGAACGGTGGCGTTGGGCGACTGTGCCTCGGCCTCCACCTGCGGGATATGGCCGCTGTTGTCGCAGAACCAAGCGTAGTCAGTGCGGTCGGGATCGAAATCCGGCAGCGGCTGTCCGTCAATCTTGAGGTAGGAGAGCCGCTTGTTGTATATCATCTCTATGTCGTCGATGATCAGCTTGTCGCCGTTGCTGCCGCCCTTGGCGAGTTTGTTGGTGGAGAAGCAGGCCAGAATGTACGAGGGCGTGCGCGTGCTGCTCTTCACCACTTGGTTCTGTTCGTTGTAATAGGTGAACTTGAACTTGTATTGATGCCATTTCTGGTCGTTCGGATCCTTGAACTCGCAGAAAGCGTTGCCGATCTTGCCCTTCTGCGCGGTGGCGGAGGTGTGCGTTGAGATGTCCTTGTAGGCGATGTTGCCGTGAAGGTGGAATTTCGCGACGGCCACGTTGGAGGGTTTCTTCATCTGGAACTTGCACCAGAAATAGACGGAGTCGGGACGGCCGGTGAAAGCCACGGCGGCCTTGTGTCCGCATTTGTTGTCCTTGTCGGTGTAGGTGCAGTTGTCCGAACTGTTGTTGTCGGGTGAGGCGAACTGCATCTGTCCGGTGGTGAGCACTCCGTTCACCAGGTTTCCGCTGATGCTGGTGGTGAAGATTTCGCAGCCATAGCCGCTGTGACCGGTCACACGGTTGCTGTGGTTCTTTGTCAACGGCCCGCAGCCCCACGAGTAGATGCCCTTGAGCTGGCAGTCGCCGTCACCGTAAGAGTGCCAGCCTTTGGGGACGCTTTTGTCCTTTTCGGTGGTGGTCCACTGTTCGAAACGGCTGTTCGGAATTTGTGTCTGCGCCGTCAACCCGCAGACCGTTGCCAGGTATAGGAAGGCAATAATGATGATTGATTTTCTCATGCCGAGGGATTGATGGATGTGGTTACTATATATATAATATAGTATGCTATTTGTCGGATGAATTGTTGCGCCAAAAAATGTCTTGCACGAATTCAGTGAAGTAAACGCGCCAGTTGCGCCAAGTGTGCCCACCCACGGTGTTGTACATGGTGTAGGGGATTTTTTTACGCTGCAGTTTCTTGCGGAACTTGTTGATGCGGTGGTGGAAAAAGTCGGAGGTGCCGCCGCCAATCCAGTATTTGGAGAAGGTGTGCTGGGGCAGCTGCTTGCTTCCCACGACGGGGGAGAACATCCCGACTGCGGAGAAGGTGCTGTCGTATAGGTTGACGAGGTTGGCGGACTGCTTGGCTCCGGCTGACAATCCAGCCACCGCGCGGCTCCCGGGGCAGGTTTTGAAACGATAACGCTCCATCAAGAACGAGTCTATCTCAGGGTAGCGCTTCTCAAAATCCATATCGTTCCAAGATGGGAAGAGAAGGATGTTCTTAAACAGGCCGATTTCCTCTTTTTGTTCAATCAGGCCAATGGGATTGGCGTCCGGCATGACCATAATCATGGGCTTCGCCTTTCCTTGGGCGATCAGGTTGTCAAGCGATTGCGAAGCTCTTCCACGGTCGTTCCATGCCGTTTCGTTGCCGTTCAGACCGTGAAGCAGGTACAAAACCGGGAATTTCTTTTGCGTGTTTTCATAATATTGCGGAGGTGTGTAAACAATGATGCGGCGGGGCTTTGGCTCGTAAGGGCTTTTAAACACCAGCGTGTCCATCTTGCCGCGCATGGGGTTGCACACGTATAGGTCGCTTTGCGGGGTGTTGTTCAAAATCATCACACTCATCTTCTCGCGACGAACACGTATGGAATCTGGATTGGAGGGATCCGGGAATCTTTTTCCGTTGGCCTCGTATTGATAGGTGTATACTTCCGGTACCATCGGCGGGGTGGTGTAGCTCCAAACCCCGTCGCTGTCTTTCTTCATCTTCACCGCGTGGTAGCTTTCCACTTTGACATTGGGGCCGTTTTTGCCCATTTTGCAGTCAAAGTATAATTTTACTGATTTAGCTGTGCTGTCTTTATGGCGGAATTGCACCGTTTGATCTGGATTAATGGTGTACTCTTGTGCGTAAAGTCCACAAATTCCAGTCAACAGTGAGAAAAAGATTATGGCAACAATTCTAAAATCGCCTTTTTTGATATTCAAAATCATACCAACTTTTCAACTCTCATTTCGGCTGCAAAAATACAATTTTTTACGATGACTATGTAGCATTCATAGAAATTGTATCTTTGCGCCATTCTAAAAGTGAAGCAATATTGATATTAAGACAATGAGTGTCAGCGTTTTTGAAATCCTAATGTTGTTGTGTTTTGCGTGTAGTTGGCCGTTTTCCATCGTGAAGGCGTTGCGCACGAAGGTGGTCATTGGCAAAAGTCCTATTTTCATGTCTATCATTGTGTTGGGCTATGTTTTCGGCATCCTGCATAAACTTTTCTACCATTTAGATGCGGTCATATTCCTCTATCTTTTTAATTTGCTGATTGTTTCATTCGACTTGTGCCTCTATTTCAAATACATTGGCCAGAACCGTCGCGACCTCTTGTCTGAGAAAGAATAGCCATGATACGTCTCCTTGTCATCCTTTTACTGATATTGGCCAACGGCTTCTTCTCAATGAGCGAAATTGCAATTGTTTCGTTCAAGAAGATACGTATTGACAAATTTGCGGAGAAACACCCCAAAGCCGTCCGCAAGGCGTTGTTCCTGCAGGATCATCAGGAGGAATTTTTGGCCTCCATCCAAGTCTGCAGCACCGTCACCAGTCTGTTGACGGGTTTCATCGGAGGTGCCGCGTTGTCGCCATACCTCGAAGTGCTGTTCCTGTGGATGCATATTTCCGCGCCGTTAGCCGCTACCGCCGCACTGGTTATCGGCTTTCTTGTCGTCACCTTCATCACCATCGTGCTGGGCGAACTCGTTCCTAAAACCATCGGACTTTCCAAACCAGAGCGCGTCTCCGTGGTCGTGGCTCCCATTATGGATTTCATCCGTGTTGTTTTCAAACCTGCCGTGAAGGCCCTTTCGGGCACTACGGTGCTGATTGACAAGATACTTGGTGTGAAGGCTGGTGAGGACCACCTGACCGAAGACGAGCTGTTGGACATCATCAAGGAAGCTGGCGAAACCGATGTCATCGAGGAGGAACAGAGCGAAATGCATGAGAACATCTTCACCTTCTCCGACAAGCGCGCCATTCATGTCATGATCCATCGCTCTGAAATTGAGTGGATTGACGTGAACCTGCCGCAAGAGGAGTTTATCAAACAGCTGTATGACTTGACGGTCAGTCGTGTGCTCGTATGCGACAAGCATGTGGAAAATTACCTCGGCGTGCTGAATATCAAGGACTTCTTCATGGAATTGCAAAAGAGTGGCAAAGCCGATGTCCGTTCGATGCTGGATGAGCCGCTGGTGTTCACGGAGAATACGGACGCACAGGATATTCTCAATGCATTTAGACAGAAACAGTACTATTTCGGCATCGTGGTGGATGAGTTCGGCGATCTGGCCGGCATTGTCACCTTGCATGACATTATCGAGAATATTATCGGCGAGATGCCGGAAGAGGAGGAAATTGTGGAGCCCGACATTACTGAGTGCGAGGACCACTCCGTGTTGGTGAAGGGCGATGCCCCCATTGATGTGCTCACCGACGTGATTGACGGTTACGAGGTTGACTATGACGAAATCGACTACTCCACCGTGGCCGGTTTTGTGGTGGATCATCTTGAAACTATTCCGAAAGTCGGCGATTCGTTCGTGTTTATGGGTTATCTGATTGAAATCGTCCGCATGGATCATAACCGTATTGACGAGGTGCGCGTGAAGTGGCAGTCGGAAGACGAATGATTTTCATTTTTGCATTTTCGATAGATATAACTTTTGCCCATCTTAAGTGTCTTCTATTTCGATGAAATCTTTTTTGAACATATTATCCTGTTTTCTGATGGTGATGCTGATGCTGTTGACCGTTCCGGTGGCAAAAGCGCAAGTCTCTGACAGCCTCGCTCTTCCCGACGATACCGCAGTCTTGCCGATGGCCACGGGTTATGATTGGATTACCTATCGTGGCAAGATGGATCTGATTGATCAAGGTGGTACGAGGAGTTGTAACTTTTACATGGTCAACCGCACCGACAGCATTCTTTATTTGAATCTCCATGCTTTCGGTGTTGAGGTGTTGCGGGCCGTGCTTACCCCCGACAGTGTCACGCTGGTGGATAAACTTCACTACCAATACTATAAAGGCACTTACGAGCCCATTAGCAAAAAGCTGCCCTTCCCGGTTGATTTCAAGATGGCGCAGGCGTTGTTCAATGGCGATACAGAGAAGCTGCCGCAAGGACAGGGCTTGTCGTTCGAATATCTCAGCTTTGAGCCGGTGGACAGTACCAGCTCGTTTTTCACGGAATTTGTCTTCAAGGAGTTCGACCACCTACTTGAGGTGCAGGGGCAGATTAAGGTGATCCGCCTGAATGTGCCTGGTGTCACCGCCATCAAGATTCCAGAGAAATTCACCCCGATGACCTTTTAGTCGTGTGCACGGAATGCCTTTCCTCTCAGCAGATTAAGTCTTGGGCGGCGGAAGTCGGTTTTCAGGATTGCGGCATTGCGCGTGCGCGTGTGCTGGTGGAAGCAGAGGAGGATTTCCGGCACTCCATTGACGGTGGGTTGCATGCTGAAATGCATTATTTGGAGCGTAATATTGACAACCGGTTCAATCCCGAATCCCTGTTGCCGAATTGCAAATCGGTGGTGGTGGTGACGTACAACTACTTGACAGAAGCTAAGCCGAAGTCGGATTGTTACCGCACCGCCCGTTATACTTGGATTCAGGACTACCATATTTTGGTGAAAAATCTGTTGGAACAACTGGCTGATAAGGTTTTGGAAGTTTGTCCTGCGGCGAAGATCAGGGCGACTGTGGATAGTTCCGCCATCTCGGAGAAACGTTGGGCGATGGAGGCCGGAGTGGGTTGTATGGGCAAGAACGGGTTAATCCACAATCAACATGGGTCGTTTTTCGTCATTGGCATCCTGCTCATGGATCAGTTTTGCGACAAATATGACGAATCTTTGCGAAAATCGGACTGCGGGAGCTGTGATATATGCGTGAAATCCTGTCCTGTAAATGCCTTGGAAACCCCTTTTCAGGTGGATGCCCGTCGTTGTGTTTCGTATCATAATACAGAGGACAAACAACCGAATTACAAAGAGTTAGCAGACAATAAGTATGTCTTTGGTTGTGACATTTGTCAAGAGGTATGTCCGCGGAACAAGAAAAAAAATCCTAACCCGCTGAACATATCGAAAAATTCCTTATTTTTGCCGCTCGAAAATGATGAGTTGGAATCGCTGAGCGAAACAGATTTCAAGCATTATTTTTCAGAAACTTCGATACTTAGAAGGAAATATGAGCGGTTTCGTTCTTTGATTGAAGCAAAAAGGTCGCGGTTTCGTGACGAAAATCAGGAATAGTCCTGTTGCAAAGATGAAGCCCAGGTGGCGGAATGGTAGACGCGCTACATTCAGGGTGTAGTATCCGAACGGATGTGCAAGTTCGACTCTTGTTCTGGGCACTTTCAAGAAAGACGGTTAAATGGCCGTCTTTCATTGTTTTAGAACCTGTCATTATGGCCAAATTATTCATCGTGCCGACCCCTATCGGCAATCTCGAAGACATCACCCTTCGTGCTCTCAATGTTTTGAAGTCGGCGGATCTGATCCTTTGTGAGGACACGCGCACCACGAAAAATCTGCTCCAGCATTACGAGATAGAGGGCAAGCGCTGCATGGCCTATCATATTTTCAATGAACACGAGCAGGTGGGGAATTATATCCGTATGATTCAGCAGTGCGAAACCGTTGCGTTGGTCAGCGATGCCGGTACGCCGGGCATCTCGGATCCGGGTTTCCTGCTGGTTCGCGAGGCGCTCTGGCAAGAGGTGGAAGTGGAATGTCTTCCCGGAGCCACCGCCTTCGTGCCTGCGCTTGTGCAGTCGGGATTCCCCTGCAGTAGCTTCTATTTCTTTGGTTTTCTTCCTCATAAAAAGGGAAAAGAGACTCTGCTGAAACGCTTCTCTGAAATGGAGGAGACGGTGATCTTTTACGAATCTCCGCACCGTTTGCTTAAAACCTTGGCCAAAATGGTCGAGATCATGGGACCCGACCGCCCGGTGGCCGTGGCCAAGGAATTGACGAAAATCCATGCGTTCACTTTTAGGGGGACCTTGGCGGAAGCTGTACAGCATTTTGAGCAACAACCAGTAAAAGGGGAGTTTGTGGTGGTCTTGTGAAAACTATTTAAAACCATGAAAACAAATATAGAACCAAGATAAAGAACCAGAATGGTGGACCTCACAATACTCCCCCTGTAACTAGCGGATAATGTTGCTGTCTAATACTTGCGCTTTGTCATTCTCCTATAGAAACACCTCCTTTCGTCATTGTTATTTGATAATCAGTTTTTTAGTTATTTTGCCTCGAGTAGTTTCTGCTTGGAGTATGTAGTTTCCGGGCGCGATGCCGGATACACTCAGGCTGCTGCCGTCCGTCACGTTGTGCCATTCTCTGATCATACTTCCAGAGATGTCGTAAAGTTGTATACGTTGTGCGTCCTCGCAAAGGTTCCAGCGAAACTCCGTGACTGTTGGGTTGGGGTAGGGATTTTCGCCCGGATTGGTGGGCTCTTCTAATCCTGAGCCGTTTTGATGCTTTGTGATGGCGATGTTATTCAGCTGAGTGTTCCCAGATTCCGCTTCGGCCAGTCGCCAACGTATATGGCGGGTGCTTTCCGACAAGTTGTACGGTCCGAAGGGGATGAACCCCTCCGTGCTGATGTCGCTCTCGTTGAGGGTGGCCACTGTGGACCACTGCGCCCCGTCGGCGGATTCGCTCACCTCGAAGACTATCCCGCTGTAGGAAGATGGGGAGCCGCTCTTCACACCCCTCAATTCGAAAGCCAGTGTCTCCGGCGAACTGTCCAAGTGTGCGGTCAATGCCGCTGACCCTGCGTTTTTGGATTCGAATTTGACGGACCCGTTCGCGTAGGAGCTCCCCAGCTTATAACTTGTGAAACCGTTCATGCTTTTGATGTCGGTGTGGGTGGAATCGCTGTTGCCGGAGATGTCGAACGGCAGTACCACCAAGGAGCTGGTGTTGGTGTCCGAAGGTTCCACGACGGTGCTGTCGGTCACCTCGTCGCCATCCACAATGCGGATGTCATCTAAGCGGTAGTCCACGTTGTGCCGGTTGGAGAATCGGAGGTGCAGATGCGGGTGTGATGGCACGTTAGGGAAGCAAACCCGGTACCATTTGCCGGTACCCGTGCCGGTCGGGAGCGTGTCCGACATGGGCAAGCGCACCCACACGATGCTGTCGGTGGAGTACTCGACCACGAAATTGCTTCCGTTTTCCGTGCTGGTCTTTCGCAATCCGCAATAAAGTTTCACGGTCGGCAAGGACACGGTGGTGTTCAGCCCCGAAATCTGGAACCATTTTATCGTGTCGTTGATCATGATGTTGCCGTTGCCCGAAGCGCCGGCGTAACCTGTGGATGCGCTGGACTTCCGCACGTCGCAGGTGCCGTTTCCGACGTAGGTTACCGAATTGTTTTGCCATCCGTCGTAATTTTCGATGAGCGTGTTGTTCGCGGGTGTCCCCATGTTCTCCTCATATAATATAGTCTGCGCGTTACTGGCAGCTGTCCATCCTAAGAGTATGGCCAAGGAGATGATTCCTGTTTTTATACGAGTAAATTGTCGTTCCATTTCTGCTTGTTTTTTTTTGTCTGTTGAATCCTTAATCAAAACCAAGGCAAAAATACAACAATTTTAACGTCGTGTCAAGAAAATGTAATAAAAAATTTCGAAAATAATTTTAATATATTGATAATCAATAAAGTAAAAATTATCAATAATCTTAATTTTAACTGTTTTTAGTTAAAATTAAGATTAATATTAAGAATTAACAGTAAATATTAAGGGTTTGTCGAAGGGGCAGTCGGGGTGAAATCGCGCTATTTCGCACATTTGGCCGCAATTTCGCGCATCAGCCACATGGGGGTGGAGGTGGCACCGCACACGCCAACGGTATCCGCATCCGACAAATCAAGCTCATCCAATTGGTCGGCATGGGTGAGCATGTAGGTTCGGGCATTGTGTTGCTTGCAAATATTATATAGGTATAGTCCGTTGGAGCTTTTTTCGCCGGAGACGAACAGGACGACATCGAAGCGGGTGGCGAATTCGGCGATCTGTTTCGCGCGGGACGAGACTTTGCGGCAGATGGTGTCCTCGAACTCGAACCAGTCGGCATGACCGTCCACTTCGTATCTTGCGCGGATCTGTTCAATCAGCTGGTAGTAATGCTCGACACTTTGCGTAGTTTGTGAATAAAGTTTCGAAGGTTTGGAGAAATCGATGCGGTCGATGTCGGCGGGTGTGGAGAGAACGATGCCGGTGTTTTCGGTTTGTCCAAGTAATCCGATGACCTCCGCATGTCCTTTTTTTCCAAAGATAAGGATTTGTCGGTCAGAGGTTTGCGCGTGGTAGGCATCCGAAATTCTCTTTTGGAGTTTAAGCACCACGGGGCAGGTGGCATCGATGAGGTGTATCCGGTTGTGTTCCGCAATGCGGTATATCTCAGGGGGTTCGCCATGTGCGCGAATAAGCACGGTGGTGTCGCGCAAGGTGACGAATTGCTCGTGGGTGATGATTTTGAGACCCAGGGAGGAGAGACGACGGACTTCCTCATTGTTATGGACGATGTCACCCAAACAATAAAGGTAGTCGTGACTCTGCAGGTATTCTTCTGCGGACTTGATGGCGTTGGTGACACCAAAGCAGAAGCCGGAGTTCTCGTCGATGACGACTGTCTTGGGCATGGCGGTTACCAGTTGTCGGGGAACAGGGAATCGACGAATTCCAGACGGTTGAAAATCTGGAGCTGATGGATTTTCTCGCCCACGCCGATGTATTTGATGGGCACTTGGAACTGGTCGGAGATGCCGATCACGACACCGCCTTTCGCGGTTCCGTCCAATTTGGTGATGGCCAGTGCGTTGACTTCCGTAGCGGCAGTGAACTGCTTGGCCTGCTCGAAGGCGTTTTGACCGGTAGAGCCGTCGAGGACGAGCAGAATTTCGTGAGGACCGTCGGGCACAAGTTTGCGGATGACGTTCTTGATCTTCACCAACTCGTTCATGAGGTTGACTTTGTTATGGAGACGGCCGGCGGTGTCGATGATGACCACCTGGCTGTTGTTGGCGATGGCGGATTTGACGGTATCGTAGGCCACGGCGGCGGGATCGGAGCCCATTTTCTGAGCCACGACGGGCACATCGCAGCGGTTGCCCCACTCCTTGAGTTGGTCGATGGCGGCGGCGCGGAAGGTGTCGGCGGCACCGAGGGTCACGGAGTAGCCGTGCTTTTTGTACTGGTAGGCCAGCTTGCCGATGGTGGTGGTTTTGCCCACGCCGTTCACGCCGACCACGAGGATGATGTAGGGCGTGTCCATCTCGGGGATGACGAAATCGTTGACCTTTTCAAGGTCGTTTTCGAGCAGCAGCCCAGCGATTTCCTCTTTGAGAATCATGTTCACTTGGTTGGTTCCCAAGTATTTGTCTTTGGAGACGCGCTTTTCGATGCGGTCGATGATCTTGAGGGTGGTCTCCACGCCGACATCGGAAGTGACGAGCACCTCTTCGAGGTTGTCAAGCACCTCGTCATCCACTTTGGATTTCCCGGCGATGGATTTGGCCAGTTTTTTGAAGAAATTTTCCTTGGATTTTTCCAAACCCTCGTTCAGTTCCTTCTTCTGTTCCTCATTTATCTCTTGTTTTTTATCTTTGCTGAAGAATGAAAAGAATCCCATACGTATGAATTTTGCGCAAAAGTACGATTTTTATTGATACGGTGGTGAAGTGGGTGAATTTGTTGTTGGTTGTAGGGAAAAGGCAAAAGTCAATAGGGAAAAACAAAACCCCACACGATGTGGTGATTGTGTGGGGTTTCGGTAATCGAAATTATTTCTTGACGACCTTCCGCACCGCGATGGTCTTGTTCTCCGCCACTAATTTCACGAAATAGACGCCGGAGGCATACCGCGACAGATCGATTTGCGCGGTCTGTAGGGGCGAATGATTATTCGCCTCTACCACGTCCAACACCCGTCCGTAAGCATCCACCAAATGTAATTCCACTTCGCCCAATTCTTCATCATGCATTATACATTCTATATTCACGATGTTGTTCGTCGGGTTCGGATACACCTTGAAATCAACGGTTTCGTGGTCGTCAACGCCCACGGTAATCGTCAGGTGCAAGGTCACCACACTATCACAGCCGTGAATGGTCTGGAAGGTTTGGGTGTAGTCGCCGGAGGCGCAGTATTCGATGTTGTTCCAGAGGTAGCAGGAGTCTTCGGTAACGATGGTGAAGTCGGAAGAGACAGATGGATAGATGGTCAAGTGTAAGGTGACAATTGAGTCAGACCCATTCGGCAGGACAAACGATTGCATGTAATCACCTGATTGACCATACGTAGCATTATTCCAAGTGTAGCTATCGCAAGCTGTTTCATAGAGGTCTGCATAGATAGAGGTCGTGAATGTGAGATGTAGGGTCACCACACTGTCGCAGCCATGAACGGTTTGGAAGGTTTGCGTGTAATCACCAGATTCGCAATAAGATATTGAATTCCAAATATAGCAACTGTCATTCACCATGACCGAATATTGTGTATTTACAGGTTGCCACACCGTGACGGATACGTTCGTCATACTGTTACAGCCATTCTCGTCATAACCAATCACTTGCCAAGTACCCGTAGCATTGACTGTTAAGACAGAGTCCGTAGAACCATTGCTCCACATATAAGTAGTGCCGCCATGCGCCGTGATGGTACCTGTTTCCCCAGCACAGAGATCCAAATCGCCCGTAACGGTAATCATCGGCGGTTGTGCCACTAAGACCGTAACGGATGCTGTGTTAGTACAACCAGCCGAAGTAGTGCCTGTGACACTATAAACGCCGAAGACATTCACTGGAATTGAGGCAGTAGTAGAGTAGTTGGACCACATGTATGTATCGGCACCCGTGGCCGTAAGCATGGTGCCGCCGCCCGGACAGATGGTGGTGTTGCCTGTGATAGCCACATCGGGAATCGGGTTGATGGTGAGGTGCAGGGTGACGATACTGTCGCAACCCGCCGTGTTGGTGTAGGTGACGGAGTAGTTGCCGCTTTCCGTATAAGTGGAATCCAACCATACGTACTGCCCGCAGGCCGCTGCCGTCAGTTCCGTATGGTCGGAGGTGTTGACGGTGAGGTGGAGGGAGACCACAGAATCGCAGCTACTGGTGTTGGTGAACGTGTGGGTGTATTCACCGCTGGCCGTGATTCCTATGTGCTCGTACCAGTCGAAACTATCGCAAGCCACGACTGAGGTGTCGCCAGTGTTGGAGTAGTTTACTGTCAGGTGGAGGGTAACCACGGAGTCGCAGCCGTTTGCGGAGGTAAAGGTTTGGATGTAGTCGCCGGATTGCGAGTAAATGGAGTCGTTCCAGGTGTAGCTGTCGCAGGCGGTGGCTTCGAAAGATTCGGTGACAGGGTGGTTGATGGTAAGATTTAGCGTCAACTCCTTGCAAGCATTAACAGTATCCACATATACCACAACTTGGTTAGCGCTGTCAAGGTAAGTGGTATCACCATTCGCATCGAGGAAATAATAATCAACACTAATGACATTCCATTGGTCATCATAGTTATAATGAGAATGCAGATTACTCCATCCTGTAGGCATATATGAGGTAAAGAGTCCCCAACTGTTCCAATATCCACAACTATTATAACTCCTCCAGAACAAATTCCGGTTAATTACCAATGTGGTATCGGTATGTTGCGTATAAACACCTGATTCTGTATAAGTTGTCCCATTCAAGGTGTAACTTTCGCAAGCGGATTCAACAACACTCTCGTAAGCGGCAGGGTGTATGGTGAGGTATTTATACAATATCGAATCGCATCCGCTAACATTGGTCAATCGTTGGTAACACGTGACTGATTCTGTCAGAGTGTCCCCGGTTGCAAATCCAAGGACAGTGTCTCCAGATGCGGTAGTGCCGCCAATGAAAATGCTATCCCACTGCCAAATGTATCTGCCACATTCCTCAAGATAGACATATTGTACCTCGGCATACATAATCCGGGCGTTCAAAATTATTGTGGAGTCACAACCAACGGAAGAGGATCTTGTTAATGTGTCTGAAACATCGTAATAGGTGTTGTTTTCCCAGACATCGTCACCTTGTAGGTAAAAGGAACTACCGGTGTAAGAGTTGTCTGGCAATCTTATTGAATGGCCAACATAGATATACGTTTTTGAGGCTAAGTTAGTAGAAGAATCATAGGAAAGGGCGAATTGGGTCCAATTAGGATGGGCTGCTTGGTAAGCTAAAACGGAATCCGCCCAATGGGGGTATTCATTCGGGGTCATTGGGTATTGATAAGAGTATTTCCAACCTGAATAATTTACCCGAGTGCCGTCATCTTCGTAATAGCTGTAAGAACCATGTATCGTATCATTTACCACTGTGGTGTCGAGTGTTAACGTGAGATGCAGGTTGACCACGGAATCGCAGCCGTGAATATTTTGGAGGGTTTGGGTGTAGTCGCCGGATTGGCAATATGCCTCACCGTTCATAACATAATAGCTGCCGGTGCTGTTAACTGTAACCTCCGAGGTGTCTGAGGGTTGCCACACGTTGATAGTGACAGAGTCTGTGGTAGCACAATAAGAATTGGACACAGTCACTTGATAAGTCCCTGGTGTGTTAAAAACCTGTTGGCGTTCCGAGGATCCATTACTCCAATAATAGGGGTAATTATAGTAGCTACTGTAATAGGAATAGATATGAATGTTATCTACCCACATATTGTTGCCCTGACCGCCGCTGAACTCGAATTTGAGTTTGATTGCTTCAGTCTCTGTATTGTTGGACAGATAGTTTAAGAGATTGATGGATTGTGCAGACCATTGATAATCTGTGGGATAAAAAGGATCATTTATATAGGAATAAGATCCAGAAGTATAGATTTCATTCCAAGAAGACCCATCATCGGTGGACATAAAGACACGCAATTTTTCAGTGGAACTACTGTTGTATCTTCTATATGCTAAATTGAAAGTCAATCTCGGGGAGTTAAAATAGGATAAGTCAAGATTTGGAAGAATAAGCTCTTCTATAGTATTGCTTGGAAGACTATAGCCAGGGAACAATAGGGCAGTGCCATGGTCGCCTCCAAGATTGTATGTTTGTAAGATATTATTATTGGAAACCGTCCAATCAGAAGGGATTCCTTCGGAAAAGTTTTCGTTCAATTCATAATCTCCGTAAGAGGATGCTGTTATGATAGCACTGTCTCCCTCACAAACGTCCGTTTTGCCACTGATGATTAACAGTGGGTAATCGTGGAATGTTATACTTCTTGAGTCGTATGCGGTACAACCTGATGAATCAATACCGACGACCCAATAAGTTCCAGACTCTGTCACAAGGATACTGTCTGACATGCCCAAAGTATCTATGGCGTATGTCGTTCCTGTCCAGTTTCGTTTCAACCATAAATATCCCTCAGTGAATGAATTAGTAGAAGTGGAATATGTATAACCCTTCAATACAGCTGTGTCACCATCACAAAGATTGTCATAATAACCACCGATAATAGTAACAGGGTGTGCGTATCCGAATCCTACAGCTAAAGTTGTGTCTTGTGTCAACGTGATAGTGCGGGGATTTTCGTAGTTGTACCCAGTAGTCCAACCAAGTTGAGATATGTCTCGCCAATTGGAGAACAAATAACACCGTTCAGGAACAACTTCTATTACCGCCTGCGGGTTTTCCGCTGTAGGAGCCTGTAGAACCACAATGTGACCGTATGCGGTATCGCAATTGATCGTCATAGAGTATTCCCTGAAATAAGCAATCAGTGTGGAGTCTTGGGCAAGCGAGACATTACGCGGGTTATCCGTATTACCGTCGCTCCAGTGGTCGAAGACATAGAAGAAGTTTGGTATCGCCTCAATGACAGCAGGCGTAGTGCAAGTGGCCTGCGTTGTGATTTGGACGGAGCCTTTGAGGGTGTCTTCGGGAATGGCGGTGAGGTGGTATGGCTGGAGAGATTCGTAAATATTATAGAAATAGGGGTTTGAATTGGTGGTGGAATAAGTCCAAGAGTTCTGATAAGCTTGTGCACTGCCGCAGGGAACATAAACGGGGGTGTTGCGGTTAACGTAGTAGAAGGATTGGTAAGGTGCTGTTTTGTCAATGGTGGGCGGAATAACACGATAAGAATATATAGAGCTAATATTGCCGGCAAAAGCCCGTTGCCCGATGTTGGCGATGGATTTTCCAAGAGATAGGGAAGTGTATCCCGAACAGCCATAGAAAGCATAGTTACCTATTGATACGACTGAATCAGGAATGGTCAGGGAACCAGTGATATTACTTAAACCATAGAATGCATAATTGGGAATGTTTTTGACATTATTACCGATAATTAAAGATGATATATTATTGCAACCCTTGAAAGGACGATTGTTAAAATCGCCTTCGAACAAACAGCTATCAGCGTAGAATTCTACATGCGTCAGTCCACTCAAACTACTAAATGCAAGACCACCAATTGAACGAACGCCTCTGCCGACAATTAGAGTGTCTAAACCATTGCAATTACCAAAAGCATTATCCTCTATAATTATAACAGAATTAGGAATAAACAAAGTACCTGTTAGACCACTACAGCCATAGAATGCATAATTGGGAATGTTTTTGACATTCTCACCAATGGTCAAGGAAGAAAAGTTGCCGCAGCTATTAAAAACAGTGTAATCTGACGAACCCATTGTCGTGCAACTATCGGCATTGAATGTAACATGTGTCAAGCTTGTGCAATTTTGGAAAGCAAGATCACCTATCGTTCGTACACTTTCCCCAATCAATAAGAAACTAATACCGCTACAATAACTAAATGACGAGTTCCCAATGTCCACAACTGATTTGCCAATCACGAGTGTGTCAATACCGCTACAACCACCGAAAGCATAAGAACTAATCGTGACGACTGAATCCGGAATAACAAGATTTCCCGTTAAACCACTGCAGCCACCAAATGCAGAAATACTGATGTTAACTACTGATTTGCCAATAACAAGCGTATCAATACCGCTACAACCATGGAAAGCATAAACGCCAATCGTGACGACAGAATCGGGGATAACAAGCTTTCCCGAGAGATTGTTGCAATTCCTGAAAGCATAAGATGGAATATACTTTACATTGTCGCCAATCGTCAGAGAGGATAATAAGTTACAGTTATAGAACACTAAATTCTCAGCGTTGTTGTTTCCGTAATCACCCATATATGTGCATCTGTCGGCTTTGTACATTACAGCTAATAGGGATGAACATCTACTGAACGCTGACCTGCCAATGTTAGCAACTGATTTACCGATAACAAGAGAGTCGATACTGCTACAACCACAAAAAGCTGAAGAACCAATTGAGACAACGGAATCGGGGATAATGAGACTTCCTGTTAGACTAGAGCAGCCAGAAAATGCACCTTCTCCAATATATTTTACTGAATTAGGAATAAAGAGTTCCCCAGTAAGACTATCGCATTCTGCGAATATTCTAAATGGAAGAATCTTGACTGTATTGCCGATAATTAAGTTTTTTAATTTTCCGCAATACTTAAAAGAACCACCTCCAGAGGCACAACTGTCGACATTATATATCACAGATGAAATATTGCAATAAGAAAAAGCACTACTACCAAGGTATGAAATTGAATTAGGAATAGTAAGGGTCCCAATAATTCCAGAACAATTAGAAAACGCACTGTCACCAATGTATACAACTGAATTGGGGATAGTTACCCCTGTGATGCCAAAACATGAGGCAAACGCCCTATTCCCTATATATTTTGCAGAATCGGGGAGGAACAGCGTTCCTGTCAGGCTGGTGCAACCACTAAAAGCGTTATCACCGATACGTTGAACCGAATTAGGAATAGTTAATGAAGAAAGAATGCTTAAACCTTTAAAAGCATTATTAGGAATAGCTTTAACATTTGACCCGATGGTTAAAGAAGTAATACTATTGTTAGTAAATGGATTTGTAAATGGAGAAGCCATGTAAGAACAACTATCTGCATTGAATACCACAGTATTAATACCACAATCTCCAAATGCACTATAACCGATAGAATCAACAGCACTACCAATCACAACTGAAGTCAGTCCGTTACATCCAGAAAAAGCACTGGCTCCGATGGTTTTAATATGATCAGGTATCGTTAAAGTACCTGTGAGCCCAGTACATTGCTTATATGCATATTGTCCTATGTGTTTCACCGAATTAGGGAATACAGGCATATTAGATAATGTTGAACATCCGCTGAATGCATAATCTCCGATATTGTCAATAGTATTTGGTATCACGGTGTTTTGACAACCGTATATTAGTGTATTAGTTGCAGTATGTACAATAGCATTACAGTTATCACGGCTATCATACACGGGGTTGCCATTGGAAACTATAATAGAAGTGAGATTTATGCATCCAGAGAATGAATTTGTACTAATAGAATTAACACTGCCTGGTATATTCAAGGAAGATAATCCCGAACAACCAGAAAAAGCATAATTACCAATATAAGAGACAGCGTTGCCGATATTCACTGAAGTTAAAGAATAACAATCTTGAAACGCACCATCTCCAATATATGTAACAGAATTTGGTATGGTTATAGAAGTTATACTACGAAAGTGAAGGAATGCGTAATCAGGAATAGATTGAACTTCTTCTCCAATAATAAGAGTAGTGACATTATAACATCCACAAAACATATCTCCATAATAATCGCATCGGTAGTCTGGATTGTGATTGTACGTAGGTGTAGGACTACAATTAACAGCATTAAAAATCAGGGTGGTCAATCCAAAACAATTATCAAATGCATGTCCTCCTATTGTTTCAATTCCGTTTGGTATGGTTATAGAGGACAATTGGTAACATTGGTCAAACGCAGACTCCCCAATGCTCGTCACCGTTCCCGGGATTGTCACCCCTGTGAGGTTTGAGCTGTTCCGAAACGCACTGTTCCCGATGGCAGTCACGGTGTAGGTGGTGCCGTTGTAGGTCACCGTACTCGGGATATCGACCGTGCCGGAGTAGCTGTTGTAGGAACCCGTGGCGTAGGTCACTGCCACCGTGTTCGGCGAGGTGATGTCGTAATAGATGCCCCCGCTTTCGAAGTTGTAGGCGTAGACCTTTGGAATCATCACCATACATGTCAATATGGCCAACATGAATAAAATCTTTTTCATACTCTTGTTCTTTTATGTTTGTATTAATTGAATTTCAATCGTTTAAAAACCGTTTCCGCATTTCGTCACAAACATAAAAAGAATCGTGAACTTCGTTATCTGATTCTGAGGTTCTGCAATCCCCGTTGTACAAATAAGAAAAGCCCACGATTATAATCGCGAGCGTTTTTCTTTTCCTTTTGTACAACGTGAAATTTTGCAGATTTCAGAATCACAAAGAAAAGCGAAAACGCTTTATGTCAATATGTTAAAAAGTATGTTCTGTCTCTATACGCTATAGGGGTTTGGTGAAAAATTCGGGTTAATTATAATGTCAAGTCCAATTTGGACAAGTATTCTTTTAAAGGAGGAAGATTGATGGTGACGATACTCCAAATGGTTTGGTCGTCAACACCAAAATAATCATGGACAATCAAATTGCGCAAACCAATGATGCGCGCCCATGGAATAGTTGGATGCTCCATGAGAAATTCATCGCTTAAACCGTTAGCGGCTTCACCAATAATCTCCAATTGATGTAAAGTTGCATTGAACATCATTGAATTGTCGACAAAGGTATCCTTGTCTGCATCTTGGATGTAATTCTCGATTTCAGAAATAGCATCCAAAATATGTAAAAGTCGTACCGAGTTTGATATTTTAGCATTCATAGAGTAAGATTTTGTCTGTTTCAATATAGGGCCTGATGTATTTCGACAAGCCTCGGTTGGAAACCAAGTCAATGGGTTTTCTGAGCAGAGATTGCAAATCCAGTTGCATTTGAACGAATTCCAGCCCAACTGGCTTGGAATAATCCAATTCCACCAAAATATCCACATCGCTATCCTCGGTCTCCTCGCCGCGGGCGAACGAGCCGAACAGCCATGCCTTCAACACTGGCTGGGTCTTGAAATACTCGCGGATGGTCTCTAACATTTCGGTGCTCATAACAGTTTGTATTCGTCTGTGCAAAAATAATCTTTTTTCATATATAACAGCAGGGACGCAAAATTTTGCGTTTCTAAAATTTTGCGTCCCTACGAATTATTTAAAACGAAAAAAGGCGGACAGGCGCCCACCTTTTTTCAACCATGAAAACAAAATATTACTTTTTAGCCAAAAAGTCTTTAACAGCTCCGGATTCCACAACAGCTTCCTTGAAGGTGTATGCTCCGGTTTTCGGTGAACGTTCCATCTTGACAACTCTTGTGTAGGTAACGCCACCTTCTCTTTTCAATGATGCAACAACTTTCTTTGCCATCTCTTATCAGTTTTTTGTTATTTAACTTCTTTATGAATCGTCATTTTCTTCAAATACGGATTGTACTTCTTCAGTTCCAATCTGTCAGGAGTGTTTTTTCTGTTCTTTGTCGTAATATATCTTGACATACCCGGCACTCCACTTGCCTTTTGCTCTGTGCACTCCAAGATAACTTGTTGACGTGCTTCTTTCGTTTTCTTTGCCATTTCTTTCTATCAATTATTTCGGCTGCAAAAATACATTTTTTTTCTATATCGTCAATTGTTTTGACTTTTTTAAGAATTTTTTTTATCAACAATTGTTAATTTTCTGAAATACAGTTTGTTATACATCTTCGGGGACTTGCAGGAGCTCCCAGAGACGGTCTTTTAGTTCTGTCAGGTGCCAATTTGTTACAGCTGATATACTGATTGTTGGGATACTTTTTGACATTTTCTGCGCCAAACTGTTTGCATCTTTCTCGTCGATGAGGTCACACTTGGTGATTGCCAGCATGTTGTTCTTGTCCAAGAGTTCGGGATTGAACTGTTTGAGTTCGTTTTGCAATATCTTCAGCTCTTTCTTGATCTGTGTGACGGTTTTGACGTTGCCCTCGTCGTCGGCTGCGGGGATCATGAACAGCAATGCGGCGTTCCGTTCAATGTGACGCAGGAATCTCAGTCCGATGCCTTTGCCTTCAGAGGCGCCTTCGATGATGCCGGGGATGTCGGCGATGACAAACGATTGGAAATCGCGGTAGGCGACCATGCCGAGGTTCGGTTTCAATGTCGTGAACGGGTAGTCGGCGATTTTCGGGCGTGCGTTGGAGAGCTGCGAGATCAAGGTGGACTTGCCCGCATTGGGGAATCCTACCAATCCGATGTCGGCCAACACTTTGAGTTCCAAGGAAATCCATCCTTCGGTGCCCTCTTCGCCGGGTTGCGCGAACCGGGGGGTCTGGTGCGTGGCGTTCTTGAAGTGGACGTTGCCCTGGCCACCGCGACCGCCCTTCATGACGACCACCTCTTGACCGTCTTCCAGCACCTCGCCGATGAATTCGTCGGTGTCCACCAAGCGGATGATGGTGCCCAGCGGCACTTCGATGTAAGCGTTTTCGCCGTCCTTGCCGAAACACTGGTTTTTCTGTCCATTGCCGCCATGCTCCGCGAACACGTGCTTAGTGTAGCGCAAGTGCAGTAGCGTCCACAGGTTGCGGTTGCCGCGCGCGATGATGCTGCCGCCCTTGCCGCCGTCGCCGCCGTCAGGACCCGCTTTCGGGTTGTGCGCTGTCCGTGCCAGGTGCGCCGAGCCTGCGCCGCCGTTTCCGGAACGGCCGAATATCTTTACATAATCGATGAATTGTTCTTCCATGTTGGTTTACAGTTTACAGTTTACAGTTTATTGGTTTAGAGTTTAAGGTTTAGGGGCTTAATTAGTTAGCAGTTAGTAGTTAGTAGTTAGTAGTTGATGGGTCAAAGTCAATGTTAAAGTCAAAGTCAAAGTCATCGTCCGAACAGCCAACCGCCTCAGCGGATAAGGGTGACATTTCCTTTGAGTTCTAGTTCGTCGCCGTCTTTGCATTTTCCTTTGAAATAGTAGTCGTAGGTGCCACGCGGGCAATCTTTCTGCTTGAAGGTGCCGTCCCAGCCGATGTTCTGGTCGTGGGTTTCGAAAAGTTTCTCGCCCCAGCGGTTATAAATGACAAAGTAGCATACGTCGAGGATGTCGCTGCGCACGTAGAGGATGTCGTTCCTGCCGTCACCGTTGGGGGTGAAACTGTTGGGGATGAAGACGAAGGGGGTGCCGCAGACAATCGGGTTCACCTTGATGGTGACCGTATCGCTGCGCACACATCCGAACGTGTCGGTGACCGTGATGGTGTAGGTGGTGGTTTCCGTCAGGTTGACGACAGTGGCGGGCTGGTTCGGACTCGAAGTCGTTGCCGAAGGGGTCCATTGGTAAGTGTAGTCGGTGCCATAGTCGGTGGCGTATAAGGTGGTTTCGTGATAGGCGATTACCTCGCAAAGGGTGCACCAAGCGTTCAGAGGTTCGGGGAAGGTGCCCTCGCGGACCGTGATATGCCCGCTGGCAGTGGAGTGGCAGCCCATGGCGTCAGTGATGGTCACAGTGTAGTCGGTGGAGTGCTGCGGCGAAACGTGCGGATGAGTTTCGCTGGCGGTAGTGCCGTCCGACAGCCGCCAATCGTATTGATAGGGCAAGGTGCCTCCGCTGCAGCTGATGCCTAACTCAAGATAGTCTTCAAAACAGAGCAGATAATCTTGTACGTTGCTGATGGTTAACTGTTTAACAGTAATATAGACCGTGACGATTCTGGTGCAAAAACCGGTCGTGACGCGGCCGTAATAGTATCCGGAGTGGGATGGCATAATATATATATTGTCTCCACCTCCAAAAAGGATGTTCTGGAAGTCAATGGTTTCCGACCAATCCACTTGATAGGAATCAGAGGATGTTACATCCAGAGAAAGCAAGACGCTGTCACCCAGACAGATGACGGATATGCCAGTGAAGACGGCATCCAACGTGTGGACATCCACCTGCTGTGTCAGGGTGTCCACGCAGGCTTCGGTAGAGGCGATAAGCGTGTAAGTGGTGGATTGCTCTGGTGTAGCGATGGGGTTGGAGATGGTGGGGTTGCTCACGGAGCCCGCCGGTGACCAAAGGTAGTCTACTCCAATGGAGGGCGGAATGCCCAGTTGTGCGAAGTCGCCTTCGCAAATGTTGACAATGGGCAGGGTGGAAGAGGTGTTAGATAAGACTAAAATTCTCTTTCTCAGCGTGTCGGAGAGATTGCAACTGCCCAAATCGTGCACGATCAAGGTGACTTCGTAATAGCCGGTATTTTGGTAGAGATGGTGCGGCTCCCATACCGTGGAAGAGGTGCCGTCGCCGAAATGCCAGGTTATATCGGTTTGGCTACTAATAAGTTGCGAGTAGTTTTCGAAGAATACGGTGTCAGGCAGACAGATGACGTTCGGCATGAGGAAATCAGCCACGACTACTGGCATGTTAAAGTCTATTTTGATGGCACCGAGATTGCAGTTTGAGCTTCCGTTTTGGGTGGCGTAAGCGCCTGGGGTAGTGGGAAATGAGCTCGTTCCGCCAGGTGAGTGGCAGCCGGCACACACCGCCTGATAGATTCTGCCGTGCTTGTCGAAGCGACTGGTGCCTCCGTCCACGTGCTCGCGAGCTTGGCTGGTGGCACCACCGAAATAGGTGGCATACAAGAGGTTGGAAGCATCCTCGCTCATAGCCATGAAGTAAAAATCGCTGCCGTCGGTGGTGGGTTGGAAGGCATCGGCCGTGACGGGCAGTCCTGAGGTGCCACCAAAGCCGTTGAGTTGGCTGGAACCCCACCCCGACAGGTAGATGCTGTTGCAGAAATCGACCATCAAAGCGGTGGGGGAGATGTCTGGTCCGCCCAAACCAGAGCCGAAAGCCGTGGACCAGACCGCTGAGCTCAGCTGCTTGGTCAGTTTAATGAGAAATTGTCCGCCGCCCGGCATGTAATACTGGGCATTGTGTACCCATTGCAGGCTGTCGGCGGAAGTCTGTCCAAGGACATGGGGGAAATCATCATTGTCGCCTTTGATCAGGTAGGCTTGATCATAGCCGGATTTCCCTAAATAGGTGCTGTGCAACAGGGCGTTGCCATTGGCCGAGAGATGCGCCACGAAACCATCAGCTACGGATCCGCTGTCTGCATAGAGGGTTTGGTAGGCGTTGGGGGTGACGGGCAGATCGGCGGAGGTGGTGCCTCCACAGAAATAGACACTCTTGTCCGCTGCCAAAAACATGCTGTAACCGGCATCGTTGCCCGAACCGCCGAAGTAAGTGCTCCAGATCAGGGTGGACAGGTCCTGACTCATCTTGAACACACAGACATCCTGCTTGCTGTTGCTGTCTGCCATGAATATGGAAGTGGTGACGGGGAAGTCAATGGAACTGGTGGAAGAGACCACATAAACATTGCTGTTTTCGTCCACGATGATTTCACCGCGGTTGTCGTCAGCGTAGTTTTTGCGCAGTCCGCTCGCGGTGTTGAGGCCGTCGTTGCTTGTGCCGCCGATGTAGGTGGAGGCGGGCAGTTGGGTGCCGTCAGCGCTGAGCTTCGACACGAAGATGTCGGAACCGTTAAGGAATTTCTGACTGGTGGACAAGGTCGTGTTGGGACCGCCGTTGAAGGAGGTATCGTAGGCATTGGCCGTCACGGGGAAGTCGGCAGACCCCGTGGTGCCGAAGATGTAGAGCTCGTCGTTGTCGTTAATGTGCAAGCTGTGCGGGATATCTGCGGTGGAGCCTCCGAGATAGGTAGCATAATGCAGGAAACTGCCGGTTGCATCGAATTTGGAGATGGAAACGTCAATCTGTCCGCAGAAATCCACCTGATAGGCGCCCAAAGTGGTGGGATAGCCTTGGTCGAAGGTGATGCCGCCGCCGTAGAGGTTGCCGTGCGAATCGTAGGTGGCGGTGTAGCCCCAGTTGTCGGCGGTGGAACCCGAGTAGGAAGAGAAGACCACGGTGGGGTCGATGACCAACGGCAGGGTAGCGTCGTAGTCACCGAGTTCAAAGGAAAGAATGTTCCCTTGAAGGTGGTAGGAACATGGGATGGAGATGGTATCTCCTTGCGAATGAATCTGATAAGCGTATGGTTTTAGTTCCAGAATGCGGTCGACAGCCGTATGCAGCAACAACTCCTCCCCGACTTTCGAGATACTCTTCAATCCATCGTATTGCATCAGAATCTGCTTCGGATCAACGCCAGGCGAGATGTGAAACTCATATTTCAAGTAGTCTTCGTCATTCATGAAATAAAGATCAATGCCGGAATAGAGCTCTTGGTATAGCAAAACAGCGTAGGCATTGACATGCGAAGCCCATTTTTCAGGATTTTTGCCTCGGTAGTAGTTGTAGTAGTGCTGGTAAACTTGGTCTCCTGACAATTGAGGGCTTTGCTGACATTGGAGGAAAGTCACCCGGTAAGCGGCGGCATCCAGATGCGATTGCGGGAATGGTTTCCCTTCGTGTTTGGCCTCGTGAAAAGCAGACAACTGATCCGGATGTAATTGCGCGACCGTGAAATGGTTGTCGGAGAAGAAGATAGCACCTGTGCTCATGCGTGCAGAGAAGCGAACCTCCCGAGGCCACTGCCCAAGATTCTGCACAAACTCCCACCGCCTGGCCGACAGCGTATCGGCTGGCTTGCGCGCTTGCAAAGGCAGGAGCGGCAGCAGGGCGATAAGAAAAAGGTACAATCTCTTCATGTCCGAATTTTGCGGCAAAGGTACACAAATTTCGAATACGCACAGAAGGTGCATTAGAATGACACGCGGAAAGAGATGCGGATGCCGTTTTTGTCCCAGCCTTTGAGATCTTTGGCGTAGGAAATGCGTCGGACGTAATCGATGCGGATGAAGCTGAGAATGTTCTCGATGCCGGCGGTGATCTCCATGTAAGGAACCTTGCCCATCGGGCTGCAACCAGCGGGCAACAAGTACAAACCAGTGGTGTTCTCGGTCGGGAAATTTTTCGACGACAACCCGCCGTAAATGCCGCTGAAGGAGACCACCTCGCGGAGATGCAGCCGGTTCCACAGCGGAATGCGGTTGAATATCCACCCTTTCAGGTAATAAGTGGCGTAAAGAGCCACGTATTTGTCCATGATAAACTCCATGGGTTTCATCAGGTTGAAAGAGTAGGGGGTAAGGAACAACGACCGGTTGGTGGGTGGAACGTACAGTTCAGGGAACGGCACTTGGTCCCAGACGATGCCGCCCTCCAGCATAGCGTCGATGTGCCCGAAAGAGGAGAGCCAAAAACGTTTCTCCAAGGAAAGTTCCGTACGATTAAAAAGGAATCGCTTGTCCATGACGCCAAGGGTGTGTGTCAAACAGATTACGGGGGCATCTTTGGCGAGGTTGAAGGCGGATTTTTCGCCCGTTTGCCGGTTGTAGTTGGTCTCGCCGGGCGCCCAACGCAGTTTCACCCGCCATTCCATATTGTTGAAGTCATGGACTTGCGTGAATGTCCCGTCGCGGTTGATACGCCAGTAGGAGAGCGCGCCCGTTCCCTCGTTGTTCTCGTACTGCAGCCAGGTGTCCAGACTGAAGTTGCTCGGCCACTGGTGTTCGTAACGCAGTCTGGTGCGGCGGACGTACTGTGCAGTGTGCATCGTAGTGTCGTCGGTGAAGGACATCAACAGGTTGTCTCGGTCAATGTAAGAGTAGCTCTGTCCCTGAATTTCCATGTCGTAACCCGAACTGAACGTGATGGCATGTTTCGGGGATTCATTGATGTGCCGCTTTTTTTTCACGAAGCTGTAGGTCACCGCCAAATTGTATTTCATCCGTAAATCCCTGCATCCGAAGGCGAGATAGCCATTCACAAACCATTGGTCGTGGAGTTTGGCGGTGGTCATACCGCCGATGCGCAGACGGACGCCTTCGCTGGGGTTGTAGCTGATAAAGTCGTAAATAGGACCGAAGTCGAAACGGCTCTCTTTTCGGTCGGCGGCGGTGGCGATATAACCGGAACTGAGGATTTCGGCGGTCTTTTCCAGCGTCTTGTATGCGGGCATTCGGCGCAGCTCCACCCCCAGACTGTCGAGGAAGGACTCTTTGGGGGACAAGGGGATAGGTCGCATCTGCTTCCAGCGGCCGCTTTTGTATTTCTGGTAGTCGGGGGAAACAACCTCCTCCACTGGCAGGACGCCCCCGAGCGAGTCTGGAATCGGGATGCCCATCTCGTAGTTATACCACAAGGTGGTCTGGCGGGCATATAGCTGCCTTTTCCGTTTGAAGACAGAGAATTTCGCAAAAGTGTGTGATACCGTCGGTGCCCACAATCCACTGTCGTTCTTGACAAATTCTTGAGCTACTGTGAGTTGCGAGACATAGTTGAGGTTGATGTTTTTCGGGGCACTGAGTGTATATTGCTTTACGGCGTAGGAACTGTCATTCACGATGTACATGCGTCCCGAAAAGCCGAAAGTGCGGCTGTTTACGGGGGTGAAGGTAAGCTCAGTGCAGGAGATGCCGTCTATATCTATGGTGTCGGTGATATAATAGTGGTAATAGGTAGTCGCAAAGGTGGAGGAGAGCGGGCTCACGAACCGGTTGAGCATCAATTCTATATCATTGTTGAAGATGTTGACCTCCGTGAATATAGCGTTGAGGTTGGCATCCAAGCCTTCCATGTCCAGCACTTCGTCGGCTCCCTGCATTCTTCTGGCTTTCAGGTAGGTGACATTACGGCTCGGGTTCTGTTGATGGTAGAGGTCGGCCAGCGTTTCCCGCAGCGAGAGGGTCAGCACCGGCACGGTGTCGAAGGAGACCGTGTCGATATATTTTTCCAGAAAAGAGAGACTCCGGTTGAAACGGTTTTTCTGGAAGTTGATGTTAAACTTCCCGAAAGCCATCACCAACTTTTCGTAACGGGTGGCTTTGTAGTTTTCGGAGGTTTCGATACGGTTATCGTCTTTATGCTCAATCACATGCTTGACCAACTCGATGGCAGGATTCCCTTTGCGGACGTATTTCTGTCGCTTTTTGGAAACCACCACCTCTTGCAAAGCTTGCGATGTGTTGATAAAGAAGTCCCGATGCCGTTCGTTTTTGGAAACGACCACCGTGTCCGCTTTGTAGAAGGAGTAGCGGATTATCAGCGTGTCGGTTTTGGCGAAGGGCAAGTGGTAAGAACCTTCGGCATCGGAATAGGCGCCCACGGCTGTGTTCAGCCACTGTAGTCGTGCCATATAAACCACCGTGGTGTCCCCGTTTTCTGAAAGGGTGAAGATTTTTCCGGACAGGCTCTGGGCGGACATTTTCCACGGAAACAGCCATGACATAAGGATACACCCCACCAATAGTGGTAAGATGTTACGTCGTTTTGGGAGGCAAATGTTTCCGGGATTCTTCATTAAAGCACCCGTTCGAAATCCATTCTTCGTTTGATGATGTCGACGGCCACGACGCGGACTCGGATGGGGTCGCCGAAGCGTAAGTTCTTGCCGTGGTGCAGACCGACTAACGTATAGTTCTCTTCATCAATGTAATAGAAGTCGTCGTCGAAACTGCGCATCGGGATCATGCCCTCGCAGTGCGACTCTTTCAATTCAGCATAAACACCCCATTTGGAGATGCCAGAGACCACCGCGTCGAATTCCTGACCGATCTTGTCGGCGAGGTATTCAGCCTGTTTGTACTTGATGGAGTTGCGCTCGGCTTCCATGGCCTGTCGCTCCATGTCGGAACAGTGCTTGCAATAGTCTTCGTACTGCTCTTTGCTCACCGATGTCTGGTGCGCCAAGTAGCGGTCTAACAGCCTGTGTACCATTAAGTCCGGATAACGGCGGATGGGCGAGGTGAAGTGGGTGTAATAGGGGAACGCCAGTCCGTAGTGACCGATGTTGTCGGTGCTATAGACAGCGCGTGCCATGATGCGGATGGAGAGTTTGCTCAGCATATCGTAGTCGGGTTTCCCCTTTTCGTCTTCCAACATCTTGTTCAGGGAACTACTGAAGGCTTTCGTGGAGGAGGTCTTTAAGTCAAATCCTAATTTCTTGACGAAATTTTTGAAGGTGCCGAGTTTTTCCTCCAACGGCTTGTCGTGCACACGATAGACGAAAACGTATTCGGGTTGGTTGGTGGTGCGTTTCTTGCCGACCTTCTCCGCCACGCGCTTGTTGGCTAACAGCATGAACTCCTCGATGAGCCAGTTGGCCTCTTTTTGCTCTTTGAGATAGACGCCGATGGGCTTGCCGTTTTCGTCCAATTTGAACTTGACCTCCTCGGTCTCAAAGCTGATGGCGTTGTTGTCGAAGCGTTGTTTGCGCATCACCTGCGCCAGCTTGTGGAGTTGCAGAATCTCGTTGGAGAGGTCACCCTCGCCGGTTTCGATGATTTGCTGCGCCTCCTCGTAGTTGAAGCGGCGATTGGAGCGGATGACGGTGTGACCGAACCACTCTTTGTGGACCTTGCACTTGTCGTCAAGATCAAAGACAGCGCTGTAGCAAAGCTTGTCCTCGTTGGGACGCAGGGAGCAGAGGTTGTTGGAGAGCGCCTCGGGCAGCATCGGGATGGTGCGGTCCACGAGATATACGGAAGTGCCCCTGTTGTAGGCTTCTGTGTCGATGAGGGAGCCGGGCTTTACGTAGTAAGAGACATCGGCGATGTGGATGCCCACGCGGTAGAGTCCGCTTTCCAACAGCTCGAAGGATAGGGCATCGTCGAAGTCTTTGGCATCGGCAGGGTCGATGGTGAAGGTCGTGATGTCGCGGAAGTCGCGGCGGCGCAGGATCTCCTTTTCGGAAATCTCCGTCGGGATTTGCTCGGCCTCCTGCTCCACGTTCTTGGGGAAGGAGACAGGGAAGTCGCTCTCCGCCAGGATGCTGAGCATCTCCACATCGTTGCTGCCGGGTTTGCCGAGCACGTTGACGACTTCGCCAATGGGGTTGCGGTGTTTCCCCGACCAGTCGATGATGCGTACCACCACCTTGTCGCCGCTCTTGGCCTTGCGCAGGTTCTTGCCAGGGATGATGACATCGCGGCGCAGGATGGTGTTGTCGGGCACGAAGAATGCCACGCCTTGTTTGATGTGGATGGTGCCGACAAGTTGCCGTTTACTGCGTTCAACGACTTCAATAACTTGGCCTTCAAGACGTTTCCCCTTTCGTGCGGGGAAGAGTACCACTTTCACGAGGTCGCCGTTGAGGGCGTTGCCGAGGTTGCCGTCCGCCACAAAGATGTCGTCGATGGTGGATTCCTCGGGGGTGTCGTCTTGTTTGCCCTGCGGGATGACGAAGGCCATGCCGCTGCGTTTCTGCTCCACGCGGCCGATGATGTAGTGCTTGCCGGTGGTCTTGGTGTCTTGGAACTTGCTGTTCAGCTTGTACTTACCGCGGCCGGCCTTGAGCACGACCTTGGCGTTGATGAGTTTGTCGAGGGCTTGTTTCACCTCTTCGCGGCCTTTCTTGTCAAAGATTTTGATTTTGGCTGCGATCTGTTTGTAGTTCAGTTTTTCCGTGCTGTTCGAGAGCACGTCTATGATTTGTTTGTTTAGTTCGTTCATTGTTTTGGTTTAAGGTTTATGGTTTAAGGCAATAGGCAATAGGCAAAAGCGGGTGCAAAAGTACATTTTCTTTTTGTATTTTTGCAGGCAATTTTTCACGTATGAAACGATATATCATCCTCTTGATAGCTTGTCTCCTCGTTCTTGCCGTGCAGGCACAGAAACATTCTCCGAAAGTGCAACCCGCTGACCCGCCTGCGCCATACGGTCCTGTGCCTACGCCCGCGCAGGTGGCGTGGCAGCGCATGGAGATGAATATGTTCTGCCATTTCGGGCCGAACACCTTCACCGGTTTGGAGTGGGGCGAGGGCACGGAAGCCGAGGACATTTTCAACCCTACCGCCCTCGATTGTAACCAATGGGTGAGGGTGGCGAAAAATGCAGGCTTCGGCGGCATCATCCTCACCGCCAAGCACCACGACGGCTTCTGTCTGTGGCCCAACCCCGCGAGCACGCACACCGTGCGCGAGAGTGCATGGCGCAACGGCCAAGGCGATGTGCTGAAGGAGTTGTCGGAGGCGTGTAAGAAAGGCGGCGTGAAGTTCGGCATCTACATCTCCCCGTGGGACCGCAACGCGCCCACATACGGGACACCCGAATACAATAAAGTGTTCCTCAAGACATTACAAAGTGCCCATAAGCATTATGGACCCATCTTTGAGCAGTGGTTCGACGGAGCCAACGGCGAGGGTCCGAACGGCAAACGGCAGGTCTATGACTGGAAAAAGTTCAATGCCCAGACACTCAAGTTACAACCCAATGCCGTGATTTTCAGTGATGTGGGTCCGGGATGCCGCTGGGTCGGCAACGAGGAGGGCACCTGCGGACGCACTTGCTGGTCGCGGCTCGATGTGGAGGGGCGCGAGCCGGGCAACAACGCCCCCTCGCAGGATACGCTCAATGCAGGCAACTACAACGGTGCACGCTGGATTCCTGCTGAAACGGACGTCTCCATTCGTCCGGGCTGGTTCTGGCGCGACAGCGAGCACCCGAAGTCCGTGCAAGAGTTGCTGAAAATCTACTACAACAGCGTGGGCCGCAACTCCCTGTTGCTGCTCAACGTGCCCCCCGACAACCGTGGCCTCATCCCCGCCGAGGACTCGCTGCGCCTTGTGGAATTCCGCGCCGCACTGGATAGTATTTTCGCGCATGATTTAGCGAAAGAGGCTGTGGCCAGCTTCTCAAATGCTGGCAGGCCGAGTCCCGCACCAGGAAACGTACGTAGTGTAGATGAACTATTTGACGACAATTATGATACCTATTGGGCCACTGACGATACCGTGACCACTGCTTATGTGGTATTGATATTCAACGAGCCACAGACCTTCAATCGCGTGATGCTGCAAGAATATATCCCCCTTGGACAGCGTGTGGAGAGCTTTCATATAGATATCGATGAGGGTGCTAACCTCTGGCGTACTATAGCTAAAGCGAGCACAATCGGCTATAAGCGGATTGTGCTCACAGAAACTGTCACCACCAAGAGGGTTCGGATTGTCATCGACCGAAGTCGCTCATGCATTGTGTTAAATAGGGTGGGACTGTTTTGGGATAGGATTATGGAAGAATAATCCTTTCATTCTCTTTGTCGTAATAATTTGTCAATTCGTCACATCAAAAATGAATTTTTCCTGTCCTTAATTGTATGTTATTGATAATTAATGTTTTGTTATAATATCGGAATTGTTCTTTTCTCATTTTTGTTCGTTTGAATCGGAGTCGGCAGGCGAGGATGGTTTCTTCTTCGGCAGACGGCCCGCCTTTTTCAGCGCGGTGGACAGAATCCATTCGATTTGCCCGTTCGCGCTGCGGAATTCATCGGCGGCCCATTTTTCGATGGCATCGAAGATTTCGGAATCCACTCGTAAAGCGAAATTTTTCTTCATGATGATGTAAGGTTTCCACGTCCTGTAGAGACGATGTGCACATCGTCTCTACAAACGGGAATTGCGTCCGGTTATTGATAAAGCGTTCCGGTGTTGATAACCGGCGAGGCGGATTCGTCGGCGCAGAGCACCACTAGAAGGTTGGAGACCATGGCGGCCTTGCGCTCCTCGTCGAGCTCCACGATCTTGTCGGCAGAGAGTTTCTTGAGGGCGAGGTCGACCATGCTGACGGCGCCTTCCACAATCTTTTCGCGGGCGGAGATGATGGCGTCGGCTTGCTGGCGGCGCAGCATCACGCTGGCGATTTCGGCGGCGTAGGCCAGGTAGTTGATGCGGGCTTCCACCACCTCGATGCCGGCGATTTCCAGATGTTTGCGCAGCTCTTCCTCCAGACGTTCGTTCACCTCTTCGCCGCCCGAACGCAGCGTCACCCCTTCGTCGGCACGGTCCATGTTGTCGTAGGCGTACAGACCCGCCAGTTTGCGCAACGCGGCGTCGCTCTGCACCCGCACAAACGGGTCGAAATTCTTGGAGGTCGAGATGGCGTTTTCGGAAACTTTGAAGTCAGAATCCACCTCAAAACAGGCTTTGTAGGTGTCGCTGATCTTCCATACCAACACCAAGCCAATCATGATGGGGTTGCCGTTTTTGTCGTTCACCTTGATGGGCTCCACGTCCATGTTCTTGGCTCTCAGCGACAATTTCTCCTTCTTGTAAAAAGGATTCACCCAGAAGAAGCCGTTCTCTTTCACCGTGCCGGAGTACTTGCCGAAGAAGGTGAGCACCCGTGACTCGTTGGGTTGCACGGTGATAAATCCCCCCAGATGCAGGAAATAGGTCATCAAAAAGACAAATCCCGACACGATGGGCAGGAGAATCCACGGGGTGACTTCGCCCTCGGCGTCCCTCATGCAGTCGAAATGGGCGAATTGCACCACTACCCAGATGAAGAAAACCAGCAGTGCCAGGTTGATGAAAAGGTGCAGGAAACCGTTGTTTCCTGAGGTCATTTGTTTGTTGAACTCTTTGGATTCCATAACTTTATAATTATTGGTTATACATTGAAATAATATCATTTTAATATCACAGCAAAAATACACTTTTTTTCATATAATCAATCATCCATGAAAAAAATGTACATTTGCATTTTGTTTGTGACGTATGACGTATGACGTGAGATGTGGGATGGATGGTAATGGTGAGTGGCGATTTGAAACAATGATGTTGTACGCTTCTGTCCAAATGTTTTTAACAGCTAATAATCAGATATATTTTTATGAAGCATAGAGAGACAATGAAACCATCGAGGAGAAGGCGTCGAGGATTAAAGTGGCTGTTGTTGTGGGTTGTATTGACTCTTTTATCCTCTTCATTATTTGCACAAAACAACGGATTGGTAAATATCAGTTATGATCCGGTGGGTGACTCCCTCTTTTTCGCCAAGATGCGTCAGCGGATGGAGGCTATCCGGGAACAGGAGCATCGTCCTACCGTGGCTTTGGTGTTGGCAGGCGGTGGCGCGAAGGGGGCTGCGCATATCGGTGTGATGAAGTACATCGAGGAGAAGGGCATCCCCATTGATTTTGTGGCAGGCACCAGCATGGGCGGTCTCATGGGCGGACTTTACGCCATGGGTTACTCAGCTGTGGAGATTGATTCCATAGTGCGTTCCATTGACTGGAATGTGATGATGAGCGACAATATTCCGATGGAATTCTACACTTACACCCGAAAAAACTACAAAGGCACCTACCTTGTTGACATACCCTTCACGGGCGGCCATTTTTTGAGAAGCTTGCCGTCAGGGATTTTGTATGGACTCAATATCTATAATATGTTGAGTACGTTGTCGGTTGGCTATCAGCAGGATATGGATTTTATGGATATGCCTACCCCTTACTGTTGCGTGGCTACGGAAGTGGTTTCGCAGAAGGAGAAGCACTGGACTTCAGGGTCGCTGATTGACGCGATGCGCTCCACGATGTCTATCCCGGGTTATTTCCGGCCGGTGCGTATCGATTCCATGATTCTCTCTGATGGAGGCACCAAGAACAATTTTCCGGTGGATGTTGCGAAGGCTGCCGGCGCCGATATCGTTATCGGGGTGGAGATGACCATGCCGAGGGATTTCGAGAAGGTCAATAACATGGCCGATGTGCTGATGCAGACAGCGCAGTATTCCGGTGGTTTGGAAGCCCACACGAAGAATGTGAAGAATGTTACGGTTTATATTACGCCAGATATTTCTGGTTTCGGGATGTTGAGTTTCGGTTCGGATGAGGTTGTCACGCTGATCAACCGGGGATATCGGGCGGCGAAGATGAAGGGGGCTGCTTTGGATAGCGTGGCGCGTCTCGTGGGGCACGGCGGTCGGCAGTTGCACGCCCCGCCGGCCATCAACGCGGCCAGCCAAAAGGTGAAGATCACCGCCGTGGAGTACGAAGGGGTCACTTATGCCGAGGAACAGTATATTGACGGAAAGGTGCGCCTCAAATTGAATGAATATTACGACCATGAGGACTTTGAGCTGTCGCAGGCAATCATTTACGGCACAATGGCTTTTTCGCAGGTAACTTACCGGTTGATCAGCGACGGAGCCGATGGTTACAAGCTGGTGTTCCGCTGTCAGAAGCGTCCGCTCAACTCCATCGGCATAGGAGTGCGCGCCGATATGGAGGAATGGTTCGCGATGATTATCAACGGCGGTTTCGGAAAGAACCGGATTTTCGGTTCTATTTTCGATGTCACGCTCAGGCTTTCTATCTCTCCCTATTTGAAGCTGAATTGGTACTATCTGCCTGTGAAAGGCCCAAAATTCGGCATTTCCCTGAAAACACAGTACCGTACCCAATTAGGTACGATTGGAAACGAGTTCAATTACAGTTATTACAAGCAGTTCTGGCAAAATGAGGCCAGGGTGTATATCGCGGGCACTCAATGGAGCCAAGTGGATTTGAACGCAGGGGCGCGTATCGAGTATTTGCCGTTTTACAAGCAGATTGGCGAAACTCTGGACACGATTTCCAGACCGGAGTGGGATTGGAAAACGTTCTATCCTTACGTTTATCTGCGTTTCGTCTATGACCACGAGAACGCCCGTTATTTTCCGGACAAGGGCATAAAGGTGTATGTATCATACGACTATAATCTCAAGAAGACCCATTTTGTGGCCACGGGTGTTCATGGCGTGATCCCTGTCTGTCGTTTTTTCGCTATCCAGACTTCTGTGAACGGTCGTTATATTGTGGGCGGCCCCAACGACAATATGGCTATGCGTAATTATGTCGGCGGTACCATGGCGGGAAGGTATTATGAACAGCAGATTCCCTTCATCGGGTTTTCCGGTGAGCGTTCTTGCGATAACTATTTGACGACGGTGGATTTGGACTTCCGTTTCCGCATGGCCAAGAAGTATTATCTTTCATTGATTGGTGCGGTGATGCACGAAGCCAATTCTATCCAGGATTTCAAAAAGAAACATGCGATTTATGCCGCAGCCCTGCAATTCGGGTACAAATCCAAGTTTGGTCCGATCATGGCTAACGTTCATTGGAACAGCTTCAACAACAAGTTTGGCGTGTATTTGAGCGCGGGGTATGATTTTTGATTTGCGGTTTGCGGTTTGCGGTTTACGGTTTACGGTTTGCGGAATGTTAGTTGAGGTCCCAGCAGAGTGAGAGGATGTCGCGCCAGGGGAGGTGCAGGTGTTCGGCGGTGGGTTGGTGGCAGAGGGAGCCGGCATGACAGAATACGGTTTGCATGAGTTCGGGGGTGCGTTGCAGTGCGTAGGCGATGGAGGGCGCGTGGATGAGCGTGTCCACGAGCGGGAGCAGGAAGTTGGAGAGGGCGATTTGGAAACCGGCCTCCGAAAGGGTCTCTTTGCGGATTTTGTCAATAACGGGAATACCGTTGTCATCCTGTAGCAGACCCATACACAACATGGTGATTTTCTTTTTGTTAAGGGCGTTGATGAACTCCGGCGAAAGTGCCGTGGGTGAAATCACGGAGAAGAGGATTTGGCTCTCTTTCGACAGGGCAATCTGGTCGAAGGTGAAGGGGTCGAATTTGAGGACGAGGTGGCTCAGCATGGCCAGATCGGCGTAGTGGTGGGTGAACTCCACTCCGGCATCGGCATAGTCGGTGTCGGAGAAAGGGTTGTGGTTGGCGAATCCGAACTGCGCAACCACCTTGATTTGCTGGTCGGTGAGGATGCGCACGGCGTTCGGAGTGAGGAAACCGCTGTCGGGATGTGCCGTTTCGGGTTTGGCCAGCGCGAGGGTAAGTGTGCGCGTGGGTGTTTCCACGGCGGCTTCCCACGTTTGGGTTTCCACGTGCGGGGTGTCTTGGAGGATGATGTATTCGGAGCTCATTGGTTTTGCGGTTTACGATTTGCGGTTTGCGGATTAGGGTTTAGGGAGTAGGGAATAGGGGGTGGTTCAAAAGTCAATGTCAAAAGTCAATGTCAAAGTTCAAAGTCAAAAGGTGAATTTGCGGGTTTGGTCGTCGATGCGTTCGATGTGGACGGGGGTGTATTCGCCGTTGAGGAGCGATTCCACCTTTTCGGTCCATTCGATGAAGCAGTAGCTGCCGCTGTAAAGGTAGTCTTGGAAGCCGATGCGGGTGGCGTCGTCGGGCTCGTCGATGCGGTAGAAGTCAAAGTGATAGAGGGGGTCGCCGTCGGCGGTCCAGTATTCGTTGACGATGGCGAAGGTGGGGGAGGTCATGTCGCCCGCCACACCGAGGAAACGGCAGATTTCCTTGATGAGGGTGGTCTTGCCGGTGCCCATTTCGCCGAAGAAGCCGAACACGCGCTCCTGCGGGTGCGCCTCAATTAAAGCCCGAGCCACTTCGGACAGTTCTGATTCTTTTGCTAAAATGCTGTTTGTCATACAGTTGTAAATCTATTGCCGTACCATTGTTTACAAAAGGCAAAGATACATTTTATTTTGAATAAGGCAACAGGCAATAGGCAAAAGGGAACAGGCAAAAGGGAATAGGCAAAAGGTATAGGAGGTTGATGTTGTAGGGGCGAATAATGATTCGCCCCTACCCAATCTCGCATCTCTCCAGCAGAAAACTAACCGGCCTGAACCCGTCGTTGCAGCTGATCATCGCGGAGTGGGGGTTCTTCATCCAGCCGTCGAAGAAATTGCCACGGCCAGCGGCGAGTTCCTCCACGAACCACCGCATCGATTCCCACGCGCTGTCGCAGAGTCCGTCGGGTTTCTGTCCGCCCACGGCAATCCAGCTGTCGCCCTCCCGCACGTCGCACGTATGCTCAATGGGGTTTTCGTAAAGTTCCGACAAATCAGTGTGTTGCACTTTTCTTATCGCGGTGATTTTGACGTTGTAAGGGATCATAGTTATTCGTTTTTAGGGTGGCAAAGGTACGATTTTTTCAGTTAGTAGTTAGCAGTTAGCAGTTAGTAGTTGCGGGCAACGTCTCTACTTACACGTTTTCAGCGCCTCGTCAATCACCCCGAACACGTCGTGGTCGTTTTTGAAGACATGGCTGAAATACTCTTTGGCTTTCAAAAAGTATTCTTTGGCAGTGGATTTGTCGATGTCCATATACAAATTGCCCAAATAAAAGTTCAAATTGCCCAAAACAATGTAGTTGCTTTTGTATTTGGGCATCTGGGCTTTGTAAAAACTGATTAACTCCGATATTTTGAGAGTTGCAGTGTAGGCCTCCTCCAACGATTGATAGATGGTGGGGTTTTCGGGGGCAAGTTCAAAGAGCCTTTTGGCCGTGGCGGAGGCTTTTTTATCTTCCGTAACCAGGTACAAACTGAGCAGGGGCTTCAGCGTGTAATAATTGTCGGGGATGAGTTTTTCGGACAACTCGTAGTATTTCAATGCGTTGCGGTAGTCTTCTTGCTCCATCAGAATCTGTCCGGCCATGCGAGCGGCGTCCCCTTTGAGCTCTTTGTCCTTGTAGAGGTCGAGGGAAATCTTGACATGCCGCAAGGCGCTGTCGTGCTGGTTGGCGAACAGGTACGCGTATGCTAAATTATAGTGTGCGTCTGCTTGTTCGGGATCCAATTCGGTGGCTTTTTGAAGGTAGGGAATGCCCTGTTCGTTTTTTTCCTGCATCAGCAGTACGACCCCCATATTGTGGTAGGTGGCGTAATCTGCACAGCCCCCGTCAATGGCTTTCATGCTGTTTTCGAGGATGTTTTGCTCCAGTTCCTCTTCGTCCCCGAGCCAGCCACCGTATTTGTTCAGCACCTCGTTATAGTAGAAGGCGAGTCCTCGGTAGAGCTTGCAGTTGTCGGGATATTTGGCGATCAGCTTGAGCAGGATACTGTCCACTTGGAATGGGAACATGCTGAACGTGCCGGTCTGACCGCGATATTGCATGATATCTTCGTTCTTTTTCAGGTCTTTAAGCGCAAAGACTTGGTGCATCATGCTGGTCACGAAGTAGTTGAGCACAATGTCCTCCTTCAGCAGCACCACGTCGGGCTTCTCGTTGTTGGGGTCGTCGTTATTTAATAAGACATACGCCGATTCGTACTTTTTTTCGTCAATCAGCTTTTGCGCGGCTGAAAGAACGTCGGCGTTTGATTGGCTGTATCCGGACAAAGCCGCGAAGCACAGCAGGGTGGTGATGATTCTTTTCATATTCATTCTTTTTATCTAAAATAATGATGCAAAAAAGCCGAAAGGTTGCAGGATGTCTGTGATTTTTTTTTTGCACGCCGTTAGGGATGCGGGAACCCTTGGTAATTATGAATTATGAATTATGAATTAGTCTCTCCATCGGGTCTCCTGCAATCTCTCCAATCTCACAACCCACTTTCTCTGCCGCCTCGCGCAATACCTCCTCGAAATGTGCGGCAACCGATCCTGTGAAATGCCACGGGAGCGTGTCGCAGCCGGGATAGTAGCTTTTTTGTTTCGTAAAGAAGGTGGTGAAAGCATCCATAACGATTTGTCGGATAGCGGGCTCTGCGAGGTTCTCCTTCAGGAATGGTGCAAACTGAGACATGAACAGATTAGGCTGTGGCTCCTGGTAAAGTTTGTGAAGCACGAACTCGCGGTTGAGGTGATATTGTTCCTCGAAACGCTCCTTAATCGGGTGGGGGAGTGCGTCCGATAAGTATGCGGTAATCAGATGTTTACCGAGGTTGGTGCCGCTGCCCTCGTCACCGAGCAGCCAGCCTAAGGAGGGAGCTCGGTGTACCATCTCCCGACCGTCGTAACGACAGGAGGCCGCGCCGGTGCCGAGGATGCAGACGATGGCTTCGCGTCCGCCCGCCAGCGCGTGACAGGCGGCCATCAGATCCGACCAGACGCGGATGTCGGCATTCGGGAAGTACAACCGCAGATAGCCCTCCATGCGTATGGCGTTCTGCGGGGTAGCGCATCCCGCACCATAATAGTCTATCTCGAAGATGTTTACCCCTTTCGGGAATTGCGGCACCGCCTCCGCCAAGATGCGCAGGATGTCCGCCTCAGGGGTGTAATTGGCGTTAATGCCCGCCCCCTGACAACGGAAAGGCTCGCCAGTGCCGTCCAACACCGCAAAAGTGGTTTTGGTGGCACCGGCATCTACCAGCAGATGAGCGTTTTGTGGGGTGTGAATCATATTGCGAGGTTAAAGTTTAGTTAGCAGTTAGCAGTTAGTAGTTAGTAGTTGGGGGAAAAGATGAGGAAATGAGAAGAGAATTGTCATTAGTCAAAGTTAAAGGCAATAGGGAAAAAGCAATAGGGAAAAGGCAATAGGCAATAGGGAGCAGGGAATAGTCAATGTCAACAGTCAAAGTCAAAGTCAATGTCAAAGTCAACAGCTAACAGCCAACAAGTTCCTCTCGCGTGAGACATCCCGGATTATGCCTCTTGAACTCTGAAGCGTAATACCGTTTGATGAGTGCGTGGTCGCGCAGGGATTCGTCCCCCTGGAAGTAGGCGGCGAAGAGGCGGTCGGCCTCGAAGTAGTTCTCCACGCCGAGCTGCTCGCAGTCGCAGGAGCTGATGCCCAAACCATCCACAGGGGTAGCGTCGATGCACGATTGCAGAGCTGCTCGCTGCTGGTCATTCTCTTCGCCGAGAAGATAGGTGGAGAGGTTGTAAATCTCTGTCTTCCAGAGATGTTGCACCGGTGCGTAGTCGCCCACGTCGCCGTGAAGCGTCCAGAATCCGGTGAGGTATTCGGTGTAGTTGTCGGTACTGATGACCATGCCGCGGTAGAGTTGTGCAAGGTCGTAAAGGGCCATCATTCTCATGCGGGCCTTCATGTTGCCCTGACGCAGCTTCGAGAGCATCGAATCATCGAAGTGGATGAGCATCTTCTTGTTGGCGTAAAAAATCTCGGTGAGGTCAACGTGCGCGAAATCGTGGCAGAAGGCCTCGCCCACCGCGATGGAACGGGCGATTTCGTCCTCTTTGTTGGTCTCGATGGTGATGCTTCGTCCGATGAGCGGGATGTTCAGCCGCTCGCACACGGGACGCAGCAACGCCGCACACAACGCACTGTCGATGCCGCCGGAAATGCCCAATACCAGCGATTGCAACTTGCTTTTTTCTACGTAGTTATACATCTTTTCGCGGATGCCGTCGGCCAGCTTCCGCATGGTCTCCTCTCCAGCCAGGAAAGGGAAATATGGTTCGTTAGGTCTGATCATTTTTACGGATTTTAGAAGCGGCAAAGGTACGATTTTTTTGTTTCGTAAAAAAATCTCCAAGGCACTTTGGAGATGCCCATATTTTTTGTATTTTCGCGGCCGTTTTTATTGAGAGTATTTTTTATCAAAACTATTTGAAAATGACGAATAACAATGTGAAGTATGTCTATACTTTTGGCGGAAAAACTGCCGAAGGTAAAGCGGACATGAAGAATCTTTTGGGCGGTAAAGGCGCCAACTTGGCTGAAATGTGTTTGCTGGGTCTCCCCGTTCCCGCAGGCTTGACCATCACCACGGAATGCTGCACGGCATATTATGCCAACAACTGTCAGCTCCCCGCTGGTCTGATGGACGAAGTTTGGGCAGGCTTGAAAAATATGGAAAACCTGATGGGAATGAAATACGGAGATACTGAGAATCCTCTGCTGGTCTCCTGTCGTTCAGGTGCCCGCACCTCTATGCCCGGCATGATGGACACCGTCCTCAACATTGGTCTTAGCTCCCAAACTATCCCTGGCCTCATCAAGAAAACGAACAATCCTCGCTTCGTGTACGACTCCTACCGTCGTCTCATCATGATGTATGCTGACGTGGTGATGGAGAAGGCTGAAGGCATCGAGCCGAAGAACGGCGGCATCCGCAAACAGCTGGATGACAGATTGGATCAGTTCAAAGAGGAGAAAGGTTACAAGAGCGATACTGAAATCACTGCTGAAGAACTGAAAATGTTGGCCGAGGAGTTCAAGGCTATCGTGAAGAAGGAACTCGGCACCGAATTCCCGGATGACGCGAAGGCTCAACTCGAAGGCGGCATCAAGGCCGTGTTCAAGAGCTGGAACGGCAAGAAGGCCATCTCCTACCGTCGCATCGAGGGTATTCCGGATGACTGGGGTACCGCAGTGAACGTGCAAGCCATGGTGTTCGGCAACATGGGCGACAACTCCGCTACGGGCGTGGCTTTCACCCGTAACCCTGCTACCGGTGACAACCAATTCTATGGCGAATGGTTGATCAACGCTCAAGGTGAGGATGTGGTGGCCGGTATCCGTACCCCCAACCCGCTGAACGACGACACCAAGAACGAGCAAAACAAGCACATGCATTCCATGCAAGAGCTTATGCCCGAAACTTATAAAGAACTTTGCGAGATCCGCGAAATCTTGGAAAAGAACTACCACGATATGCTCGATATCGAGTTCACCATCCAAGACGGTAATCTCTATATGCTGCAATGCCGTGTCGGTAAACGTACGGGCGTGGCCGCTCTGACCATGGCGCTCGACATGCTGCACGAAGGTCTCATCGACGAGAAGGAAGTGGTGATGCGCCTCTCTCCCGCTCAGTTGGATGAGCTGCTGCACCCGATTTTGGATGCCGCTGACGAGAAGAAACACGACGTGATTGCCAAGGGTCTTCCCGCAGGTCCTGGCGGTGCCGTGGGTATCATCGCCCTCGATAGCGAAAAGGCTAAAGAATATGCCGCTAAGAAAGTGAAAAACATCCTCGTCCGTGAGGAAACCAACCCCGAAGATGTGGAAGGTATGCGTGCTGCCAACGGTATTTTGACCGCTCGCGGTGGTATGACCTCTCACGCCGCTCTCGTGGCTCGTGGTTGGGGTAAGTGCTGTATCGTCGGTTGCGACGCTGTGCATATCGACCTGAACGCACGCACCGTCAGAATTGCTGACAAGACCTTCAAGGAAGGCGACCTGTTGAGCTTGAACGGCTCTAAAGGTTGGGTGTATGCTGAGGAAGTGAAGATGATTGACGCTACCGAAAATCCTCTCTTCCAAGAATTTATGAAGCTGGTTGACAAATACCGCACCATGGGTGTCCGCACCAATGCCGATACTCCCGAGGATGCTCAGAACGCTGTGAACTTCGGTGCTGAAGGTATCGGTCTGTTCCGTATCGAGCACATGTTCTATGGCAAGAACAGTGAAAAACCTCTTGAGAAACTGCGCAACATGATTCTTTCCGATACGAAGGAAGAGCGCGTGGCTGCTCTCAACGAGTTGGAACCCTATATCAAGGAAGCCGCTAAGGGTACTTTGAAGGTGATGGACGGCAAACCGCTGACCTTCCGTTTGATGGACCCGCCGTTGCATGAGTTCGTTCCGCAAAATGAGGACAAACAACGCGAAGTCGCTAAAGAACGCGGTCTTACTTTCGAAGAGATCAAGAAACGTATCGATGCTTTGCACGAAGTGAACCCGATGATGGGTCTCCGCGGTGTGCGTCTCGGTATCATCTATCCTGAAATCACAGAAACTCAGTTCCGTGCATTGTTCCAGGCTACCGCTGAGTTGATGAAGGAAGGCAACGATCCTCATCTGGAGATCATGGTGCCCCTGACCATCAATGTGAAGGAGCTCGAGCATCAGAAAGCCATCGCTAACCGCGTGAAAGCTGAGGTTGAAGCTAAGTTCGGTGTCACTATCGAATACCTCTTCGGTACGATGATTGAGATTCCGAGAGCTACCCTCGTGGCTGACAAGATTGCTGAAGTGGCTCAGTTCTTCAGCTTCGGTACCAACGACTTGACCCAGATGACCTTCGGTTTCAGCCGTGACGATGTGAACGCTATCGTTCATACCTACGTTGACGAGAAGATCATCCCCGCTGACCCGTTCAACACCCTCGACCAAGAAGGTGTCGGTCAACTGGTGAAGCTCGGCGTGGAGCGCGGTCGCAGCACCCGCAACAACCTCAAGTGCGGTGTTTGCGGTGAGCACGGTGGTGATCCCGCATCTGTGGAGTTCTTCTTCAAAGCCGGCATGACCTACGTCAGCTGTTCTCCGTTCCGCGTGCCCGTCGCACGTTTGGCTGCCGCTCAGGCTGCCATCAAGGGCGAGAGAGCTTAATTTTCCGAATCCTTCTGTAGAGACGCGATTAATCGCGTCTCTACAATCGCGATACCTGTAGGGGCGAATCATGATTCGCCCCTACATTTTTTTTATCCAAAATGCATATATACATAAAATTGAAATAATATGTATATTTGCCATCCCCAATAAATAGCTATGTTAAGATTTGTTATGATTCATAATCTACTGAATATTAACATGTTATACCCAACCCCACAAAAGTGTAAAAAAAGTGGGGGCTTCAGTGTTTTTTTCCAAATAATGTTCATGTCGGTTATCCATTGAAAATCAAAGGAAACGCGATATATTAACCCATAATCAAGCGATAATAAAATAACAGCCAATATGAAAAAACATGTACTTCTGATGATCACTTTCGTGCTATGCGGCGTGTTTGCGGCGTGGGCGCAGAATAATGACAAAATCAGTTACCAGGCGGTGGTGCGCGACAGCGAGAACCGCTTGGTGTACAATACCGAGTTGCAGGTGACCGTGTCGCTGGCCAACAGTGCGACGGGCGCGGCGGTCTATAGCGAGCGCCACACGGTGACGAGCAACGCCAACGGTCTGATCTCCTTGCTGATAGGCGACGGGCAGGACCGTCAGGGAAACTGGGGCGATGTTCGGTGGAACACGGCGTGGGTGACGGCCACGGTGCGGAGCGCGGACGGTCAGACGCAGATCGCGGAACACCATCTGCCGCTGAGCGCGGTGCCGTACGCCTTGTACGCGAACTATGCGGATAGCATGGATTTGGCTGTATTGCAGAACTATTTGGATGAGCATCAATACGTTACGGAGGACGAACTGCCCTCGGCGCAGGCCAACGCCGACTGGACCGAGTCCAACCCCGACACGGCATCGTTCATCAAGCACAAGCCTGACTTGGGCGTGTACGCCACCAATGAGCATTTGGACGACACGCTGGGACATTATGTTTTGAACACAGATTTCACAGATTACACAAATGTTGTAGGTCAGAATTTCACGAAAATGACGAATCGGATGGACACATTGCTCACCCATGTGTGTGACAGCGTGAGCGACTGCGTGCATGGTTGGATCAGCGACAGCACGCGGATGGTGATCGACAGTCTGGGTGCCTATTACGACACCACGCAAGTGAAAACGGCCATCCACGACACGGCGGAAACGATTCGCAGTCTTATCCCGACAGTGCCTACAGTGGTCAGTGCGTTCACCAACGATGTGCCTTACTTGATCGAGCACCAGAGTCTTGAAGGTTATGTGACCAAACAAGCCTTAAACGATACATTGGATGACTATGTGATGAAGGCCGATCTTTGCGGAGAAGTGAAGAATTGCATCAAGGACACGCTGAGCCATTACACGACAACGAATCAATTGGACACGGTGATTCGGAAATACGGTTATGTGACGAACGCCCATCTCAACGACACGCTCGCTGCAGTGTACAATACCATTCGTACCGACAGCACGGCGTTGCACAAGGCGATCAAGGACACCGCCAGTGCCATTCGCGGTGATATTTGCGACAGTGCGACCGCATGTATCAAGAAAGCTTTAGCCGATGCGAGCTCCGAAATCAACCACGCAATCGACACGATTGCGCGAAATAATATCCACGACACGGCGCAAGCGATTCGCGCCGCTATCCACGACAGCTTGAGCAGTTATAAAATCAAGGATTGTGGAGATGTAACCACCTGTGTGAATGCCGCATTAATCGACGGCGCCTCCGCCACGAATCATGCTATTGATTCCATTGCAGGAAATGTGATTCACGACAGCATTAAGACCAACATCCAAATCAACATTAACAATACGATTCACGACAGCATTGAAAATAATATTAGTAAACAGATCCATGACAGTATCGGCAATATTACAATACCTACTGCTGTGACAGATTTGTCTGATGCCGGCAATTACCTCAAAACCTCCGATCTCTGCAGTACCATTGAATCAAACTGCACTAACGTGACACTGAAGAATGCCGTCAATAACTTCTCCGGTAAAAATCACTTCACCGATAGCGTTACCGTTCCTTCAAACACTTCTATCCCAAGACCTGCCACCGCTGAACATTCCTGCACGGATAACGTTGCCAGTGCTGTGAATATCTGCGACCTTCTGGCGGTGTTTGACAGTTTGACCAATAGAATAAAGAAGTTGGAGGATGAGGTGAACGCCCTCAAAAGCGCGGTGCCGCCTGTCTTCAACAGTTTGACTTTGAGCGACAGCACTGCCACTACGATGAAGGTCACGGCGGCCTTCACAAGTACAGGTATCCCTATCTCTGAATATCAATATTGTTACTCCAAGAACAGCGATATGAGCGCATCTTCTTGTACCACAAGTACATCCAACAGTGTTATTTTGACAGGATTGGATCCCTATACGCGATACTATGTGACCGTTTCTGCGGTGAATGTGGCGGGCACCACCACTTCAGTAATCAAAAATGCCCGTACATTAGCCTACGCTCCTACTGCCACTACCGTAAATGTTGCAGAACACAAACCTACGGGTTTCCAAGTGAATGTAAGCGGCCTCGACTTCAAGGAACCCGCCGTTTCAGGTACTGTTCAGATTTGCTACAAGCAGAAAGGATCTGAAGAGTGTGCTGTGGATCCCACCAACACCTATTCGGACTATGTCACATGTGAGACTCCGCAAAATGCCACTAATTCGTCCGATATCACCAAAATCATCAATAACATTGAATTAAGTCAGAATTATTGCGTCATCGTCAAGGTGTCCAATGCAGACAGCACCACCATCTATGGTCCGTTCAGCGTTACGCCTGCGAACGTCACCCTCACCGTTACGGGTACGCCGAGCGTCACCTATCACTGCGGTTCACCTGATGAGGCTCCGCATTACACTGCCACACTGAGCGGCGATGATCCAGATAACTACACGTTCAGTTGGACTGGCGGAACGGCGGAGATTACCAACCAAACGGAATACAATCCTACCTTGTCAGAAACCACCATAGTCACTTGCACGGCTACCCATAAGACTCTGAATTATGATCTGTCCGATTCAGATACTACAGAAGTGACCATCGCCAGCGTTTTGCCCGTTATTTCACTCTGTACCGAAGAACTCACCGTTACGGATAAAGGTTCTACAAACATCGATTCTGTGAAATGGAGCGATGATGAGACCAGTTTTACGTTGACCAATTCAGTAGGACACACCTACACTACAGACGGAGTTTATACCATTACGGCCAAGAATACAGCCAATTGCGTAGCCACCCGCCAGGTAGTCGTGGGCAAGGTGACTGTTCAGCCTTGTACGGCTCCTTCCACGCATGTGGCTCAGAATCTGATTTCCGGAAACGACGGCAAGGAGACTGTTGATGCGAATGGTAAAGTGGTGAAAGTAATGGACTATGACGGACACAGTTATTCCGTTGTTCAGATTGGCAATCAATGTTGGATGGCGGAGAACCTGCGCACCACACACTATGGTGATGGGACGGCCATTACCCAAGGATCAGTCGCAAGTTCAGCGGCTCGCTATTATATACCCAAAGACGGAAACAATCAGAATCTCAATGATAGTGTATTTGGCCTCTTGTACAACTGGTATGCTGCCACAAGGATTAATAATGCAAATGATGGTTTATCTGAAGGCAAGCAGGGTGTTTGTCCTCAGGGCTGGCATGTTCCCACGCAGTCTGACTGGACAACGATGGAGACTTTCGTAAATGGAGGAACACCATTGGATCACACTATTGGGAATTTGTCTGGAAATATTGCCGGAAAGCTTGCCAAAGGGTGTGCTTGGACGTCTTCAGAAACGGAAAAAGCATCTGGGAACTTTGCCTATTCTGACCGCAATGCGATAGGACTCGGCATAGTGCCAGCCGGTCGTTTTAATAAAAATGATACCTATACCAATTATGGTTCGATGGCGGAATTTTGGGTAAGCTATGGAGGCGTGAACGCTTATCCGTATAGTTGGGATATAACAAATGATTCTCCGGGTACGCGCCTTGATTATAGCAACGAAACAAATTATAAGCAATATGCATTATCCGTCCGGTGTGTGCGCGATACGGTGTATAGTTGTTATGAACTTTCGATTGACGAAGACAATAGCGGTGCTTCTCAAAATCTCAATTCAACTGCAAATGTGTCATATACCGCTACATTGAAAGTAGATGGCGTGAATGTGTCAACAGGAGTAACATACTCTTGGAGTTTGTCGACATCAGATGGTGCAACACTTTCTTCGACTACGGGCAGTACAGTTACAGTTACCTATACCAAGAATGGTACTTATAGCGTGTCATGCACCGCCACATTCAACTCTAAAGATATTACCAACTCCAAGACAACCACTGTTTCTCAATTGACAACAACAACATTTTGTTCAAAAGCGTTTTTGGATCATAGTTCTTTTCCTCCTGCTCAAACTAACAAGGTCGGAAACGATGGTAAAGAAACCGTTGATGAAAATGGTAATTTACTTACCGTTTCGGATAGAGATGGAAATATTTACCATGTAGTAGAAATTGGTTACCCAAATGATGTATGGAAACATGAATGCTGGATTACAACAAACCTTCGCGTCAAGACAAAACCTAATGGGGATCCTGTTGATTACAAGTATCCTCATGATGGCGAAAATGTGATCAATGATAGTGTTTATGGACTTTTGTATCAATGGAATACAGCGATGAATGGAACATCAGCAACTACTCAATGGAAAAGTCATGTCCGAGGTATTTGTCCTGATGGTTGGCATATACCAGTGCCTTGGGATTGGTTGATGAGAGGAGGCACAAACCAATACTCGCCAACATATACCGATACTGCCGCTGTTAAATTTGCCAAAGGTAATGATTGGGTGTCATCAAGCGCAAGTGATTCTCCTGGTGATTACAGTTCTGTATATCGTAATAAATTAGGGTTTAGTGCTGTTCCTGCGGGTTATTATGACAATGCAACGACAAGCTATATTGGATATGGTAGCGAAGCGAGGTTTTGGACTACTAATCAGCAAAACGACACTAAAGCATGGTATAAGGCTTTGATATATGACCAGGATAAAATGCAATCGCTTTCTACATCAAAAGAAAATTATGTCTCCATTCGTTGCATCCGTAATCGTATTAGTAATTAGCGTCACGCGCAATCGTATTCATTACTGGAGATTGCCGTAAGGACAAGCTCTTGTGCTCGATTTGTTGGGTGTACCTGCGTCGTTTATTTTCTTGGAGAGGCGACCAGAGGAGATCCTACTATGCGAAATTAGCGGTGGTGCGTTAAAAACTTAGAATTTCACGAAGGCCGTTCCGTTTCGGGGCGGCTTTTGTAATTATGAATGATGAATGATGAATGAAGAATTATGAATGAAGAATTATGAATGAAGAATGATGAATGAGGCGGTGTGTAGGGCTGTCGCAGTGCGTCAGCCCTACGGTTCCTATTGCGTGTTCCCCTAAAATCGGCACCCCAACAATAACGAAAGCGCCACCACCATTCCGTTTTGCCGGAAAAGCGCGGCGTTGAACCGCAAGCGCTGGAAACAACGAAAAAGCGAGGTGGTGGCTCGCGAGAGAAGGATTGCAAAACGGAAGCCCGAACCCGCCAGGGCCGAGGGAAACGGAATCGTGGATCTCCCGCAAGGGCAGGGAAAATCGAAATTCGGCATCCCGTAAGCGCAGGGCAAACCGACAAAGCGCATTTTCGTCATGGAGTGTCCATGCGAGATTACCTAGCTTCGTTACCCCGTGCTCTTGCGAGTCCGAGGTTCCGTTTGGCCGGTTGTTGTTCCCCTTTTTCGAGATGGCGGCGGGGTTCGGAAAGGCGTTTTCTTTTTCGTAATGGTGTGGTGGCCAAACGGAATGGTGGTGTGTCGTTCGATGCGCTTTGTGCTCTCGCGGGTTTGCTTGATTACGTTATTGCCTGCCCTGGCGGGTTTGTGCACATTCGTTAACGTGTGCCCTTGCGGGTTTCCCTATAATTGTCAATCCCTGCCATAACGAGAAACCCACCACCATTCCGTTTTGCCGGAAAAACGCGGCGTTGAACCGCAAGTGCTGGAAACAACGAAAAAGTGAGGTGGTGGCTCGCGAGAGAAGGATTGCAAAACGGAATCCCGGACTCGCAAGGGCAGGTGCTAATAAAGAACGATGCGGTGTTGTAGGGCTGTCGCATTGCGTTGTAGGGCTGTCGCAGTGCGGCAGCCCTACAGGCGGGTTCGTCGGCCGGGGTGTCATTGTTGCATCAGCGCCTTAACCTCCGCCTCTGTCAGCCCGGAGATTCTTGCAACAACGGCAGAGGCAAGGCCTTCGGCGAGCATGTTGCAGGCGAGAAGACGTTTTTCCTCTTCTCGTCCTTCCATGCGTCCTTCCATGCGTCCTTCCATGCGGCCTTGTTCGCGGCCCTCCCGTTGTCCGATGCTCTTCCAGGTGGCCTCCACGCTGACGGCATCCCAGTAACGCTCGTAGAGTTCCTGCTCCGCTTCGGAGTAGTTGATGATTTCCAGCAGCTCTATGGCCTTGGCCACCTCGGGGTCGGCGAGCAGCTCGGGAGCGGGCTTCCGCGTGTTTTCGGTCATCTCCGTGAAATAACGCATCCACAAGTCCTTCTTGGTGTTGCCCTTCACCTCCAGTTTTCCGTACTTCTCCATCTCCGCGAAGACGATTTTTAATCCATCGAAGACGCGGTCGGAATGATAGACGTGGACGAGCTGGTAGGGGTGGTACCACTCGCTGAGTCCCTTGTGCAGGTCGCCCTGCACGAAGTTGAGGGAATAGACGGGCTGCAGCAGATGGAAAGGCTTGCCTTTGCCGAGCTGCTTGACGTAGGCCTTGGAGGTGTTGAAGACCACGCGCTGCATGAAGTCGGTGTCCCAGTTGAGCTGCATCTCCACGAGGAAGGTGGCGCCGGCGGAGTCCTCGCAGCAGACGTCCACGATGCTGTTCTTGCGCAAGGGGGTTTCGGGCATCATCTCGGGCGGGACGTATTTGATGTCGGTGATGGTGCGCCCGTCCTCCAGGGGGAGGAAGGCGTTGAGCAGGCTTGCGGCCAGGTCGATGTGTTCTCCGAACACTTTCCGGAAGGTGACGTCCGTCACGGGGCTGTAGTATTTGTAAGGGGTCATCATAACAAGAGTTATTAGGTGCTGCAAATATACAACGGGAAACGCCTTTTGTCAAGGGTTTTGAGAAATTTTTTCGGTACTGAAAATCAGACGATTGGAAATATGGAGAAATAAAATTAACAATTAATTGTTAATTTTAGCGTCTGGTTTCGCAGGATTTTGGCTTTCTGAACCGCAAGGTTGCCGTGTTGCGTTGTAGGGTTGTCGCATTGCGTTGTAGGGCTGCCGCATTGCGACAGCCCTACACGTATTGCGGCGGCTATATGGTTTTCTCCAATATCGAAAAAAATCGTATCTTTGCCGCTTAATCACTTTGAAATGAGAAACGACAACAATAGAAGAAGAAATAATAGAAGAAGAGAAGGCTCCGAACCTCAAGCAGAGACGAATCAGAATGTGAAAACCACTGATAACAACTCAGTTGACAATAATACCGAGGAGAAAGAAAAAGGCTCTTCGGCACCCAACGATAATCAGGTGAAATCGCCGGAGAATAATGCCAAGAATGGACAGAACGGCGGGAAGGAGCAGAAACGGAAGGACAACAATCGCCGCAGAGAGAGGAACAAAGTCAACGGCGAGCGCCTGTTGAAAGATCCTGGACTTGTGCACGACGAGAACGAGGAGGAGGAAGACCGCGAATATTTCGACACCATGACCCCCGAGGAACTCGAAGAAGCCACCCGGATGATGCGAAAGAAGACGGCTGCCGTCGATAAACAGGATCTGGAGAGCAATGTGCCCTCCGGAGAGGACTGGGAACCTTATCTGGACATGGATATCCGCACTGGCGTATCGCACGAGGCAGGCGAGATTGCGGCCAACATCTTCCATACCCGCGGACTCAAAGGAATGCCCAACCCCGAACGCGCCCACTGCGACCAATATCAGTACAGCTCCTGCAAACTCCCTTCCTACAACTGGATGGACAAGATGGACATCAGCCTCGATTACATGGAATTCCCCATCGCTGAGGTGCGTTTCAAAAACAGCCATAAGGACTTCTTCCTGCTGCCCCCCAACGTCGTCTTCAAAGTCGGCGACATCGTGGCGGTGGAGGCCAGTCCCGGACACGACATCGGCATCGTCTCCATGCTGGGATTGCAGGTGCAACGCCAGATGCAGGCCAAGCGCGTGAAACCCGAGGATGTGGTTAAAAAGCTCTATCGCCATGCGCGTTACGCCGACATCGAGGAGTGGATTGCCACCGTTGACAAGGAGTATGCCACCATGCTCTCGTCTCGTTATACCGCTTGGGACCTTGATCTGAAAATGAAGGTGAATGATGTTGAGTATCAAGGCGATGGCACGAAGGCTATCTTCTACTATTCCGCTGAAGAACGTGTCGATTTCCGCGAGTTGATCAAGATTTTGGCCGAACAGTTCCATATCCGTATCGAAATGCGGCAAATCGGTGTACGTCAGGAGGCTGCACGTCTCGGCGGCATTGGCTCCTGCGGTCGCGAACTCTGCTGCTCGCAATGGCTCACCAACTTCCAGTCCGTGTCGACCAACACCGCCCGCACCCAGCAGCTTTCCCTCAACCCGCAGAAGCTCGCCGGCATGTGCGGAAAACTCAAATGCTGTCTGAACTTCGAGCAGGAGACCTACCAGCGCGAACTCAAGGAATTTCCCTCTTCGCATGTGGTGCTCAAAACTCAAAAAGGCAAGGGCATCTACAATAAAATCGACATTTTCAAGAAGATCGTATGGTATTCATACGAAAATGATCCCTCCACCATCTTTTCCATCCCGTTGGAGCGCGTGAAGCAGATTATCAAGATGAACGAACAGGGCAAGATGCCTGAGAACCTTGAAGGCTTTGCCGTCGTCAATCAGAAGAAGATGGAGGAGAACAACAACGTCAGTGCTGAGGAACTCAAACACATTGCCGATTCTTAATCCCTATGAAACGCATATTTTTCATTATCAGCGCTTTTATGCTTCTGCTTTGTAGCTGTAATACCAAATCTTATTACTCCGAAGTGAAGCAGTTGCCGCAAGAAAAGTGGGCGGTGGACAAACCTCTGTACTACAAGATGACCATCGAGGATTCCATGCAGTATTTCAATATGTATATCCAGGTGCGCAACACCACGGATTTCGAAACGCAGAATTTCTATGTCTTTATGAAAACGAAATACCCTGATGGCCATTTCGAGCAGGACACGCTGGGCTTTATCCTGTGCGACAAGTTCGGCAACTGGACGGGACACGGACAGGGAAGGCTGAAAGACAACAAATTCCTCTTCCAACCGAAGATTCGGTTCCCGCAGAACGGCGAATATATCTTTACGGTGACCCAAGGCATGAGATCTGATGTGGTGGAGGGAATCGAGAGTTTCGGGATTATATTGGAGAAGTTCGAGGAGTGACGTATGACGTATGACGTGTGACGTGTGACGAGGGAAGCATGCTGTCGGGTGTGTAAAAAACAATATAGAGCCGTTTTTTGAAAAAAACAATGATGAAAACAAAATTGACAGATGACAATTTTTATCCGATTATATTTTGGCCAAAGAATGAGGCGGAAATTGTTCCACCGCAATTCGGCGGCTCTGATATTCGCGGATATTCCGATGATTTTTTTGGGAAAATATTGAATGATAGCAATTTGGGTGTGCAAATACATCGAAATTGCCATTTGGATGTTCCTTGTCGTGCGATTCCTTACGAGGCGGCGATGGTGCTGACGGATACGACGAACCAGTGGTGTGTGGATGTAGAGATTGATGTTCCGTATCACGGATGGTACCGCGTTCCGTTGCATTATGTGGACGGCAAAGATGAGGTGCGCGACCGCTATTTCAACGAGCGAGGTTGGACGGTGGTGCGCTTCAGCGAGCGACAGGTGCGTGAGTATCCGCAAGCCTGTGTGGAGCTGCTGCGACGGATGGTGGCCGCCTTGAGAGGGGAGAAATCCGATTTTGACGGGATTGTGCCGTCGGAGAAACGCTGGACACAGAAGGAGGCGGTGGCCATGGAGCGCGAGCTGGTGCGTGAAAAATACCTGAAAATCCAAACGTTCGGGCAACCGGAATACCTTCCGCAGGTGCGTCAGCAGGTTAAGTCGATGGTTTCCGCCGTGACGGAGCATCCCGAAATCGTCTTCAACGAGGAGACCCACACCTACGCGGACGCGCGCAATACGACGGGGACTGCCAATTACATTTCCGTGACCACGCTCATCGAAAAGTTTTTTCCATATTTTGACGAAGAGGCTTATATTGAGAAGTTTATGAAAGAGTCGGGCAAAACGCGCGAGGAGGTTGTCCGCAAGATGCTGGAGCCTTCCGAGCGTGGCACCGACATGCATCAGCAAATCGAATATTTCCTGAAAGGGAAGCCGCATCGTGAGGATTTCAAAGAGTTCCAGATGTTTCTGAAATTTCACCAAGACCAGGTGCTAAAGCGTGGTTTGACATTCTATGATGCGGAGAAGATTGTCACGTTACCGCAGTTCGGCATAGCGGGCACGGTGGACGCCCTTTTCCGCAAACCCGACGGCTCCTTCGTGATGGTGGATTGGAAGCGCAGCAAGCACCTCATCATCGACGGCTATCCCAAGAAGTACGGTGCCGGCCGTGGCCTCTCCATCCTGTCTCACCTTGACAACTCCAGCTACTACCACTACGAACTCCAGCAAAGTTTCTACAAGTATATCCTTGAAAATGAGTACGGCATGAAGATTTCTTCCATGATCCTGTGCGTCCTGCACCCGGACTATGACAGGTATTATACGATTAAGCTTGCGGATTATCGTGTTGAGGAGGTGAGGGAGATGATTGCGGCGCATTTGGCTTTTAGCTATTAGCTGTTGGCTTTTGGCTTTTGGCCGATGGGCGTATGCGATACGCCCCTACTCTTAAATTCTAAACCTTAAACCTTAAACCAAAATGTCCTTTCTGAACCAACTGGCAGACGCCATTGACATCCAACAACAACTCCAAGACCAAGAATACAACGAACTCATGAGTAGGCCGTTGCAGGAGCGGGTGAACCGGGGTTACACGATGACCAACCTATTTGCGGAGTTTGAGTTCTTCGAGGGGGCGCCGTCGCGGTTTGTGCCCGCGCCCGTCGGTACGATGCGCTACATCCACCGGGTGCGCCTGCATTGTGCGTACAACATCTCGAAATTCCGCGAAGGCACGCAGGTTCGGTTAAGTCATGGGGCGCACGCTTTCGTGATGGAGATCGAGCGCGACGATGTCAACGATTTAGTGTTACGGACCGGCAGTTTCGAGTATCGCAGTAACATTCTGGATGTCAGGGATTGTCCGCGAGAGGGGTGGGAGGTCAACGCCGTAAACACGAACGTTACGCACCGCTTGCTGCGAACTTCTTGGGAGATGCTCTACGGAAATCCCGACTACTGCGACCACCTCGAGCGTTTCCTGACGGGGCAATTCCCCAACCAATATCGCGAATCGCCGTCTCCTTCGTGCGGCAATCCTTCGCAGAACGAAGCGATACGCAAGGCCTTCACCTGTAATTATTTCCATTTGATACAAGGTCCTCCCGGTACGGGTAAGACCTTCACCATCGCGAAAATCGTCTCCTATCTGATGAAAATGGGCAAGAAGGTCTTCGTGACCGCGCCCACACATACGGCCATCAACAACTGTTTGAATGCCATCGCGGCGGAGTTGCAGGATGCCTCCATGGTGGTGAAGGTAGGGGAGCGGTACCAAGCGGAGGAGATCGTTCACAACCCGCATATCACGCGCAAGAAATCGCTGAAACTCCATGAGTACAAGCAAAGTACAGATTTCTCTAAAGCAGGGTTTGTGGTCGGTGCCACGCCGTTTGCACTCTGTTCGCCTGCCAGCAAGAAGCTCGAAGGGTGGCAATTCGACTACGTCATCATGGACGAGGCGGCGCAGATGAGCATCCCGTTGGCGTTGCCCGCCATCATGCGCGGCCACCGTCTTGTCTTTGTGGGCGACCACCAGCAGCTCGACCCCATCGTGCCGCAGGGCACGGGCAACCGATTCTTCGACAGTAGCATATTCAAAGCCTTGGCGGACCTCTATCCGCAGGACATCACCCTGCTGGACCGTTCTTACCGTTTGAACGAAAGTCTCATCGCTATTCCGAACCATCTCTTCTACAGCGGCAAGATTGCCACTGGGCGCAAGCTGGAGCGGCCGTATGCCGGCTTTGACTGCCCCGCCGCCCCGCAAATCGTCACCCATCCTTCCAATGCCCTGTTGGTGGTGCATCACGAGTTTGATTCGATGGGTCGTTCGCCTTACGAGGCCAACCTCACCGCCGACATCGTCAGCGATTTGCTCCGTAATGGCGTACCCATGTCGCAAATCGGCATAATGAGTCCTTATCGGGCGCAGATCCGCGAGATCAAGCGGGCGTTGCTGGAGAAGTTAGGCGAAAGTATCGCTGTCTCGCTCTTCATCGACACGGTGGAGCGGATGCAGGGTCAGGAGAAAGACTATATTATATATAGTATGTCCAATTCCAACCCGGCGGAGGTGGAGGACCACTTGGAGTTCTTCTACAGTTCGAACCGCCTGAACGTCGCGCTCACCCGCGCCCGCGTGAAGTGCATCGTCATCGCCAACGAGAAGATCTTCACCTTCTGCGACGAGCTGTGCCAACATTCCGGCACTTCGGAACAATTGCGTGACGGCGCGGAGGTTTTCCGCCAATATTTCCAAATCGCCACGAAATTGGAGATGATTACGGAGGAGGAAGAGTGGTAAGAAGTTGATGAGGTTAACTTTTTATGTGAAAATTTCTGTTAACATTATGAACAATCAATACTTTCCATAGGTGAAATTTGTGTATCTTTGCCAATCTTTTTACTTGTATTATGGCAAAAGAAAAACATATTGTTGAAGAACCTTTGGAGAAACAGCTATGGAAGGCTGCCGACAAACTGCGTAAGAACATTGATGCGGCACAATACAAGCATGTTGTGCTGGGACTTATCTTTTTACGATACATCTCGGTTTCTTTCGAGCAATTGTATGACGAATTGGTGAAACAGCAGGCCGATGGTGCCGATCCGGAGGACCGCGAGGAATACGCCGCCGAGAATGTGTTCTATGTGCCCGCCAATGCCCGTTGGTCGTATTTAGTTTCCATGGCGAAGAATCCGCAAATTGGAAAGTACATCGACGATGCGATGGATGCCATCGAGCGAGAGAACAAGTCGCTGAAAGGGGTGCTGCCCAAAGAGTTTGCCCGTCCCAACCTTGATCCCACAAGCATAGGCGAATTGATTGACCTGATAGGCAACTCCACCTTGCAGAATACCAGTACTAAAAGTGCCGATTTATTAGGGCATGTATTCGAATATTTCCTCGGCGAGTTTGCTTTGGCGGAAGGCAAGAAGGGCGGACAGTTCTACACACCGCGTAGTGTTGTGGAACTGTTGGTCAACATGTTAGAGCCGTACAAAGGACGTGTGCTTGATCCATGTTGTGGTTCGGGTGGTATGTTTGTGCAGAGCGAGAAGTTTGTGAAGGAGCATCAGGGACGGATTGAGAATATCTCTATTTACGGACAGGAGAGCAACCAGACCACGTGGCGGCTATGCAAGATGAATCTGGCTATCCGTGGCATCGATGCTTCACAGGTGAAGTGGAATACCGAGGGCTCATTCCTCAACGACGCGCACCGTGATGTAAAAGCCGATTTCGTGATGGCCAATCCGCCGTTTAACGACAGCGACTGGAGCGGCGACCAACTCCGCAGCGATGCCCGATGGCAGTATGGGGTGCCGCCTGCGGGCAATGCCAACTTCGCATGGATTCAGCACTTTATCTACCATTTGGCACCGTCAGGACAGGCTGGTTTTGTATTGGCCAAAGGCTCATTGACTTCCAAGACAGGTGGCGAAGGTGATATCCGCAAGGCGTTGATTGACAAAGGAATGATTGCCTGTATTGTAAATCTGCCCGCCAAGTTGTTCTTGAACACCCAAATCCCTGCTTGCCTGTGGTTTGTGACGCGCAATCGCACCAAACGCGCCGGTGAAATCCTCTTTATCGATGCCCGCAACAAAGGCCATCTCATCAACCGTCGCACGCGCGAACTCTCGGATGAGGATATTCAAGAGATTGCCAACACCTATCATTTGTGGCGCGACGAGGCTGCCGATTATCAGGATATCCCCGGCTTCTGCGCCTCCGTGCCCGTGAGTCGGGTGGCGGAGCTGGACTATGTGCTCACACCCGGCCGTTATGTGGGCTTGCCCGAAGAGGAAGATGACTTCAACTTCGCCGAACGTTTCACCGCCTTGAAAGCCGAGTTTGAGGAGCAACTGAAGGAAGAAGAGCGGCTTAACAAGCTGATTTTGGAGAATTTAGGGAAGATAAAAATAGAAAAGGAGAAAATATGACTAAGTGGAAAGATTCCGAGAAAGAGATCATAAAAGCCATTGTCAAATATGATGGGAAGGCAAAATCTCTGGCAGAAGTGCTCAACAAGAGCAAACTGCTGGAAAAGAGAGGTATTGGCATCGTGCAAGAGGGCGAAAAGAATATGATCTTTTTGAAAAACAGTATGTATGATGATGACTCTGAGACCAAAGGTTTAGGCTATGTTGCAGAACTACTTTCGCTTATTGACACTCTTGTCAAACAAAAGTACCTCGTTATGATTCCCTTCTGCACGGAAGACACATTGGTGATTGGCGCAGAAGAATCGAGATGGCATACTCTCAACCACATATCCGTTAATAAAAATGAATTCATTTGCGTTGATGACCATTATGAAAACTGGCTTGATGCAGAAGGGCAACAGCTATACTGGCCCTATGTTTTCACAGAAAAGGAACTTCCTATAGACAATACATTCAACATGGCGTTTTCTGTCAGCCAGGAATTAAAGGAGTTGGTAAAACACAAATTTAGATCCGAAGAAGAGCGGCGTTTCCGCAAACAACAGCTTCTGACATGGATTTCGATTGGCGTGACAGCATTTATAGGAATTGCAGGTTTAATAATTGCCATCATTGGCATATACATGAGATAATTATGAGCGAGTGGAAAGAATATAAGTTGGGAGAAATCGCCGAGATCACTCCTGGATTTGCTTTTAAAAGCAAAGATTTTGGGCCTACTGGAGAGCTTGTTGTAAAAATAAAGGACATAATTCCTCCATATATCGATTTGTCAAATTCAGATCGTGTGGATTTGGCCAACTATGATCTGAATAAATTGAAAAAATATCTTTTATCCGAAGGAGATTATGTTGTAGCAATGACAGGGGCGACAATAGGGAAAGTTGGTAAAATGAAAACACATCAGAAGGCTTTTCTTAATCAACGAGTGGCGAAAATAAAAGCTAAAGATGGTTTCTGTGATGATTTTGTATATTATTCCATTAGCGGGAATGACTTCCAAACTTTTATACAAAACAATATTGATAGCAATAGTGCACAAGAAAACATCAGCGCAAATAGCATCGCTCGGTTTCCAGTAATTCTACCCTCTCTTGATGAGCAGCACCGCATTGCATCAATCCTCACTTCTTTGGACGATAAGATAGATCTCTTGCGCCGCGAGAACGCCACCCTTGAAGCCATGGCCGAAACGCTGTTCAGGCAGTGGTTTGTGGTGGAGGCGAAAGAGGAGTGGAAGGAAGGGGGAATTTCTGATTTGATAGAGTTTAATCCAACAAGAAAACTTGCGAAAGACGCAGTTGTACCTTTCCTTGAAATGTCAAATTTAAGCACTTCTATTTATGCACCAACATATTGGTATAATCGAGCCTTTAGTTCAGGTTCTAAATTCCGAAATGGAGATACTTTGTTGGCTCGTATTACACCATGCCTTGAAAATGGGAAAACAGCCTACATTGATTTCTTAAATGAAAATCAAATAGCATGGGGTTCAACGGAGTTTATTGTTATGCACTCTAAATTGGGACTACATTCATTCTTTTCTTATGTAATAGCAAAATTTCAGGATTTTAGGGATTATGCAGAATCCTGTATGTCAGGTTCGTCTGGAAGACAACGAGTAGATGTTGAGAATCTAAAGAATTATCCGATATTAATTCCTGATGAATCTACCATAGAGAAATTCAACAATAAAATAGAAACAGTGGTTTGTAAAATGCACAATAACAATGTACAAATCCAAACCCTCATTCAAACAAGGGATGGGTTGCTGCCAAAATTAATGTCGCACGAAATAAAACTATAAAAATATGGGAGCTAATACAACAATTATTCTCAAAGGTTGTATTGAGAAATTTAAGAATGAAAACGAACTGACTTTGCAAGAAAGTGAGGTTTTCGAATTGTTTTCATTGAGTCAAATTATGAAAAATGAAGATGTTTCATTCGATAATTTGATGGATTCAATTACAGATGGAGGACAAGATGGGGGAATTGATTCAATAATAATACTTCATAATGGCGATTATATTGAAGAAGACACTGAATATAGTTGCAAATCTTCTTCCATCACGAAACTGATAATAACTCAAAGCAAAACTGAAAAGACATTTAAAGAAACTTGTATAGACAAGCTCATTACTACATTACCTCTACTTTTTAATTTGGAAACAGACAATGAGGAACTTGTGACAAGATTTAACTCACATATATTAGAAAAAAGGAATGTGTTCGCAAAAATATGGAGTGATACTGTTAGTAATGGCGGTAATGTTGAGGTATATATAAACTATGCGTGTATGGCAAATGATATTGAGATCTCAACCTCATTTGAGAGTAAAATGGAACAAGTGAAAACAATATGTAAGGATTTGTTTGCTATAGATAAAGTCGAGTTCAAGTGCATTAGTAGTAAAGAATTGTTGAACGCATTTCAAACTCATAAAAAAAACAGATCAACAATCCTTTTCAAAGATACGCCACTTTCCATAAATTATGGCGATTGTGGTTTAGGTTATATTGGATTAGTTAAAATACCTGATTATAAAAGGTTTTTGACGTTAGAAGATGGAAGTATTAATGATGAACTGTTTGACTCAAATGTCCGTCATTGGCAAGGTGAAGTGGATGTTAATACAAGAATAATAAGCACTTTAGAAAATGTGTCAAACAGAGATTTTTGGTGGCTTAATAATGGTATAACTATTATAGCAGAAGAGCCAAAACAATTGAGTAAGAAATTGACGATTGAAAATGTTCAAATTGTAAACGGACTTCAAACATCATATTCTGTTTATTTTAGTACAATACAAGACGAAGATGATAGATCCGTCCTTGTAAAAGTCATAATAAGCAATAATAACGATATTACCGATGATATTATAGAGGCGACAAATTACCAGAATCCTGTCTCACCTGGATTATTGAGGGCTACAGACCCTATTCAAAAAGAGATTGAATTGTTTTTCATCCAAAATGGATATTATTACGACAGAAGAAAGAATTACTATAAAAATCAGGGAAAACCTGGCAATAAAATATTTGGGATACAGTTTCTAGCTCAAGCTATTAAAGCAATAATTTTGCAAGAACCTCATTCTGCCAGAGCAACGCCGACTTCGTTATTAAAAACTGATTCTTTTTATAATGCTATCTTTAGATCTGAAGATGATTATGCAGCATATTTGAATTGTTGTTTAATTGTGTCTAAAACTCATCATGCGATTTTAGACATAGAAAATAAGCAACTTAAAAACAAATTAATTAACTTCAAATATCATATTTCTATGATATCTGTATACTTGTGGTTAAATAAATCAAATTATTCAGTTGATGAAATTGCTGGCATTGATATGGGCTTATTCGATAATACAATTATTAATAGAGCTATTGTTGAGATTGAGCAACTAATAACATCGTATCATGAAGAGCATCCCGATAGTAACCTTATCAATGTTGCAAAATCTTCTGATTTTGTAACATACATCAAAAACTATTTGGAGTTATTGTAATTTTCCAATCTTATTAATACGACAACTTATAGGTGCTCATTGACTAGATAAAATAGAGATTTGTTTTTTGCAAAACCATAGTGTTATTTGGCGAGACTCTCAAAGAAAACCAACAAATGTCACAGAAAAAACTATAACGGCTACAAGCTCCATTCACACTGTCGGCAAAGGCGGCGGGGATGATTTCGGAAATATAAAATCCGTGGCAAAACAATGATGTATTAAAATATTTTTGTATTTTTGCCACGGTTTTTCCAAATTCTTAGGTTTTGGGAAAACTGACAAATCACAAATAAAAACAGTATGAAAAAAACTATCGGACGAAATCTCAAGATTCTTCGTGAAAACAGCGGGTTTACGCAAGGGAATGTGGCCGATTATATAGGCATCGGTCGGTCGGCGTATGCCAACTATGAAGCAGGAGAACGCGAGATGCCCTTGGATGCCCTTGAGAAGGCCGCGGCTTTGTTTGGCTGCGACCTGGCCTTGTTTTTTGAGGAGAATCCGGAAGTGTTGCAAGCTGAATTGGCCTGCGCATTCCGAGCCAACAGCCTTTCTGCAAGCGATATGCACGAAGTGTCTGCCTTCAAGAACATTGTACTTCATTATTTGAAAATGGAAAGATTACTGGCAAAATGAAAAAAATAAACCTTGAAACAGCGGATCTTCTCGCGACCAAGATGCGGAGCGAATATCTCCGTATTTCCAGCAACGAACCCATTAACATGAAAACTACACTTCGTCAATTGAATATCATGACGGTGTATCGGCCATTGTCTGACAACCTTTTTGGAATGTCAATTCTCTCATCAGACAAACAGCATCGGTTTATGTTGGTGAACAGCAACTCAACCCGCGGCAGACAGCATTTCACCATTGCCCATGAATTGTATCACTTGTATTTCGACGAGACCCCTAAACCGCATTTTTGCAGCAAAGATAATGACACTGACCCTGCCGAGCGATCCGCCAATATGTTTGCCTCCGCATTGTTGATGCCGAAAGAGGGCTTGCTAAAGAACATATCCACCGTTGAAATCTCCAACAAGGAGATTGAAATTGACACATTGCTCCGCTTGGAACATCTGTATGGGGTGTCACATCAGACATTGTTAGTGCGTCTGAAAGAGTTGCGAATGATCACTCCTGCATACTATGACAAAATGCAGAATATCAGTGTGACATGGGAATCTGCAATGCGCGGATACGACCTTGACCTATATCAGAAAGGCAATGAAGGTCTGATTATCGGCGACTTCGGTTCCAAAGCCCGCAAACTTTTCGATGAGGAGCGCATATCCGAAGGCCATTATCTCGAACTCCTTAATCGTATCGGTTATGGCAAAAG